>RCNB010000075.1_pt1 | contig 70588 bp, 50 predicted proteins | sample 2041321 | NCBI WGS metagenome assembly RCNB01 (sample SAMN09708232, study PRJNA481090) | Marine sediment metagenome, whole genome shotgun sequencing project. | reverse complement strand
ATGGCGGCACAGTTGACCTGGACGAAGGCATCCTTGCTGCGCAGGCTGTGGGCATGTACCGCGCGGGCGATGAGCTCCTTCCCGGTCCCGCTCTCGCCATAGATCATGATGGTGGCATTGGTGGGGGCGATCTTCTGAATCTCTTCCCAGAGAGTTTTCATGGAGGGATGATTGCCGATCAGGCTGTATTTTTTTTCCGTCTTCTGCCGGAGGTCGCGGCATTCCCGCACCAGCCTCTTCTGGCTCAAGGCATTGCGGACGCTGAGCAAAACCCGTTCCCGATGCAGGGGCTTCTCAAAAAAATCGAAGGCCCCCAGCTTCGTGGCCTCCACGGCGGTGTGGACCGTGCCGTGGCCGGAGATCATGATCACCTCAGGAGAATAGGGCCGCTTCTTCAGCTCGGCCAGGACCTCCATGCCGTCTATGCCGGGCAGCTTGATGTCCAGCAGCACAACGTCGAGCCCTACGGTCTCATCGATAACCTTGATGGCTTGCTCTCCGTCTCCGGCCTCCAGGATGGCATAGCCGTCGTATTCGAAGATCATCTTCAATGACTTCCGGATGTTTTCCTCGTCATCCACGATCAGGATCTTTTCCTTGCGCTGTTTGCTCATAATGGAATGATAGTACACCCCTTACAAAACTTCAATCCGGAGGTAATCTTGTTTACCGGTGTAGCTTCGTGTAATATGAAATCAGGCCAATGAAGAATGCTCTGTTCCTCATCCTGATCATGATCCTGATCGGGACCGTCGGCTACTATTTCCTGGAAGGCTGGCCTTTCCTGGACGGTTTCTATATGACCATCATCACCATCTTCACCGTCGGTTTCCGCGAGGTCCGGCCCTTGAGCCCCGTGGGGGAATTGTTCACGGTGGTCCTCATCCTGGGTGGTGTTGGCACTCTCATCTATGCCTTCACCCGGATCGGAGACCTGGTGTTCGGCGGTGGCATGAGCACGTTCCTCTGGAGGATGTGCTGATCCAGGCCGGGCTCAAGCGCGCGCGGGGGCTGGCAGCCCTTCTCCCTACCGATGCGGACAACCTCTACCTGACCCTGACCGCGAAGCTCATCAATCCCTCCGTGTTTGTCCTGGCCAAGGCCCTGGAGGACGAGGCCGAAAAGAAGATCCTCCAGATCGGCGCCAACAAGATCGTCAGCCCCTACAAGCTCGGCGGGCTGAAGATCGCCCAGGGCCTGCTCCGCCCCGCTCTCGTAGACTTCATGGACCTCATCATCCGCAGGCAGGAGCTGTCGCTGCTCATGGAAGAGATCGTGGTCCCCAAGGGAGCGAAGATCGCCGGAAAGAGCTTGGCCCAGAGCCAGATCCGCCAGAAATCCAATGTCATTGTGGTGGCGGTCAAGAAGCCCGGCAAGGATATCACATTCAATCCCTCGCCTGAGATCGAGATCCAGGTGGGAGATACCCTCCTCGTGCTGGGGGACGAAGACTCCGAAAAGGCCTTCGAAACCCTTTTCGTTCGGGGCTCAAAGACATGAGCTTTCCGTGGAAGAGGTTTGCCCTGGCAACCCTGATGGCAGCATTCCTCACCCAGCCCGTCTCATCACTCCTTCAGGACGAACCCGAAACCAGCAGATCCTTCGTCCTGGAGAATGGATTGAAGGTTTTTTTGTATGAGAAGAAGACCCTCCCCCTGCTCAATTTCGTATTCGCGGTGAACATGGGATCCAAGGACGAGACCGAGGCGACCAGCGGACTTGTCCACATCCTCGAGCACTACATCCTGTTCCGCGGCACCGAGAAGCACAGCGGGGATGAGATCGCACTCGATATGCGAAAACACGGTGCCTACTTCAATGCCCACACCGGGCGAGACCTTGCAAGCTTCGAGATCACGATCCCCTCAGATCATGCAGACTTTGCCCTGCAGACCCTCAAGGAGATCCTTTTCGATCTGGAGCTCGATCAGGACGCGTTGGAGGAAGAAAAACAGGTCATCCTGGAGGAGTTGATCCAGCTCCAGGACGATCCTTTTCGCCTGTCGACAGCACTGCTCTATCAGAATCTCTTCCCGGACCATCCCTACCAGAGGCCGATCTACGGGACCCGGGAGGTCATCGAGGAGGCCACCGTAGAACAGCTCTCGCAGTTCTACAGCGGCTTACTGGTTCCATCCAACGGCGCACTGGCTGTTGTGGGAGACTTTTCGTTAGACGAGATGGAGGAAAAGATCGAAGCTGTGTTCGCGGGTGTCCCCAATGCGGAATTCACGCCCCCAAGTTTTAAGCCGTGCCCGCCCATGACCGAGACGGTGGAGATCGAGCGCACGATGGATGTGCAGATGGCCTACCTGGCCATCGGTCTCACGGGCCCGGATTATAACAGTACCGAACAGTACGCCATGGACGTCCTGACCGAGATCTTCAGGGGCGGGATCAATCCTATGATCTACCATCCCCTGAGCCGGAACCGGATCCAGATCGGCGGGCTCAGGATGGGATACAGCGCTCACCGCTACGGCGGGGCCATCATCATCGCCCTGTCCCTGGAACCCAAACACCTCAAACGGGCCAAGCGGGAACTCACCAAGTACCTGAAGCAGGCACGGAAATTAAACTATTCCAGCGACGATGTGTTTGGCGATGACCAGATGTACGCCATGGACTTTATGGAGAGTGCCAAGAACCGCCTCAGGTTCCGCGGCGAACAGGCCCGAGAGCGAGGTCTGGCCATCGCCAATTCCCTGGCGCGCTACATGCTCCTGAACGAGATCGCCGATCGCGGGGACTATCTCGAACACATAGCCGGGATCGATACGACGGATCTGCGTACGGCGGCAGGCAAATACCTGAGCCAGAAATACAGTGTAATCGTGACCATCGAGCCTCAAAAGAAAAAATGATTAGAACAAAATCCCCTCTCCATCCCACGAATCTCGCGTTTACCACTGCAGCGCTGCTGATCCTCCTGACCGTAGGTCCAACCGCGGCCCAGGCCAAATCCCAGGGATCGCTCCCCAAGGAGTCTACCCTGGAGAATGGGATGCGCCTTATATACGAACACGACGACTCGTCCGGGATCACGGTCGTCCAGTTCTTCATAAAGGGAGGTCAGCGGGCCGAGCCGGCAGGCAAATCCGGACTCGCATACCTGACCACACGCCTGGCCCTCGAGGTCCCGGACTTCACCAAGACACAGAAACTCATGGATCAGGCGACGAGTATGTACATGGCATGCAGGGAGGACTGCACCTTCATCACATTGTCCTGCCTCTCCGAAAACCTGGAGGAATCGCTCGACCTGGTGTCCGAGATCATGCGAAAGCCCCTCATGAGCAGCATCCGCATCGACCGGGTAAAGGATCGTATGGAGGACCGGCAGAAGACCGAGGAAGACGATTCGGTGAACCTGGCCCACAACTCCACCATGGCCGCCTTTTTTGCAGGGAGCCCATACGCCTCTTCCGTGTTCGGCAGCGAAGACTCTCTTAAGGCAATCAAGAAGAGCGACATCACCGGCTTCTACCGGCGGTATTTCCATGCCCGCAACATGCTGGTCGTCGTCACTTCGGATCTGGGGGAGGAGGACATAGCAGGCCTGATCGATACCTATTACGGGCCCTTTCCCAGCGGCCCTGCCCCGGATCTTCCTGCCATTACGGCCAAGCCGCCCCCGGAGGATCCCATCTTCGAGGAACGCGACAAGGAACAGTCCTTTGTCTCGGCGGCCTTTGCCCTGCAGATCCGCAACCGCCGGGAATATGCCCTGGGCTACCTCCTGGATTGCCTGTTGGGAAAAGGGATCCAATCCCGCCTGTGGGATCTCCGTGTGAGCCAGAAGCTCGCCTACTCAGTCCAGTCCCGGATCACACATATGGGACAGGGAACGCTGCTCGAGGCTTTTCTGGAAACGGAACACTCCAAGACGGATAGAGCCCGGGAGGCCCTGCGGGCCGTCCTTCTGGAACTCTACGAAAATGGCATTGACGGCCCCGAGTTGGAGATGACACGGAATTATGCCAAGGCCAAGATCCTGCGTGACAACGAGACCAAGGTCAGCCGCAGCGGGACGCTGGGATTCTATGAGACCGTGGGTCTAGGCTACTCCTTCCTGAAAGAGAGCCTGGGAGAGATCGATTCCGTGACCCTGGACGAGATCAACAACTTCATTCGCTCCAGCCTGGCCCCTGAGGACTGCCTTTTCGTCACCGTTGGGCCTCCCCAAGATGAAAAATAGGGTGTGACAGCTCAGCCGGTCCCAACGATCGCCTCAAGCTCCTCGACCGTCTTGGGTATCGGCTTGCCCAGCACGCGGCATCCCTCGTCTGTCACCAGCACATCATCCTCGATCCGGATGCCGCCGAAGTCGCGGTACTCATCAACACGGTCATAGTCGATGAACTCCGTGTGTTTGTCTTCCTTGTTCCACTTGTCGATGAGTGCGGGGATGAAGTAGATCCCCGGCTCCACGGTCAGGACATATCCCGGCTTCAGCTCCTTGGCCAGCCTGAGAAAGGCCAGACCGAACTGGTCGCTGCGCTGAACGGTCTTGTCATAGCCTACGTATTTCTCGCCCAGGTCCTCCATGTCGTGTACATCCAGGCCCATCATGTGCCCCAGCCCGTGCGGCATGAACAGGGCGTGGGCGCCGGCCCGGACGGCCTCTTCCGCATCGCCCTTCATCAAGCCCAGGCCTTTCAATCCGTCCGCGATGGTGGTAACGGCCCGGAGATGGACCTCTTTATTCGAAATCCCGGGGCGCAGCGAGGCAATGGCTGTCATCTGGGAGTCCAGCACGATGTTATAGATATCCTTCTGCTTCTGGCTGAAACTTCCGCTGACTGGGATGGTGCGGGTGATATCAGCCGCATATCGCATGGCGGTTTCCGCGCCGCTGTCGTTGACCATCAGGCGCCCCTCCTGAAGAGTGTTGCCATGGTAGTGGTTGTGCAGGATCTGTCCGTTAATGGTCAGTATCACTGGAAACGAAACGTGTCCACCGTGGGAGAGGGCGATCCCCTCCACCGCACCGGCGATATTGCTCTCGAGCACACCGGGTTTGGCCATACGCATGGCGGTGGTGTGCATGGCATAGGTCGCGTCCAGTGCCAGCTCGATCTGCTCCACTTCTTCGGCTATTTTGATCGAACGCTGTTCGACTACTGCCAGGACCAGATCTTCGGATACATGGTCTCGGACCTGGTCGGGTGAGATTCCCAAGAGGCTCTGCAGCTTAAGGATGTTTTCCGGTCTGTAGGCAGGCAGCAGGTGGATCTTCTTTCCCTTAGCGCGAGCGTCCTTTACTATCTCCGTAAGCTTGTCCAGAGGCAGGGTTTCCGCTATTCCCACCTGGGCTGCACGGTCCCGCAGGAGGGGCTGATCTCCCATCCAGATGATATCATCTACACTCACATCATTGCCGAAGATTATGTCCCGGTCCGCATCCACGTCGATCACACCGGCCAGGTCCGCGGAATCCAGCCCAAAAAAATAGAGGAAAGAACTGTCCTGCCGGAAATGGTAGGGATTGGCCGGATAGTTCATGGGGCTGTATTGATTACCCAGGAAGAGCAGCACACCGGAACCGACCTGCTGCTTGAGTCTCTCGCGCCTCTGTTTATAGATGGCAGTTTCGAACATGTTTTTTCTCCTTGTCTGTCGTAATTTGTTTGTTTGTCTTATCTATTCCAAATTTTGTTTGATTATTCTCTTTTCAGTATTTTCCATGTCAAAGTATTTTATATACCAACTCCCGGGATTAAAATCAACGGCGCAAGCGCGGCAGGGCTTTTGCGGAGGGAGCCAGGGCCAGGCCTCCCTTTGAGGTAACGCGAAGTTCGGGCGGCAGCATGCGTCCGCTGGAGAGGACGGCATCGACGGTCTCATCCAGGGGGACGGGATTGAGGTATCCACCCAGGATCAGGTCGGCACACACGAATGCTCCAGAGGCCGCGGCCGCGTTTCGGGTGTGGCAGGGAATCTCACACATTCCCTGGACAAGGTCACAGACGGATCCCATGGAATTCTGGAACGAGATTGCAGCGGCATCGGTTGCCTGACGTGCGCTGCCGCCGTACATCTCGACCACCAGGGCCGCGGACATGGCGCCGGCCGCCCCGATCTCCACCTGACAGCCTGCGGTCTCCGCGGCAAAGGTTGCTCGTGCAGCCACGACCACGCCGACCGCGGAGGCGGCCAGCAGGCCACGCACGGCCTCTTCCTTAGTTCTATCTTGATCTTCCAGCAGGGAAACGACAACTCCGGGGATGACTCCGGCTGCCCCGCCGGTAGGTGCGGCACACACCACTCCCCGGCTGTTGCACACGTGCATGACCGCCAGGGCCCGAGCGGCCGCACGGGTGTGCAGCCCGCCCACCGCCAGCCGTCCCTCCTCTTCCGCACGGAAGATGTCTCCCGCCGTGGGCAGGAGGAGCTGCATCTGGATGTCTTGATGCGCCAGGCCCTGTTCCACAGAGCGCTGCATGATCCCCAGTCTCTCACTCATCCGCTCCAGGACCTCGTCTTGGGAGATCCCCAGCAGCCGGGACTCGTGCTCCAGTGCCAGGGCGCCGAGGCTGAGGCCGCGGTCTTCACAGAGTGATACCATCTCGGTAGCTCCTGCAAAAACCGGTTCCCCCGGTGTGACGTAGAAGACGGGGGGACACTGGATCACGGGTTGGGGGCCAGCTGCGCCCTGTACCTCCTGCAGGAGGACCGCGTCCCACTCCTCATCGGAGCAGAAGCTCAGGAGGATCCGGTCATCCTGCTGCCGTGTTTCCTCTTTCTCGCTCTGCCCCCCGCGGTCCGCTACGATCGACGATATCCGATCGGCCAGCCCGGGGGGACACTCCAGAAGATAGACAAATCGCTTCCCTTCCAGGTTGACGGGCCAGTCCTGGAACCGGGTCAGGCGGACGCCTCCTCCTCCTGTAGAGCGAGCCTCCAGGTCCATTCGACGCCCCTCAGGAGAGGTCAGGCCCATGCGCACGAAGTTGGGGTGATCGGCCCGCTCCACCTCCTCGACCTTGAAAGAGAGGCCCCTCCCCTCGCTACGGGCCGCGTCCAGCGCCAGGGAAAAACGCTCGTCCGTGATGGACCAGCCGAGAAAGCCCGCCGCAAAGGCCAGATCAACGGCCTGTTCACGGTAGACCTGAGCATACGATCCACCCGGATCGAAGGTGAGGACGAACTCGCAGGACTCGCCTCCCCAAAGGGATCGGGCCATCCTTCCGATGCGAAAGGATCCGGCGGTATGGGAACTGCTTGGGCCCCTCATGATGGGCCCCAGGACATCGTTGAGAATGCTTATCTTTTCCATAGCTTTCCGCTCTTAAAAACAAATCGTTACCGATAACATCTATGATATACTAAGTCTTTCTCCAACAAAAATGAAGGGCCTGGCCTCGATTTCAAGGAGACAACATGAACGCGGCACGCAGATCTTCTCTGATCGTTATAGTGATCCTCACATTCGGCTCTGGCCTGTGGGCTCAGAAACCGGAGGGCTATGAGCCCGAGGTGTTTGCCAGCAGACGGGCGGCCCTCATGCAGGAGATGGGAGGTGGTGTCGCCATTATCACGCAGCAGGTCTCGGGCGGCAAGGATTTCTACTATCTGACCGGCTTCACCGATCCGGAAGCGATCTGCCTGCTTATCCCTAAGGGAAAGGCACGCTTCATTTTGTTTGTCAGGCCCGATGATCCCTCCCGCACCCTCTGGTCCGGCAAGAGGTACGGTGTGAAGGGCGCTAAGGAGATTTTCGGGGCAGATGAGGCCTTCCCCCTGGACCTGTTCAAAAAACGCCTCCCAGGTTACCTCAGGGGCCAGGACAGGATATTCTGCAGTCCCCGGGACCGCGATCTGCGGGAAATACTCCAGCCCTGGTTGGAGGGTGAGACGGCCGATTCTCCTCTTGCGACCTCAGATCCCACGCCGCACATCCATGCCATGCGGGTCGTCAAAGACGAGCTTGAGATAGGGCTACTGCGTACAGCCGCAGCCATCACCTGCGAGGCCCTGCAGGAGGTCATGAAGGCGGCCGAACCGGGCATGTACGAGTATGAGTTGGAGGCGATCCTGGAGTATATCTTCCACAGGAAGGGATCCCCCCGTCCCGGCTTCCCATCCATAGTGGGTTCGGGACCCAGCACCACTATCCTCCACTACGAGACCAACCGCAGGCAAACCCGAGACGGAGACCTGGTCCTGATGGACGTGGGTGCCGAGGTGGGAGGATACACCGCGGATGTCACGCGGACAGTCCCGGTGAACGGCAGATTCTCGAGCGCGCAGAGAGAGATCTACGAGATCGTTCTCGAGGCCAACCGAGAAGCCATCGCGATCATCAAACCCGGAGTGGGACTCTACGAGATCCACACCCGGGCGCTTGAAATCGTGCGGGAGGGGCTTTTTCGGTTGGGCTTGATTACGGACCGGAAGAGTGACTGGCAGACAGGTGTCTGGTTGATGTACAACACCAACCACTGGATCGGCCTGGATGTCCACGATGTCGGCGGCCGCGGCCCCAGAGACGGCAAAGGTATGAAACTCCAACCCGGGATGGTCTTCACGGTAGAACCCGGTATCTACGTGGGAAAACATTCCCTCGAGATCGTGAAGAGGCGCATGCAGAGGGCAGCTCCCGAGCGTCAGGCGGAGATGGAGGCCTTCCTCACCGCGATCCAGCCAGTAATGGAAAAATATGCGGACATCGGAGTCCGTATCGAGGATGATGTGCTGGTCACGAAAAAGGGATATGAAGTCCTCTCTTCTGAAGCCCCCAAGGAGATCCAAGACATCGAAGCCCTGATGAAACAGCCCAGCTATCTGAAGTCGGGACGTTCCCTATTTCAAAACTTTGATCCAGAGGTTCCGGAACTCGACCCGAGAACCATGTCCCAGAAATCCGATGTGACCACTGGATCTCTGGAGGCCCGGATGCTCCCTCCCGTCCACGGTGCCTGAGGCACTGGCATCATCGATGTCCGCATCCACGATCGTTTCTCCGTTGAGGATGATGGTGATCTGTCGGCCACGTGCGATCACTTCCTGATGGTTCCACTCCCCCACCGGCCTCTGGAATCCACGCTTGGCCGGGACCACACCATAGATCGAGCCGTGGTACTGGTAGGCCTCGAGTTCCCGATACTTGTCCGCGCTGTTGTCCAGTATCTGCAGCTCCATGCCGACATAGGCCGCATCCCCTTCGGGAGGCGTACGGATGCCCAGGCCGTTGTTGGCCCCGGGTGTCAGCCGGAAATCGAAACGGAGTATGAAGTCCGCATATTCGTCCGCTGTGTAGAGGTTTCCGCTCCCGCGGTCGGGGTGGACCACGATCCGCCCGTCTTCGGCCGCATATCCCACGGTATCGCCCCTCCAGCCTCGGAGGTCCCGTCCGTTAAAAAGAGACATAAATCCGTCGTTTGTCATGATCTTCGCAATGTGTTCATCGATGCTGTTCAGCTCATACTCATCCGAGATGTACTTCTGTGCCTTTCTCAGGTAGGCCACGACTTCGGGTTCATACAAGCCCTCGGATCCAGGTTCCGGCAGTGCAATGCGCTGCATGGTCCGCGCAGCCCGGCCGCGGACCTTGGGATCGTCCAGGAAGCGGGAGGCGATTTCCAGCCCCTCCAGTGATTTAACAGAGCCCAGCGCGGCGACGATCGCATTTTTTTCCTGTGTGCCGAGCGGGAGCCCCAGAGTTTTCTCCAGCATGGCTGTCTTCTCTGTATTCGGCAGCGCTGCATCCCGGACCAGCCTCACATACCCCTGCAGGGCCTGGAAAAGATAACGGCGGTGATCCTCGCTCCGGCACAGTCCCAACAGCTCATCCGCCGCCTGTAGATCCGGCCACTGGGTCAGCGCATACATGGCGGCGGCCCGGATCCGGCTGTTGTCGGGATTCCGAACCTCTCTGACAACAAGCCGGAAGGCAGCGTCTCCACCGATGCGGGCGAGCGGACGCAGGAGGTCAGGGCGCTGCTCCGCTGCTGTGTCCTCATAGACCTCCAGGATCCTGGCGGCACGCTGCTCTGGTTCCGGTGCTTGGAGTGCAGCCGCCACCAGGGCGTTCTGCGCCAGGGGGATCTCACTGCGCTGCTGGATCGAGGAGACCAGCCCCAGGATCGCATCTACGTCCCGAGCGCGCACCAGGCTCTCCAGGGCCGTTAGAGCAGTCCTGCGCAGGTCGGCATCTTCGCTCCTGGACAGGGCCAGGACATAACCCAGGGAGTCTACGGCCCGGCGTTCAGCCAGGACCTCGATCAGGGCCTTCTGGGCAAGGGGTGGCACGTGTGCCAGGCGCGCCGCCGCCTGAGGGACGACCACCTCTGCAGGCAGGCCCAGAAGGACATCACGTATCACGGCGACCTCGGCTTCGCTCACGCCCTCGTTCAGGAGGGGCCAGATATCCGGCAGGATCTCCGCTCCTCCCAGGAGCGCTGCTGCCTTCACTGCAGCTGTCCGTACTCCGGGCACCGGTGATCCCAGGAAGCTGTGGACCCGGGGGAGGGCGACGGAGTCTCCCCGAAGCCCCAGCATGGTGATGATCTCCGCTGAGCTTCCAGGGCCCCTTGCCGTGACCTCGTTCATCCAGATCTCCGTCACGGACTCGCCGCGCATGGTCAGGGCCAGTTCGAGGGCTCTGCTCCGGACATCGTTCAGCGGATTGTCCATGGCCCGCAGCAGGTCCCCCAAAGCGGTCTCTCCCAGGATGTCGACCAGGATCGTCAGGGCCGCGCATGCCACCTGGCTCTCCTGGGGAGCCGTGTAATTGTATAAAATCTGATGACAGTACCGGGCGCACTCCCTCTTGTGACCGGCCTCGCCCAACCGCCTGGCATAGAGCAGCAGCAGTGAAGGGGCCCGGGCGCGGTCAAAGGGAGGGGCGAGCAGGGGTGCGCGGAGCAGGGCCGTTTCAGCGGCGGGATCTCCGATGTTCGCCAGGGCGAAGAGGGAAACCTGACGCAGCCCGGATTCCTCGCCCAGAGCAAAGGGCAGGATCAGGGGGACGGCCTTCTCGCTCCGCATCTCTCCCAAGGCCCGTATCAGGATGATCCTTCGGTCACCCGTGGTGTCCTTCAGTGACTTGAGCAGCGCTTCCTCAGCCTTGGGAGTGGCTATGGCCTGAAGGGCCTGGGCAGCCGGATCACACAGGCGCCGATCCTGCAGATACGCCTTGAGGGATTTAACGGCCTCGTCACCGGCGGTAAGCTGCAGCTGCCGGATCAGGAAGGCCTTGACCTCTTTCTCGCGCTCCCGTTCCAGCGCCTTCAGCAGGGATTTGGTGAAGAGGTTCCTTTCTCGTTCGAGGCCGCTTCGGTTCACGAGCATGGTCACACCATGCAAGGCGAAGCGGGCTTGGGAATCATCGCTCACCCCGGAAGGAACCAGCATACCGCACACAGCCATGAGGCCCTCTCGGCCCAACTCGATCAGCTCCCCCGCCCAAAGATCTCTGTCCTGTGCGTTTTCTGCCGGGAAACGGGCGACGATCGCGTCAGCTCTCTGCTCGATGCCGCGCTTGCTGCCTCCCTCTCCCGGTAGGACGAGCATCGTTGAAAGGAGAATCCCGACGAGGAAGACTATCTGCAGGCTGCGGAAGCGTCTTATGGTGGTCACTTCGTCCTCTCTTTCTATGTTATCTCAGACATCATTCCACCATTCACATGTGCCACGGTGCACGCATGGGTTGATGGATCAATCGGTTGGCTTCGGGATCTCCCAGAAATCGTTGCTTTTCCGGATCGAAGCTCAGGGGCCTCCCCAGACGAACCGCGATCTTGGCGAGGTTGACCAGTGTGCAGGACCGGTGTGCATTCTCCTCGTTGAGGGAAAAGCGGGTCCGTGTGCGGACCGCATGGTGAAAGTCCATCAATTGTGGTGCCGGATCCGGCAGGGCAGACAGCTTCTTGTCCAACTCTGGGATGTCTGATCTCATCCCGGGATAGAGGCGGCCTCCCGGCCCTTCCAGAAACGGGGCCTCCCGGTCCCGGTTGGCACCGTCCAGGATGATCTTGCAGCCGTCCGCGTAGACCAGTTCGATGCGGCGCCAACTGCTGCAGGCGTCGGGGTGCTGTTGTGGGCAGTCCGCCTCGATCCGGACTGGGCTGGTGTCGTCTTTGTTCAGCAGGTACTGGACCGGATCCAGGTAGTGCATACCCATGTCGCCCAGGCCTCCCCCGTCGTAGTCCCAGTAGCCGCGAAACGTCCCGTGGACCCTGTGGGGGTGATAGGGCTTGAAGGGGGCCGGCCCCAGCCACATGTCATAGTCCAAAACTTGGGGGACGTCCTGAGGAGGAAGGAATGTTTTCCCGCTCCAGTAGAACTTCCAGTTGAAGCCAGTGATCCCGCTCACGGTCGCTGTCAGGGGCCAGCCCAAAAGACCGCTCTCGACCGCCTTTTTTATAGGTTTAACAGGCTTACCGATGCCGTAGTAGATGCTCCTGAAGCGGAACCAGGTGTTGATCCGGAAGATCCTGCCGTTGCGCCGGACCGCATCCACGACCTTCTGGCCCTCCCCGATGGTCCGGGTCATGGGTTTTTCACACCAGATATCCTTGCCGGCCTGAGCGGCCGCGATAGACATCAGGCTGTGCCAGTGAGGAGGAGTGACGATATGCACGATGTCGACATCGCTCCTCTCGAGGACCTCACGGAAATCTGTGTAGCCTTTGACTCCGGGACCGACGATCTCCAGGGCCTGGGCCAGGTGATCGGTGTCGACGTCACACACGGCGAGCAGGCGGGCGCCCTCGTAGCGGAGGTGTCCCTGTCCCATGCCCCCAACTCCGATGACCGCGTTGGTCAGTTCATCGCTGGGTGGCGTATATCCCTGTCCACCGAGGACGGACCGGGGGACTATGGCCAGCGCCGCGGCGGCCACAGAGGAGCGCTTCACAAATTCTCTGCGTGTTATCCCTTTCTTTACTCTCATCCGATTCTCCCGGGGCAAGTCTTTTGACGCTCTAGTTTATGTCATATTCGGGCAGAAATCCATATCCCTAGCGGTGGCGATCGGTGCGAAAGGGCGAAGCCGGGAGTCCCTCCCGGTTGCCAAGATTGGGTACGGCCAGCTGATGCCATCCCATACGCACCGCGACCGGTGCCTTGACGCGGGGGCTCCAGACCAGCACGGTGTCACCCCCCTCTATTTCCGCTTGTGCCTTATAGAACACGCGGTCCGGTCCGGCGATCTCGAACCAGTTGAGAGGCTTCCCGTTCAGGCTGATCAGGCCGCTGCCTGCGTGATCGAAACTCAGGCTGATACGGTCTCCTTCTTTCTGCAGGGAACGAAACAGGGGCCCGGAAAACACGAGGTCTTCCCTGCCGTAGGTCTTTGCCAGGGCCCACAGGGAAAGACGCCTGCCAACCTCTTTCTTGTTCCGGGGATGGATGTCATACAGGTTGGTGATGTCGGTGACCACCGCCATCCCGGTGTGGGGCAGCGACAGGACATCTCGCTGCGCCTCCCAGATCAGAGGAAGTCTCATGAAATCGGGGACATCTCCCCCGGTATCCTGCCAGTTGAAGGCGTAGTTGAAGGGAGCCAGCTGCACGTATAAAAACGCCAGGTCTCTCCGGTCCCACACGCTGCGCCAGCCGCGGATCAAGGCCTCCATCTTGGTCCTGTAGAGCGGGCCATCGTCGCGGTTCGCCTCCCCCTGGTACCATATGGCTCCCTGGATGGCGAACGGGACCAGAGGATGGATCATGCCGTTGTAGAGTGCCGTGGGCTGTTGAGGCGCGGACAAGGGGTGCAGCGGCCGCTCGGGCGCCTCTGGGGGAGCCGTCCCGCGGTCCAGCGCTCCCTGGGCGGCCCTCATCCAGGCCTCCCATTCCGGCAGGGCCTCAGCCAGGAGATCTCTGTATTCCTGTTCCGCCTTTTCAATCTCTTCCATCGGCTCCAGCATCCCGCTCACCGCATGGAATCCCTCGGGTGGTGTCCAGGGCTCGATCCGCGTCCCTCCCCAGCTCGAATTGATGAGGCCAACGGGAACCCCCAGTTTTTGATGCAGATCCAATCCGAAGTAGTAGCCAACAGCGGAGAAATCCCGCACCGTATCCGGGGAGCAGACATCCCAGTCGGCCTCCGTATCTGCCTGAGGCTCGGAGATGGCTTTGCGGGGGACCTTGAAGAGCCGGATGCCCGGGTGATCGGCACGATTGATCTCCGGGAGCGGCGTATGTGTGCGGTTCATGGTCCACTCCATATTGGACTGGCCGGAGCAGAGCCAGACCTCCCCGATGAGTACATCCACCAGTGTGATCGAGGCGCTCCGGCTGCCGCTGATGGTCAGAGAGGCGGGATTGGAGTCAGCCTTCTCAGGGTCCAGTGTTATCTGCCAGGAACCGTCCTCGTCTGCTTCAGCAGAGTCCGTCTGCCCCTTGAACTTGACGTTAACGGTCTCCTGGGGACTCGCCCATCCCCAGAGGACAATGGGTTGGTTCTGCTGGATCACCATGTGTGATCCCAGGACCGAAGGCACGGTGATCTCAGCTTGGAGTGTACCGCAGAACAGCACGAGAACCCCAATAAACACAACCTGGAAACATGCGCATCTCGTTTTTATAAAAGGCATAGACAACCTCCTGTAGTATTACTCTCCACGGCAAGATTTCTTAGATCCATGTCCGGGGGGGGAAGACATGTCACCTCCGGGCCCGCCTCTCCTGGTCCTGCTCGATGAACTGCCGGTCCAGCTCCTCGGAATCGCCGTACTTGATCCTCAACCTGGACAATTCCTCCTTGAGCTCGGCCACCTGGTCCTGGTAGGCGGGATCCGCATACACATTGTTGAGCTCATTGGGATCGTTTCCCAGGTCATAGAGCTCCCAGGCGTCGATGTCATGATAGAAATGGATGAGCTTGAACCGCTTCGTCCGGACGCCGTAGTGTCTCTTGGTCTGGTGCACGGCGGGGAACTCGTAGTAGTGATAATACACGGAGCTCCGCCATTCGCCGGTCTGCGGATCTAGCAGGAGCGGTACCATGGGTGCTCCCTGCATGGATTCGGGCACGGGGATCCCGGCCAGGGCCAGGAACGTAGGCCCAAAATCGAGGTTGAGGACCAGTTCCTCGTTGACCGTGCCGGATCGTATGGATCCCGGGAACTGGATCACCAGTGGCATGCGCAGCGACTCTTCGTACATGAATCGCTTATCGAACCAGCCGTGGTCTCCCAGATAGAATCCCTGGTCTGAGGTGTAGACAACCAGAGTGTTTTCTGCCAGCCCAGAGCTCTCCAGGTAGTCCAGCACGCGGCCGATGTTCTCGTCTACGGACGCGATGCAGCCCAGATAGTCCTCCATGTAGCGCTTGTACTTCCAACGAACCAGGTCATCGCCCTGGGGATCGAGGCTCGCGAACGCCTCCCGCTTGGGTGCGTAGGCGGCCTCCCAGGCCGCCTTCTGCGCTTCATCAAGCCGGCGGGGGGCCTCCCCCATCTTGAGGTCGTAATCCGGGATCATGTGATCCCGCAGGGTCATTTCTTGTTCACGTGCCGCATCGGAGCGCGTGGCGTAGTCGTCGAAGAGGGTCTCCGGTTCCGGGAAGTCCGTGTCGTCATACTTGGTCAAGTGACGCATTGCCGGCTGCCAGTTGCGGTGCGGGGCCTTGTGGTGCAGCATGACGAGAAAGGGTTTGTCCGGGTCCCTCCGGTTTTCCAGGAAATCCAGGGCAAAGTCGGTGACCAGGTCGGTGACATAGCCCGGGAATCGTTTTTCCTCCCCCATCTCGATCATGTCCGGATTGTAATAACTGCCCTGCCCCGGAAGCACGTTCCAGTAATCAAAGCCTGTTGGCTCGCTCTTTAGGTGCCACTTGCCGATCATGGCGGTCTGGTAGCCGGCCTGCCGCAGCAGTTTGGGAAACGTCAACTGGCTCCCGTCGAACCGGAGTGCGTTGTCGCGCAGCCCATTGAGGTGGGAGTAGCGGCCGGTGAGGATCACCGCCCGGCTGGGGGCGCAGATGCTGTTGGTGCAGAAACAGTTTTCGAAACGCATGCCGGCCGAGGCGATGCGGTCGATGTTGGGGGTCATGTTGATGAGGCTGCCGTAGGCGCCGATGGCATGTGAGGCATGATCATCCGTCATGATGAACAGGATGTTGGGCTTCTCGGGAAAAGCGGGCTTCTCTCCCGTGCAGCCTGTCAGCGCCAGGACGGTCAAGCCTATAACAAAAACTCCATAAATAACTTTTCCTCTCACATCTCCCTCCTAATCCCTGATCTCCTGTGCTCCGATGTCGATACGCTACCGGACCTGCCCGGGTGGCATTTTTTCTGTCAGATAGCGTGTCAGCAGCTCGAATAGATGCAGGGACGTGTTCTCTCCCTCATTGATCCCATGAGTGCGATTGGGATATGACATCATGGTGAAGGCCAAGTTGTGTTTGATGAGCTCGTTGGCCAGGGCCTCGAAACTCTGATAGTGCACGTTGTCGTCGGCCGTCCCGTGCGCGATCAGGAGATTGCCCTCGAGCCGATGTGCATGCGTGATGGGTGAGCCGTCGCGGTAGCCGGCCTCGTTGTCACCGGGAAGCCCCATGTATCGTTCCTGATAGATGGTATCGTAATAGAGCTGATTGGCAACGAAGGCGATGGCCATGGCCGTGCTGTAGAGCTCGGGATAGCGGAAGATGGCGTTCAGGCTCATCTGGCCACCCCCGCTCCACCCCCATATCCCTATCCGCTCGGGATCCACATAGGGACGCTCGGCCAGAATAACCTTGAGGGCCGCAGCTTGGTCCGCGGAAGCCAGGATGCCGATCTGGCGGTAGATGCACTTGCGCCACTCCCGGCCTCGCGGCACATTGGTCCCCCGGTTGTCGATGCTCATGACCAGGTATCCTCTCTGGTTGAGCATGGTGTGCCAGAGGAAATTTCTCCCGCCCCAACGGTTCTGGACCGTGGATCCGGCCGGTTCACCATACACGTGGAGCAGGAGCGGGTATGTCTTTCCGGGATCGAAATCCGCCGGCTTCATGCACCAGGCATCGAGCAGGACACCCTCGCCGATGTCCACGCGGAAGAATTCGACCGGACTTCGATCCAGTGCAGATATCTTGGTCCGGAGGGCCTCGTTGTCAACCAGGACACGCACACCCGTGTGTTCGGGGAGCCGGATGAGTTCGGTTATGGGCGGCGAGTCAAAAGCAGAATAGGTGTGGATGGCCCACTCCCCTCCCCTCGAGACCTGATACCCGTGGCTGCCCGGCTGGTCCTCTGGAGTCAATCGCTCGAGGGAGCCGGAGCCATCGAGAGGCACACGGTACAGGTGCCGCTCGGTCGGCTGTTCGGGGCAGGCAATAAAATAGAGCCAGCCGCTCTCCTCATCCAGACGCAGGATGCGTACGACGTCATAGTCTCCCGGGGTCAGGCAGACGATCTCGGATCCATCCCGAGCGATGCGGTAGGCATGATTCCAGCCGTCACGCTCGCTCACCCAAGTGAAATATTTGTCCGTCTCCAACCAGTACAGGTCATCGACCACCTCGACCCAGGCCTTGTCCTTATCCGTGAACACGTTCCTGGTCCGTCCGGTGAAGATGTCCCCGAGAGTGACCCAGTTGGTGTTCTGAAGCCGGTTGAGACGCTGCAGAACGATCTCTCGGGAGCTAGCGGCCCAATCCATGCGCGCGATGTAAAAATCGCGGGACTTTCCAGGAAGGTTGAACCACAACGTGTTTCCTCCCCTCGCGCTCACAACACCCACGCGGCACCACGAATTCGTCTCGCCCACCTTGGGATATTTGAAGGTGAGGATGCGCGGGTAGAGTTCGTCGGTGTTGTTGATCATGTGGAATTCCCGCACGTCGGAACTGTCGAGCTGCCAGAAGGCAATGTGCTTTCCGTCCGGGCTCCATCTGAAGCCGTCCCTGAGGCCAAATTCCTCCTCATACACCCAGTCGAACGTGCCGTTGATGGTATCCTCGGAACCGTCCTGCGTCAGCTGGACGATCTGCCGCGTGGCCAGGTCCTCAACATAGATATTGTTCCGCATGACATAGCCCACACGGCTCCCGTCGGGAGAGAATTTAGCGAACATCAGAGTGGAGGGATCGAAGCCGCGCCCCAGTTTCTGCAGCTTCCCGCTGGCCAGGTCCAGAACCCAATAGTCACCGCGTGTGTTCTGCCGCCAGACCCTCTTGGTATTTGTGAAGATCAGCAGTTTGCCTGCATCATGGGACCAGATATAGTTCGAAATATGAAGGGAGCTGGTCTCGCCAGAAGGAACCAGCGCCTCGGCTTGTACCAGGATATTACGCTCCCCGCTTTCCGGATCGTAGCGTACAATATCCCGCCCTTCCGGAATGGAAGCCGAGGGCTCCAGTGTCGTATAGCCTTCTCCCGCAGCCAGCCACCGCGCCGGACCGAACCTCTGGCTGGAAAACTCTCCCGGTGTAAAGATCCGCTCCAGCGTGACTACAGCCCCCTGATCGTCTTCGCCGGAGGGGGGCGCGGGGCCCGTCCCGCATCCGAAAAACATGAGGACACCGACAGCGGTGAGAGACAGCCATACACGTCGACACATAGTATTTTCTCCCCTGATGGTCTTGGTCATAGACAGTATCCCCTGTCTACCATATCCCCCGATACCTTGTCAAAATAATCTAGTTCCCGAATGGGCAGTATGTACCTCAGCCTCCCAAGCGGGTTCCCTCGACGGCACAGAATTCAGGCAGGAGCCTCTGACGCCGCTGCGCTCTGAGCCACACCTATTCTGCACAACTTCACAGAAACAGAGTTATTCCTTTAAGACACCCTGACAAGGTGCGCCTGTATTTCACGCCCTTGGGCATCAAGGCCGACACGGATCAGGATTCGGCCAGCTTCTTGTACGTCTCGTAGCGCTGTTTCGCCTCTTCGGCAGCACGCTTGAACAGGATCTTTGCCTCCTCCGGGTACTGCCGTTCCAGGGTGCGATAGCGTGTCTCGTTCTTGAGGAAATCGCCGTATTCCAGCTTGGGATCGCGTGAATCCAGAATAAGCGGATTCTTGCCTTCCGCTGCCAGATCAGGATTGTAGCGGTAGAGGATCCAGTATCCCGAATCCACGGCCAGCTTCTCCTCCTGCTGGGGCATGCTCATGTCAATCCCGTGGCTGATGCAGGGAGAATATGCGATGATCAGTGAGGGCCCGTCGAACGCCTCCGCCTCGAGAAACGCCTTGAGGCACTGGTTCATGTTGGCACCCATGGCCACGGAGGCCACATAGACATACCCGTAGGTCATGGCCATCATGCCCAGATCCTTTTTCTTTGTGCGTTTTCCGGCCGAGGCGAATTTAGCCACAGATCCAGTCGGAGTGGCTTTGGAAGCCTGTCCCCCGGTGTTGGAATAGACCTCTGTATCGAGGACCAGGATGTTGATGTTCCGGTTCATGGCCAGCACGTGGTCGAGCCCGCCGTAGCCAATGTCATAAGCCCAGCCATCTCCGCCCACGCTCCAGACACTCCTTTCAACAAAGTAGTCCTTTAGCTCGGTGATCTTGTCCAGGATCGCTGCGGTGGCGGGAACGGCAGCGGATTTCGCTGCTGGGAGCAGCTCCTTTGCGGCGATGGCCGCTGCCTTGGCCTCATCATCCACTGAATCCCAGAGCTCGAGGCTCTTCCGCAGTGCGGCCGTCAGTTCCGGTGTTGTGCCCTCATCGAGGAGATGCTCGATATTGGTGCGAAGCTGTCGGCGATTGGCGTCCACCGCAAGCCTCATGCCGAATCCGTACTCTGCGTTGTCTTCGAACAGGCTGTTGGCCCAGGTGGGACCGCGGCCCTGTTTGTCCTTGCAGTACGGAACCGTAGGGAAGGTCCCGCCATAGATCGAGGAACACCCCGTGGCATTGGCGATGATCATGCGGTCACCGTAGAGCTGGGTGGTCAGCTTGACATAGGGGGTCTCTCCGCAGCCTCCGCACGCGCCGCTGAATTCGAAGTATGGAAGCAGGAACTGGCTGCCCTTGAGCGTTTCTCTCCGAGTGCCGTCCAGAACATTGTCGGGGAGCGCATCGAAGAACATCGCCTTCTCCGCCTCTCCGGCCTCCCGCATGGCATCGAGGGAGCCCATCTCCAGCGCTTTGACCTTGGAGGGACACGTGTTTGCGCAACTGCCGCAGCCCACACAGTCTTCGATATACACCTGGATGCGGAACTGGAGGTCACGCTCGTTCTTGGTATTGGACTTGAGGGTCACGAATCCGTCCGGAGCCCCTTCCAGGTCTTCGGGAGCGATCTGCTTGGCACGTATGGTGGCGTGTGGGCAGACCAGGGAGCACTGGTTGCACTGGATGCAGTTCTCCGGGATCCAGTGCGGTACGTGGGGTGCCACGCCTCGCTTTTCCAGGCGTGTGGTTCCGGTGGGGATGAATCCGTCATAGGGCATCTGAGAAACGCGGATGTCGTCTCCCTTGAAATGCATGATGGGTTCGATAACCTCTTTGGCAAAGGTCTCAGCATCATCGGCGATGAGCTGGGGCGTGGGGGCAGACTTGGTGATGGTCTCCGGTACCGGGACCACTTCCAGTGCTGCGGCGGCCTTGTCCACCGCATCCCAGTTCATCTGAACGATCTTCTCTCCCTTGCTGAGGAATGTTTTCTTGATGGCATCCTTGATGAGCTGGAGGGCCTCTTCTTCGGGGAGTACTCCTGAGATCTTGAAGAAGGCGGCCTGCATGACCGTGCTGATCCGGGCTTCCAGGCCCACGCTTTCCGAGATCTTGAGAGCATCGATGTTGTATACCTTGATCTTTTTCTCGATGATCGTCCTCTGCAGGTCCTCGGTCAGGTTCTCGAACACCTCATCGGCTTCCCAATTGGAGTTGAGCAGGAAGGTCCCCCCTTCCTTGATCCCCCCCAGGATGTCGTACCGACCGATGTAGGAGGCCTTGTGCAGGGCGACAAAATCCACATGGCTCAGCAGGTACTGGGACTGGATCTCTTCCTTTCCGAAGCGCAGGTGCGAGATGGTGACCCCGCCCGACTTCTTGGAGTCGTACTGGAAGTAGCCCTGGGCATACATGTCGGTGTGGTCTCCGATGATCTTAATGGAATTCTTATTGGCTCCGACCGTTCCATCTGAGCCGTATCCCCAAAACCGACAGCGGATGGTCCCAGCGGGCTCTGTCTCTATCTCGTGGCCCAGGCTAAGTGACAGCCCCGTGACATCGTCCTCGATCCCGACCGTAAATCCATGAGAGCACGCACCATCGAGGTGATCGTAGACGGCCTTGACCATGGTGGGCGTAAACTCCTTGGAGCTCAGGCCGTAGCGGCCGCCCACAATGGTTACATCCATGTCGCTCAGGGCCACCTTGATGTCGAGGTACAGGGGCTCTCCGATGGAGCCGGGTTCCTTGGTCCTGTCGAGTACAGCGATCTTCTTAACACTCGCCGGAATGGAATCCCGCAAGGCTTCTATCGAAAAGGGACGGTAGAGCCGGACCTTGACGGCCCCCACCTTCTCTCCCTGCTCACGGAGATAATTTATGGTCTCTTCTATGGTCTCGATCGAGGATCCCATGGAGATGATGATCTTCTCCGCATCCGGATCCCCGATGTAGTCGAACAGGTGGTATTGGCGGCCGATCTTGGCTGCCAGCTTGTCCATGTATTCCTGGATGATCGCGGGTGTGGCGTCATAGTATTTGTTGACGGTCTCGCGACCCTGGAAATACACATCGGGATTCTGGGCGCCTACTTTGGCCTGAGGTTTCTCGGGATTCATTGCCCGGGCCCGGAAATCCTCAACATATTTCATCTCCAGCAGTTCATCCAGGGTTTCGTAGGGAATGACCTCGATCTTCTGGACCTCGTTGGAGGTGCGGAAGCCATCGAAGAAATGCACAAACGGGACCTGCGATTTCAGCGCGGCCAGGTGGGCGACCACGGCCAGGTCCATGACCTCCTGAACAGAGCCGGAGGCGAGGAGCCCGAATCCAGTGTTGCGGGCGGACATCACATCGGAATGGTCGCCGAAGATGGACAGGGACTGACAGGCCAGTGAACGGGCCGAGACGTGAAATACGGTAGGCAGCATCTCTCCGGCGATCTTGTGCATGTTGGGCAGCATCAGCATCAGGCCCTGAGAGGCTGTGAATGTCGTGGTCATGGCACCGGCAGAGAGGCTGCCGTGCACAGCGCCGGCAGCTCCCGCTTCTGACTGCATCTCGACGACTTCCAGCTTCTGCCCGAACAGGTTTTTCCGCCCCTGCGCGGCCCAGGCATCGGCCAGCTCCCCCATGAGTGATGACGGAGTGATGGGATAGATGGCCGCCACTTCGCTGAAGGCATATGCGACATGAGTCGCGGCCGTGTTTCCTTCGATGGGATCGAAATTCTTTTTCATTATATATCTCCTATCAGATGTTCAAGAAGTCGGGTTCAAAACGCACTATTATAAAGGTTAGGAATGCTTTTACCAACTCCTTGATGATATTATTTTGCGGTCAGCCTTCTTTCAGTTCTGTGCGGCCTTCCAGAGATTTCTTGATTGTCACCTGATCGGCAAAATCCAGGTCCGAGCCCACGGGGAGTCCCATAGCCAACCGGGTGACTTTAACACCGGTTTCCTTCAACATCCGGGCCAGGAACAGGGCCGTGGCCTCGCCTTCCACCGTGGGATTGGTGGCGATGATGATCTCCTTGAATTCACCTTCCCGCACGCGGTCGACCAGCTGTTCGGCTTTCAGTTCGTCCGGGCCTATCCCCTTCAACGGGGAAAGGGCTCCGAGCAGGACATGGTAGCGCCCCTTGAAACTCCCTGTGCGTTCGATGGACGAGATGTTGAACGGCTCTTCCACCACACACAGGGCATCGGAACCGTCCACATCCTTGGTGCAGTGGAAGCAGGGATCCCGGTGGGTCAGGCTGTTGCAGACCGAGCAGTGGAAGATTTTGCGCTTGGCTTCCTTGATGGCATCGGCCAGCCGGTCAGCCTCTTCTTGAGAGACGCCGATCAGATAGAATGCGATCCTCTGGGCAGACTTCGCCCCGATCCCGGGGATCTTCTTGATCTCCTCTATCAGGCGCTGGAGCGGGTGATCTTTTTCCAGCATCAGAACAGTCCGGGGATCTTGAGGCCGGCCCCCATAGCTCCAAGCTTCTGGGAGACCTCTTCATCGACCTTGGTCCCCGCATCATTGAATGCAGCCGTGATCAGGTCCTGCAGCATCTCCACGTCATCCTTGTCTACCACCTCGGGATCGAGTTTGATGGACATCAGGTTCTTGGTCCCATCCAGGGTGACGACGACCATGCCTCCTCCCGAGGAACCCTCCACGCGCAGCTCGGCCAGCTGGCCTTGCATATTTTCCTGCATATCCTGAGCCTGTTTGAGCATCTTTTGCAGGTTTCCCATTCCTTTCATGAATATCTCCTCTACTCCACCAGGTCTTTAATTTTCCCGGTGGGGATTTTTTCACCCTTTTTGGGTTCCACAGACAGGATCTGCGCCTTGAAGGTCTGCATGAAGTTCACGACTGCCGGATCCTTGAGCACCGATTCCGCCGACGCGCCCTTCTCACTGGAAGGTGATGAAATTGTTTTTTGTGCGTCGTCCGGCTTCACCATCTTCTCTTGCGGCGTGGGGATCTCGGCCGCTTCGCCGCGCGGATGTATGGGCGGAGACGGCTCCACTGCCGTGACAGCTTTTGGGACGGAAGCCTGTGCTGCGGGCTTCATTTCCGTTCCTGCCTGTCCGGGAGCGCGTTTCACTTGAAGCGGCCGCTCCGGCTCCTGTCCGCCCATCCCCTCTACATGCTTCAGAAGCTCTTTTAAGGGAGTGAGCTTGCGGTAGTGACAGAGCTTGATGAGCATGGCCTCCAGGTAGATCCGGGGATGAGAAGAGAACTTCAATCCCTGCTCACCCTGCTGCAGGGACAGGAGGTACCGCAGCAGGTCCTCAGGCCCCCCCTTGGCGGCCTCATCCCGCAGGCTCTGGATCTCATCCGGAGTGTAGGGAAGCAGCTCGGCCGGATTTTTTACTGAGCGTGCCAGCAGCAGGTTGCGGAAATGGTGGATCAGCTCCTCGTGGAAGGCCCTCAGGTCATGCCCGCTGTCTATGATCCTTTCCACCAGAGCGAAGATCACATCTGCCTGTTCATCCAGGATGGCCGAGGAACATTGAAACAGGAGGTCCCGGCTGACAGTCCCCAGGATCTCTTTGATGTCTTCGTCCTTCACCTGGTCTCCGGAGAAGGCCACGGCCTGGTCCAGCAGACTCTGGGCATCCCGCAGGCTGCCTTCGGCGGCATCGGCGATGAGGTTGAGCCCCGGATCCGAGATCGTGATGCCCTCAGCCTCGGCGATCCGGCGCATGTGTTCGAAGATCTCTATGTGGGAGATCCGCTTGAATTCGAAGTGCTGACAGCGGGAAACGATGGTGGCCGGAACCTTGTGAGATTCGGTTGTAGCGAATATGAAGACGGTATTGGGAGGCGGCTCCTCCAGCGTCTTCAGCAATGCATTAAAGGCAGATTTGGACAGCATGTGGATCTCGTCGATGATGATGACCTTGGTGCGGCAGTGGATGGGTTTGTACTGCACCCCCTCCCGCAAAGACCTCACATCATCCACGCTGGTGTTGGAGGCTCCGTCGATCTCGATGACATCCACGGACCTGTCTTCATTGATCTCTGTGCAGAATTCGCAGACATTGCAGGGCGTAGGAGTGGGGCCCTCCTTGCAGTTCAGGGCTTTGGCCAGGATCCGGGCGACCGTGGTCTTCCCCACGCCTCGTGTCCCCGAAAATATGTATGCCTGGGCCACGCGCTGATTGCGGATGGCATTCTGCAGCGTCTGTTTGACGCCCTTCTGCCCGATCAACTCCTCGAAACTCTGAGGTCTATACTTTCGGGCATATACGAGATAACTCATGTATTCGATCCGTTGGACCAGGGTGCGTTGCGGAGTTTGCGATCCTATCTACGGGTAAGATATTTTAGCACATTTCCCTCGACAATTGAAAGGGATTACTTCTTTTTCTTCTTGGGCACGGCTGCTTTGGAGACCTTTTTTCGTTCCTCGCTGTGCCGCTTCGTGATCCGGGTTTTTTCCGCCTCATGCCGTTCCCTGGTTCTGCTCATCTGTTCCCTGCGCTCACGCTCGGCCTGGTCTTTTTCCGCCTCGTTTTCTGACTGTCGGATCTTCTCCTGTGTCTGTCGTTCCAGGCGCTCCACTTCGGTCTGCTGGCTGTCCTCAAGTTTCTCCAGCTCCCCCTCCTGGAGGCGACGGATCTCATCCGCCACGGGCTTTTCCCCCTGCTCCCTATAGTTCTCGATCTTTCGTTCAGTGACCAGTTCACCGACCTCATCTAATCCTGTCTGCCGGGCCGGTTCTGAGGGCTCCACGTCGCTCACCTCTGGCGTGTAGACGTACAGGAAGCCTGTGTGGGCTTCGGGCCGGCCTGGACTGCGTGCGGGACGGAGTTGATGTTCCCGGATCGCGCTCCCCATGGCATCGCTCACGCGGCTGGGATCCGGCCCTGGATTCATGATCCTGTCCTCCTGGACCGAGATATCGACACTGAGCTGGCTGGCCCGAACAAAGGTCAGGTTGCGTTCCGGTGGGAGGACGCTGCGGGATAAACGATCGGAGGCGAATTCCCGGTCCTCAACGAAAATCCAGCTCGATTCGCTCAGGGGGTGCGGGAGAGAAGATATCCCCACTCCCCTCTCGAGACGGACATGCGGTGGGATGGGCGCCCATCCGATGTGTCCTGGAGCCAGTCTCCAGGCTACCCAAGCCGGCCCCCAGACGGTCCCAGGAAGCCAGTACCAGCCGAGTGCCTGGTCCCAACCCCAGCGCCCATAGTGGAAGCAGGCCCAGCCCCAGCTGTAACTCGAGGCCCACGTCCAACCTTGATCTGTCCGAAACCATCGTCCAGAAGTATAGGGTCTCCAGCCATATGCCGTGCTGTGCGGCACCCAGACATAGCCGTAGGGAGACAGGCGGGTCCAGAATCCATGGGGATCCAGGTATTGGTAGAAGTATTCCGGCCCAAGTTCATCGGCATACCGGTCTCCCCGGTAATCGTAGCCACCCCGGTCTTCGGGATACGGATAATCTCCTGAGTATTCCCTGGGTACGTAGATCACGCATCCTGCGATCAGCACCATCATCCCGAACAGAAAGATGTTTTTTTTCATGTTCCCCCTCCCCTTCTGATATGGTCAAACAAAAGACGGGCGATCCGGTTCACCGGGAGATGTGCCTCGCGGCCGCTCGTATCAATCCAGGTCCTTGAAAACCTTCTTGATCCGTTTGTATGCCCAGTCCAGGTCCCTTTTCTTGATGATCAAGGGGGGGGCGAAACGGATGACGTGCTCGTGTGTTTCCTTGCAGAGCAGCCCCTCCTGTTCCAGGGCCTCACAGAAACGCCGCGCACCTCCTGCCTCGGGCTCCAGCTCGATCCCTATCAGAAGTCCCCGTCCCCGCACGGAGCGGATATGACGGCTCTTCAGGGACTGCAGCTTCGTCATGAAATAATCCCCCATCTGCGCGGAATTTTCAACCATCTCCTCCTCCTGCATGACCTTAAGGGCCTCCCGGGCCACGGCACAGGCAAGGGGATTGGCACCGAAGGTCGAGCCGTGTGTGCCCGGAGAGAACAATCCCAGGACTTCACGCTGAGAGAGGACGGCGGAGATGGCATAGGCTCCGCCTCCCAAGGACTTCCCAACGATCATGACATCCGGGACCACACCCTCATGCTCACAGGCGAAAAGCCGGCCGGTTCTGCCCAGGCCGGTCTGGATCTCGTCGGCCATGAAAAGGACATTGTTCTTGCGGCAGATCTCCCATGCACGCTTCAAGTAGTTCTCGGGGGGGATCAGGATCCCCGCCTCGGCCTGGATCGGCTCCACCAGGAAGGCGGCTGTATTGGGCGTGATGGCCTCCTCTAAGGCATCCAGGTCCCCGTAGGGGATCACCTTGAAACCTGGGGTAAAGGGCCCGAAATCTTTCCGGTAGAGGGCTTCCGTAGAAAAGCTGATGATGGTCGTGGTGCGGCCGTGGAAGTTATCCTCGCACACGATGATCTCGGCCTTGTCCTCGGGGATCCGCTTGGTCTGGTAGCCCCACATCCGGGCGGCCTTGATCGCCGTCTCCACGGCTTCGGCACCGGAATTCATGGGAAGGATCATCTGGTAGCCGGAAAGCGTGCTCAGCTCCTTGGCCAGCATGGGCCACTGGTCGTTGCGGAAGGCCCGGGAGGTGAGCGTCAGTTTTTTGGCCTGCTCATTCAGGGCCTTGAGGATGCGGGGGTGGCAGTGCCCGTGGTTCACGGCTGAGTAGGCGCTGAGGAAGTCGAGGTATTTGTTGTTTTCGACATCCCACACCCAGATCCCCTTCCCCTTGGCGAGCACGACATCCAGAGGGTGATAGTTGTTCGCTCCGTAGATATCTTCCATGTCTTTATAGAACCGGGAATCACATTTTTCCGTCATGATCAGTCCTCCTTCTAGAGAAAATATTTATAACAGATGCCCGCTAAAAAAACCACTAATTTTAGAGTGCCTCCGGTTGCGGCAATCCCCTAAATTGTGTTATAAGCTATCTTTGACATTATGACAGAGATATCGAGTCTGCATAGCCCCTTGGCCGGAAGGAACCGGCCCCCATCCCTCCCCCTCCCAAAGGAGACTCCCCATGCAACAATTTTATGAGAATCTGTCTTTTTGGGTCGATTCCACCGCCAGCAACATGTGGAACTTCATGGTCCCTATCCTGTTCTTTGTCGGACTCTGGCTGACCTATAAAACCGGATTCATCCAGTTCCGCCGCTTGGGCGAAGGCATGAAGCTGATCTTCGCCGGATTCATGGGTAAAAAGATCGGCAAGAAGAAACGTGATGGCGATGTTTCACCCTTTGCGGCGCTCTCTACGGCCCTGGCAGCAACGGTCGGCAACGGCAATATCGGGGGCGTGGCCACAGCGTTGTTTACAGGGGGTCCTGGGGCCATCTTCTGGATGTGGATGTGCGGCTTCGTAGGCATGGCCACCAAGTACAGCGAGGCGCTGCTGGGAGTCAAATACAGGGAAAAATATGAGGACGGCACCATCGCGGGCGGCCCCATGTACTACATCAAGAACGGCGTCAAAATCAAGTGGCTGGCCAAGATCCTGGCCCCCGCTTTCGCCGTGTGCGGGGCATTTGCCGCGCTCTTTGGCACGGGCAACATGATGCAGGCCAACCAGATGGCCCTGGCTTTCGAGAGTGAGCTCGGAGTTCCCAAGTACATCGTCGGCATCATCATCGCCTTTGCCGTGGGCCTGGTCATCATCGGCGGGATCAAGCGCATCGGCGCCGTGGCCGAACGACTGGTCCCCATCATGATCATCATCTACTTCATCTTCGGATTCATCGTGATCTTCGCTCACATAACCGAGATCCCGGGTGTCTTCCTGCTCATCTTCAAGCAGGCCTTCTCTCCGACCGCGGCCGCAGGGGGTTTCATGGGGGCGGGTGTCAAGATGGCCATCCAGCACGGCTTCCGACGCGGCCTGCTCACCAATGAAGCCGGGTTGGGGAGCGCCCCCATCGCACATGCGGCAGCGCAGACCCCCTCTCCGGTTCATCAGGGACTGATCGGTGTGGGCGAGGTGTTCATCGATACCATCGTGGTTTGCACCATCACCGCCCTCATCAACCTGTCGACGGGCATGTGGCAGAGCGGGCTGGACGGGACGGCGATGACCGCAGCCTCTTTCTCGAAATCCGTGCCCATCGTGGGCGGGCTGGTGGTCGCCTTTTCCTCCCTGCTTTTTGGGTATTCCACCCTGATCGGCTGGTACTATTACGGAGAGCAGTGTATGAAATTTCTCTTCGGGGTCAAGGTCACATACCCCTACCGGGTCATCTTTGTGGGCCTCATCTTCACGGGCTCTGTCATCTCCCTCAAGCTGGCCTTCTATATCGGAGACATTGCCAACGCGCTGATGGCCTTTCCCAACCTGGTCGGTCTGGCGCTGATGAGCGGCACCGTCGCCATGACCACACGAGAATTCTTCAAGAAATACCCTAAGGTCAAAGATTTCGACGGGTGATCGAAGGGGGGGTGGCGGAGAGGAAGGGATTCGAACCCTTGGTACGGGAGTACCGCACACACGCTTTCCAAGCGTGCTCCTTAAGCCACTCGGACACCTCTCCGCAAATGGATCATAGAGGGATACTAAATTACCAGAATCTGCCCGAAGAGTAAAGCGATATCTGGGGGACATCACCCAGTCAGGATTCGCATTTCGGCCTCCCCTGACCTATAATGTTATAGCTGGTTTGGCGGCACGGCTTTCATGCTCAGGCAAGGTGAAAAATCGGGCCGCGCGGACGGCACGACAGGACAGGAGGGCCCCATGAAGGATTCTGAAGCGGCACTGCAGAGCACTCTCGAGCGATGCCGGGAGCGCAACATCCTGATCCCCACCTACGCCCAAATGGCACATCCGGCGGGCATCCCTGACGGGATCCAAGAAGAGCTGAGGGAGGTGGGTCTCTGGGATACACATCCTCGCAACCTCTTCCGGATCACCTGGTATAACGAGCCCACTCCCATGGGAGGCGGATTCCGGGAAGCAGCCAACGCCCTCGAGATCCCTCCTGAACTCAGCGGAGTCCCCGTGCGCATCATCATCCTCCTCGGGGCATATTTCCCCACTGGATCTCACAAGGTGGGGGCCACGTTCGGCCCCCTGGTGGAGCGCCTGATCAGCGGGTCCTTCGATCCTGCGCGTCAGAAAGCGCTCTGGCCGTCCACGGGGAACTACTGCCGCGGCGGGGCCTTCAACGCCAACCTGCTCGCATGCCCCTCTGTGGCTGTCCTCCCCGAAGGGATGTCGCGGGAGCGCTTCACCTGGTTGGAGAAGATGGGCTCAGAGATCCATGCCACACCGGGATCGGAGAGCAACGTTAAAGAGGTGTATGACAAGAGCTTCGCCCTGCAGCGCGAGAGGCCCGACGAGATCGTGATCCTCAATCAGTTCGAAGAATTCGGAAATTCCATGTGGCACTACGCCTGCACGGGCCGGGCCATGCAGGAGATTTATCTGCGGGAACGCGGAGAGGGCCAGCGGCTGGCCGGGATGTTCCTCACCCAGGGTTCAGCCGGCACGCTCGCGGCCGGAGATTATCTGAAGGAAGACTTCCCCCGTATGAAGGTCTGTGCCGGCGAGGCCTGGCCTTGCCCCACACTCCTGCACTCCGGCTATGGGGAACACAGGATCGAGGGCATCGGAGACAAGCATGTCCCCTGGATCCACAACCTGAGAAACACGGACCTGGTCGCCGGGATCGACGATGAAGCCTGCATGCGGCTGATCAGACTGTTCAACGAGCCCCAGGGCAAGGAATTCCTGATGTCCCGGGGCATTCCTGAAGAGTGCTTAGGGAGCCTGTCACAGCTGGGCATCTCGGGCATTGCCAACCTCATAGGGGCGATCAAGACCGCCAGGTTTTTCGAATGGGACAGCCGCGACATCGTCCTGACAGTCGCCACCGATTCCATGGAACTCTATGGATCGCGTCTGCAGGAGCTGAGGCTGGAACGGGGCGCATACACCGAGATGCAGGCTGGGATAGACTATGACACCTGCTTGATGGCCCTGACCACGGATCATATGCTTGAACTCGGCTATTGGGACAGGAAGCGGATGCACAACCTGAAGTATTTCACCTGGGTGGAGCAGCTGGGAAAGGACGTGGCGGAACTGGATCGGCAGTGGTATGACGAAGACTATTGGACCACTAAATTCAGAGCATATGAGGCATGGGACCAGCGGATCACGGACTTCAACCATCGGACAGGACTGCTGTCCCGCTATGTATAGGAAAGCGACAAGGCCCGATGCTGCCACCGGGCCCCGTCTACATCTATAAAATATCAACCGAAGAGGTGGAGATGCGGCTCCTGGTCATAGGCATAGCCCGGGAAGACCTGGTCGAGCTGTCCACTCTGCATGTGCGACAGAAGCACCTCACCCATGACCCTCCGAAAATCCGTTGTGACCGCTAGGTCCCGCTGTTCGTAGAGCTGGCTCGATCCCAATCCCGGCCAGTCTCCATAGACCTTGCCTCCCTGGATATTTCCGCCCAGGGCGAACATGACGGAACCGTGTCCGTGGTCGGTCCCCCCCGAGCCGTTTTGGGCGGCTGTCCGGCCGAACTCGGTCATGACGAGCACCGCCACACTTGCGATGCGGCCGCCCAGATCCGTGACGAAAGCCCCGAGCCCTTGATCCAAGGTGCTCAGGACATTGGCCAGCGCCCCGTTCTCTCCGTTTCCCTGATTGGTGTGTGTATCCCAGCCTCCCAGATCTACCTCGGCCACTTCGAGTCCCACTCCAGCCTTGATCATCTGGGCCGTGCACTTGAGCGCCTCCCCGAATTCGCCGCTGCCGTAGTCTGCTCCATATTCCGGCGTATAGTTCTCTGGATTGAGGGTTCCTTCTCCCAGGGATGCGGCTTCGAGGGCGGAACGGGCCACCCCACCCAGGGTATCGTTGCGGACAGCATAGAGCTCATCGAGGGCTTTTCGATAGGTCCGCAGTTGAGGGGAACCCGCAGTACCAATTTGGAGAACACTCAGCCCGGAAATGGCCAGAGCCTCGACCGGACCCTGCAGCGAATACGGGAGGGAGGGCGTGAGAGCCACAGCCCGGAACACACTCTGCTCGACCCCGGAGTCCAGCAGATATCGGTTCAACCAGCCTTCCTCTGTCTTTTCACCGTCTGACCCAGACTCCATGATGTCCATGGCATCGAAGTGGGATCGGGTGGGATGGTGAGATCCAAAGGCATGGATGACCGCCAGGTCTCCGTTGTGGTACAAAGAGGACAATTGAGCCAGCCGAGGATGAAGCCCGAACCGACCGTCAAGATCCAGGACACCGCCTGCCTGGCCAGGCGGAGAGAGCTTCAGGTCGGGACGGAGTTTCCCATAGTCGGGATCGGAATAGGGAGCCACCATATTCAAACCATCCGCTCCGCCCCTGAGGAATACGACAAGCAGGATGGGAGCGGAGGCGTGAGACACGCCGGACCCTCCTAGCAAAAACTCGGGGAGGACGGGCAACGATCCCAGTGCCAGGGCGCTGTTCTTAATGAATTCTCGTCTTTTCATGGGAACCTCCGCTATTTCATGAGGAAATCCGGCGTCATCAGGATCAAGGCCATGATGGCCCTGCCCTCGAAACCCGGAGTCCTGGCAGCCTTTCTCACGGCCTTACGAGTGTCTTCTTCGGGGGAAACGAGGATGCGCTCAAGCAGCGCATCCGCCAGCTCGCTTCCATGGAGCCCGGGGGCGACCAAACGTGCCGGATCCATCTGAATGCCCGAAATCCGGCCGAATGCCAGACTCCGGGTCAGGCCACTCACAGCCAGGAATGATCCGGCACCCGTGACCTCTTCCTGGGTGTGAGGATATCCGGTAGGTGGCCTGCATTGGAACAGAGGTTGGCCCAGCCCATTCATCTGCCTCAGTAGCGGGAGCGGGTCCAGGATCTCCGCTTCCGTCACACGAAGGGCAGATGTCACATAGTTCAGGGGTGTTTTAGCCTTGGAGCGTCGATACTTGGGTCGGTAGAACTCGGGAGATAGGAATATCTCACGCAGCAGGGATGGGATGTCTCCCCCTGTCTCCAGAAATACTTGGGTCACGCGTGCAACCAGGCTTTCGGGAGGAGAATCCGAGACGAATCGAGCCACTATCTTGCTGGCGATATGCCGAGCGGTCTCCGGGTGCAGCGCCAGGTAGCGGATCATGTCTATTCCCTCCCTCTGTCCCCCGCTGGGGAACCGCATACCGAAGACTCTCTTCGCTCCGCCCTCATGCAGTTGAGGATAGAAGCGAAATTCCAGTTCATTATTTTGGCGCACCCGAGTGAGGGACCAGCCTGTAAGGACTCTGGCGGCTTCCTGGATGTCCTCCAGGGAAAATTCGGCATCGATCCCGAGGGTGTGGAGCTCGAGGAGCTCCCGGGCATAGTTCTCGTTCAGGCCCCGTTCAGGGCCATAGCCGGTGATTTCACGAGTGGAGAGATAGTTGTCCAGGTAGTAGAGCATGGCGGGGGACGAAGCCGTGGCCAGCGCAAGCTGCGGGAAGCGACCCAGAGAATTCCGGCGAATGACCTGCATGACATAGGGTGTCAGAGCATAGAAATTTACATTTTCGGGTCCGAACACATTGAAGTGATTGAACCAGAAATCGGTCATCACCTCACGGAGCTGCGTTGCGCTGTAGCGTCCCATGAGGAGCTGGGCGGCGCTCACCTCCAGGAACGGCCGATAAAACTCTTGTCCCGGGACCGGGCGCTCGCCGGGAGCGGGCCTGGGGTATTTTCGGAGGAGCTCCGTAGCCGACATTTTAAGAGTCGGAAATTCAGCCAGCCGGGCATCCAGCTCGGGATCCGGGAGCCTCTGCGGATGGAGCTGTTCTTCCAACCAGGCCTCTCTGCCCAGAGAGCGGATCCGTGAAACGTCCCCAGCTGTAGCGCCTAGGGTCGCCCTGGAAAGTAGGTGTGTGTGCTTGTCCATCACTCTATAAGACAAGTCTTCCCGGATATTCTTGGCAATAATTTCAGATAAAACTTGACAGCTGTGCGATTGCCTCGTATACTGTGTATATTCAATATACTCACTGGAGGCCCGAACAAGATGTTTATCGTGATATCGCCGCTGAATCCGGATCCGATGTATAAACAGGTCACGGATCAGATCAAGGACGCCATCGCCGACGGCACCTTGCAGCCGGAGGATAAGCTCCCCTCGATCCGCGAGATGGCCAGGGAACTCAAGATCAGTGAGATCACCATCAAGCGGGCCTACACGGATCTCGAGAATGAGGATTATATCCTGACCCGTTCAGGCCTGGGCTCTTTCGTGGCCGACATCAACCGAGACAGGCTTCGCCGGGAGAAGTTGGCGGAAGCCCGCAAAGAGATTCGTAAGATTCTGAATACGGGGAAGAGGTTCGGGATCGAACCGTCTGACCTCGTAAACATCATACAAAAGCTGGGAGACGACAGATGAACAAGATCAAAGGGATCGTCGAGACCAAGGTATTGTTCCTCATGACCCTGATATTTCTGGTTGTGTTCCTGTGTTTCATGTGAGCTAGGAGCAAATACAATGGAATCCGTTCTGCGACTGCATCAACTCAAAAAGACCTACCCGGAGTTTACCCTGGATCAAATCGATCTGGAGGTTCCCGAGGGCTATGTGACGGGGCTCATCGGTCCCAATGGGGCCGGCAAGACCACCACCATCAAGCTGATCATGAACCTGATCCGGGCGGATTCGGGCTGGGTGGAAGTCCTTGGGCTCAGGCATGATCGGCACGAGGTCGAGATAAAGGACAGAGTCGGCTACGTGGGCGAGGAACAGTTTTTTTACGAACAGCGAAGCGCCGCCTGGACCGGAAGTTTTGTGTCTCATTTCTTCTCTGCCTGGGAGCCCGAGACCTATGCCGCTTACCTGGAGCGCTTCGAACTGCCCCCCAGGAAGAGGATAAAAAAATATTCCAAGGGGATGAAGGTCAAGCTTTCCCTGGCGATCGCACTCTCGCACTCCCCTGAGCTGATCATACTGGATGAACCCACCTCCGGATTGGACCCGGTTGTGAGGAGGGAGGTCATAGACCTGCTCCAGAGAACGGCATCCGAGGAGGGAAAGACCGTGCTCATCTCCTCCCACATCACCGATGACATCGAGCGGATTGCCGACACCATCGTCTATATGGTCCAGGGCCGCATCGCGCTGCATGCATCCAAAGACGAACTCCAATCAGATTGGAAGACGATCCACTTCAAGCAAAACTCGATCCCGGATTCTGTCCTGGAATCCCTGGAGAATGTGGAGACACAGATCTTTGGCAGCACGGGTGTTACGCGGAATTTCACGGCCATCGAAAGCGATCTGGCGGCCGGCATATCCAGTGGAGACATCCGTGTCGAGGGCGTGGGTCTGGATGATATCCTGATCGCCCTGGTGAACGGAGGCTGAGATGCTGCGACTGATCCAGAAATTTTCGCTCATGTATGTGTTCTATCTGGGATTATATGCGATCTTCTTCTTCCCCCTCTTGAACTACGACCGGGTCACGGGACCGGATACTGAGAACCCGTCATACATCTTCTACCAGGGGATCTTCCTCATCTGGGTGGTCCTGGGGGCACTCTGGGCACACGAGAACATGGAACAAAAGGCCAACGGATACAAGTTTTTAAAAACCCTACCGCTGCGGGGTGCCAAGATCATCGGGGCCAAGTTTACCCTGGTTTTTATGAGCACGGTCCTGTTTGTCGCGTATCAGGGCATCATGATCCGCATCTTGACAGGGAACAGCAGCTTGGCTGCGGCCACCTGGAAATACAATGCCGTGCTCGGCAGCCTGTGCCTGATACTGGCCGGGCTGGCCTACATGGGTATCTACCGATTCGGCTTCAGCGTGTTCGGGAAGCTGCTGCTGGGGCTCTGGATGCTCTTCTTCTTCTCCCCTATCATCATGCGTGAGTTTATCCTCCCGCCCATAGGGATCACCCTGGAGGAGGTATTGAATTTCGTCATCGGATTGAACTGGATCCTGGTCTGCCTGACCGGGGCGGCCCTGTTCTGGGCCATGCTGCCCCTGGTCGCCCGCATGAACCGGCCAGGGAAGGCCTGAGGAGGGACCATGTGGCGACTGATCCGTAAGAATTCCCTGATGTTCCTGGTCTACCAGGGCCTGTATTTCGGTCTCTTCTTCCCGCTGATCAATCAGGACCGCCTGTTCGGAGAGAATCCGCTGGATCTCAGCTTTGTGGTGTTCCTCAACAGCTACATGATCTGGCTGGTCCTGGGATCTGTCTGGGGCCAGGAACAGCAGGAGAGCAAGAGCAACGGTTATGCCTTCCTCAGCACGCTGCCCATACGGGCTCACCAGATCGTAGGCGCCAAATATGCGCTAGCTGCCCTGGCCACCCTGAGCTTCGTCGGCTTGCACCTCGTCTGGTATGCGGTGAGCTTCGATGAGCCCACCTTCCTGGCCCCTGCACGCATCAGCTTGATCCATGTAGCCGGCCTGTGCCTGGTCCTGTCCGGTGTCTATTACCTCGGCTTTTTCCGCTTTGGCTACAAGCGCTATTCCAAGATCGCGATCCCCCTCTGGCTGCTGTTGATCGTGGTTCCCCTGCCACTGCAGATCTTGTTGAAGGAACGCTTCGACATCCACACAAGCGACGTCCTGCTGTGGCTGACCCGGATCGATCCCATGATCACATTGGCCATCAGCCTCCCGCTGTTCCTCGGGAGTCTGGGATTGGCCATCCGGTTCAAGAAGAACCTGAACGTCCTAGAATAAAAGTCCTAAAATGTATATCCAAATTCCACACATCCAAGGAGAACAGTCATGAGCCCTGCCGTTGAGATCGACGGACTCACAAAGGCCTACAAGAAATTCCGGTTGGATTCGGTATCGATGGAGCTGCCAGAGGGCCTGATCCTCGGCTTGATCGGCCCGAACGGTGCCGGAAAAACGACCACCCTCAAGATCATGATGGACATGATCCGCGCAGACAGCGGCCGGATCCGGATCTTCGGCCTGGATCACCACACCCACACACGAGAGATCAAGAACAGAGTGGGATATGTCGGGGAGGAGCCGCAGTTTTACGGAGACAAAAGCGTCTCCTGGACCGGGAAATGGATCTCGGGATTCTACCGGAACTGGGACCTCAACCACTTCGAGAAGCTGCTGACAGATTTCGGCATCAGCCGCACCAAAAAGACCGGGCAGCTTTCCAAAGGCATGAGGGTCAAACTCTCGCTCGCGTTGGCACTCTCTCACCAACCGGAATTGTTGATCCTGGATGAGCCCACGGCGGGTCTGGACCCGGTGGTGCGCAGAGACGTGCTGGAGAGGCTGCGAAGCCTCAGCAAAAGCCAGGGCCGGTCCGTGATCATCTCGTCCCATATCACAGACGACATCACGCGCATCGCAGACCTCATCGTGTTCCTGATCGATGGCCGCGTTGTCCTTTCCGAGAGCAAGGACGATCTCCTGTCCAAATGGAAACGGATCCATTTCCAAGAAAAGGCACTGGACAGCCAGATCGTGGACCGCCTGAAATGCCCCAAATCTCAGGTCTTCGGGAGCTCAGGGATCACCGTCGATTATCCGTCTCTGAAGCCGGCCCTGTCAGCAGGCCTGGACAACCAGACCATCAAGGTCGAAAACCTCACCCTGGACGACATCCTGATCGCCTGTGTCAAAGGAGACGCATCATGCTCAACATCATGAAGCGCAGCTATCGCATCTTCCTGGCCTTCTTCCTCTTTTTCTTCGGACTTTTAATCGCGGTTCGCTTTCTGTTGGGAAAAGAACTCAACATCCTATTCACCCTCCTCAGCGGGATCGCACTCTTCATGTATACGGTCGGTGCCCTGCTCAGCTCAGAGCAGGTGGAGGAGAAAAACCATGGTTACACCATCCTTTCCGCGCTCCCCGTGAGCAACCTCGAGATCATGGCGGCCAAGTTCCTGCTTCCCCTGGTCTCCAGCTTCACGCTGACGATCTCCCTCATCCTCCTGTTTGCCACGTTTGCCGCACCCGCCCAGGATATGCTCCTGGTGCGCTCCTACTTCCTCCTGGCCGCGGCAGTGGGGCTGCTGGTGGCCGGACTTATGTACATCGGGATCTTCAGCATTGGCTACACCAAGTTCGTGGTCGTGGTCCTGACAATCACGACGGCCCTGGGGCTTGTCCCCATGCTGCTTCTGAAACGCAACCGGGACAATACGGGCGAGGTGATCGAGAACCTCCTGGCCTGGATACGAGGGCTGGACTGGCTGGTGCTGATCCCGCTCCTTCTGTTGGCCTATCTGGGATTCATGGTCGTCGCCCTGCAGATCCGGGCCTTTCGAGATGTGTGATCGTGTGCGGGACTGGGGTCCCCGATCAGTAGGAAAAGCGGATCCCGATCCGGTAGCTTCGGGGGAATCGGATGCCCAGGACATGTCCAAACCCATATTCGGTCCAGGGATTGACCTCCGCCTGCACCCAGGTCTGTGTTCCGGAGTTGAGAGCATTAAAGACATCCACCAATATGCCCAGCCTGTAGCGGGACCTGCTGAAGAACTTTTCGAGCCTCAGGTCGAGGTTGTGTCGGGAGGGATACCGGAAAGCCCCCCTCTCCTCCCCCAGAATGGTGACATATTCCTGGAAATCCGAGACCGGATCGGGATCGATATCATCCGGGACCCAGATGTTGCGGTTGTAGGTCTCGCCGCTGGCAAAGGTATAGAACAGGCCCAGCACGACCTCGATCCCAGGGATCAGATAGGAGCCGCTGACCTTGAGGAGATGAGTGGGATCTATGGTCAGGCGCCCTACCGCATTGATCTGATGATTGGGGTTGCTGAAGAGGGTCGAGGCTCCCAGTCCGCTCGTTCGGGTCTCCGCGTATTCTCCCCAGATGTTGTCATCCGATCCCCGGGTCCGGCTGTAGACATAAGAAGCATGGAGCTGCCAACCCCGTGAAAACCTCTTATCCAGCGAAAAAGCCAGCCCCCTGTAGTGCCTGCTGGGAGTAAAGGAAACGATCCCGGGGAAGGCGGCCCCCCATTCCCGACCATAGTCCACATCCGCGCTGGGATTGGTTTGCAGGAACTTATTCTCTCCCGGATTGAGTCTCTGAAAAGCTGGGAAGGTTTCTCCTGTCACGGGATCCGTGAACTGGGTCTCGATCCACTGTCCGCTCAGGTTCACACGGTCGATCAGGTCGTGGTGGACCCGCTCTATGTATGCTACCTCGGCGGTAAATCCGAGGAGCAGTTCCCGCTCCAGGCTCAGGACATATTGCTGCATGTAGGGCATGCGCAGGTCCGGATCGACGACATAGTCTTCCCATGGGTCTTCGAAAAACAGCACCCAATCCTGCCCATCCCAATAATATTCCTGATACAGTTCCTCCCTCTCCAAATTCATGTAATAGGCCGCCTTCATGCCGTGGAAATATTTCCCGTAGTGGCCCCTCAAGAGGGTCTTCCGGTTTCCACCCACGTCCCAGACGGCCCCAAGGCGGGGCGCGATCCCGGTCCGGGGAGCAAAAGCAGCTCCCGTGAAGCTCTCCAGGTCGCCCCGCACGTGCCGGATACGCACACCCACATCAAAAAAGAGCCGGCCTCCCGGCAGGGACCAGGAATCCTGAACAAAACACGACAGCCTCCGGGTTCGGGGCTGGCGGTCATAGCCTCCCCAGGCGATCTGAAGATAAGGCTCGCCTTCAAAATCCAGGTACAGCCGATCGCCCGGGATCCCCCGATGATCACGAAGGGAGGAAATTTCCCCTTCCAAGCCCGCTTTTAATGTGTGGGTTCCCAGAGCTCGATCGAGCCGATGGCTCAAAACTGCAGCCAGGGAATACCGCTCCTGAGGATATTCCCAGTACTCCAGGTAGTTCCCGGTTAGAACACCGGTCCCGAGGTCGAGGCGCGGCGGATCCGTGGATAGGAGGTCCAGACGCCCGCGCTGAAAGTAGGCCCCCATCCTGAGATCCATGTGTGTGGACCTGGAGAACCGGCTCGCCCAGTGAAGGCCGATCAGGCCATGGTTGACCCATTGGGAGGGCACAGACTCTGGGGAGGAGAACTGCCCCGCCTCGACATTGTTCACCAGGTTCCTGTCCCACTCCAATACGGCCGACAACCGGTGGGCTGCGCTCAGCGACCAATTGAGCGTCCCCAGGAGATTCCACTCGTTGCCCCATTCGGAATACTCCGGAGGCCACTCTTCGATGTGCTCTTTCCAGTAACCGGCCCGGCCCGCCATGAAGAACCGGAGCTTGTCGGAAACCAGTGGGCCTCCCAGACTGAAATGAGCCCCGTAAGCTTCCTCAAATCGCTTCTGCACGATGGCCGGATCCGAGGTGTTCGGGTTGTGCCACTCAGGGAGCTGCAGGAACAGGGTGAACATGCCGCTCAGCCGGCTCTGGGCCGCTCGGGTTGTCACGTCCACCACCGAGCCGCTGAATCCTCCGATCTCCGCCGGCAAGCCGGGTCCGGACACCTTGAGACTCGAAACAGCATCATAGTCCAGGTTCACAGCCAGTGCTCCCGTCTCCGGACTGTCCAGGGAGAATCCCTGGACCCGGAAAGACGAGGAGAGGCTCTCTGAGGAGCCGAAAGCAGATTCGGAGCTGAGCCCCTCGGCATGGGCCAGCTGTCCGGAAAGGTTCCGTGCGGAGGGGATATAGGCCAGATATTCTTCAGCCATCTCCGTGACCAGCGGGGAGGATCCATCCAGATCGATGACCTCCCCTGTATCCGGCAAACCTGGGACTGTCTCGAAGGCTTGAGACAGGAAAAGATCCACAGAAACTGAGGATTCTGCAGGCACACGCAGCCCCTGTCTGGATTGAGGGAGATATCGTCCCGAGCAAAACACGGATATGGCATAGATCCCTGGAGTCACATCCGCGAACCGAAACTGCCCCTTCGCATCCGTTACCTCGGTACGCGTGGTTTTTGCCGTCCCCGGCCCGATCAGCATCACCCACGTTTCTGCCAGAGGTGTCCGATCGAAGGCACGGACGCTCCCCTTCACCATGCCCGAGCCGGAGTGCGTGCGGGAATCACAGGGAGGATGGCCGAGGGCGGGCAAAGTGACCAGGCAGCAGATCAGAACTCCGACCAGCACTCTGCCGATCCCCCTCCATCCCTCTTTAATCCGGCATCGCGGGGGATTCAGCATAGCAAAATTATAGTCCAGCCGGAACCAAATGCCAACGCCCCAGGAAAATCGCTGTCACGAAATGGGACATTTCTTGCGGCGCTGCTTTAGGGACGGATCGAGATCCTTCCACTTCACCTTTCTCTTGAGCCAGGTCAGGATATCGCTCCACTTGTCATACCCGCCGTGTGCCGCATCCTTGACCTCGACATAGCGGTGATCGATCCCGAGCTCTTCCAGCTTCTGTACGGCCGAGCGCGCGTTGCTCACGGACACCGCGTTGTCCTTGGCACCGTGGACCACAAAAAAACTGTTGGGCGTCTGCGGCTTCATCAGATCCAGGATGTTCTCTCCGCCGATCGAATCCGGAGGAGCGATGGCCCCGGAGCGGATGACCACTGCCCTGAAGACGTCGGGATACCTGAGGCCCAGCCTCCAGGCTCCATAGCCTCCCATGGAAAATCCGTCCAGCATGATGCGGCGCTCATCGACATTGTAGAGGGTCTTCACATGCGCGATGCACTCCATCACATCCATCCCGGCATCACCCAGATACCAGTCCGACAGTCCCCGGGCCTGAGGCGCCAGGATGAGAAAGCGGCCCGCCTTGCCGCTCATGTGAAAATTGAGCATGGTCTGAGCGACCAACCGGATGCTCTGTTTTTCATCCACCCCGCTCCCGTGCAGGGTCACCAGCAGGGGGAGGGCCTCTTCTCCGTTGTAGAATTCCGGCACATAGACCGAATAGGGCTGCAGGGTCCCGTCGATCTCTGAAACATGGGCCAAGCGTCCGATACGGCCGGGGAGGAACAGGGCCGGCTCTTTCTGACGGATCCTTTCCATCAGGAAATCGAAGTCGACATAGAACTGGTGGATCCTGGTCATATCTTCGTGGGGATGGGCCCGGTCCATGTACTCTTCGATCCTGCTCACACGGAAATCCACGCTGGGGAAACTGTTACGGAACCGTGCCTCCTCAGAAAACAATTCTCCTGCCCTGGCTTCGTCCAGTTCAGACGTCATGGTTTCCATCTCGGAACGGTTGAGGACAAAGAAGGGATTGTCCTGGGTGAAGAGCAGGGAACCCTGGCCATCGATCACCCCGACGCTCAGCACATAGGCCTCGGTGGGGAAGGCCTTCTCCTCCAGCACCCACTCGATCCGGTTCCAGCCCGGAGGAACGTGGAGCTTGGCCCTGCCCTCCCGGTTGATCGGTGCCGAGCTGAGGTTGTACCTCAGGGTCCATTCCTCTTCGTCGCGGGGATTCTGGATACCAAGGACCAACACCTTGGGGTCATCATCGAAATAATGGGAGGCGCTCATCAAGCCCTGCAGCCTTGCGCGTACGGCGCCGCTACGCAGGATAAAGTCGAAGACTTCTCCACGGCGGACTCGAGACAGTTCGGTATCGAATCCCGGGTCAGGAAAGAGCTGCACGAGTTCTCTTTCCTCTCCGTCCCTGTCCGCATAGGTGAGGTTGATGCCCCAGCTCTTCTGGATGAAAGGACGGAACGGCGTCAGCAGAGTGAAGGGAATCGCGATCTCATAGCGGATCATGTTCTTTTTTTCGTCAAACGCGATCTCGAGATCAAGGTCCTGCAGCGAAACAGGAGGGAAATAGACCCCATCCCGATTGAGGAGCAGTGCTGCTGGTTTGTTCTTGATCTGGGAAAACCCAAAGGTACTGAACCGGTCGCCCGCATTGCCCTGGACAGGATCAAAGAATGTCAAAAGGAATCCGTCGCCGTAGCGCCAGCTGCGGCTGGGAAACTCGAAGCGGTCATCGATGACCTCCACAGCGACATAGAAGCGCTTGGCATCAAACATGAACCGGACTGACGCGGAGATGTCATCGGAGGGCTCCACCTCAGTTTGGGCAGGGCTCATCTTGACCAGGAAGGACGGCACCGATTGCCACTCTTCCAGATTCCCGTCGATCACAACCCTCTTTTCGGCCTGGCGGATATTACGGTTCTCAGCGGGCGTTGCCGAGCACAGCACGAGCAGGAAAGCCCCGATGAAGACAAGCCCCGGGATCCGACTGACAGGCAGCATACCATTTCTCTTTTTTGTTTTCACTTGCTCCTCGTATTATTTATGATAGGGGAAAACTTCAAAAATTCCAATCCAAGCCCTGCCAAATTAGGATGCCAAGCCTGGCTTGAGTTTCAGGATGAAGTTATATATCCTAGGAAATTCGATGGCAAATCACAACAAGCGATCGCTCGTCTGGGCCTTGAAATGGGGGGCGCTTCTGACCCTGATCGCGGCCTATGCAGCGGGGTATGCTGTCAGAGATCGGGAGGCCCTGCCCCTGCTGTTGGCCCTGGCTCCTGAGGCAGCGGAGCTGGACAGGATCCGGGACCATCCACTGGTCCTCGCCTCCGAGGCTACCGGAAGGGAACCGGAGGACGTCCGCTACTATACGGTCGGGCGTGCTCACGGATGGGGCGGTCCCCTTTCTATCGGGCTCTGCATCGACGGCAGGGGAATCATCCTGCGGGTCCTGATACTGGATCATAACGAGACGCTGCCCTTCTACTATCGACTCGAGAAGAAAAAATTTTTCGATCAGTTCGAATCGCGGCACGTGGCGGAATCCCTGTGGCCGCGGGAAGACGTGGACACGGTGACCCAGGCTACCGTCTCATCCGAGGCCTTCACAGAGGCCATACGCCTGGGCAGTCACAACCTGGGCCGTGAGATCTTCGATCTCGAGATCCGGGAACGGCCACCCCGCTGGCGGATCGGATGGGAGGAGGGACTCCTGGTCCTGCTGTTCGTCGGGGCCGGCATCAGTTTCCTAAGCGGCCTCGGCTTTGTGCGCTATCTGGTTATGGCGGCCGGTTTCTTTTTCCTTGGCTTCCATCTCAATGCCTCACTCTCGATCGGCCATTTTGGTTCCCTGCTCTTGGGTTATGTTCCCCGTGTGATGACTCACCCCTTCTGGTGGATCCTGTTGTGCGGAGCACTCGTCACGGCATTTTTATTGAAGCGGAACCTGTACTGTCATGCACTCTGTCCCTTCGGCAGCCTGCAGGAGCTCAATTTCCGCATCAGCGGAAGCAACCTCCCGGTTCCCGGAGCTTTTATCCGTGTGGCCCGGGCACTCCCCTATGCACTGACCTGGCTTGCCCTCACCGCTGTGTTTCTCACCAGCAGCCCCACCGCCGGGGGCTATGAGCCCTTCCCTACCCTGTTCGGGCTCGAAGGGATGGAGATCCAGTGGATGATCCTGGCTTCCATCATCCTGGGCTCATTGTTCATAAAACGCTTCTTCTGCCGTTTTTTCTGCCCGGTCGGAGTCGCGCTCAATCTTATCGTTGCGGCCCGCTGTCGGCTGGCCGCTCTGAGGAAGGAAAAAACCGGATGTCAATAGCCAGAGATAAACTGAAGCAGGTTTTGGGCGCGGCCCTGATCCTTGTGACCCTCGCTCTGATCCTGGTTTATTTTTCCGGGATTCTATGATATAAGCAGAATCCGCAGGGAGACAAACAAATACAGGGGAGGGCACCTGTGGAGTCCATCGATTTCAGGGAATATGCCGACCGGTTGCTGGATCAGTCCGTGGTGGCTGCTCAGCAGTTCAAGGGCCTCGATCAGCAGTCCATCGATGCCATCGTCAAGTCCGTTTTCGAATCTGCCTATGATTCCCGCCTGGAACTCGCACGGCTCGCACACGAGGAAACGGGGATCGGAGTTTTCGAACACAAGGTGCTAAAGAATATCTGGGCCAGCCTGCTGGTCTACGAGAACATCAAGGAGCAGAAAACCGTAGGCGAAGTGGCTCGTTATCCCCATCGCGGGATCACGGAGATCGCAGAGCCGCGGGGGCCCATCCTGGCCCTTACTCCCCTCACCAATCCCACCTCAACCATCATCTTCAAGACACTTATCGCCCTGAAGACCCGGAATCCACTCATCTTCAGCCCTCACGGCGCGGCCCGGAAATGTTCTCGCGCCACCGTGGAGCTCCTGCACAAGGCCGCAGTGGAGGCAGGGGCCCCTGAAAACTGCCTCCAATTCATCCGGAAGAAACACAAGGACTACCTGAACCAGATCATGCGACACCCGGAACTCTCCCTCATCATAGCCACCGGCACGCGCCAGATCGTCAAGGAGGCGTATGCTTCGGGCAAGCCCGTCATCGGAATCGGGCCGGGTAATGTGCCGGTCTTCGTGGACAGAACCGCCGACTTCGGCCTGGCCGCGGAATCCATCGTGAATTCAAAAACTTTCGACAATGGAACGGTTTGCGCCTCTGAACAGGCCCTTGTTGTGGAGAAGGATGTCGCAGCAAAGCTCCGCCCCCTTCTCGTCGATCGGGGCTGCTTCTTCTGCTCCGATGCACAGGCGGACAGGCTGGGCGAGCTGGCGTTCGACAGCCAGAACAGGCTGATGCGTGCGGATGTCGTGGGACAGCCGGCAACCGTGCTGGCAGAGCGGGCGGGTTTTACGGTCCCGGAGCAGACACGGGTCCTGATCGCGCCCTGCCGGGGTGTGGGCGCGGGATTCCCTTTGTCCTATGAGATCCTCACTCCACTGCTCGCCTACTTTATGGAAGACGACTACAGCGACGCGCTGCGAACCTGTGTCCGCCTGAACGCACTGGGCGGCCAGGGGCACACCGTGAGCATTTTTGCGAATTCAGAGGCCGTGATCAAGGATTTCACGGCACGCCTATCGGCCGGCCGGCTGCTGGTCAATACGCCTGCCACACAGGGCGCCATCGGGGGGACCTATAACTCCCTCAATCCCTCCTTCACACTGAGCTGCGGCACCGAGGCGGGCAACATTTTCACCGACAACATCACGACGACTCACCTGCTCAACATCCACAGGATCGCACGCAGGCGCCCGAACCAACGCTGGCACGCCGTGACTGAAAAGACGTGGTTGGATCCTGAGGTAGACAGTACTGCCATCCAGGAGATCTTCAACCACAACTTCTAGGCTTTAGCCCCTTTGCATTCCACCCCAAGAACGGCTAAACTGGCCCACTATGTCTCAGCACAAAGACGAACTCACCTATCGGCAGATCCTGGTATTCTGGGTCCCTCTGGCGGCGACCTGGCTCATGATGGCCACGGAAGGCCCTATCCTGGCCGCGATCATCGCCCGACTGCCGGATCCGAAGTTCAACCTGGCCGCCTACGGTGTCGCCTTCTCCTTCGCCATTCTGATCGAGGCTCCCATCATCATGATCATGAGCGCCTCCACAGCACTGGTCAAAGACAGGGATTCTTACACCAAGCTGCGCAACTTTACCTTTGTATTGATCGGCGCCATCACCACGGGCATGATCGTGTTTCTACTTCCCCCTGTTTTTAACTTCATCATGACGAATCTCGTGGGGCTTCCCCCTGAAGTGGCGCGCCTCACCCATCATGCCTGCCTGGCCCTGCTGCCCTGGCCGGGTGCCATCGGGTACCGCCGCCTATATCAGGGGATCCTCATCGCCGATGGGAAGACCAGGCGCGTTGCCTACGGCACGGCGGTGCGACTGAGCTCCATCCTGCTCACCTCCTTCAGCCTCTATCTCTTCACGGATATCGATGGCTCTCTGATCGGGGGGATGACCCTGGGGATCGCCGTCACGGCCGAGGCCCTGGCGACACGTGCGATGGCCGCCGGCTCAGTCAGGAGAGTTATGTCCCTGAACCGGAATCCCCTCCCTTCCGAGATCCTCTCATATCGATACATCTCCAGCTTCTACTATCCCCTGGCGTTGACTTCCATTCTCGCACTCGGCGTGCATCCCATGGTGACATTCTTTCTTGGCAAGAGCCGGATGTCACTGGAGTCGCTGGCTGTGATGCCGGTCATCCTCTCTCTGATCTTTATCTTCAGATCACTTGGCCTATCCTATCAGGAGGTATCCATCGCCCTCCTGGGAGAAGGAGGCCGCAACCTCGAACGCCTCCGCCGGTTCGCAGGCATACTGGCCGTGTGTGTCAGCGGAGGGCTGGCCCTGATCTCCTTCACCCCCGCCATCCTCTTCTGGTTCCAGAAGATCTCGGGCCTTTCTCTTGACCTGGCGGAATTCGCCATCCTCCCGACCCGGATCCTGGTCCTGATCCCAGCACTCTCGGTGATCCTGTCCATGCAGCGCGGAGTTCTGGTGGCCTTCAAGAACACGAAACCCATCACCATCGCCACGGCTATCGAGGTCACAGGCATCCTCTGTGTGCTGGCCATCACGCTGCGTGGGATGGACCTCGTCGGAGTCGTGGGTGCGGCCCTGGCGCTCTTCTGCGGCCGCTCTCTCGCCAATCTGTATCTGCTGCTCCCGTGCAGCAAGGTTCGGAAGCAGGCCCGGACATGAGCGTTCTCCCCGATAAGATCCGGATCAAGATCCGCTTCGGCTCACTCATGCAGAGACACACTGGCATGGGGAATGCAGAACTGGAAGTGCCGCGGGACCTGGAGGCGGCTCTGGCGTGGATCCTCCGGACCTATGCGATCCCCTGGGAGAATGATCTGGCCGAATGCCACGGGGTGTTTATCAACCGGATTCCGCTACAGAGGTTCAGCCGGGAGAACAGAACGCTGCAAGCGGGAGATACGATCTCCTTTATCCCTATGGTAGGGGGTGGCTGAGAAGGTCTTCCGCCTCAGCATAAGCCTGGGCCGGATCCATGAGAAGGCTCACGGCCAGGTTGGCCTGGTGGTACGCCGCGATTCCCACCCTGGGAGCCATCAGGCCCTGTCCGGGCTCGGCTGCCCTGATCAGGTCTCCGACCAGGAAGTGGCGCTCCCCCATCCGGAAGGTTCGAATTCGGTTGCTCTCTCCGTAGCCGGCCAATCCCGAGGCGGCGATGAAATAGGCCTCGGGCAGTTGATCCGCCACGGTTTCAAGCAGCATGACCTTTTCCGCTGCGCGGTCAAGGCACTCCACGATCACTGCGGCATCCTTGAAAACAGAGGGCGTGTTGGCCTGATCCAGGCGCATCTGATGAGACACGATCCGGGTATAGGGATTGATGCCGGCAAGGATGGCTGACATGGCTTCTGTCTTGGACTTCCCCAGGTCTTCGAGAGAATACTGCTGACGATTGAGGTTGCTGGGCTCTACTACATCAAAGTCCACCAGGATCAGCGTCCCGACTCCTGTGCGAGCCAGTGCGGTCGCAACCGCTGAGCCCAGGCCTCCCAGCCCGGCCACGCCCACGACAGACTGTTTCAGGCGTGCATGCACTCCAGGGGTATGACGGGCTACCATGAGCGCCTCCAGTTCGTCGCGTGACGGCACGGTCCCCTTTTCCAGCAGTGTCACACTGTCGCCTTCCAGCAGGACATAAGAATCCTCCGCGGGATACCCATTAACGACCTGGACATCGGCAGCGGGGTTGATACGCCCTCTGACCTCTCCTAAAGACGTCCCGGCGGAGACAGAAAGGGCGCGTTCGTTGACGCGGATGGATATGTTGGAATCTGTCATCTCTTGCCTGTCATGCGGCACGGTAGGCCGCATGTCCCGGCGCTGCGATACGCGGACCGGATCGGGAGTAGGTTTACCGGCTTAACCAGCGATCCGGCCCAATATCCAGAGCAGTGCCACGCCGGCCAGGGTGCTGGCATACAGCCAGCGGGGCTGTTTGGTCTCGAGGCTCTGGCTGAGGGCACCCAGTGTATACCCGATGGGGACCAGGAGGGCAGCCGCGAGCGCTGCGAAACTCCCACTCACGAACATGTGTTGCGCGACCTTGGGCCAGCCTCCCTGTGCCCATATATCATAGCGGATGATGTAGGTGATGCTCAGGGCGAACAAGGCGTAGCCGCCGTACGCACTGAACACTCCTGTCAGCAGGTTCCTGACGGAGAGCCGCTTCTCGCTGCGTCCCAGCAAAGTGGCGGCGATATCAAAGGCCAGCCCCAGCATGAAGATGCCCAGAAGGTGACAGATGAACGGGGAGGCGTTAACAAGCTTGAAGAGCGTGGCCACGGCTCCGATTATGGTCGAGGATCCTGGTTTGTCGATAATACCCCGGGCGACAGCCAGGATCAGCAAGGCCCAGGCTGCAAGAAATATTGAAGCGCTCGGGACCTCTATGGCATACAGGATGCCGCCACCGGCCACCTCACTCAATCCCCAGAGAGAACCGAAAAGTACTAACCAGGTCCATTTCTTAGCATCTCGCATCCGTGACTCCTTCCTCGAAATCGACTCCTTCAGATTTCCCTTATACCAAATATCCGCCCGTTTTCGCAATTCTTATTTGCAAATACTGTCAAATTATTTTGGCGGAGAGGGTGGGATTCGAACCCACGATACTGCGTACACAGTATAGCGATTTTCGAGACCGCCGCCTTCAACCACTCGGCCACCTCTCCGCTTATTCAATCTTTCCGGGCTGCACCCGCTTCGCCCTGAAAAAATCTCTCAAGATTTTACCGCATTCCGAGCCTAAAACGCCACCCTTTATTTGTATCCTGTGGTTCGTCTTCTCCATGGGAAAAACCATGATTGACTCCACTGCACCGGATTTGGGATCCAAGGCCCCGAACACCAGGCGGCGGATACGGGCCTGTATCATGGCCCCCAGGCACATGACACAGGGTTCCAATGTGACATAGAGGTCGCAATCCGGCAGGCGGTGGTTCCCGAGCAGGGTGCCCGCTCTGCGCAGCGCCACAACCTCTGCATGAGCGGTCGGGTCATGGCCGATCACGCTAGAGTTGAAGCCGGAGCTGAGGACCTCGTTCCCAGAAACCACCACGGCCCCTACCGGGACTTCTCCTTTTCGCTGGGCCGTCTCGGCCTCATACAGGGCCAGCTGCATGTAATAGGTGTCGTCCCGTTCCATTGTCTCTGCCGCCATTCTAACCGGGTTCACGGACGAAGACAATGCTCCTGGATGCGGCCGCGGGCGCGAGCATCGTCTTTACAGCTGAGAAGGGAACTGCTATACAGGGAAGACCGTGATCCATTTCAAATGTGAATTCTGCAACTTGGGCCAGACCGCCGATCCCCTGGCCTCCTTCTGTCCGGATTGCGGAGAGCCCCTGCTGGTTGATCTAACCACCCCACTCAAACGGCGCATCCGGAGTGGGGCCACGATCTGGTCTCGTTACAGCGATTTTCTGCCCTTTTCCGAGGTGGATGCGGCACTGCATATGGGAGAGGGCGGTACTCCCCTGCTGGCCTTGAATCGACTTACAGACAGGTTCCGCCTGCCTCCCATCATGGTCAAGAACGAGATGCTCAATCCCACGGGAAGCTTCAAGGACCGGGGGACGGTCGTATCGGTACACATGGCAAAATCCCGTGGCCTGCGCCGCATCGGTACCGTATCCACGGGCAACATGGCCGCCTCCACGGCCGCCTATGGGGCTCGGGCGGGGATGGAGGTCTTCGTTCTGGTCAAGGAGGACACGACAGAGGAAAAACTCCTCTCCACGGCCGCTCACGGGGCCCGTCTGGTAAAGGTCGCGGGCGATTACGGGGAACTGGGACGGATGAGCTTCGAAATCGGTAAACGGCACGGGATCTATTTCATGAATTCAGTGGATCCCTTCCGCATCGAGGGGTACAAGGCCACTGCATTCGAGATCTTCGAGGGCATGGATCCCCAGGCTGCCTCGGCCATCGTCGTCCCCGTCAGCTCCGGAGGACATCTGATAGGACTGATGAAAGCATTCAGAGAGCTCCGCGACCACGGGATCCACTCGGCAATGCCCACATTTATTGGGGTTCAGGCCGCGGGAAGCGCTCCCCTCGCCCGCGCCTTTTCCGAGGGCAGCCCGCACTATCGAAAGTGGGAGGATCCAGCAACAGTGGCGCAATCCATCATCAATCCAACGCCTCCAGGGGGAAACCTCGCCCTCCGGATGATCCGCGAGTTGGGGGGAGATATCATCGCGGTCGGAGACGATGAGATCCTTACTGCACAGCGCCTCCTGGCAGAGGAGGAAGGATTGTTCTGCCTGCCGGCTGCCGCCACGACGCTGGCCGGTGTGCTTGCGCTGCAGGAAAGTGGCAGATTGGACACACACGGACCGGTCGTTCTCGTGCTCACAGGATCCGGGCTGAAGAATATCCGCGCCTTTCCCGTAAAGCCCGCCAGCGTTCACTCCTCAACCCTGGAGGACCTCGACGGCCTGATCTCCGCCTTGACTCGATGATCGGTTCCCTGGAGAGCCTGATCGAATAGAATCGCGATTATTCCTGCATATTAAATATGGCAACGGTGTTTTCCCATACCTATCTGTGATAGGATTGTTCCATACCAATTCAGGTGTCAGGAGGTTTTAATGGCAAACGATTTTCCACAAATGGATTTCAAGATGCCCAAGATTAACACCAATCTTCTCAAGATCGGCATCATCGCAGTGGCGCTGCTCCTCATAGGGGCCACGGCGTTCTACCAGATCGCTCCCGAAGAGATGGGGGTCATTCTGCGCTTCGGCAAGTTCGTGCGCACCACAGATCCCGGGCTCCACCTCAAGCTTCCCCTGGGGATCGAGCAGTTAATGAAGGTCCCGGTCCAGCGGCAGCTCAAGATGGAGTTCGGCTTCAGGACAACGGATCCGGGCATCCGCACTGAGTACCGCGTGACCCCGGATTCACGGCGCGAGGCCCGCATGCTGACGGGAGACCTCAACGTGGTGGATGCCGAATGGATCGTGCAGTACAAGATCAAGGATGCCTACAACTATCTCTTCAAGATCCGCGATGTCAACAGCACCTTCCGCTATATGAACGAGGCCGTGATCCGCGAAATCATAGGAGATAACTCCGTGGACGAAGTCATCACCGTCGGCCGCGCCCGCATCGCCTTAGAAGCCAAAGAAAAGCTCCAGGCGTTGTGCGACATTTACGAGATCGGCATCGAGGTCAATCAGCTGATCTTCCAGAACGTAGATCCTCCGGAACCCGTCCAGCCCTCGTTTAACGAGGTCAACGAGTCCCAGCAGCAGAAGGAGCGTAAGATCAACGAGGCCTGGTCGGAGTACAACCAGGAGATCCCCAAGGCCGAAGGTGAGGCGGAACAGGCTATCCGTGCCGCCGAGGGTTATGCCATGGCCCGTGTCAACAACGCCGAGGGAGACGCGAGTCGGTTCAAGTCGATCTACCGGGAATACGCCAGGGCTCCCCTGGTGACACGAAAGCGCCTCTACCTGGAGACCATACTCGATATCATGCCCAAGGTCGAGAAGAAGGTGATCTTCGATGAAAATCAGAAGAACATCCTGCCCCTGCTCAACCTCAATAAGGAGGTGATAAAATGAAAGGACAGACCAAATACATCGTAGTGGGCATATTCGCCTTCCTGCTGCTCATCGTGCTGGTGGATGCCATCTACGTCGTGTCCGAGACCAACCAGGTCATCATCACACAGTTCGGAGATCCTAAGGGCGGGGCCGTCACCAAGCCTGGCCTGCACATGAAGCTGCCCTTCATCCAGAAGACCAACTCCTTCGAGAAGCGTTGGCTCGAATGGGACGGCGATTCCAACCAGCTCCCCACCAAAGACAAGAAGTATGTCTGGGTGGACACCTATGCCCGCTGGCGCGTCAAAGACCCCCTGCTCTATTTCCAGCGCGTGCGCGACGAGCGCGGGGCCCAGACTCGTATCGACGACATCATCGACGGCCAGACCCGGAACGCGGTGGCCAGCTTTGACATCAACGAGATCGTACGCTCCACGAACCGCGTGTTCGAGCAGACAGAGGAGACCATGATCCTCGAAGCACAGGACGCGATCCCCCAGATAACGGCCGGGCGGCAGCAGATCGCCAGGATCATCCTGGCGGAGTCTTCCAAGATCACCCCTGAATTCGGGATCGAGCTCATCGATGTCCAGATCAAGAGGGTCAACTATGTGGACGAGGTCCAGGAACGGGTCTTCGAACGGATGATCGCTGAACGCCAAAGGATCGCGGCCAAGTACCGCTCCGAGGGAGACGGGAGCAGCGCCGAGATCCGGGGACAGAAAGAGCGGGAGCTCAAGCGTATCCAATCTGAGGCGTACCGGACCGCCCAGGAGCTCATGGGAAATGCAGACGCGGAGGCCACCAAGATCTACGCGGAGGCCTATAACCTGGACCCGGAGTTCTACCAGTTCACGAAAACCCTGGAGACCTACCGCACGATCATAGACAAGGAGACCTGGCTGCTGCTGTCCACAGATGCGGAGTTCCTGAAATACCTCAAGTCGAGTCGAAAGTGAAGCTTGGAAGAGTAGAAACAATTATTCCTTAGGTATTGGACCCACAAAAAGGCCCGGCAGCCTGCCGGGCCTTTTTTTTTCTCTACTGCGGAATTGAGTGAAAAAGCTCTAGGGTGACAGGATCTCCCTCAGGCGTCCTTGAGACAGATTCCCTCCCGAAAGTATCAGGGCCACAGACTTCCCCTCAAGCCGCTCCTTGATCTTGAATGCCCCGGCCAGCGAAGCGGCTCCAGCCTCCTCTGCCAGGGTGCGGACCAACTCCAGGTAGAGACGGACGGCGTCCTGCATCTCCTCTTCAGACACAAGCACGAAATCATCCAGGTACCGCTGCAGTATCTCCTGGGTGAGGGCATAGCCCACGTTGGTCGCCAGTCCCTCGGCGGCCGTCTCCATGCCTGCGGCCCGTATATCACCTTCCTCCCAGGACCGTTGAGCCGCGGGCGCCGCAGCCGCCTGCACCGCGATCACCTGGCCTTCCGGATGAACCGCATCCATCACCAGGCAGCAGCCCGAGGCTCCGCTGCCCCCTCCGACAGGAACCAGAATAACATCCAGGTCCGGGACCTCCTCCAGAATCTCCAACGCATAGGTCGCCACGCCCGCGATGAGGAGCGGCTCGTTTGCGGGATGGATAAACCGGGCACCCTGCTTGTCGGCCAGCTCCTCTGCATGATCTTTGGCCTGATCGAAGATATCCCCATGATAGACGATCTCCGCTCCCAGGCTCTCAACGGCCCTGACCTTGGCCGGATTGGCTCCATGCGGCAGGACGATGGTGACCGGGACCTCGAATATCCCTCCGGCCAAGGCGATCGACTGTGCATGATTCCCGGTCGAGGCCGTGATCACGCCGGCCTGTTTCTGGGCATCACCCAGCTGAGATATGAGGTTGATCCCTCCCCTGACCTTAAACGCCCCAGTGGGCAGGTGGTTCTCGTGTTTGACAAAGGTTTCGGTCCCGAGAAGCTCGCTGAGCTGAGGCTGGAGGTAGAGGGGTGTCCGGGGCAGTATGCCAACCATCCGGTCGCGGGCCTCCAGGACATCTTTGAGCGTGGGCCATTCCGATTCCATTGGAGTCCTCCTCAAGAATCCCCCGCCCGGACTTCAACCGGACAGGAATTCGCTAAAACGCGATTTGTTGGGGAAAAGGGCGGGTGTCCCCCCGGTATGGAGAAATACGACGCGGTCGGTCGGCTTGAAGTATCCCTTCTTCACCAGGTCGAGGAGCGCTACGAAGGCCTTCCCCGTGTACACGGGATCGAGGAAGATCCCCTCGAGCATTGCAAGCCGCTGCACAGCTTCCGCCACTTCCCGGTCGACGATCCCGTACCCTCCCCGGATGTACTCATCCAGGACAACGGCATCCTCCACACCCAAGCCAGCATCCAATCCCAACGCCTTTTCCGTGTCCAGGGCAATGGAAAGCACATCCCGGCTGAATCGTTCGGCTTCTTCGATGACGCTGATGCCCAGGATCCTGGTGCCTTCGCCCAGGGCCTTCGCCCCCACGACCAGGCCGGCTTGAGTCCCTCCCGATCCCGTCGCATGCACGACATAGTCGATAGGACCTGCATCCTCTGCCTCAGCCTGGGCTTGGAGCTCCAGGAACGCATCCACATAGGCGAGTGCTCCCAGGGGCCGGTCCATGTCCCCTCCTGGAACCGATCCACCCACCGGGGCCACGTAGGGCTTGTGCCCCCATTCCCGAACCTCATTGACGGCCTCTTCCAGAGCCACTTCCAGTACAGCTTCATCGATAAATTTGGACTCTCCCCCATCCCTGATGCGGATGCGGGCCCCCAGGATATGGTCCAGGAGGAGGTTGCCGTCGAGCTCATTCGGCAGGTCGTGTGTCTTGAACAGGAGCAGCAGGGGGATCATGCCGAATTTCCGGGCGGCGGCTGCCGTCTGCATGCACCAGTTGGACTGCAGGCTGGCATAGGTGATCACGACATCCGCCTCTTTGGCCAGCATATCCGGCACGATGTATTCCAGCTTTCTGGATTTGTTCCCCCCAAATCCCAGCCCGGTCAGGTCCTCACGCTTGATGAAGATCTCGGGTCCAGCCAGCTCCTGCGAGAGGCGCTCCAGCCTGCGGAACGGAGTGGGCGCATGGATCAATTCGACCCGCGGGAACCTGTCCAGCCGCTCTCTTAAATCCTTGGGAGTCAGTTTTTGCATTTTCATCTCCCTTTCCCTATATCCCGATGGACAAATAAAATCAAGCCAAGCCTCCCCCATCCGGGATCATATAAGGGCGAAGATGGCTGCAGCGACGAGGATGTGGTTCATGAGGCGGGTAGGTTGGGACGGGAGTTCACTACGTCGATTAGGCCACGACGAAGTCAGATCCACGCATGGATAACTCGAGGACTAACCTGGAGCATTCACGGGTCAAGTTCGCCCTTTTGCGATGGAAAGGTAGGCGAAGCTGTAGTCATCTACTGCGAGCCTGCTTTGACGATGCAAATGGGATGAAATTGGCACGCCCCTTGGGTAAGAATTGTCGATGAGAGTGTATGCTTTTTTTTTGAAATACTCGACAATTCTTATGAATGTTTCAGGTCAAAACTTGGAATGGGAAGTGCGGAGTTCTTGGATCTTCACCGCCCCCCACCTGCTGACGTTCTCGCCGTAATAGTAGAAGATGGGGATGGCGATCAGGATGAAGATCGTGGACGTGATCAGGCCTCCCACCTGACACAGGGCCAGAGAAGACCAGAGGTGCTGTTTTCCCTCTCCGATCTGGATAAGAACGATGGGCAGCATCCCGAGCACCGTCGTGCTGGTGGTAAGGAATATGGGCCGGATCCGCTCCCGCGCGCCCTCCACCACGGCCTCCAGGATGGGCATCCCCTGCCGGCGCTTCAAATTGATGTGATCGACCAGCAGGATCGAGTTATTGACGACGATACCTCCCAGGAGTATGACCCCGATGTAAGCCGAAGAATCGAAGGAGAGACCCGAGATCACGAAGGCCGCGAACACCCCGATCAGGGCCAGTGGAATAGCCAGAAGGATAAAGAACGGCTGGATGAACGATTCGTACAGAGAAGACAGGATCATGAAGATCACGACCAGAGAAAAGATGATGGCGAACCGGATCTGTCCTTTTTCCTCTGAGGTCAGGAAGCGGTCGTCTTCCATGGTGGCCGTGAAACCCGGCGGCAGCGACAGCTTCTCGAACACGGCCTCACGGAAGCGTTCACCGGCTTTGTACGGGCCCCGGAACTCCCACATCACCGTCATCTGGAACTGCTGGTCCTCGCGGTCTATGGATCCGGCGATGGGCTGCTCGGACAGCACGGCCACCTCGCCCAGGCGCAGGAGTTCGCCGTTGCGTGTCATCAGCATCACGCTCTGGAGCTCCTTCAGGTCCATGCGCTCGGCCTGGGGAGACTTGATGGAAAACTCCAGTTCCCTCCCCCCGATGTTGGCCTTGATGGGCCAGGTCATGCGCCCGCGGATCATGGTCTGGATCTGGGCGTATAGATACTGGGGATCGATGTCGTACTTCCGCATGGCCTCCTTGTCAAGCTTGAGCACATATTCGAAGGATCCTTCGCCCCACCACCACCCGAATCTGCTGGATATGGTCCGCGTGTCCTTGATGCGGGGATTGCGCGTGATAGTCCTTTCCAGGTTGGCGGCGATCTGTTTGAGTTTCTTGAGGTTGTAGCCGAAGAACTTGATGCGCGAGTCATAGAATGTCCCGCCTCCGATGCCGGAATAATAACCCTGGGGATCGAACCCCTGGATGCGGATATTGATGCCCGCAAAATTGGTGGCCAGCTGGATGAGCTCCTCCTTGAGCAGGTAGGGCCGGTAAGACAGTTCGATATCGGAGGGAAAGCTGATCACCGTCGAAGCCCGCTCGTCGAAGACCTGCGTGTTGACCTCCATTTCGAATGTGTTTTCCAGTATCTTATCCTCGAACTGCCGGATCACCTCGTCGGTGCGTTCCACATCGGCTCCTGCAGGCAGCCCCACGTAGACGACCAGGCGCTCCTGCTGATACCAGGAGAAAAACTCCCCCAGCGTTACTTCGGAACGGAACCATTTGTAGCTTCCCACGAATATGAGTGAGATGATGATCAGGACCTCGATGGGATGACGGATCAGGAATCCCAGCATCCGCGCATAGAGCTTGCGGTAGCGCTCCTTTCGCACCTTCATGGTCTTCTTCATGAGCTTGGGCGTCAGCGCGGGGATCACGGAAAAAGATACCAGCAGAGAGGCGGCCAGCGCCACACTGATCACGATGGCCATGGGAAGGTAGACGAGGCGCAGGCGGCCCTGAAAATAGGCGATGGAAAAGAACACACTCATGGTGGTGAGCGTGGACGCGAACACCGGCAGGAAAACCTCGCGTGATCCCTGGATGGCGGCCTGGACGGGAGATACGCCTGTCTCCCTCACCCTCAGGACATTCTCGAACACCACGATGGAATTGTCGACAAACAATCCAAAACCCAGGGCCAATCCTCCCAGGGTCAGCATGTTCAGGGACGTGTTCGTGAGATAGACCAGGTTGAAGGTCAGCAGGACTGAGAAGACGATGGAAGACAGGACCAGAAGAGAAGGTTTCAGCGAGCGCAGGACGAGGAAGATGAGGACAAAGATCACGCTGATGATAATACCGACCAGCAGGTATATCTTGTCGAGGTATTTCCTGATCTCCTTGCTCTCGTCGTCGGTATTGCGGAACACCAGACCTTCAGGGAGCTCCAGCTTGAGCGCTTCGATCCGTTTCTTGACTGATCGGGAGATGCCGAGGGTGCTCAGCCCCTTTTCCTTGTGGACCGTTAGGCTGATGGTCGGCTGGCCGTTGATGCGGTGGATGTGGCGGATGTCCTGGTAGGAGGGTTCCAGCCGGGCCACGTCCCGGAGTTTTATGGCGTTGGGTCCCACCTTCGCGATGATGGTCTCCCCCATCTCTCTCAAACTTGGGATCGGATTGGACACCTTGAAGAGCAGCTCACGGCTCCCCTTCTTTACCGTACCCGCGGGGAAGATGCGGACGCGCTCCTGGATGCGGCCGATCACGGTGAACGGATGGATCCCGAGGCTCTGGAGTTTTTCCTCATTCAGCACCACGCGGACCTCCGGATCGGATCCTCCCGCGACCACCACATCGGAGACGCCCTTGACGGAACCGAGCCCGATCTCCAGTTTGTCCTTGACCAGCTCCCGCAGCTTCTGGAGGGAGTAGTTACCGGAGATGGTGTACTGCAGGAACGGGCGGGTGCTGAATTCCTCGGGAACATAGGAGGTGATGCGCGGCTGGACACCGTAGGGCAGCTCCTCCTTGAGTTCCGCCATCTTTTCGCGGAGGGCCAGGCGCGCAAACTCCATGTTGGTTTTGCGGACAAACTCGATGGTGATGGAGGACGACCCGATCCGTGATGAGGACATGATCTTGTGAACGCCCTTGACTGTAACCGCCTTCTCTTCGATGGGGGCGGTCAGCTCGGTCTGGATGATCTCCGGTGGCATGCCGTGCCACGTGGTCGTGATGGTCAGTTCCGGGAACTCTTCCGTCTGGACCGGCATCTCTACCGGGATGTGCATGAAGGAATAGACACCCAGGACCAGAAAAGCCAGGAACACCATGGCGGTGGCGATAGGGCGCTCGACAAAGATCTTCATGATTCCGAGCCTCTCTTCTTCTCCGCGATCTCATACGCCATAGGGATCAAGATCAGCGTCAGGAAGGTAGCCAGCATCAGCCCTCCGATCACCGAGATGGCCAACGGCTGTTGGAGTTCCGAGCCCTTGCCCAGCCCCAACGACATGGGGAACAGTCCAAGGGCCGTGGTGACCGTGGTCATGAGGATGGGGCGCAGGCGCACCCGGCTGGCCTGCATGATGGCTTCCCGCACACCCATGCCGCCCCGGCGCAGTTGGTTGGTGTAGTCGACCTTGACGATGGCATCGTTCACCACGATCCCGGCCAGCATGACCATCCCGATAACAGAGATCACATTCAAAGACTGTCCTGTGATCAGGAGCGCCCAGATCGCACCGGTCAAACCCATGGGCAGTGTGAACAGGATCAGGAGGGGGTGCCTCAGGGATTCAAACTGCGCGGCCATGATCATGTAAACCAGGAGTGCCGCCAGACTGAAGGCAAAGATCAGACTCTGGAAGGAGCGCTGCATTTCCTCCTGCTCCCCGCTGAAGACCACGCGGTAGCCCGGGGGTAGCTCCAGTTCAGAGATCTTGGCCTGGACATCAGGCACGACCTGGCTGATCTTTTTCCCGCTCAGGTTGGCCGTCACCAGGACCTCACGCTGCTGGCTTTCTCTCCGGATCTCCCGGGGGCCCCTGGCGATCTGATAGCTCACCAGCTCCCGCAGCGGGATGAGCATCCCCTGGTGGGAATACTGCTCATCCAGCAGGGTGTCGATGTTCTCCCGGATGTCCTTATCCAGGCGGACGACTATATCGAACTTCTTTTCCAGCTCCTTGAACTCTGAGGCGATCTTCCCTCCCACAGCATTGGTGAGATAATTCCCCAGGGATGCAGGGAAGATCCCGTATTTCTCGATGGCCTGCTTGTTGATGCTGACCAGGAACTCCGGTTTGCCCTCGCCCAGGTTGGTCGTGATATCCGTGATCCCTTCGAGGCCTTCCAGCCTGGCTACCAGCTGTTCCGCAAGTATCCGCAGCCGATTGAGGTCATCGCCTTTGATCTTGAGCCCGATCTCGGCAGTGCTGAATGCCATGAGCTGGGCCAGCGTGGACTGTTCCTTGACCAGTGAGAATGTCATCCCGGGAACAGCGGACATCCGGGTCCTCAGGTCATCCATCAGGGGATCGACGGCCTCTTCATTTTGGGCCTCGATATAGATATTGGCAGAGTTGAGGGAGATGTCCGGATTCAGGGCCTCCATGCCGCTCACGATGCCGACCTGGGAGAAGGAGGCCTTGACCGAGGGCTGGTTCTTCAACCAGTCTTCCAGGGTTCCCACGATGTCGGAGGTCTGTTCCATGGAATAGTCGACCGGAGTCTTGAGATTGACCTCGAAGGCCACCGCCTCGGGTTTGGGCATGAGCTCCCGGGGGATCCTGGATCCTGCGTATGCCGTGATCGCCAGGAAGACCAGCGACCAGAAAATAACGATTCCCTTGTGGGCCAGGCTCCACTCCAGGGCTGCGTGATAGACCTTCTCGAAGCGCGCGTACAGGGCATTATAGCCTCTGAACACGGCCTTGACGAGCGGCCTGAAGGGCAGGCTGAGATAGTGTACAAGGAGGAGCAGCATCTGGCTGAGGAAGCTGAAGATCATGGAGATGACGAAAATGACTCCCTTGGGTACGTTGTAGAGAACCCATCGCAGCCCTCGCAGCGGAAACAGCAGGACGTTCTTTATCCTCTTCTTGGGTCCGGATCCCGTGCCCTCAGCGGCCGATTCAGCCGGAGCCTTGGTGGCGCGGGGCGTGATGTGGGCATCGATCTTGCGGGAGGCCAGCATGGGGAGCAGGGTCAGGGAAACGATCAGAGATGAGAGCATGGCAAAGGTCACGGTCAGGGCCTGATCCTTGAACAGCTGTCCTGCCACCCCATGGACATAGATGACCGGCAGGAACACCGAGATGGTGGTCAAGGTCGAGGCGGTAACCGCCATCCCGACCTCCTTGGTCCCCAGCACCGCGGCATCGAACAGGCTCTTCCCCATAGACCTGTGCCGGAAGATACTCTCCGACACGACGATAGAGTTGTCCACCAGCATCCCAACCCCCAGCGCCAGCCCTCCCAGGGACATGATGTTGAGGGTGATATCGCGGTAGTACAGGAGGTTGAAGGTTGCGATGATCGATATGGGGATGACCACGGCGATGATCATGGGGGTCTTGAAATCCTGCAGGAATATGAAAAGAACCATAAAAGCCAGAATCCCTCCCAGCAGGATGGAATTCCGGACCGAGGAGATAGCATTTTCGATGTATTTGGCCTGTTCCGATACCACCAGCACCTCTATTCCCGGATTTTCTGCCTGGATCTCGGCCAGGATCTCGCGGGCGAGCTGAGTCACTTTTACCGTATTGGCGCCCGATTCCTTGCGTACCAGGATGCCGATGCTCTCCCGCCCGTTGAGGCGAGTGATCCCCTGCCGCTCCTTGATGGAGTCCTGGATCCGGGCCACGTCCTTCAATCGGATGACACCGCGCTCCGGTGTGGTCTTGATGCTGATCTCGCCGATCTCTTTGAGCTCCTCGAACTCCCCCACCACCCGCAGCGCATATCGGAACCTCCCCTTGTTGATGGTCCCGCCCTGCAGGTTCTGGTTAAAGGCATCGATGCGGTTTGAGATCTCATCGATGGTCAAGCCGTAGAGTGTGAGGTAGCGCGGATCGACCTCGACCTGGATCTCGCGCTCGACACCGCCCGCAATCTCGGCAGAACCGATCCCCTCGATCTGTTCCAGACGGGGTTTGACCAGCTCCTCGGAAAACTCTTTTATCTCCAGCAGGGACCTTTCTCCGGAAATGGAGAGGATCATAATGGACTTGCTCTGCGGATCGAAGGGGATGATGGTCGGATCGTCAGCCTGGTCGGGCAGCTGGACTCCATCCAGGGCCTCACGGGTGTGCAGCATGGCAAAGTCCATGTCAGTGCCCCAGGCGAATTCGAGGGTGAGGTACGAAAATCCCTCTTTGGAGACGGATTCCACACGCCGCAGCCCGGGGATGCGGCTCACGGCAGCCTCCAGGTCATCCGTGATGATGGTCTCGATCTCCTCTGGTGCCACGCCCGGGTACTGCGTGACCACCGACAGCCTGGGATAGCTGATGTCAGGGAGCAGATCAACGCTGAGTTCCCGCAGCGAGACAAAACCCAGCAAAACGATGGCGACGTAGAACATCAAGGTTGTCACAGGTCTTTTAGAGGTGAGGTAGGTGATCTTCATGTTTTTCTAGCCCTCTTTCGGAATCCTCATGAGTCCGTCCTCTGTCAATCCCACGGATAGACTCGTATTATGTCCGCTCAAATATATATATACGCCTCTCCGGCTTCAAATGCTAATACGATTTATCACCACAAGAGTTGTCGAACTTTCCTTGGCTCTTCCTCTAGAACGCCGGAGGGCCAGGGAGTGTTGCTTAATAATCACTCAACAACACAAAAGACCCGCCTGATCTCATCGCTATTATCTACTTTTTAAGGGGCGGGAAGAGTTCCGGTGGACGGCGGTGCTCGGTGGCCTGTTCGAATGCATACGCCAAGCGTATGAGAACGCCCTCACCCCAGGGACGCCCCAGCATCTGCAGGCCCGCAGGCAGGCCCTGCGATGTGAAGCCCATGGGTACGGTGATGGCCGGCTGCCCGGTATGGGGAGCGATCTGAGGGCTGTTGTTTCCATGCGGGCTCTCACGATCGCCGATCTCGCGGGCCGGATTGTTCCAGGAAGGGAAGATCAGAGCATCGACCTCATGCTCATCCATGGCAGCCAGGATCGCGTTCCGGAAGGTAATACGCTTGGGATCATCGAAGACGCCCAGGCGCGGGGGATCCCGGTCCTCTGGGGCAATGCCCTGTTCCAGGGCCTGCTGCAGTCTCCTCTCTATATATCCCGCATACAATCCGGACTCCACGATCTGCTCGAGGTCCCTGACCGGGGCCTCGTCGCCCAGTGATGCGAAGTAGGCATTGATGTCGTGCCGGAAGGCATCGCACCACTGATCCGCACTGACCTCGGCATAATCCGGGATGATAAAGGGATCGAGAACATCGGCTCCCTGGCCGCGCAACTCGGCGATGGCGGCCTCGAAGAGTTCTGCGATCTCCGCATCGGCAGAGGGAGTGTCGCTCAGGACTCTGAGCACACCGAGGCGAGCCTTCTTCAGGCCGTCCGGATCCAGAAATTCCAGATAATCCATGGGGATCTTTCCCCGGCCGGCCAGGGTGATCGGATCCGCGGGATCGGGACCCGAGATCACACCCAGGAGCCGGGCCGTATCCTCCACGGTCCGCGTCATGGGGCCTCCCACATCGTTGCGCAGGTAGAGAGGTACGATCCCGTCCCGGCTGGTGAGCCCGATGGTGGGCCGGATCCCCACCAGGCATGTGTGGGATGAAGGGCCGCGAATGGAATTCCCCGTATCCGTGCCCAGGCCGACCGCTCCGAGGTTGGCGGATACGGCCGCGGCCGTGCCTCCACTGGATCCGGCAGGGACACGGGAGAGGTCATAGGGATTGCGCGTGATCCCGGCGATCGAACTCTCGGTCTCATAGGGGCTGAAGGCCCATTCCGCCATGTTGGACTTAGCCAGGACCACAGCCCCGGCTTCCCGGATGGCCCGGACCTGATAGGCATCGTCGGGAGGATGCCATCCGGCCAGGGCCGAGGAACCGGCCGTGGTCTGGAGATCATGGGTCTCGTAGTTGTCCTTGACGATCACGGGGATGCCGTGCAGGGGCCTCAGCCGGCCCGTACTGCGAAACTCGGCATCCAGCTCATCCGCCCTCTCCAGGGCTCTCGGGTTGACAACCACCAGGGCGTTGAGCCCGTCGGGTCGGTCGTATGCGGAGATCCGCTCAAGATAGCGCTCTACGAGCTGACGGCAGCTCAGTTCCCCGCTGCGGATGGCGGCATGGATCCGTGAGATCGTGGCCTCCTCCAGCAGGAACAGGCCCTCCCCCCTCCCTTCACGATCGGCAGGACGGCAAGCCATGAGGGTTAGCAGGAGCCATAAAAGCGCCATGAGTGCCAAGCCAAGCAAAACGATATACAGGGATTTTCTTAACATGCCCTCCTCCTTCCATCGCCGGGGATTCAATCATAGGGCTGCAGGCTCAGCATCACTGCTGCCGGTGCTTCCTCATAGAGGATCCGGGTTTTCCTGTAGAAATGCAGGTGCTGGTAGGCTCTGATGCCCATGAGCAGGATCAGGACGGCACCGAAGAAATAAGGCAGCGCGGCCGGACGGCGCAGGAGCGCAGATTCCATCTCCGTCAGGACCAGGACATAGCCAAGGAACGCGAACGTATAGACCAGCCAGAAGAGCTGGATGCGTTCCTGGCCAGGGAGATAGGAACAGGTGAAGGGGATCTTCCGCTGCTTCAGAAAGAAGAGTTCCATGAGTACGACCGAGACCGCACAGCCAAACGCGCAGTGATAAAGGGCCGTGACCGGATCCCAGACATAAGTATAGAAGATAAACAGAAGAAAAAACAGGGGGATCAGAGCCCGGAACAGGACCACTTTGCGCAGAGAGGAAAAATAGTGGTGTTTGACCTGGTCTTCCGTGATCCGGAAGATCCAGTTCGCTCCCAGCACCGATGGGATCTTGAACACGCTTCTGAGTCCCAGCAGCAGGAAAAAGCTCAGGATCATCGGTACAGCCAGCAGCGTCCGGCTGGGAGGGGCGCCGCGGCTGAAGATCTCCGGTTGGGGGAGAACCAGGATCAGGACAAATCCCAGGGCCACGGCCACGAATGTCGCCAGGCGGACCTTGTGAAACATGCTCTGTCTCAGCGTCTGGCTGGTAAAATAAAATACGGCCCGCTGCACGGGATTCGGCAGGAACACAACATCGAAGGAGGACCGGAGGCCGGCGCGCAGATCCCGGAAATGGGGCCGTGAGGAGCGGCTGGACGCCATATGTTTCAGATATCGCCGGTAGCCCAGCCCCATGGCGATGTAAAAGAACCCCGCCGTGACGACGAGTGAGAGGACTGCCAGGGAGACAAACGGCCGGAAGAAGGCATCACCTCCTCCAAGCAGTGCCTCGTACAGACCCGTGAACCACATGGGAGGGAATAGATAGAGGAAATCTGAATTTTGGGCCTTCATCTCCAGGAAGGTGCTGAAAGAGGGCAAGAACAGGACTGTCCCTGTCAGGTACATGAGCAGGAACAGGATGTAGGCTGCCAGTAAGGCCGACCGGATGTAGACGGCGAGTCGGCGGAAGAGACGGAATCCGAGGACATTCATGAGCAGCCCGATCAGCAGCACGTTCAAGAAGAAGAAAAAGAACACGGCCGCAAAGTTCGCTACCAGATGGGCCCCCATGAAGCGGAAGCCGTACAGCAGGCTGCTGGACTGCCATTTGACGAGATGGAAGGCGTGGGTAAAAACCGAGATCGTGTTTATCGCCAAGGCAAACACCGAAACAAACAGGAACAGGCTCGCAAATTTAGCAAGGAATAGGGTGCGGACCTTAAGCGGGAGTGGGATGAGGTTGGCGTAGTCCCGCTCATCAGGGAAGATGATGTCCCACTCAAAGACTGCGATGAAACCGACCAGAAGCATGAAGAATGTCATGACATAACATTTCTCCACCCACGATACTCCCTGGTCCTCAACAAAAACATACTTGAACAGCATCACATTGGACACATGCCCGCAGAGCACGGCCAGCAGGGCCAGTGTCCCGATGATCTTCTCCTGCATCTGTTCTCCGAACGACACCATATCGTTTTGAAACAACCGCAGGTAGAAATGTCGAGTGAGGACAAAAAACTGTTTCATGTCACCTGGGATCGATCCCATCAGCGTTTCTCTGAAGCGCATGTTTCCTCAGCAGGCCCCGGGACGGATGGCTGCCAGGATCTCCCGTGCCTTGGCTTCGGTGTCTTCCTCGACCACCAGTTGGCTGAAGATCCTCTCAAGGCTTGGCAGCTGCATCAGCTTCCTCAGGTTATCAACGGAATCGTCCACCACGACCGAACCCTGGTGGATGATGATGGCTCGGGAGCACACTTTCTCCACCACTTCCAGTACATGGGACGAATAGATGATGATCCGGCCGGACCCGGCCAGCATCCGGAGCAGGTCCTTGATGACCAGTCCGGTGGTCACATCGAGCCCGGAGAGCGGCTCGTCCATCAACAGGATCTCCGGATCGTGGAGGAGCGCAGAAGAGATCAGGACCTTCTGGACCATCCCCTTTGAATAGGAAGAGATGGGCATATCCATCTCCATCGAGAGCTGGAACGACGCCATCAGTTCCTTGATCCGGAGCTTGAGAACCCGTTCCTGGATCTGCCGCAGCCTGCCCACCATGAGCAGATAGTCGAAACCGCTGAGATGGGGGTATATCGCTGCGTTCTCGGGAACGTAGCCGATATTCTTTTTATAGGAATACAAGCTCCTCGAGATCGGGATTCCCCGATATTCTATGGTCCCTGAAGTAGGTTCCAACAGCCCGGCCAGCATCTTGATAGTGGTGGACTTTCCGGCACCGTTGGGCCCCAGGTATCCCACTACCTCGCCCGGTTCCACCCGGAAGCTGACCTTCTTGACGGCGGGGTAGACAGAAAATTTCTTGGTGACTTCGCGAAGTTCCAGCATGGGGCACGGCCTCCTCAAGCCGCATCAACCCATATACCACGCTCGCGAAGAATTATTCCAATTCGACTTCCCAAATCCGGGCCGTGCCGTCTTCCCCTGCCAGAGCCACATACCGTCCGCTGGGGTGGAAGTCGACGGATCGTACGGCATCGCCAGAAGAATGCCGCACGCCCATTATCCGCGTCCCTTCGCCTGCGATCCAGATCACGGCGCGGCCATCGCTCCCGGTCACGATAAATTTTCCGTTGGGGCTGAACGCGGCGGCATGGAACGATTGTCCTCCAAAATTCTGGATGAGGCGGCCGTTATCGGAGTTCCAGACCTTGGCCGTGTTGTCGACACTCGCCGAAACCAGTCTCTGCCCGGTGTGCGTAAACTCGACCGAGGAGACGGCGCGGGTATGGCCGGAGAATTCCCTCACCTTTTCCCCTGAATTCACGCGCCATATCGACAGCCCGCCATTGGTGCTGCCCACGGCCAGAAGCCGGCCCTGAGGATGGAAGGCCACGGAATAAACTCCCAGCTCGGCGACCGTGATGCTCTTGAGTTCTTTCCCATTGGAGGCATCCCAGATCTTCACGGTCCCGTCATCGCTTCCTGTCGCCACCCGACTGCCGTCGGGGCTGAAAGCCGCGCTGAGAACAGGCTTGCCGTGGCCCTGCAGCAGCTGGAGCTGGTTCCCGCTCCCTGCTTGCCAGATGCGGGCCGTGCCGTCGCCGCCTCCGGTGACCACACGCCGGCTGTTGGGGCTGAATTCGGCGGTGAACACATTTCCGGAATGGCCTCGGAGCGTGCTCTTCAGTTTTCCTGAGGGGAAATCCCAGATGCGGGCCGTCCTGTCGGCAGAAGCCGTCACTACGGTTGTGCCGTCGGGGCTGAAACGGATACCGTACAAGCGTCCACCGTGTCCTGTCAGGTTTTTTGCGACCTGCTTCTGCTTCTCGGATGCCGCCGGCCCGGACAGGATCTTGAGCTCTGTGAGGACGGCCCAGTCCTTATCAGCGGAGCGGCCGGCATTGAGGACCAGCATCAGTGTGCCTGTCTGACCGGCAAACTGCTCCAGGCTGCACTCGCCGCGGGCGAGCTGCCGATCGTAGCGGATCTGCAGCGTGTAGATCGTCTGGGACGGGCTGCCGAGCTGCGTGGTCGCGCGCATACGCCTTGCTCCGGCCTCTTCCCGGGTTCCTGCGTGCAAGAAACGCACGCCGATGGAGACACCATCGGTCCCTGAAGCACCCTGATTGAATCCTGCGGAGAATACCAGTTTGGGATCGTTCTCAGGGATGGTCACGTCATCGAATCCTCCGTAAACGGTCCCTCCGCCCTTCCATGGGGGATGTATAAAGAGGACCCGCTCATATTTGCGGCCATCCTCGAGGGTGGTGCCGGACTCGTATCTGACCGTCCCCTGCGCCTCTTGATCACGACCGAAGGCCAGTGTATCCCCGTCCCGGTTGCTCCAGCGGGCTTGGGATGCCTTCTCGATGAGGTCGATCTCCTCACTCAGGCCGGGAAGCACTGCACAGAAGATCCACAGTGTGATCAGAACTCCAATTTTCATTTTCATGGCTCATTCTCCCTGTCACTCGGTGTTTCGAAGAATGGCCTTACTATAACAGATTCCAGATGTCATGCGTAATAGGATTAAGGTATAATGGTAACACTTCCAAGGAGGTAGTCATGTTCAGAGCGGCCCCTGTCCTGATACTCACTCTCCTCACCCTGGCATTTGTTCACTGCGCGGGGACACCTCAGCCTGAGGTTTCACCCCAGGAACTCGCCCAGTACAACCTGCGCCTCAAGGAGGCGGACAGCCTCATGACCTCCTTCAACTACGTCAAGATGAAGCAGGCCTTCGCTATCTACGGCGAGCTGCTGCCTTTTCCCGCCTTCCAACGGAAGACGGGAGAACGCTTCCTGCAGGCCGCAGTGGTGCTGGCCCTCCGGGAACGCGAGATCGGGATCATGGATTCCGATGTCCTGCAGCAGGCCGGCGCCCTGATCGCGAGGGCTCCCAACCTGCAGGGATTCCAGAAATACCTGGATATCCTCGAACACATCCCGGTCGACACAAAGGGCGTCACGGGAGGAGACGCTCAGGACGATGAGGACATGGACGAATACTTTGAATGGGTCAAGGGGAATGTGGATCCCATCAACATGGACCTGAAAAAGAGCTCCACTTCCTCCGATATCCTGGCCTATCTCTACATCTCTTTCCACAGCATGTATGCATACCGCTTCCCGGAACAGGACGACATGACCGCGCTGGGTGACCTCTATCCTGTCTCTCCCCTGATCCGGTTCAAACTCTCCATCTACCCCACCCTGGATGACCGGGGCCTGAAGGGGATCCTGGACGCGGATCCCGAGTTCTACGAGGCAGACCTTTTCCTGGGAGCCGTGGAGATGCAGGCAGGCAATGTCCTCTCGGCCGAAAAGAGATACCTCAACACCTATGAACACATCCCGCAGTCCACCTCGGCCGTCATCTCGCTGGCCAATGTCTGTTTCCATTTGGAGGAGTTCGACCAATGCCTGGAGTACAATGAGAAAGCCCTGAAGCTGGCCCCCCGGTACAGGGACGCCATCCTGGGTAAGGCCATGTGCCTGGGCTACCTGGGCCGGCACGAGGAAGCCCTGTCAGAACTTCAGAAGATGCTGGAGCTGGGCCGCTACTATATTGGAGAGTCCTGCTACTGGATGGCCTGGAACCTCAACGAGCTGGGAAGCCTGGATGAAGCCCAGGCATATGTCGAAAAGTCCAAAAACTACCTCATTGGCCACTACGAGGTCATGCTCCTGGCTGGACTGGTGGCCTACCAGCAGGGGCGGCTGGAGGATGCGGAACGGGACCTCAACGAGACCCTGGAACTCAACAAACATGAGTGCGAGGCAGCCTTCTACTTGGGAAAGATCCATGCCGACCGGGGGGAGTGGTCCGATTCCGGGATCCTGTTCGAGCGGTCAGCCATCTGCAATACTCAAATAGAGGCGGCCCTGAAGGCCCGGATCAGGGAGATCGAGGAAGCTCCCATGTCAGAGGCACGGAAACAGAAACTCATCCTCAAGAAGAAAACCCAGCTCCTTCAAACCACCCGCACCAGGGCCACGGCGTACTACAATGCCGCAGCGGGCTTCTTCAACGCCAAGATGCACGACAAAGCCCTTAAAATGGCGGAAGAGGCGGCCAAACATCCCGTGACCAGAGAGAGAGCCCAAGAACTAATCGAGACCATCAAGCAGTAATCCCGCTGTTCGGGGGAGACCCTAGGCCACGAATGTAAACATATTTTACATTCCTTCCACTTTCCTGCCCCAATTGAAGCCCTGTTTCATGGGGGAACCCCTCGGGGCACGTTTTTTGCATTCAATCATGTGGACACGGAATAATCTTCGATTCCAGGTGTAAGTAAAGTGGGAGTGAGAATGAGCCAAAATGATAGCGAAGAGGAACGCATGCTCATCGTAAAAGCCAAAGACGGTGATTCCGGCGCCTACGAGTCGCTGGTGCGGAAGTATCAGAGGAGCATCTACTACCTCTGCCACCGCATGACCGGGGCCCATCAATCCGCAGACGACCTCTCCCAAGAGACATTCGTCAAGGCTTATTTCGCTCTTCCCAAATTCAACGAGGAGATGAGTTTTTTTGCCTGGATCCGAAAGATCGCCGTCAACAGCACTTTGAACTACCTCAAGCTCAGGAAGAGGGAGAAACCCCTGGTCGAAAACACCCACGCAGGATCAGACAATCCCGGCTCTCATGCTGCCATGCCGGAGGCAAAACTGGAACGAAAGCGCATGGAAGAGACTTTTCAAGATGCTCTGCATACGCTTCCGGCTGACCAGAAAGCCATCTTCATCCTCAAGGTGTACGAAGAACAGAGCTACCAGGACATCGCGCGGATCATGAACATCCCGCACGGCACGGTGATGTCAAGACTCAGCAGAGCACGCCAGAAACTCAAACTCGCCATGGCCGCATACCTAGAGGGAGGTGACGCATGAAACACGAGAAGATCCGCGACCTGCTCTCCGCCTACCTGGATGACGAACTCTCCCTCCCCGACAAGGCCGCCGTCGATACACACCTGCACGACTGCCGGGAATGCCGGGACGAGCTGGGTCAGCTGCGCAAGCTGGATTCCCTGACCCGGCAGGTGACCCATCCTCCTCAAAAAGAAGAATACTGGGAAGCCCTGCCGGGGATGATCCACTCCGGTATCACAGAACGGCTCCAGGCCGGGCCTCCCAAGGAGAGGAAAATGTTCAAGGATGCTTTTATCACAGGCGATTCGAATGTGAAGCTGAAGGCCTTCGTGTTCCCGTTTTCCATGACCGTCCATGCCGTCATTATCCTGATGATGCTGGTTTTTCCTCTGATGAATACTGGGGACCTGCCGGAGGTCGAGATCTACAGCGCGTTCCTGGCCCCAACTCCGCCTCCCCCGCCTCCTCCCCCACC
>RCNB010000074.1_pt1 | contig 71060 bp, 71 predicted proteins | sample 2041321 | NCBI WGS metagenome assembly RCNB01 (sample SAMN09708232, study PRJNA481090) | Marine sediment metagenome, whole genome shotgun sequencing project. | reverse complement strand
GGCGGACAGAAACAAAGGGTCTCAATTGCAAGAGCCATTATAAAGAATCCTAATATCTTGCTTTTTGATGATTGCCTTTCAGCGGTCGATACTGAAACAGAGGAGAAAATCCTCAAGAATCTATCAAAAGTATCCTCAGGAAAGACCACTATAATAGTAAGCCACAGGATCTCTTCGGTAAAGAATGCGGATACGATCATTGTTTTAGACAATGGAAACATCATTCAAAAAGGCACCCATTTAGACCTTGTAAATACCGAGGGTTACTACAAAGAACTTTATTTAAAGCAACTTAGCGAATCAATCGATCATAGTTCATAATTTGCCTTTATAAAATTTAAAGATGTGAATTCATTCTGGCTATTGATGAATATTTCAAAATGAATGGTCTAAAAAGAAATATCATAATTTTTTGTTTATATCCTTTTTTTTTAGATTTTTGAGATACTTAAACAAGCAAAATTAAAATATATGGGTAATCATGACATGATGGAGCAAGAAGAGATTTTCTCCAAAGTATTAAGAGCAGGGAGAAGAACGTACTTCTTTGATGTTAGAGCTACAAAAGCTGAGGATTATTACTTGACTATCACAGAGAGTAAAAAATTCACTAACGATGATGGATCGTTTCATTATAAGAAACACAAGATCTATCTTTATAAAGAGGATTTTTCTGAATTCAGGGAAATACTCGCGGAAATGACCGATTATATCATTTCGGAAAAAGGTGATGAAGTCATTAGCGAACGCCATCAAAAGGATTTCAAGAAAGAATATGAGAATACTGATGCGGCTGAAGGAGGAACAACATCCAACGACGAGCCTTCACCTGAAAGTTTCACAGACGTAAGTTTTGATGACATATAATAATCAATCTTAAAAAAACTCTAACCGCTACTTAATCGTAGCGGTTTTTTTTATCTTTAGCCTAATCAATTAATCCAACCTCAACGATGAGAACATTATGTATCCTAATTTGCTTGATTTCTATAACTATTCAAGCTCAAAACCCTGTTGACCTTTCTTACTACCTGCCAGATCATAGTAATTATGATCAATCAATACCAACTCCTGAAAGTATTATTGGACACCAAGTTGGGAAATGGCACATTACCCATGATAAACTAGTGCAATACATGAAAGCGCTAGCGGCTTCTTCCGATAGGATAACCATTGAAGATAGAGGTAAGACTTTTGAGGATAGACCCCTATTATTATTGACAATAACGTCTCCTGAAAATCATCAGGACATTGATAACATACGCAACAATCATGTTGCCCTGACCGAAAACGGCGCTAGTTCTTTAAACACCTCTGGGATGCCTATTGTGGTTTATCAAGGATTTTCCATTCACGGCAATGAGCCTAGTGGAAGTAATGCATCCCTTCTAGCGGCCTATCACTTGGCGGCGTCACAAAGTCAAGACGTGAAGGACCTATTGGATAATACCGTCATTCTTTTCGACCCTTCATTCAATCCAGACGGATTACAACGTTTTGCTTATTGGGCCAATGTAAACAAGAGCAAAAATCTTAATGCGGACCCTAATGATAGGGAATACGACGAGGTTTGGCCTGGTGGCCGTACGAATCACTATTGGTTTGATATGAATCGTGATTGGTTACCAGTACAATTACCAGAATCTAGGGCTAGGATTAAATCATTTCATAAATGGATGCCCAATATATTGACTGATCACCATGAAATGGGAACGAATGCCTCTTTCTTTTTTCAACCAGGGATTCCATCGAGAACACATCCGTTAACGCCTAAAATGAATCAACAATTAACCAAAGAAATTGGGAACTATCATGCAAAAGCAATGGATAAGATAGGATCCTTGTATTACACGGAGGAAAGCTTTGATGACTTTTACTATGGAAAAGGTTCTACATTCCCAGATATTAATGGTGGTATTGGAATCCTGTTTGAACAAGCAAGTTCCCGTGGTCATATTCAAGAAAGTGCCAATGGGGTCTTGACATTCCCCTTTACGATACGCAATCAGTTAACAGCTGCACTATCAACACTTGAAGCCGCCAAGAGCTTGCGAGTAAAGATATTGGATTACCAACGCAGTTTCTTTAATGATGCTCGAAGTGAAGCATCTCGTCAAGGAAATAAGGCTGTAGTATTTGGAAGTGAGAAAGATGCGGCTAGAACATACCATTTAGCGGAGATACTGAAACGTCATAAGATAAAGTTTCATGAGGTAAATGAAGATTTTACCTCTAATGGCAAACGCTTCAAGAAAGGCTATAGTTACATAGTTCCAAAAAATCAAAAAAACACAAGATTACTGGATGCCATGTTCGATGTGCGAACTACATTTACTGATAGTTTGTTTTATGATGTTTCGGCTTGGACATTCTCACATGCCTTCAATGTAGATTACTCAGATATTGCGTCAACCGCCAATGCTGGAGATGTCGTAACCGAATTAAAACATAAAACGGGAGGAGCAGACAAAAGTAATTATGCCTATTTGATGGAATGGCATGAATACTATACTCCTAGTACATTATATCATATCCTCAAAAAAGGAATCCGTGCTAAAGTGGCCATGAAGCAATTTAGCCTTAACGGAAAACAATATGATTATGGAACCATTATGGTTCCTGCACAGAATCAAAAACTAAATAGCGATCAATTGCATTCATTCTTAAATGATTTAGCGAAAGAAACACATGTGCAGTTTGATGCCGTGGGCACAGGCTTGACCCCGCAAGGAATTGATTTAGGAAGTAGTAATTTCAGAGCACTGGTATTTCCTAAAATTGCGTTATTGGTAGGAGAAGGAATTTCTTCTTATGATGCTGGAGAAATATGGCACTTGTTCGATCAGCGATTCAATATCACCGTCACGAAGTTAAACGCCGATAATGTTGGAAGAGCTGATTTAAGTAAGTACACAACGATCATTGTTCCAAATTCATGGTCGGGACTAGGAGATAGTCAAACCAAGAAAGTTGAGGAATGGGTTCGTACTGGTGGCACCTTAATTGCTTACCGCGGCGCTGTGAATTGGTTAAAAAACAAAAAACTGCTGGACTTTGAAACCAAAAAATCTGAAGTGAAAGCCAAGGATGTGACTTTTGAGCAGAAAGGAGATTTCAATGGGGCACAAGTTATTGGAGGAGCTATATTTGAAGCCGAAATAGATAGAAGCCACCCCATAAATTTTGGATATACCAATGACAAAATTGCATTGTTTCGAAACAATACTATTTTCATAAAGCCAGATAAGGATAGTTACGATAACCCTATTAAGTATACCAAGAATCCGTTATTAAGTGGTTATATTTCAAAACCAAAGCTGGATAGTTTGGCTGGTACGGTGCCTTTTAAAGTGGGTCGTAAAGGCCGAGGACGTGTCATCGCATTTACAGACAATACTAATTTCAGGGCCTTCTGGTATGGCACTAATAAGTTGTTAATGAATGCCATATTCTTTAGTAAGCAATTCTAGGTTTTAATTGCCAATATTGCCACCAATAGTGTGCAAAGCAGGTATAACATCATTATTTTAATTCCTAGGAATAAGAACGTCATCACACATATTAGCACTATAAAAATAGGTACTAAGGTTATTGCGACTACAAATCTAAAAGTAGAAAGAAACTCTAACTCAGTTATTTTGGGTTGAATATAGAATTTCCATATAAGGAAGGGAAATAGCAGGCATAGTTTCAATAAAAATTTAAAGACCTTTTTATGAAGTTTGTTCCCTTTGGAACCTGAGTCTTGACAATCTATAAAACCACTATCAATAGAATTATTCACTGCAATTGGATCAAGAAAATCAGCATTTATGTCGTTAAGTTGATGTAGAATTGTATCGTAATTTTCTAATGGAATATTAGTGGTCAGCCTACTAATGGCATCTTGCATGGTATTCTTAAGGTTATTCGTTTCCCGTATTGTGTTCGATGTATCTGCAGGTGCGTAATTTTGGGCATCAATAGATTTTCCACAAAAAATGGCAACATTACTTCCTAGTTCTTCTGGTGTATCATAATTAAGACCAATTGGCTGTAATTTTAAATCTAGATCCTGGTGCTTTTCCAATGTATTGAAAACAATCCTGGTAAACCCTTTACTTAATGGTCTTACGCGTTTTGCGAGATCATGATTACCTTCCGGAAAAATGACCACAGTCTTATTCTCATTCAACTTGTCTGAAATCGTATTAAAGAGACTTTCATTTCTCCCAAGGTTAGAATATCCATCCCGAATACGGTAAATAGGTAACAGTTGTAGACTTTTTAAAATATCACTTACTATTGCTTTTTTGAAAACACTAGCTCTTGTCAAGAAGTAAGCCGTTCCTTTGATTTTACTTCCTATAAGCAAAGCATCCATTAAAGCATTTTGATGATTACTCAAAATCATCAATGGCTTCCCTTGTGGTACGTTTTCTAGATTATGGATTTTGATCGACTTGAAATAAAAAAACAGTCCAATGCTTATATAATTCTTTACAAAATGTAGCCAAAGAGTTTTCAAACCAACGTTGCTTTAGTTTTTTTCCTAGACCAGAACCATGCTAAGGATAAGCCTGATATAATATGCCAAATACCCCAAAAAGCAGCTATTAAAGCCATACCACCCAATCCATTGAAAAACGTGAAAATTAACATCAATCCCAAACCGGAGTTTTGAATGCCGGTCTCAATGGCTAATGTTTTTTTGTTTTGAGAAGATAGTCCAAAAATTATTGCTAACAATAATCCGGAGCCAATCGCCAATATGTTATGTGTAACCCCAATTAAAAATACTTGACCAATATATTCGAAAAAAACATCCAGATTTTGAGAAAAAGCCACGATTACTATGGTCATAAAAACGAGTATGGAAATTGGTTTCAAGATTTTAGAAAGTTTCAATGCCAACTGTTCATTTTTATATCTGAAAAGCATTCCTAAAATCAATGGAACACCTAAAATCAGGACAATGACTTTAAACAATTCCATTGGATTAATTTCTATTGTTTTCAATATGGAAGACGTTGGACCATAAAGACTCCCATAAAATTGAAAATTGAATGGCGTCATAAACAAGGCCAAAAAAGTAGCAAAAGCTGTCAAACTCACTGAAAATGCCACATTCCCGTTTGCAAGGTGTGTTAAGAAATTAGAAATATTACCTCCTGGACAAGACGCAACCATCATCATTCCTAAAGCTATACTCGGAGTTGGTTTTATTAATAAAATAAACAAATAAGTAATAAAGGGTAGTAAAAAAAACTGTGAAAAAACACCCAATAAAAGTAACTTCGGCTGACGAAATAAGGTCTTGAAATCATTCATGGATACGCCCAATGCTACACCAAACATAACTAAGGCAAGAGAAATATTCAATATCCACAGCCCCTTTGTGCCGAGTGTAATTACTACGTTATCTAGCTGATCTACCATTATTTAACAGTGGTCCCATTCTTGACTTTTTCTTCTGGTTTCAGCAGAATGACATTTTCGCCTTCTACAGCACCTAATACCAAACATTCACTCATCACGGTTGCTACTTGTTTTTTTGAGAAATTAATAACGGCTAATATTTGACGATTCAGTAAGTCTTTTTTATTATAAAGTGTTGTGATTTGTGCGGACGATTTCTTGATTCCTAAGTCTCCAAAATCAATCGTAAGAATATATGCTGGATTTTTCGCCTCTGGAAAGTCAGTCGCTTCAATAATGGTTCCAACGCGTATATCGACGCTCACGAAGTCTTCAAAAGTTATTGTATCATTCATTTTTTAAAAATACGAATTATCCCGATATTTGAGTAAAGAGAAGCAATATGGCACAAACACCTTCAAATATGTTGCCGTTAGGCACCAAGGCTCCTGAATTTTCATTAGTTGATACGATTACGGATCGAACCAAGGATCTTCATGAAATCAAAGGATCGAAAGGCACTGTAGTCATGTTCATATGCAATCATTGTCCGTTTGTAGTCCATGTAAATTCTCAATTGGTTCAATTAGCTAACGATTACGCTGAACAAGGTATCATTTTTGTCGCAATCTCAAGTAATGATGCCATTAACTATCCGCAAGATGGTCCAGATAAAATGAAGTCACACGCGCAACAAAACAAGTACCCGTTTCCGTATCTATATGACGAAACACAAGAGGTGGCTCAAGCCTTCAGCGCAGCTTGCACTCCAGATTTTTATTTATTCGATAGCGAACTAAAACTAGTATATCGAGGACAATTGGACGACTCGAGACCTGGAAATGGAATTCCTTTATCTGGAACCGATTTGCGAAATGCCATTGAAGCCGTCCTGCAGGACAAACAAGTCAATGCAAATCAAAAACCAAGTATTGGGTGCAATATCAAGTGGAAGGATTAATTATTCCAGCCTTCTCCTTTAATAAGATTTTCAATATGTGCGTAGTGATGGCTTCCATGCCATGCATAAATACCAATATTCTGCTTTAAAACGACCTCAACATTCCCTTCAGGATGGATGAAACTCCTGTTTAATTGTTCTTCTGTCAAACCTTTTAAAAGATATACCAATTTAAAATGCACGGCTTTCAAATGATCCAATGACATTTGTATCGGAGCTGTCTTTGTGTCAAATAACTTTGCCCATTCTTGTTCATAATATGGTTTGATCAAAGGTTTATCTTCAGTCAATGCCCATTTGAATCGAATATAACTATGATGATGGCTATCGGATATATGATGCACAACCTGCCTCAAGGTCCAACCTCCAGAACGATATGGTGTATCTAACTGAATATCATTCAAAGGAGAGACAAGATTGCTTAATTTGCCAGGCAAATGCTCTAAAATTGTTATCCATTCTATTAAGTGACCTTCAGTGATAATATCGGGACTAATGAATTTACCGATTGGGTAACGAAGGTATTCTAAGGCTTGTTCTGTCATGGTTTAAAGATACTTAAAATTGAGATTGCTAATCTTAAATCAGTATCTTTAAAAAAGAATCTCACTGAATAAAATATGTCTATAAAACACTTTCTTTCATTAATAGTTGTACTTATCATTTTAGGGTCATGCAAGGACAAAAAAGTTGAAGGATCAATAGATGTAGTGCAAGTTAATTCAACCCGACAATTAAAAGATACTATCGGGTTTACGCAATACAAATGGCAATTGGATAGCGTTATGGCGCGTATTGATCCTGAAGACAAACTCCCATCTAAAGACATTTATAAGGCTGTTATTTGTCCTCATGATGATTATGCTTATGCCGCTGGTCTTTACAATAAAACCTTAGCTGGTATTAAGGCAAAAACTATAATTATGATCGGTGTGGCCCATAGAGCTCGAAACTATAGTCTTGAAAACAAATTGATTTTCGGGACATTCAAACAATGGAAAAGTACTAATGGACAAATTCCTGTATCCAATTTGATGGGGAAAATCATGACCAAACTTCCAGAAACTTCGTATGTGGTTCATGATAGTATGATGCAATTGGAACACTCTCTTGAAGCGATAACACCTTTTCTTCAAAAAAATATTGAGCAGCTGGAGATCATACCAATTTTAATTCCATATATCACTTTTGACACTATGAATTTGATTTCTACCCAACTATCATCGGCAGTACATCAAGTAATGAAAGATGAACATCTAGACTATGGGAATGATATTGCAATCGTGATTTCAAATGATGCCATTCACTATGGAAGTGAAGGTTGGGGAAGCAGTAATTTAGCTCCATTTGGGGTGGATGATGCAGGAACAGAAAAAGCGCGTCAAAAAGATTTGGACATCATCAATGAATGCTTGATAGGCGATCTAGGCATGGAAAAGATAAAACTGTTCAATCGCTATACAGTTAAAGAAGACGACTTCAAGGAATATCAATGGACTTGGTGTGGGCGTTATTCTTTGCCGTTCGGACTTTTGTTATCCAATAAATTGAATATGTTGACAGTTAATAAGCCTCTATCAGGCTCACTGATCGATCATAGAAGTAGCTTTCATAATCCTCATATAGAAGTAACCGACTTACAAATGGGACATACGGCACCCGCCAATCAAGAACATTGGGTAGCTTATGTTGGTGTTTCTTATAACTGAATAAATATTGCACCTAACTAATTCCTTTTTCTAATAATTATATATTTGTCCTGACTTTATTGTCCAAGTCTAAAAAAGAACTTATTAAGTATGCTTTTTAACTCTATTGACTTTGCCATTTTCCTACCGCTTGTATTTGCTGTGTATTGGCTGCTTAAGAATCATGGACTCAAATGGCAAAATGCATTCTTACTGGTTTCTAGTTACATTTTTTACGGTTGGTGGGACTGGCGATTTTTATCACTAATAATATTTAGTTCATTTGTTGATTACTTTCTAGGTCTTTTAATTGCTAAAAGTGACAGACCGAAACGACGTAAGTTGTTCTTGATTTTAAGTTTGGTAGTTAATTTAGGGTTTTTAGGATTCTTTAAATACTATAACTTCTTTGCACAGAACTTTGCAGATGCTTTCACATTTTTCGGGCAATCCATTGAACCATCCAGATTGAACATTATCCTACCTGTAGGTATTAGCTTCTATACATTTCAGACATTAAGTTATACTATTGATGTTTACCGAAAAAAACTAGAACCCACCAAGGATGTCATTGCTTTTTTCGCATTTGTTAGTTTTTTCCCTCAGTTAGTTGCAGGTCCAATTGAAAGAGCAACTAACCTTTTACCACAATTTTACAAAAAACGCGAGTTTAATAATAATCTCGCAATTGATGGTCTTCAACAAATACTATGGGGGCTTTTCAAAAAAATTGTTATTGCAGATAATTGTGCTCAATATGTTAATGATATATTTAACAATCATGACATTTATTCAACTCCCACTCTTATTTTAGGAGCTGTATACTTTGCATTCCAGATCTATTGTGACTTTTCAGGTTACTCGGATATTGCTATAGGAACCTCCAAATTATTTGGTTTCAAATTGATGACAAATTTTAAATACCCCTATTTTTCGAGAGATATTGCTGAGTTTTGGAGACGATGGCACATATCGCTATCTACTTGGTTTAGGGATTATCTCTATATCCCTCTTGGTGGCAGTCGCGGGAATAAATGGAATGCCTTACGAAATACCATCATAGTATTTGTCGTTAGTGGATTTTGGCATGGTGCTAATTGGACCTTTATTGCATGGGGAGCACTTAATGCGCTTTATTTCATTCCTTTATTGCTACTGAATAAGAATAGACGTTTTTTAGGCAACATCTCCGATAATAGAATTTTGCCGAGCCTTAATGAGGCTCTTCGAATACTTATTACTTTCAGTATCGTAACTTTGGCTTGGGTGTTTTTCAGGGCGGAGAGTATTACCCAAGCGTTCGATTATTTAGGTCATTTATCCCAAATGTCATTTAGTGTTGATAGACTGAATATTAATAGATATGCTTTTGAAATACTGCCGCTCATTGCAATACTAGTTGGTTTTGAATGGTTCTCAAGAACCAAGGAACATCCTATGCAAAAGAAATATGTTTGGTTCAAGACTATAGCCGTTATAATTATGATCTTGATGTTGGGTAATTTTTCGAATATGCAAGAATTCATTTATTTTCAATTCTAGAAACTGTGAAGAAGTTCATTAATAAAATAGTTGTTTACATATTGATACTGGTTGCGGCCTTGTTCATCCTAGAATCGATATACACACACTCTTATTACGAGCCAGTTAATCCAAGAATCAAAACATCATGGATCATGTCATTCAAGACAAAAGACACTTTGGATTATGCATTATTTGGATCTTCACGTTGTATCCATAGTGTTGACCCAACAATGATCAATGAGAAATTAGGTACTAATGGGCTTAATCTCGCGTATCAGGCAAGCAATCCTCTTGAGGTGAAACTGACCTTGAAGACCCTTCTTAAAAAACAGCATGTAAATAGGATATTCATTCAAGTGGATTATTCATATAACCAACATGGACCTCATCCGCTAGCTGAAATAGCATGGATGCCATTCCTGAAAGAAGATTACGTTTATAATGAATATAAAATATATGATGTAAAGTATTGGTACTTGAAGAACATACCATTTTATAGATACATGAAATATGATTCTAAAATTGGTTTTAGGGATCTACTTTTCAATTACACTAAAAAAAGTATCGTTCCAGAGAATTTTGGATATGCCCCGTTATATGATGTTATGCAAAAATACGAGGCTAATAAATCAAAGCCTAAAGCCATAAAGAATCCTCATATTGAGGAAGTTATGAAAATATGCAAGGAAAGAGGAATAAAAATTGAATTTTTTACCGCACCAATTTATTCATTTGAAGGAGACAACTCAGCATTTGGAAAAATGTTACCAAACTATACTGATTTTACAGGATCCATTACTGATAGAACCAAATTTCAAGACAACACTCATATCAATGACGATGGTGCCAAAGAGTTTACCGAGATATTCATGAATCATTATTTCAAATAAAAAAGAGGCTCATAGCCTCTTTTTTAATATAACATTCTGAAATATTATTCTATTTCACATCCATCAATTCAACATCAAATACCAAAGTTGCATCTGGTGGAATTACGCCTCCCGCACCAGCGCTACCATAAGCAAGATTGCTTGGTATGACAAATCGCGCCTTGTCTCCTACTTTTAAAAGACTAATGCCTTCATCCCAACCTTGGATTACTTGACCTTGACCTAAGGCAAAATCAATAGGTTGATTACGATTATAAGAAGAATCGAATACTGTACCATCTGCCAATTGACCTTTATAGTGCACGGATACCGTTTTACCAATTTCGGCCATTGATCCGCTACCTTCTTGTATTACCTGATAACGAAGACCACTATCTGTTGACTTAAAGCCCACTGCTAACTTATCTAATTCTTCTTGCTGCGTTGCATTTTCTTCTGCCAGTCTCTTATCTCTTGCTCCTTCAAAACCCCTAAAGGCCTCTATTGCATTATAATTCTCTGCTTCTTTTCCTACTCTCACAATTTCAACACTTTCCAGCACATCTCCTTGAGCAACTGAATTTACAACTTCTTGTCCTTCAATTACGTTTCCAAAAACCGTGTGTTTGTCGTCTAACCATGGAGTCTCCAAATGAGTTATAAAGAATTGGCTTCCATTTGTTCCTGGGCCTGCATTGGCCATAGACAACACGCCAGGAGTATTGTGTCTAAGATCAGCATGAAATTCATCATCAAACTTATAACCTGGATCTCCAGTACCTGTCCCTAGAGGACACCCTCCTTGAATCATAAAATCTGGAATGACTCTATGAAACTTCAAACCATCATAGTATTTCTGTCCTTGAGGCTTTACAGAATTCTCCATATTGCCCTCGGCTAATGCCACGAAATTACCTACTGTTCCTGGTGTTTTTTGATATTCAAGTTCTATTAGAATCTCCCCTTTTGTGGTATTGAATCTTGCGTATAATCCGTCTTTCATAATCTAGTTTTTATTAGTGTGCAAAGATAGGCAATGAAGTTTGAACAAAGAGGCTAGATAATGAATGTTTTAATTGATGGAAGACGATGGTTAATTGATTAGATATTACTTCTAATTAGCTACTTCACTAATGAATTTAATACGATAGAGTCGCATTTCCTCATCTTCATAATCTCCATCAAATTCTTCAAGCGCCGCAGAAATACTATCGGTGTCAGATTCCATAAAGTAATCATGAAGCTCTTCCTGTTGATCCTCATCCAACACCTCATCAATCCAATAATTGATATTAAGTTTGGTGCCTGAATATACAATAGCTTCCATTTCCTTAATGAAATCAGCCATTGTCATACCCTTTGCCGTTGAGATATCGCTTAGTGGTAACTTTCTATCAATATTTTGGATGATATATAATTTCAATGCAGAATTCGTTCCTGTTGATTTGACCACAAGGTCATCAGGTCGCATGATGTCATTGTCTTCGACATAATCGGCAATAAGTTCAACGAAATCCTTGCCATACTTTTTTGCCTTACCATCACCTACGCCATTTACGTTACCAAGTTCTGCAACGGTCACCGGGTATTTAAGTGCCATATCCTCTAAAGATGGATCCTGGAAGATCACGAATGGAGGCACTTCTAGTTCCTTTGCTTTGGATTTTCGTAAATCCTTCAGCATACGCATCAGTTTGTCGTCTGCAGAGATACCACTGCTTTTAGATGCAGTCACTATTGAATCATCAGCGGCATCATCAAACGTATGATCTTCCGTCATCATGAAATTTACCTTGGATGTCAAGAACTCCTTTCCAGCATCTGTTAACTTTAGGACTCCATAGGTCTCAATATCCTTGCGTAACAATTTGGCGACTAGTAACTGACGTAACAATGCCATCCAAAATTTCTTGTCTTTTTCCTTACCAACTCCAAAAAAAGGTTGCTCATCAGTTTTGTGAGATGAAATCAAGGCATTGGCTGCACCAGTTAGTACTTGTACTAAATCCTTGCTCTTATAGGTTTCATTTGTATCTCCAACGGTCTTGATCAATATTCTAGCTTCATCAGTAGCCTCATGCTTAGGCTTTGGATACCGCACATTATCGTCCATATCTCCTCCATCTCCAGTTTCGTTGTCAAATTCTTCCCCGAAATAATGAAGGATGAATTTTCTACGCGAAATTGAACTTTCGGAAAAAGCCACGACTTCTTGAAGTAAGGCCATACCTATTTCTTGTTCGGCAACAGGCTTGCCAGACATGAATTTTTCAAGTTTTTCAATATCCTTGTATGCATAATACGCTAAACAATGTCCCTCTCCTCCATCGCGACCTGCACGACCGGTTTCTTGGTAATAACTCTCAATACTTTTAGGAATATCATGATGTATAACGAAACGTACATCTGGCTTATCGATTCCCATGCCAAATGCAATTGTCGCTACCACGACATCCGAATCTTCCATTAAGAACATGTCTTGGTGTTTCACCCTTGTCTTAGCATCGAGTCCTGCGTGATATGGTACAGCTTTAATACCATTGACTTGAAGTGTTTGTGCTAATTCCTCAACACGTTTCCTACTCAGGCAATAAACTATGCCAGATTTCCCTTCATTTTGTTTTACAAAGCGAATGATATCAGAATCGACATTCTTGGTCTTAGGACGAATCTCATAATACAAATTAGGCCTGTTAAAAGATGCCTTGAAGGTATTTGCATCTGTTATCCCTAAATTCTTCAAAATATCTTCTTGGACTTTAGGTGTCGCCGTTGCTGTCAAACCGATAATTGGTATGTTATCTCCTATTCGTTTTGAAATTTGTCTAAGGTTTCGGTATTCTGGCCTAAAATCATGTCCCCACTCACTTATGCAATGCGCTTCGTCAATAGCCATAAAAGAAATCGTCACCGACCGCAAGAATTCTACATTTTCTTCCTTGGTGAGTGATTCTGGAGCAACATACAGCAGTTTAGTGATTCCCGCAGAAATATCGCTCTTTACCTGTTTTACTTCTGTTTTATTAAGTGATGAATTGAGTACGTGTGCGACACCATCCTCTTGAGATACTCCTCTAATGGCATCCACTTGGTTTTTCATTAACGCAATCAATGGGGAAACCACGATGGCGGTCCCTTCGTTTATTAAAGCTGGCAATTGATAGCATAGAGATTTTCCACCCCCTGTAGGCATAATCACAAAGGTGTTATCACCTGCCACAACGCTCTTAATAACTTCTTCTTGGAGCCCTTTGAATTTACTAAATCCGAAATATTTTTTTAAAGCTACATGTAAGTCTATTTCCGCTATCACCATTAATTCTTTTATCTATTCGTTTTCCTAATTAATTCATAAAATACGCTGATCATGCTATTATTTTATATATTTAATGAAAACTCCCTTCTTTTTTTTTCGTTTTTTTGTAGTAATTAAGTTTGCAGTTAATATGTTATAATACATACCCATTAAATATAGTGATTTCTTTAAACGCATCAAACACCAAAATGTATAAATTTTGAACAAAAAAGAATCGATTTTGCATAATGCAATCAATACCATAACTGCTGAGAGTGATGCGATAAAACATCTTGCGTCACTATTAGATGATGATTTTGCAAATACAGTCGAACTCATCTACAATTCTAAAGGTAGAGTTATAATCACTGGGATTGGTAAGAGTGCTATCATCGCGACGAAGATAGTAGCAACTCTCAATTCTACTGGAACTCCCGCTGTGTTTATGCATGCGGCCGATGCTATTCACGGAGATCTTGGTTTGATCTTAGAAGATGACATCGTTATTTGCATATCTAAAAGTGGCAATACGCCGGAAATAAAAGTATTGGTTCCTCTTATAAAAAATGCCAATAATCGAATGATCGCCATTACAGGCAATAAGGACTCTTTTTTAGGGCAGCAAGCTGATTATGTATTAAATACCTTTGTCGTTAAAGAAGCATGCCCTAATAATCTTGCTCCAACAACAAGTACAACTGCACAAATGGTCATGGGGGATGCATTGGCAGTATGCCTTTTAGAAATTCGCGGATTCTCAAGTAGGGATTTTGCCAAGTATCATCCAGGTGGTGCCTTAGGAAAGAAATTATATATGAGAGTGAAGGATATTTCATCAGTTAATGAAAAACCACAAGTCTCACCATCTTCAAGCATAAAAGACGTTATTTTGGAAATATCAGAGAAAATGTTAGGAGCCACTGCTGTACTGGTAAACAATAAAGTCATTGGGGTCATTACCGATGGTGATTTGCGTCGCATGCTCACTAAGGTTGATGATTTCTCGAATCTCACAGCCAAGGACATTATGAGCAAGAACCCTAAGCTTATAAACGAAAAGGCCATGGCAGTAGATGCGATGGAACTTATGGAGGACAATGGCATTTCACAACTTCTTGTTGAGAATAATGGGGAATATGCTGGTGTTGTGCATATTCATGATCTAATAAAAGAAGGAATCATATAATGGCGGCTAAAAATATTAACGACATGTCTTTTTTAGATCATCTTGAAGATCTTAGATGGCATCTAATACGCATAACGATTGCTGTGGTATCTATAGGGACTCTGGCATTTATTTTTAGTAGGCATCTTTTTAAGACTGTTATATTCGCCCCTATTGAAATGGATTTTATTACCTATCAATTACTTTGCAAGGCTGGAAATTATATAGGTGCCAAAACCACATTTTGTAATGAAGAAATGCCAATGATCATACAAAGTAGAACGATGGCGGGGCAATTCTCAGCAGATATATGGACTTCTATTTTAGCAGGATTCATTATCTCTTTCCCTTATGTGATCTATCAGGTATGGAAATTCATTAGTCCTGGAATGCATAAGGATGAACGAAAACACTCAAGTGGATTTATACTAATATCATCATTATTATTTTTCTTAGGCGTGCTTTTCGGTTACTACATCATTTGTCCATTGTCCATAAATTTCTTAGCGAATTACAGTATTTCTCCTTTAGTAGATAACCAAATAGACATTGGTTCTTATATATCCTTAGTTAGAGCAACGGCATTAGCTTCAGGAATTATATTTGAGCTGCCGATCATTATTTATTTCCTTACAAAAGTTGGCCTTGTAACTCCTGAATCATTAAGAAAGTACCGGAAATATGCGTTGGTCGTTGTGCTGATTGTTGCTGCTGTCATAACGCCTCCGGACATTGCTAGCCAGATTATTGTGGCTATTCCTATTTTGGTATTGTACCAGGTTAGCATATATATATCTAAAGTAGTAATCAGGAATCAGGAACGAAAAGAGAAACAAAATGTCTGATGTAGTACAAGAATTCAATGAGTATCGCCAACGGATGAATGATAATATTCTTGCCGATAATAATAAAGTGATAAAACGTATCTTTAACCTAGACACTAATGCATTTCTAGCGGGGGCTTTGGATGCGAAGACAAAAGAATTACTTGGGTTGGTAGCATCAACAGTATTGCGATGTGATGATTGTATTAAATATCACTTGGAAACCTGTTACAGCAAAGGGTTTAAAAAAGAAGAAGTCGTAGAAGCATTAAGTATTGCTGCATTGATTGGTGGTACTATCGTGATTCCACATCTGAGAAAAGCTTATGAGTTTTGGGATGCCCTTGAAGCTAATTAAGAAACGTCAGTTCGAGTTGAGGCGTTGCCAAAGTATGCGAAAGTAATTACTTCTCGATACAATTCCGATGGTTAGGAATCACTCGAAGTGATAAGAATTAAATAAATAAACGAATTTCACGTTACCTAGATTATGAAGTTAAGAGCCGATAATTTAATGAAGTCCTATAGTGGTCGAAAAGTTGTAAAAGATGTCTCTTTAGAAGTGAATCAAGGAGAAATTGTTGGATTACTTGGTCCGAATGGTGCTGGAAAAACGACCTGTTTCTACATGATCGTTGGACTGATAAAGCCAAATGGCGGACAGATTTTTTTGGACAATACGGAGATCACCAAGTACCCTATGTACAAACGTGCACAAAATGGGATAGGCTATTTAGCACAGGAAGCTTCGGTTTTTCGAAAATTGAGTATAGAAGACAATATATTAAGTGTATTGCAGCTTACAAAGTTCTCTAAAAAGGAACAATTAATGAAAATGGAGTCCCTTATTGATGAATTTGGACTTAGCCATATCCGCAAGAGTCGTGGAGATCTTTTATCTGGTGGCGAACGTCGCCGTACAGAAATTGCACGTGCTTTGGCAACTGATCCTAATTTCATTCTGTTAGATGAACCTTTCGCAGGTGTGGATCCAGTGGCTGTTGAGGACATTCAACGTATTGTTGCGCAACTAACCAAAAAAAATATTGGTATCCTTATTACAGATCATAATGTACAGGAAACCTTGGCTATTACGGACAGGACCTATCTTATGTTTGAGGGCAGTATCTTGAAGGCTGGAAAGCCAGAAGAACTGGCAGCAGACGAAATGGTACGTAAAGTGTACTTAGGCCAAAATTTCGAACTACGCAAGAAGAAAATAAGGGTTTAAACTCCCCAATTAATGCACTTCCGGAGTTTTAATTTTATTAACAATGACCATAAAGGTTTTAAATACTAACAATGCTAAACCTCCTGCTACAAGTCCGGCAATGAATTCTTTAACTATTGCAGGTAACTCTATACCTTCTGCAAAATGATGTAAAAAATCAACATTATGTACAAATATGCCTCCAGCAACTAGTATGAGTGCTATAGTACCAATTACGGATAAAAATTTAATGACAAGTGGTAAAGCATTTATGAGAAATTTACCAATAATATTCAAATGGTTGTTTTTACCATTGCTCATTTTTACGAGTTTATATCCTAAATCGTCCATTCTAACAATTAAAGCGACAATTCCGTAAACACCTATTGTAGCGATTATTGCCACTATAGAAACCACCATTATTTGAAATAATATAGGCTTACCTAGCACGGTTCCTAAAGCAATTATTACTATCTCAACTGATAAAATAAAATCAGTGAAAATGGCTGACTTTATTTTCTTATTTTCAAGCTTCAGAACTTCTAGATCAGAAATATTCGAATCAATGATTTCATTGTTTTCATGTTCATGAGATACAAAATATTCATAAATTTTTTCTGCACCTTCAAAAGCCAAATAAACCCCTCCTAAAACTAGCGAAAGAGTTACGGCCCAAGGTACAAAAGCACTTAGTAAAAAAGCGATGGGTAAAATGATGAGTTTATTTAGTGCCGAACCTTTTGTGATAGCCCATAAAACTGGCAACTCCCTAGAAGACACGAAACCTGTTGCCTTCTCTGCATTTACTGCCAAATCATCACCCAAAATACCCGCCGTTTTTTTTGTAGTAATTTTACTCATTACCACGACGTCGTCCATAAGTGCCGCTATGTCATCTAAAAGTGCAAAAAATCCTGAAGCCATTATAAAGTGATGTTATTTAACTGTTAAACTATTTAATAGGGACATAATAATATAGATAACTATGATCAAAGGTATAGCAGCAAATTTCAATACAATCAAAGTCACAAAACTCAAGACAATGAAGATATAACGTGTGGAATTCTCCTTAAAACCCCAATTCTTGAACTTCAGAGCGAATAGTTTAATATTAGCATTTAAAAGATAACAACTAAGCAATGTCAAGCCAATCAAAAACCATTTATTCAATATAATGGAATTCATCAAGTCATTATCTTGATATTCCATGATCAAAGGAAGTGAAATGATAAGTAATGTATTGGCAGGTGTTGGTAAACCCTTAAAATGATCTTGTTGATCTTCATCTAAATTGAATCTTGCCAAACGATATGCTGAGGCCAGTATAATCATTAATCCGATAAATGGAAGGTAATTTGTACCATCTATATGAAATGCCTGGCACAGATAGGAACTCTCCCATCCAGAATTGGTTGATATTCCTAATAAATAAAACATGACTATGCCTGGTACAACGCCACTCGTTACCATATCTGCCAAGGAATCCAGCTGAATACCTAAATCACTTTGAACATTGAGTTTACGCGCCAATAAGCCATCAAAAAAATCAAAGAAAATCCCCAAGAAAACAAAAATGGCCGTCATGACCATGTTGCCATTCACTGCAAAAAGCACAGCAACGCTTCCACAGAAGAGGTTAAGCATGGTCACAAAATTTGGAATAAATCTCCGTAATGTCATATTGGTTAGTTTGTCGTAAAATTAAAAAACTATTTGAGTTGTGCACGAATAGAAGGCAATAACTAATGCTTTTTCAAGTTAATTAGATGTAAAATATTGTGCATCTTTGTAAAAATTTTGCCATTGAAAAATTACTTGCCTCTATTACTACTGCTAATGTCATCAGTGGTTTTAGCTCAAACAACGCGAAAATATTCTAACGAATTCATGAATATAGGTGTTGGTGCTAAAGCATTTGGTATGGCCAGTGCTGTGGTGGCAAATACAGAAGATGTGAACTCTGGTTATTGGAATCCGGCAGGATTGTTGAATCTTGAAGATAATCAAATAGCACTTTTACATTCTAGTTATTTCGCAAATATTGCCAATTACGATTATGTTGGTTTTGCTATGCCAATAGATGAACGAAGTGCTGTAGGGCTTTCTTTAATACGGTTTGGCGTCGATGATATCCTAGATACTACGCAACTTATTGATGAGCAAGGCAATATAAATTATGATAGGATCAGTTTATTCTCGACTGCTGATTATGGATTGACTTTCTCATACGCTCGAGACCTACCTGTACAAGGGCTGAAATTCGGTGTTAATGCCAAAGTAATACGCCGGATAATTGGAGACTTTGCTTCCTCATGGGGTTTTGGATTGGATTTCGCAATGCAATTTGAGGCCGACAATGACTGGAAATTCGGGATTATGGCAAGAGATATTACAACCACATTCAACGCGTGGAGTATTGATGACGACAAATTGGCAACAATCCAAGATGCAATCGATGGTCAAAATCAAGAAGTCCCGGAGAGTACGGAAATCACGATTCCTAAATTGCAAATAGGAGCCTCTAAAAAATGGTTATTCAATTACGATTACTCTCTAATGGCTGAACTAGATCTTAACGTTCGCTTTGAACAAAATAATGACATCATCTCCTCTTCTTTTGCTAGCGTTAACCCAGCATTAGGATTTGAGTTTGGATATATAGACCTTGTATTCTTAAGAGCCGGACTAGGGAATTTCCAAAACGAATTGCAAATCGACAATAGCGAACAATTGAGTTTTCAGCCAAGTTTTGGCGTTGGTTTCAATTACAAAGGAATTGCAATCGATTATGCTTTTACTGACATAGGTGATCAGAGTACCGCACTCTACAGCAATGTGTTTTCTGTGAAAATAGATTTTAGTATTTTTAGATAAATCAGCGCTATGAAACTAAAACTACTATTCTTAATCTGTTTCTTTATTTTTTCAAGCGTTGATTCTCAAAACAAGATTTCCACATCAAGAACTGAAATCAGTGTCCTTACCATAGGTTCAGGTAATTCTTTAAATGATGCATTTGGACACAATGCCTTCAGGGTAAATAATGGTTTGGAAGATGTCGTGTATGATTACGGTAGATTTAATTTTAACGCCCCTAACTTTTACTTGAATTTCGCAAAAGGTAAGTTGGATTATTTTATGGGTAAAAGTTCATATTACGAATTCAAGAAATTCTATATAGGGCAAAAACGCAGCATCAAGGAGGTTAGTTTGAACCTCAACGATGACCAAAAAATAAAACTCCAAAACTTCTTAGAACATAATCTCAAACCCGAGAACAAATATTATGCTTACGATTTTTTCTATGATAATTGTTCCACAAAAATGAGAGATGTTCTCATTCAAGGAATGGATATGAAGATTGAATTCAACGAACCTATTGGATTTGAACCGACAACTTTCAGGAAACTCATCCAACAAAACCTAGATTGGAATTCTTGGGGAAGTATGGGAATAGATATTGCCTTGGGTTCAGTAATAGATAAGACCGCAACTGCTTATGAGCATATGTTCTTACCAGCATATATTCATGAATTCTTTGAAACTGCCACGATAAAAGGAAATCCAAGAAAGCCCTTGGTCAATGAATCGAAGAATATTTACGAGAATCAGAAAAAGATGACTTCAAATCATTTTTATACATCTCCATTTTTCATCTTTTTACTACTAAGTGTATTCATTATTTATGTCACTTATAAAGATAATAAAAATAATAGGCGCTCCAGATGGATGGATATTTGTCTATTTAGTATTACAGGGACCATAGGTGTTTTGCTTTTAACATTATGGTTTGCCACAGATCATACAGCGACAGCTCAAAATTATAATCTGCTTTGGGCGTTTCCGTTAAACTTATTCGTGATCCGACAAATTCTAAATTCAGCACCAAAGAGTTGGGTATTGAGATACCTTAAATTCTTGATCATTATGCTTTGTCTTTTAGCACTTCAATGGGTTGTGGGTATACAAGGATTCGCCTTTGCGTTATTACCCCTCTTTTTGGCTTTGGGAATAAGATATGCCTATCTAATTGTATATTATAACAAGTTAATGTTATAGTATTATTGCCCCCTGAAGTAAATAACTGTACTTAAGGTTTTAATAATAATATTCGCATCCAAGAAGAAACTACGATGCTTTATATAATATAGATCGTATTGCAATTTAGTCAAACTGTCATCTACAGACGCACCATATCTTGAATTAACTTGGGCCCAGCCAGATAAGCCAGGTTTTATTATATGACGAGTCTCATAAAACGGAATGATCTTGGATAGTTCCTGAACGAAGAACGGGCGCTCCGGTCGAGGGCCTATAAGGCTCATTTCTCCTTTTAGGACATTGTAGAATTGCGGAATTTCATCCAATCGTGTTCTTCGCAAAAACTTTCCGAATTTAGTGACTCTTACGTCATTTTTCTGTGCCCATTTCATTCCTTCTGACTCCGCATTCTGTATCATGGTTCTAAGTTTCAATATCCTAAAAATGTGGCCATTCTTACCTACTCTCTCTTGGGTGTAAAAAATAGGTCCTCGATTGCCCAATAGATTACCAATTAATATAATTGGAAGAATAACGATTCCAAACAATAGACCTATAATTGAAAAAAAAACATCTGAGACTCGATTAAAAAACAGGTACAACTTGTTTTGATTACTCCTACTAAAAGGAAAGTATTTATAGAAATCCTTTCCGACATATTGAACAGGTACACGGCTTGTGATTTCTTCATACACTTGAGTATATTCCCTAATGGCAAACCCTTTTTCCAATAAGGTGATCAGGTCATTATAAATATCGGCAGTTATGGTTTCAGAATTATAACTAGCAACTACAATTTCGGATACTTGCTGTTTTATAATGATTTCTTTCATTTGATCCGGTGCAAATTCCTGAAGGCCTTTAAATTTAATGCCTTCCCCTTTATCGTGTTCACAATTTATGAATCCAACAATTTTATAATTTGGATCCGAATCATTAAAGGCTTTCACAATACTTTCCATATTGGATACTTCGCCAACTAATAAGACCTTTTTATAAAATCTTGGTGACGTAATAAAAGTAACATAAGCTACTCGCCAAATGAATATTGCCAATACAAAAGCAATGTAGAAATAGACAATTTGTAATCTATTGTCTGGTAAAGTAGGTGTGAAGAATGGCGTCAATAAATAAAATAGAATTGTCACGGATGATGTCAAAACTATATTAGTAATAATAACATCTAATTTACTCGACTTTTGGAGATCATAAAGCTCGAATATAGTTCCAAATATTGTAATGTAGATTATCAAAACGACCGTCCAAGACCAATTCTGTGGTGTAATTCTAAAATAATCAAAATCGAAGATCTCCCCTACAAAATATAAGGCAGCAAGGACAGATATGATATCCATGATACGCAGTAATACCTTGCGTTCTGAAATTTCAAAATGAATACCTCCTTTATTGGACATTTTGCTATTAATCCTTTGGAGTAAATATAATAAACTTATTGATCAAACCTAAGTGCTAATTGGCTATTTAAGAAGAGATTTCCATTTCTCCTTTACAACATTCCAATCGTAATTTTCGGCGTGAATCCTTCCATTTCTTGATAACCTTTTAGCTTTTTCAGAATCTTGGATAAGGTCCACAATTGCCATTGCCATCGCATTATCATCATTGGACTGGATTAATATGGCATTTTCACCATTGCTCACTATAGAAGGAATACCACCTACATTAGTCGTAATAACCGGTAACCCTAAAGCCATGGCTTCAATAAGGGAAACTGGCATATTGTCGAAGTTAGACGTATTTATGAATACATCATAATTACTTGATAATTCAATCCAATCCTCTCTGCTCAATTTGCCAGTGAATTTGACTTGAACGTCGAGTTCTTGCGCCAGACCACTGGCTAAAGAAAAGGTGTCATCTCCTGTTGGGCCCACCATACATAATGATGTAGCAATTGTGGAATCTAGTAACCGCTTGGCCACTTTTATAGCCATTAGTGGATTATAGATCTCTTTAAAAGATCTTACCCAAAGAAGTTTAGACTCTAAGTTCTCTCTTCTTTTAAAAGGGTATTTAGCAATTTCAAGGGTATTTGGAATATACTCAATATTGGTATAGCCGGTATTCTCGAAATTTTCTTTTATATAAAATGAAGGAGATACATTTCGATAGGCATTTTCAAAGATCAACTTACTCTTTTTGGGGCTTTTTAGTATTCGATTCGGTAGATCACCGCCATGCAGTATGGGAATATACTTCAGTTTCCAAATACGACATAATTGACTAACAAAGAATGCATAATAAAAATTAAGGGTACTATAGGTATCAATTAAAACGTAATCGACGCTTTTCCTATTGATCATTACCGTATATAACATATGCAAAAGACGAAAGACCATATTCCTTTTATCAGATGCATATTTTACGTAATAACCTTCATCAGAAAGAAGAGTTCCCAATGTATCTATACTTGTAATGTTAGTGTTCTCACTAACTAATTTGTTTCCTATGTACAATAGGTTTTTCATGTTGAATATCTAGTAAACATAAAGCATATATGAAAGCTGGAGCCGCAATTCGCATTGATGAATGATTGATCGTAAAGAACCAGAAAAGATAAAACGAATAGAATAAATAGTTTTTTTTGTTTTTACTTCTAAGTAGCAAGGGCATTAACAACAAGATCAAGAATGCCACAACACCAAAGACGCCATGCTCTGCAAGTATTCTACTCATTTCATTATGAGAAGCTGCATTTATACCAATACTTTCCAATCGTGCTTCCTTGACTTTGCCAACACCAACTCCTAAAAACGGGTTATTGAAAAATTCTTGAAATTCTGAAGTAAGTAATTCTACTCTTCCTGTAGTCACATCTTCCTTAACACGACCAGCAGAATCTTGATTGGCATATCTCTTATCGATGAATCCCAATGTCTGAATTGAGCTATAAACCCATATACCTACTCCCAATAGAACTATTATGGTAATTGACCTTATCAGTTCCGTCTTTCTTCTTGAAGGTGAATTAACGAAGTAAATCGCGAGAAATGCTAAAACACAAACAATCGCCGTAAAAATCCCTCCGCGACTAAATGTTATAATACCTCTATAGGCTATTAAGGCTAAAAGGGTAAGGTTCAATATTTTAATAATTAAGGTTTTGGAAAACAACACATATCTCACTACAAGCACAAAAATCCCTAATCCTAAGACCGTTGCAACCTGATTAGGTCCAAACCCCCCAGAAGCTTCGAAATTGGATTGTGTTCCACTTAATACATCTTTGATACTTGGATTGTATAAGAAAAGGTAAACTGCATTTGCGATTATTGGTAAGACCAATGCTTGAGTAATCTTATCAAGACCTTTGTAGGGAATTTTGCGTTTATAACAGTAAAGTGCTGCGATTCCAAGGCATACTGGTCCACTAATATTAAATGCGACCGCTTTTCTAAAAACGGTCTCATAGTTCAAGGTTACTGAAGCCAAAACTATTCCCGGAATAAGCAATAAAATATAGATGAAATAAGGATATGCTTGTCTAGATATGCTATCAAAAAAAACACCAAGTATCAAGAACAATATTACACTGTACTTGGAGGCTTCATAAGAAAAATTTCCACCTGTCATTCTCAAAAAAACTTCACACCCTACTACGTAAGAGCATGCCATTAATACTTCCGTTGTCTTGTCTTTGGGGGCCGCATTAAAAATCTTGTACAGAAAAACTAGTATTACCAAAGAAAAATATACCTTGGACAAAACCCCAAAAGTAAATATACCAATGCCAATGAAGACATGAAGTATTATTAATTGTATATAGCTTAGTTTAAGCTTGTTCATTTTATTGACTTTCTTTGTTCAAATCTATTCTTTATAGATTAAGTTATAGAATTTCATTACTTTACTTAATACTGTACGCTCTGTAAAGTAACTATCAATGTACTTCTTTATTTCATCAGCGCTTTTTTTCCTTAGAACTTGATCCTCTATAAGTAAATTCATCGCATTGATCAGTTGTTCTTCATTATCACTTTCAATCACCACACCTCGATTTTCAATAAGATCCTTACAACTACCTACATCAGTCGTTATAATAGCCAAACCAGCCTTGCCATATTCCAATAGAGCCATAGGAAGTCCCTCAAATGATGATGCGATAACTCCAATTGAACTCTGTTCTAAAATGGTATCCATATCTTTTCTAAGATCATAGATAAAAACAGATTCCTCTAATTCATATTGCTTAATATACCGTTTTAGCCTTTCTGAATAAGAATCTTGATAATCAGAACCCACTAAATGCAGTGACCAATCTGTATTTTTTTTACGAACTTCATTGAATGCCTTAAGCAGAAATAAATGATTTTTGGGAGCTTTCAGATTAGCCACTGAAATAATACGTTTACCATCATCTCCAAATAATTTCGTCACTCCCGTTCGTTTTGCACTTTCAGACACGAAATTCTCGATATATATAACATTCCTGGTTTGTAAGTACTTTTTCACCCATGACTCCAATCTTGAGTTAACCACCATCACGCCGTTAAAGAAAAATGAAGATATGACCAATGGGATCTGCTTCATAACTTTTAATTCGTCTCGATTACCTTGATGGTCATGCCAAATCACTTTAATTTTTCTATAAAAAAATTTGGTGAGTACCGCAAAAAAATAAGAGGTTGTATGGGCATGAATTATATTGATGTTATTTGACTTCAGAAACTTTTTAAATCTAATTATTGCTGAGAGATCAAATGTGCTCGTTTTACTTAAATTAATATAAACAACCCTATCATCTAATTCTTCTTCCAATACTCCAGACTCTCTTGAGGTTGCCAAATAAGAGCCATTTAACTCCTTTGCTAGCATATTTGCATAATTCACTGCAACGCGCTCGGCACCACCTGCATTCAATGTGTCTATAAGTTGTAGGATCCTCAAATTCTAAAACTTAAAGAGATTTAGATAAAAATCATCATTTTCAGCACTAGCATAGTCTTCATTCAGCATGGCCAACAATACATTATCATGAAACGCTCCATTCATATATACACTCTGACGTTCTTTCCCTTCAACTTTCCATCCACATTTCTCAAAGAGTGCCAAAGATGCTTTATTGTAATCAATGATATGGGTATACAAGCGATTTAAGTTTGCTTTATTGAATAAGAATGAGGTCATGGTTTTCAAACTATCAGTACCCAATTTCTTTCCTCTGGCGGCTTCTACTAATTTAAGTGCCAGCAATCCTTTTCGTGAAATTTCATCAGACACCTTAAACGAAATGTATCCCATTCTTTCATCTGTTTCATTCTCACAAATGATGAAGCGATAGCCTACTTTATAATTTTTTTCAAACCAATCCTTCTGCTGATTCGAAGAAATGGGAAATTCATTTTTTCCTTCCCAATAAGCGAATTCTTGATTGTTAACAAGTGAGAACATGAAATCCATATCTTCCATTTCCAAGGCCCTCAAGTATACTTTTTTTCCTTTTAACATATCAAAGTGAATTTATTTCTAATTGCAAACGATCTTTGAATGTTTCTAAAGATAATTCATTAGCGTAAGCTTTCAAATTTACGACTTCCTTATGAGAGAGTTTGTGAAATGCCTGTTGAACTGCTTGAGCTAATGAGTCTGCATCAGCATTAAAAATAATCCCCTTTTCCATAGAGTCTAGAATATCTGGAATATTACTGCCATTCGATGCGAGCGGAAAGGTATTATGCGCCCAACCTTCTGCAATTGGTTTCGGCCAACCTTCAAGTATACCAGGCATGATCAATATATGTGAAGCGGCCAGTATTTTTTGTGCGTCATTGAACGTCATGGCCCCATGAAATGTCACATGCTCATTTAGGCCGAATCGAGATACCAATTCTTGTAATTTGGGCATTAAAACACCATCACCAATACAGTGGTAATGCCATTGGAATTTGGCAGTCTTCTGCAATACATTTAGAGCAAGCGGGATCAATTCGAAATTCTTCGTAGGATGCAATCTCCCTATGGAAACAATATTCAATTGTTTTTCGATACTTGGCTTGTCTGCTGACATCCTTTGCGCAGAATCAATTTCTTCGGAAGACATTAATGCCGGAATAAAAGACACTAAATGTGGTTTATCAGATTTACTATAGATCAATGTTTTACAATGCTTACCGCCCATACCAGCTACCTTTCGGTCCAATTTTGATAATACCGGTTCGTTAGGATAAGGGGCGAAATTCCCTGCCCATTTTGTAATCGTTGACTTCCTGAATAGTCTAACTATCAATCCCAAGACTGCACTGGGTAGTGAGGAATTGCGTATATGTATTAAATCGTACCTATGAATAACAACAAGCATCTGTAACGTTAAAAATGGCAACGTCAAGATGTGTAGGATTCTGGATAGCAAGGAATCACCAACCGGATAACTCCAAATTTTCTTCAACTTCACATTGTCATGCCTGAATTGTGCAAAACTGTGACGGTTCTTTTCATTATAAGTATCTAATTGTGTGTAAATATCGACCTCATCATACAACTCACACCAAAGATTGAGTTCTCTTACATAGGGTTCGTAGGAGTAATTATTACCATTATTCATGGCATGTCTTGCCAAGGACAATACCATCAGCCTTTTGCCTAACGTTCCAGCCATGGTGTACTTATTAATTCCTTGGTCTTGTCCACTCCTATATTAAAAATGGCATCAACAACAGAAAGCCCTCCAATGAACTCACCATGAAGCTGCTCGTAAACAATAGTACTGGCTGGGAATTCCTGCCATAATATTTCAATGCCTTTTTCGGTAAATACTTCTTGGTTCATGTAATTGCGCCCCCCCTTACCTGCAATATAATAAGTCGCTTCTGCTGCTTTACACATGGCCAAAAGTCGATCGTTCGGATCTTCAAATTGCGCATCAAGTAACTCGGTGGATTTAATGATCTTGGTATCTATATCCAACATCGTCAATACCAGCATGAATAGATCATAATTCAAATCGTTCAGGTTTTTATAGTCCTGTAACAGAATTTCCTCAAATTTTGGAAAACATGATTTAAAGTGCTTGGCTTTTGAATAATATGTTCTTAGGGTTTTTGAAGCTTTTACAATGTCTTTCTTGAGTGCTATTTCAATCTCATTAATATTGGTCTCTAAAGGTGCCTTCTTTACCGACACAGACAACCATAGTTCTCCTGAATTGCTTTTGATCTTGGTTCGATTCTGGAAGTAATTCTTTCTGAATTGCACATCCTCTAACCAAATAAAAACATCCGATCTTATAACCTTATTAAAATATCCTAGCCAAGGTAAAAAATGCGGCTGATGGGCTGAAACAACTTTCATTTAAATGATTATTCGTGTAACTTCAAAACACTCGGCATACTCTTTACCAATTTGTTTTCCTCGTAATTTGGCTAAATCAGTAATAATGTCATTACTGAAAAACAATCGACTCTTTTGGGATTCAAACGAGTTTATTGAAGCTTGTTTCGCTTCAACATTCACATCCGCCAATTCAATGAATAAATCCATATTGAACGACATACTGTTCCATGGCAACTCGTAACCTAAAATTGTAGAGAATTTAAAGGCTCTACGAGCTTCTTGATGTACTACTTGGTGCGACTGATGAATATCTTGACTATTTGGTGCAAATACAATGTCAGGTTTCAATGCCATGTTCGTATCGTAGAACAATTGGAGTATCTCCATCCTGTCCTTAAAGAGATCTCTTGGATCATAATCCTTCAATGTCATCCTATCCTTAGAAAAACCCAAATGTGTAGCACTTTCCCAAAACTCTTTCATGAATGAATCTCTCTCCACTAATGGCGGCATGGACAAGCCTAAATAATGAATTTCATTATCGTCCTTTAATTTATGAATCGTTCCTCCCACGCCTAATTCAATATCATCTAAATGAGGTGCTATAGCAAGTATCGTTTTTCCTTTAATGACCATGATTATCTTTTTATTTGAGGCTTACTGAACAGCAATCCAATCCATCCCACAAATCTCCCTAGGGCTTCAGTAAAAGCCTTTTTCTTTTCTTTGGTAGTAAATATATTTAAAAATCGAAGTATTAGTAATAGAATCACGATTAAATTCCATTTCAATCTCGCCTTGAAACTAGGATTATCATATTTCAATCGCCATATATACCATCCATTTCGAGTGACCATTTTTCCATAGTCAAATCGATTAGGCCTTCCTCCATCATCGTGATAATGATATAATTTAGCCGCGGTGTTAACATATAACGGCCCTAATTTTGATGCTCTTAAACAAAAATCAGAATCTTCATATAGGCCATAGCCCTCGAAGTATTCTGAAAATTGAATATTGCTAAAGAGAGACTTCTTGAAGGAAGATACACCTCCCATAAAATGCTCCACTTCATATACTTTATCGGATGGCGGTAAAAAACTAATTGACAATCCGTTGGAGAAATCAGGCATCACACCAGGGTGTTCATTACTCAACAGGCCTAGTCGTTTCCTTAACACGTTCCTGGACCCCAAAGCCCTTGCATACCCATCAAATTCATATTCCTTGTAGTTCGCCGGTGTCGCATTATCAATTTTTCGCCAAGATATATCCTCGATGATATAACCTCCTACTCCTAAGGCGTTAGGATGTTTTTCATAAGATCGAATTAATTCTTCAAAATAGGTAGGTGTCAGTATTATATCATCGTCTAAAAAACAGATTATTTCTTTTGTGGCTTTACGTATTCCAAAGTTGCGCTGTTTTGTCAATCCTCTCTCTTTGTCATCAACTAAATAGTACTCTAAGTTTTTATATTCTTTTCTTATCAGAGCTTCTTTAGTATCATTGTTCGAAGAGCCATCCACGACAATTATCTGTTGTGGATATTGAGTTTGTGTTCCGACAGTTTCTAGGAGATCGCAAATAGGTTTTGGTCTCATATATGTACAAATAATAAGACTAAACTCCATTAGGATTATATTTATCAATTAATTGTTTCGCCCAAAACATGCTTCTTTTCCATCTTTTTTTCATTTTGGACATGTATGAGATAGGATTCTTGTTTCCTTGAACGTTAAAAAACTTAAAGAACAAAATTGTCTTGTAACCTAACAATTGCTCCTTAGTTGTGTGCTTATAACGGTGGGCCAATACGGTAGGTGAAGGTTTTGGTTGTACTTCATCATTATCCCAGGGAAGATCGATTTTGACCCTAAAACCACCTATTGGAGCTTTTAAATGCAATATTTCTGAGTTTGGATAGAAAATAATGTCAGTACCCTTATTTCTTATCTTCATACCAAAGTCACTATCTTCCCCAAAGCCAAATTCATGCTCCATTCCAAAAGTAATATCTTGGATAACAGAAGTTTTTACAAAACTGCTATTTGTGCTGAATGCATACCATTGTATTGGAAATGTTTGAGTCAATTTTTCATCTTTCCGTAAACTTGCCATATTCAATGCTGAAACACCATATTGTTCAATGAACTTAAATGCATTCTCAATGAGCGTATTGGTCAATCGAATATCATCATCGGCCAGAAATACCCACGAAGACTTTATCTTTGATAAGGCCATGTTCCTTGCGTTACAAGCCCCTAGCTGATGCGTAAATGTATGATCGATTTCAAACGGCCAATCTTGATCGTAAATATAGCTGAGTTCTGTTTTTGAATTAGGTAAAGCATTTTGCTCTACTATTATTACTTTATTGGGTAAGATAGTATGTTGCGTCAAATCCAGCAACACATCTTTTAGAACCTCAGCTCTCCCCAAAGTTGGAATCAAGACGTCATAAGTGGTATCAACATCATCATTCGCCTTCTTTGATTTTACTTTTATGTTTGAAAAATCTATTGAATCCTTTGATAATCTCGACTTTACAAATGATTTGAATAAAGACCATAATTTCAATCGTTTCTCATACACCAGATAATTAAAAAACAAAATGAAAATCCACCTTAATCGATAGTGGCTCTTTATAAGATCAAAAAGCCCCTCCTGATCCGGGACGTCCAATTTTGAAAAACCATCAACCAATAACTTGGGTTCAGAATAGCAGAATAGTCCTTTTTTCAGTGCTTGTTTGGCCAAATGATTCAAGAATAAGTCAAACGACATTTTCTGTTCGGGGAGATCTGTAAATTGCCGTAAAACGGCCTTACTCATAGCGCCAATGTCACTAGACATCAACCACGTAGGATAAGTAACATTATATTTTACATTGAGGTAAGTCGAATCTTCTACATAGCCTATAGCACTAGAGATAGAATATTTCCCTGATGTTGAGTAAGAGGCCATAATAAGATCATGATGAAATATCTTTTTCAGTGAGTCATGATCAATTTCATTCTCAAGTTGATGGTTACACCATCCAATAAATGTTTCATCACCTTCATGTGCCAATTGATTTAAGGTTTTTTGAATAGATTTTCCATCATATTCAAGCTCTTGATTATTTGCATAATCTATAATCTTGATTACCTTCTTTCTATCATGGAAAACAATTATCATTTCTTCTTTTCTACAATATTAACGAGTTCCTTCCAAATATTATCTGAAGCTGATCGAGGATGATCCACAATTATATTAAACCAATCTTTTGCAGACTTGATGGTGTCTTGATTATCTTGATTAATGGCTTTTTCAATAATACTACCTATACTCTCTTTATCATTTAACCATAATACTGCCTTTTTATTTGGCATGGACTGAAAATGCACATATTTATATATATGTTCGATGTTCCAGGTAGGATGATTTCTAATTTCAGTGTCATAATTGATAAAAGCACAAGGTTTATCATGGCACGCGAAATCAAATACCATGGAAGACCCCACATTGATCACTAAATCAGTATGTGCAGCCGTATTTACAAGAAGCTTTGTATCGCTTAAAGTTGGCATGATTGCATTCCACATACTACCGGCTTCTTCCCATATTGGAGCAATAGGAATAATGATATCTTTATATGTTTTAAGAACGGAGTCATACCTATCGGAAAAATCAACTGGACATCTTCGGAAGATTATACCAATATTGTACCCTTTTTGATTTAATTGGCTAACTGCTTTTGCAGTATCTTCCAAATAATAAGGGTCATTTGGTGAGGTCGTTATATCGTCTCCAGAAAAACAAATGTAATTTTTATCTTCATCCAAATTATAGTGTCTGAAGAATGATTCTTTCGATAGCAGATGCTCCTTATTGAAATGTCCTTCAAACTGAGGTGTACCCGTAACCATCACTTGCTTTTCCAGTATATCGGGGTAGTAAAACAATAATTCCTTTTTCATATGTTCACCCCACACAAAATAATAATCTGCTTCAACAACTGTGGTTGCTTTAGGTAGATTATCCCATGAAAAAATAAAACTTATTGTCGGGATCCCCAGACTTTTTGCAGCTTCAATTGGCGCAATTGCTGCTGAAGACCTTTGATTTGTGCAAAAAATCACAGAAGGTTTTTCTTCTTTTAAAACCTGTAGACAACGCTTGTAATAATCGGTGCTTTTCTCAAGATTCATTATCTTCTTACGTACACGCATTAATCCTGCTTCAGATCTATTTATTGCGGTATAAAGTGACGTTATTACATTCTTTATAATGACTTTAATTGTGTTCCATGATCTTGGAAATTTATAGCTATAGTAAACCGTATCATGTGTTCTTTTAACATTGAAATATAATTCAATATTTTTTCGAGTATTCTTGTACACTTCAGTGAATTTATGAAGCTTCGGTTCAGGGGCTTTTAGTTCATTATATCCCATGGCTTCAAGATCAAAAGGGGTACTATTCCAAAATACCAAATCAAATTCGGACTCTTTAGCTATATCATGAAATGATGTAAATGCAAAATTCCTCAATCCAATACCATCTGGTAACAGTATAAAGTATTTTTCTCTAATCATTATGAAACCAAAGATTTATAAAATTCCACATTTTGATTCGTAATCACCTCACTTGAGAAATTCTCAATGACTCTTTGCCTTCCTGCTTTTCCGAAATCTCCACACAAATCGACATCTCGCAATAAAGAAACAATACGATTGGCATATTCTTTATGATTTTTTGGATCTACAGTGAACCCCGTTTTTCCGCTTATCATCAACTCGTTGGCCCAACCAACATCTGAGGATACTAATGCCTTTTCCATGGCCAAGGTTTCTAACCATGTCATAGGAAATGCTTCAGCAAAACTTGGTAATACAATCACATTTGCCTCGGATATATATTTCTGCACTTGAGCATAAGGCACCGCTTTGAGGTATTTGATTTTAGATCTAGCTTTTTCACTTAATTCATCCATCATCATTTCCAAGGTTGACTTTTTTTGAACATTATCTATATTATCATTTCCTATCAGGATTAAACTTGCATCTTCAAACTGCTCGATTACTTCATTAAATATAGGAGCTAGTTCTAATACTCCTTTTTTTCTCACAAGTGTGCCAAAATATAATATCTGCCCTTTGTTAACTGTTGCTTTTAATGGCGAAAAATCTGAAACATTTATACAATTATGAATCGTTGTTATGTTTCGCTTTAGTTTAAAGACTTCATTAGTTAATTTACCAGTAAAAGTACTCACAGATACAATTCTATCGGCATTCTTAAGGGCCAATTTCTCAAAAATATAATTTTTGAACTTTTGTTTTCTTCCATCCAAATGACAAAAATAACCATCACTTCCGTTAAGTCTTATGACTATTGGCACAGAAAATTTCATAAATGCTGTAATACCTGTCCAATCTGGAGCTTCAAGAACATCAATTCTCCCTTTCTTAACCTGTTTTTCTACATAGGCATTTATTTGTTTTCTAGTGAAGTACCATTGCCCAAAAGTTCTCTTCTTTGCTTTTATACTATGGATTTCAACGCCTTGATCGTTAAGAATTTCATCCGACTCTTGATTGACAACAAAAACAGTGGTCTTCACACCTTCTCTAACCAGACTAGTCGCTAAATTCTTTATACTAGTCCCTAATCCTCCAGATTTTGAGAGTTTTTCGATTGGATATTCGGGTGTAATAAAACCTATATGCATATCTTATATTTGGGCTAAAGGTCCAAGAATTGTTTCTGGTTGGATAATTGCCAGACGCTTCTATCATTTAGAGTCTCTAAAAATAAATTGGCACTATTACCAGTGCCAAAACCTACGTCTTCTTTTTTTGGTCTTAAATGCATTGCTTTATTGATGCTTCCCAAAATTGAGGATGTAGAATAGTCTGTATTTATTACGGACTCATGATGCGCCCTATTTTGTTGTCTAGTACCAATATTTATAGCCGGAATCCCATAATATGGAGTTTCCCTTATACCTGCACTTGAGTTTCCGATAATGAATTTACTATGTTTAAGAAGTGTTAGAAAATATTCAAACCTTGCCGATGGGAATATCCTAAACCTTGTATTTTCCTTCAACCGATCATAAGCATTGAAAATGGCTTCTGAACCTAGATCATTATTTGGATATATGACCACATAATTATTCTTATCCTCAAGCAATGCATCAACAAATTGGTTGGCATTTAGTTCCATATCCTCAAACTCAGTGGTTACAGGATGAAACATTGCCATTGCATAGTCTTCGAACCCAATATCATAATATGATTTTGCAACTTCAAGGCTAGGTAAAGTATCAGAAAACATGATATCGATATCTGGTGAACCGATTACAAAAATAGATTGTTCTAGCTCTCCCATTTGCATTAGCCGCTTCTTAGCAAGCTCATTGGACACATAATGTACATGGCTCATCTTACTTGTAGAATGTCTTATTAATTCGTCTATTGTTCCTGAGATCTCACCGCCTTCAATATGGGCTACCAAGATATTGTTTAGCGACCCTACCAAAGCTCCTGCCATAGCTTCCAATCTATCCCCATGAACCACTATAAGGTCTGGTTTTATACGATTAATATAAGACGAAAACCCTTCAATGGTCTTGGCCAATGTGAGATCCATGGATGCCTCATGAGTATGGTTTATGAACTGATAGATGTTCTTAAAACCACATTTTTCAATCTCAATGACGGTATTACCATACTTTTCGATCATGTGCATTCCTGTTGCGAAAATATGAGGCACAAATTCCTTATCATCTTGAAGAATTTGCAACAATGACTTGATCTTTCCAAAATCTGCCCTTGTTCCAGTGAGAAATACGATTTTCTTCATCTATTCAATATCATTCCTAGTTAACTGTTCATCATTACGAATATACCGCTTTGCTTTCTTTCCAATTATAGAATTAAATTCCTCCGCCAGAATCTCACCATTCCCTGGCCGTTTTACCCAAATGTTCTCTTTAGTGAAAATTTCACCTTCTCTAATATCAGCAATTGAACAAACGGTTGCAAAGGCAAAATCGATAGTCACTTTCTCTTCCTCAGCTGGCTGCTTGGTGCCACCACGCATTTGCCATATGAGGTTACTCCCCACGATTAATTCTTTACAGGTATGTTCATCCATCGAACAAACGATATCTGGTCCTGTGCGCTCCATATGATCCGTGAAATGTCTTTCTAAAATGGATGCACCCAAGGCCACCGCTCCCAAACATGCATGATTGGTAAGGGTATGATCGGATAAACCATAAACTTTATCCGAGAATGCATCATGAAGTTCTGTCATCGCTCCATAACGTACCAAATTTGGTGGCGTTGGATATAGATTCGTTGTATGCAAAAGTGCGAGATCTACATTATGCTCATTGAAAATTGCCACAGCTTTGCAAACACTCTCAATAGTATTCATTCCAGTACTTAGGATCACTGGCTTCTTGAATTTTGCAATATGCTCTAATAATGGGTAGTTATTGCATTCACCAGATCCAATTTTATACGCAGAAACATTCATACGTTCTAGTCTCTCTGAAGCTGCCCTTGAAAATGGTGTGGATATGAAAATCATACCATTTGCTTCCACATAATCCTTTAATTCCGTTTCATCCTCTTCATTTAGTGCACAGCGTTCCATGATATCATATATTGAAACTTCCGCATTGCCTGGTATCACATTCTTGGCAGCACCACTCATTTCATCTTCAACGATATGTGTTTGGTGCTTCACCACCTCAACTCCTGCTCGTTTTGCCGCATCAACCATCTCTTTTGCCACGATCAAGGAACCTTCATGATTGATTCCTATTTCTGCAATGACAAGCGGCGGATAATCAATACCGACTTTTCTTCCTGCTATTTTTATATAAGGGTTACTCATTCTCAATTTCTGTATTATCTACATATCCTGCGATAAAATTGGCCATGGCCAAATCGTATTGCGTATCTATATCGATATGTGCATATGGATGATCTACTATGAACGGATAGTTGTTATCTCCCAACATTTTTCCTTTCTTTATCAATTCTGATTTGGTTATGTATAACATTCCATTTTCAAAATATAAAGGCTCTAAGTCCTGGCTTCGTTGCCCCATTTTATAATTGAATGGTTGAAACGCCTCATTTACGATTTTTCCAAATTTTTGATGGTTCCTAGTAACACTCATCAAACTATCATGATTACCTTCAATATACTTTTTATACGCATTTGAAAGCAATTTCTTGGGCCTTAAAGGATTGGTGACCTGAAGAAGAATCACATGGTCCATGTCTTCATCAAAGTACTCCAAAGCATGCTTTAAAACATCAACGGTTGGACTGGTATCACCTGCCAATATTTTCGGTCTATCTATAACGCCTACATTATTTGCTAGTGCAATGGTTTTAATAGCATCATCGTCGGTTGAAATAAATAATTCATCGATCAAGGATCTATTGGCCTGTGCATAATCTATAGAATGTTGAATTAAAGGTTTCCCTCGGAACGATAAATTGTTTTTACCCTCCAATCTTTTAGAACCAGCTCTGGCAGGAATGATTGCTATGTTCTTGAATTTTCTCAATTAGGACAGACTTATTTTCGCACTTTTAATTTTTTCATTCATGTCTTCGCACCAGCCATTAATATCATAAACTCCTTTTGGTAAATTCATTTGAAAATCATTCAATTGTTTCAAGGCATTTTGGAGTGCATAGATCCAATCTTCTATAAAATTAGGTCTATCCACCAAGATTCCATATTCCCCATAATTCAATACCTCAGGAATCCCACCATTATTCGATGCTATGCACAAATTGCCACATGACAAGGCTTCAATAAGACTTAGTCCAAATCCTTCCTTATTCAATGAAGGAAAAAGATATATCGATGACGCTTTATAATAAACATGAATTTTTTCGTGCGCCACTTCCCCTATAAATTCTACTCCAGGAATACTAACATCACGTTTGGCTCCAATTATCCAAAGAACAAGGTCTCCATTAGGCTTATAAATGCGTTTCCAAACATCGAGAATCAGGTCCAACCCCTTTTTTGGCCTATCTTGAGAGCACCACAATAACACTGTTTTACCTTCAACACCTAGCTTAGATCTTAATTTATTCTTTTCGTCAATGGTTATCGGTTTGAATACATTTCGATCAATACCATTATATTGTACGGAAAACCGACATGGCAATGCGGTATAGAACTCCAAATGTTGCTTGTATGAATCTTGTGTAAGCAAGACCATTTCATCAATACTATCAAAGAAAGCACGCCCATTCAGGTTATTATAGAATGGTGGGAAACCGTGATAAAAGAATTGGATATAGAAATTAGTTCTATCATATTTATCTTTCAATAAACGCTCTAGATGATCCACTATTCCAAAATTATCAATTAGCTGGATCACATACTTCTCATTAGGATCAATGATAGCTTCAAGGGCATTAAGATGTGCTAGATACCTTTTGTTCAGGACTTTCCTTTTGGATTTTGTTATCAACGTTCCTTTAACCAAAGAATACTCAACAGATTCAATTTGCTTTCTAGGTTCAGGGCAAACCAGATAGTCAATTTTGTGGTCTTTTTGGAGGTAATAGTTGTACATCGTAGTCCAACTACCGATTTTATCATACGGTAATTCAAACTGGGATAATAAAACAACTTTGGGCATAGTTACAACTTAATTTTAAGCGTAATTTTATGGGCGTCTTTTGATACTTCGTAAATATAATTCTTATTTCTGTAATGTGCTATTAGTTGCATTAACAATAGGTCATTAACCATTTGCATGAAATAATAGCGATTGACTTTTTTACCCAATAGTTTCTTGACTTCATCCTTAAGTGACGTTTGTTTAGAATCGGTAATTTGTATACCAAGGTATTGATTGTTCCTAGACGGTAATAGTGAATGAATTAAATGATCAATATCTTTTATGTTATTGGTTACTTCGAGGTCTATTTCATGGGCTTTCAATTCCATGAAATCTGATTCTGATACCGATTCTCCCCAACCGTTCGGATTCACTTTTGTAACCTTTAATTCTTTATTCTTGTCTTTATGAGCGTGATTGAGATGCTCGATATCCGTTAAGACAAATTCCTTGCTGAAATCTCTTTTCGTTTGGCTTAAATAGCTCATATGCCATTGATGCAGGATCAGCACTTCTTGATCATAATATTGCACTTGCAACCCATGATTACTTAGTCGGTGATGCATGTCAGTATCCTCTGCTCCCCAAAAATGAAAAAATTCATCGAAAGCATTAACTTCCTTAAGTTTTTGCAAAGGAAATAAAGTCAAACCGGTCGCTTCATGTGTCGAAAGGAATTTTGTAACATAATCATTAAATGGAATATCTTTCTTCGTCTCTTCCTCAGATAAATACCCAACTTGGAAATACGTTGCCAGATCAGGGCTTTTCACTTCATGTAATTTCGCGATAAAGTTTGTGGCATATAGCATATCAACGTCGGCTACAAAGCAATACTCTGTATCCAAATTCTTGATTACAATATTCAAGGCACGACATTTATTCCATGGCTGATATTGTGTATGACTATATGTGTAATCTGCAAATTCATAGGATGTTACCAATTGCTTAGCTTTAATAGCAAATGAATCATCACTGCCATAATCGATGAATTTCACCTCGAAATCATTATTAGATTGATTTTTTAAGGAATCTAAAGATCTCTTGATTCTTTCAATAGACCTATTTCTATATGGATAAATGAGTGTTATCAACTTGCGCTATCTTAATAATCTACTACCTCTACCAAAGAGTTTGTAACTCAGACTAGAGATATAGAATTTTAACCATCCTATCATGATACTATAATTGAAGAATGATAATTTTTTCAATATGGTTCTTAATATATTAAAATCACTTTTATTATGCAGAGTAAAAGGCAAATATTTAATCATGGCATTAAAAAGGGTAACCTTTATACCTTCCGTCAATTTACCTTTCTCATCAATATAATTTATCAATTTATCGACACTGTGCATATGTGATATTTTCAATCGTGCGTTTTTCAGATCATCAATACTCGAGGTGATGTTTTCATCATGCTTCCTGTAAAAAGTTAAATATTTATCTATGACAACAAGTTTTGGGTCATGCAGCAACATCCTTGCATGAAAATCACGATCTTGTCCAGCCATCAATTCCTCATCAAAAAGAATCTTCTCTTTAAAGAAAGACTTTTTCCACATGACGTCCGGTAAATACCATGCAATTTTCAACGATAAAAAATCCTCTAAGGCAGATTTTGTTAATTTAGTCCTTGTCTCTTTTGCTTTAATATTCGTTGGGTCATCCGCGAATATGGCGGTTTTCGATATAACTCCATCAAGGTCAAGATTCTTAAAAGACTTACGCTTCTCAAAAATAAAATCAGGATGCATGATATCATCACTATCAAACCAATTGATGTAATTGCCTTTAGCAATTTCAAGGCCATAGTTCCTACATGCATTCGCTCCTTTAGGTCGGTCGTTGGGTCTTTTCTCGATAATGAATCTATTATCGTTGTTAATGGCCTTTTTTACTGATTCAAAGCTATTATCGGTAGAATGATCATCGATCAATATACACTCCCAGTTATCTGAAGATTGATTTTTAATACTATTTAAAGTTGCCATTATAAGATTCTCTCTATTGAATAATGGAATGATAATGGACACTAGCTGTTCCATGTTTTTTATTGAGTTGCGGTTAATAGAAGTTCATCTATTTTATCAATATGTCGTTTCATAGAAAAGTTTTTTGCTATGTTGTTGCGTCCTTTTGCACCCATTTCCATTGCATATGGTTTATCAGAAAGGATTCTGATCATATTATTACTCATGCCTTCAACATCATGTTCATTGACCAATAAACCTGTTTCTTCATTGATTATAACATCTGGAATTCCAGCATGGTATGTCGATATCACAGGAATTCCAGCTGCACTTGCCTCTAGAACCGCTAACGGCGTACCTTCCATATCACCACTTTTAGCTGTTATTGAATGCTGAACAAAAGCAAGTGATTCTTCTAGATAAGCGCCAAATTCTGACGGTGTTATCACTCCGACAAATTGAACGGAATTCGCAATATCAAGGTATCTTACAAGATTTTCACAAGAGTTCAATAAATGTCCTTCCCCGGCCATAATTAATTTGGCTTCTGGAAATAACTTCAAGATATTTTTAAAAGCAAGAATCGTATAATAAGGGGCTTTTTTATCCGTAAATCTGCCGATAGCAATGAATTGAGATTTGTTGAATTGAGGTTTCAATTCAAAGAAAAGATCATTTGGTCCATATGTATTCTTAACCAATTTATCTTTTGGGCATCCGAGTGCAATAAGTTTATCATGCATCATGTCCGATACGACAATTATGCACTTAGCATAATCAAACATTTGCCTATATTCTTCTTGAAATTCCTTTAATGTATTATACGCTGTAGCATCATAACCATGAAAATGAATGATCAAAGGTATTTTTGATGTCTGAATGATATCTAAATACATAGCAGCTGTTGTACCATATTCAGCTAGTATTACATCAATCTTGTGCTTTCTCCATGAAGATATTAAGGCCTGTTTTTCAGCGAACCTTGGTGCATTTTTAAGTTTCTCTATTCCCTTTGAAAAATAACGCCTAAAACCTACTAATAAAGAGCCTTCACTCTCTAGTTGTGGGTTACTTAGACTGCCATAATAGTATTTTATATTGCCCTTGATAATATTCTTATGCGCTTGGATAAACGTTTCTGAATATGCGTTTTTAGATGTTGAAAGTATGGCTATGTTCATTGGCTTATTACTAGTTATCTAAACTTTTAATTTTCTCCTTATTCTAGCATATAAGGAGGTATCTGTTTTTTTCACTTCTGCTTTGTGAAAATCCATTACTCTCGTAATGTCAGAGGCGTATTTAAAATCATAGTATTCATCGATATATTGCCATAATAATATCCTGTTTATATGATAATCCATAAGTTTCTCATTAGTAGTAATACCGCCTTCATTCTTTCTGTAGACACTCATATTACCATCAAGAAGCTTTAGATCACCTATTGAAGCTATTATTGAAAACAATGACATATCTGCACTTTTTACATGGTTAAACCACTCAGGAAATTTAAACAGTTTGTTTCTAAACACAAATGAACATGTATGAAAAAGTGCAGTTCTTGAAAAGGTATCCTTAAGGGTAAAAGAATCTTCAGTATAGCTTCTCCAAGGCATTGGCCTTGTTTGGGAATCCATTTCATCCACAGCCACGACATTATGAAAACATCCCACATAACTAGAGTTATTGTCGAGAAAATCAACTTGTCTCTGTAACTTTTTCGGATCGGTCCAATAATCATCTCCCTCACAGAGAGCGATGTATTCCCCTTGACAATCTTCAATGGTTCTCTTCCAATTTCCCGTCATTCCCAAATTTTTATCTCTAGGAAAGTACTTGATCAATTTTGGATATTTGGTTGCGTATTCCTTACAAATTTGTGATGTACCATCCGTCGAACAATCATCTCCAATCACAATTTCGTAGGTGAAGTCGACCTTTTGACATAAAGCGCCTTCTAAACATTCTCTTATATAAGATTCCTGATTATAAGTAATAATACAAGCAGAGATTTTTATACTACTCATTTTCTTCGGGATTCAATTTTATACTCACAAATACTTTTTTACCGGTATCGGCATCAATATAGTAAGCATTATTGAAATTACCATGAGATAAAGCTCGTAATCTTCTAATTAAAGTGCCCATAGAGGCTTGCTCATTTAAGTCTAATTCTAGTAATTCATTAAAATCTTTTTTTAGAAATAGATTCCCATCGTCTTCGGGTGAGTAAGTAATGTAGTTATTATGAATTATTGCCTCAATATGCATCTTGATCAATGCTAATTCTTGGTGTACTATTTTATCATAAAGACTTTCAGAAGTATCATGACTTTCTTTATTCACAAAAGCTCTGGCAATAATTGGTCCGTGATCCAATTCAATGTCTATTTCATGAATCGTTGCCCCAATTGGCAGATCATTTAGTATTGAAAAAACCTGTGGATACCATCCCCTATTAATAGGATTGTAACCTGGGTGAATATTAATGCACTTAACGGTGTTGACTAACTTGGGAGGGAATATTTGTTTACAATGTAGAGACAATACTAAATCGTAATTTGCGATTATTTGATTAATATCGGCGGATTTTTTTAGATCTAGGATTTGGGCATTTGTAAATTCTGACGATTGTGAATAAGGACTTATAGCTAATACAAAATTAGCTTTACTGAAGTCCTTTTCCTTAATTATATTGAAAAACTCACGACTTAAGAAAGCATTATCCGAAATTACAAGTACATTATTATACATTATTGTTCGTTTACTAATCTACAGATCGATTCTAGGTTGCTTTCGGTTAAACCCACATACAATGGTAAACATAATATTCTTGAAGCGATACTCTCTGAAATTGGCATGGATTTTCCATTAACAAAATTCAATGTATTCAAAGATGGATAGAAATAACGCCTAGGTTTAATATTATTTTTTGCAAGGTTTTGTTCTACTTTAAGCAGTATTCCTTCATCGGTAAAAATCACAGGATAATAACTGAAATTCCATTCAGTTCCTTCCCGTATTTTCAATAATTGCAAGGTCTTTGTATCCAAATTTTCATTGTAGTATTCAACAACTTTCTTTCTTTCAACTAAAACATTCTCCATATAAGGTAACATTGCCAATCCCATGGCAGCTTGTAATTCAGAAATTTTCCCATTGATTCCTAATCCGTGAAATTTTAAGGGACCATCATGACCAAAGTTATGACTATAGTACAATTTATGATTTAAGTCGGCATCATTGCAAAACATAGCACCGCCTTCTGCTGTTTGAAATATTTTGGTAGCATGAAAACTACAGGTACTGATATCACCATAATTAAAAATGGATTCACCATCGTAATTAACACCAAAACAATGTGCTGCATCATAGATCACTTTTATACCATGCTTTTTTGATATTCTTTCCAATTCGTGGACATCACAAGGGTTTCCATATACATGAGTTGCTAATATTGCAGTCGTTTTATTTGTTATTGCTTCTTCAATCTTGGTCTCATCTATGGTTAAAAATTCTGGATGTATATCCACGAATACTGGTAAACAGTTTTCCCAGATTATTGAAGAGGTCGTCGCCACATAAGAAAATGGGGTTGTAATTATTTCACCGCCTTCACCAAATAATTTTAGGGCTATCTGCAGTGGTATCGTACCATTATTGGTAATGATGATGTTATTCACGTTTAGATAGTCCTTGAGCTTTTCTTCCAGCTCTAAAACAAGTTCACCTCGGTTAGTTATCCATTTTTTATCCCAAGCTCGTTTCAGAATGGCACTATATTCTTCTTGTGGCGGTAAAAATGCTTTTGTAACTGGTATGCTTTTCATTCTGATAATTTCCAGATAAAAGTTGGCTTAATGTAGCCTGGTTCTTTACCCATATAAACCCCTATTTCTCTATCTCCGTTTATTACAGTAAAATTAAAAATATCCTTTTGTATAAAAATAGCTTTTTTCTTGTCCTTCACCACAAATATTGATAAAGTATATCCACCTGGCTGCAAGAAATCTTTAGGAATGATACAAGTCAATTTGTTTTCTCCTTTATTTAAGAGAACATCATTATACTTATCATAGAAAGAAAACATAGCTTCTCCTAACTCATTGAACATATGATAGGTAATATGATAATTTGTGGCAGCCTCATTGAATAACACATTGGTTACAATCTCAATTGAACTATCCTCAGAAATAGGTTCTTCAAATGTTCTATCTGTATTTTTTACTCCAATTGACCTTAAATGGAATAAATTTTCATTGTATAAGTCTTCGAAATCCCTGAAGCTTTTGCCTGTATCCAATCCTTCAGTTAGGTAATTAGCCACAGCATTTTCTGCAGTTCCTTCGAAGATAACTTTCCCATGTTCCAAAACGATTCCTCTATTACAAAGGCTTTTAACTGCAGCCATATTATGACTAACAAACAGAACTGTCCTTCCTTCTCCTTTTGAAATGTCCTGCATTTTTCCGATGGCTTTCTTCTGGAACTCGGCATCTCCTACAGCAAGCACTTCATCTATAACCAATATTTCTGGTTCTAGATGCGCGGCTACAGCAAAAGCAAGACGCACTGTCATACCTGATGAATATCTTTTTACAGGTGTATCTATATAACGTTGGCATCCTGAAAATTCAACGATTTCATTGATTTTAGAAGAGATTTCTTTTTTAGTCATGCCAAGAATAGCGCCATTCAAGTAAATATTCTCTCTTCCTGTTAGTTCAGGATGAAATCCTGTACCTACTTCCAACAAGGATGCAATACGTCCTTTAGTCTTTATTTCGCCTGTCGTCGGTCCAGTAACTTTAGAAAGTATTTTTAGAAGCGTTGATTTACCAGCACCATTTTTTCCTATGATTCCAAGAACCTCTCCTTTTTTAACCTTAAAACTAATATCACGTAGTGCCCAAACATAATCAGACTCTCCTTTTTGTGACCTATCATTAGATTCCCCGACGCTTAGATAAGGATCTTCCTTTCCTCTTACCAAATGCCACCATCTATTCAGATCATGACTTAAAGTTCCTGTGCCTACAAGACCTAAACGATATTGTTTAGATACATTATCAACTCTTAAGATAATATCTTCCGCCATATTCAATCTTTAAATGGGCAAACTTCCATAAGTTTCTTTCTTAATTCAATAATCACTCCTTCATCGGGCAAACTCGGTTTTTTAACTAACACACTTTTCAATTCTTCCAGAGTTAGCGGCTTATCAACAAAATCTGCTGAATAAGGTTGTAAATTAATGGATTTGAAGTAATCTACGAATTTTATATTATCTCCAGAAAGCTTTTTCGAAAATTGCACCCATATAGCTGGAATGTTATAAGTATGCGATACTATAATGCCATGAAGAGACGAGGAGATAATCTGTTTACAGCTAGCAATCTCATCGATGACCTCTTCCACATCATCATTTAACAAATCAATCACTTTTATTTCTGGAATCTCAGAATACCATTCAGAAATTAACTTATAGTCAACATAATGAGGAATAATGCCTAGGCTATACTTTTTGTTTCCCTGTGGTTTGTAAAACAACGGCAGTATTATGGCTGGATCACCAAAGACTTCATTCACCTTATACCCTTTTTCCTTTAAGTGTTGATAGGTTTCTGGTCCTCGCACTGCAAGAAAATGACCTTCTGCAACTTGGTCTTTTTTTGAGATGATGCCGCTTCCCCAAACTATACAGTTTTTAGAAACATGCTTAAGTATGCTTCCTGTAGTGGTATATATTTTCTTCCGGAAAGGATTCCATTTCCCCTTAGATGGGTCTTTCCAAACGACCTGTTTTCCAGATATTTTTTCTACTAAGTACTTAGATAGAATATCACCAAAATTCTCTTGATGCTTTCCTTCTAATTTAACCGATGACCACCAAAATAGATGTATGTTTTTTGAAGCCTTCATTAAATCGTGTCTATAAAGCTTTTTTCTGTTTTATTAAATATAGCTAACCCGATTAAGAATGTAACTAAACTTAAGATAATAACATAGATCATCTTACCAGAATCAATATGACCCGCATTTTCACCTAAAGTCATATACCTAAAAGCTTCAATAATAATTGTCATAGGGTTCCATTCGACCAACCATGCAACATTTGGTAACTTTTCTTTGAAAAAAGCAACAGTATACATAACTCCTGAACCATACATCAATAATTGCACCCCGAATTGAACCAGAAAATTGAGGTCTCGATATTTGGTGGTCATTGAAGAAATGATCATTCCTAAACCTAAACCCAATAAACCCATTGTTAAGATAAGTACCGGAAACAAGAGCAACGTGCTATTTGGCACCACAGTTGCATCACGTATAAATACATAGAACAAATAAAATCCTAAGAACACAAAGAGTTGTATACCAAATTTCAATAGGTTGGAAACCACTGTAGATAAAGGCATGATCACCCTTGGAAAATACACTTTACCAAAAATACTCTGGTTTTTCTTGAACGTATCAGAAGTTCCTACTAAGCATTCCTTAAAATAATTCCAAGTGGTAATACCCGCAAGATTGAATAAAAAGGAGGGCACACCTTCTCCCGTTGGAATATTAGCTAGATTATTGAAAATAACAGTGAAAATAACCGACGTAAAAAGTGGTTGGATAAAATACCAAAGTGGTCCAAGTACAGTTTGCTTGTAAAGCGTTACTACATCTCTTTTTACAAACAACAACAACAGGTCTTTGTATCGCCATATCTCCTGAAAATTCAAATCTATGAGTTTTCTCCTAGGTGATATGGTATATAACCATTTATCCTTTCTGTTGTTATTCAACTTTATCTATTTTTAAAATAATCCCAAGTAACCTTGAGACCATCTCTCACATTGAATTCTGGTTTATAACCTAATAATTTTTTAGCTTTTGAAATATCTGCCAAAGAATCCCTTACATCTCCTTGCCTAGTAGGTCCATAAATTGGTGAAATGTCCTTGCCAGCTGCATCTTTAAGGGAATTCCATAAATAATTCACACTGATTCTTTCACCACAGGCAACATTGAACACTTCATTAGCGGCTTCTTTTGAAGCAAAAAACCCTCTTATATTGGCTTGTACGGCATTCTCGACGAATGTGAAGTCACGAGTTTGTTCACCGTCTCCATTTATTTTGGCTGGCTCATCATCTTGTAAAGCTTGCATAAACAAAGGAATCACTGCGGCATAAGCACCAGTTGGACTCTGTTTTGGACCAAAAACATTGAAATAACGCAATCCTACGACATCCGTATTATAGGTTTTACCAAAAACATCGGCATATAACTCATTTACGTACTTCGTGACGGCATATGGAGATAATGGTTTGCCTATTACATCTTCCACTTTTGGCAAGTTTTTACTATCTCCATAAGTAGAACTAGATGCAGCATAAACCATTCTTTTAACCGTGTCACTTTCCTTTAACGCTACCAACATATTCAAGAATCCGGAAATATTGACATCATTGGTTGTTGAAGGATCCTTGATTGATCTCGGGACTGAACCCAATGCTGCTTGATGAGTTACATAGTCAATATCGACCATTGCATCCATGCAAGTTTGAAGGTCCCTAATGTCTCCTTCCATTAGTTCAAAGGAAGGATTGTCATGGAATTCTTCTAGATTCTCTCGATGTCCATTCGAGAAATCATCCAAAACTCTTACTTTCTTGGCTCCGTTCTTTAATAAGTACTCAACTATATTTGAGCCAATGAATCCACCTCCACCTGTAACAAGGAAAGATAAATTATTTATGTCTGTATTATGATATTTGTGTTTGTACATTATAGTCTTGCGTCTACATTTTGTCTCGGAAAAAGGGATTTCACATCAAATATGACACCCATTTCCGATTTCAATTGATTAATATCTAGTTCTAAAAATTCTTTATGAGAAACCGCCAATACGATACCATCATATGTATCCTTTAAGGATTTTGTTGAGGTAATAAGGTCAAGCCCATATTCATGTTTCACCTCATCGGCAGATGCCCATGGATCGTAAACATCTACATTGACATTATAGGTCTCAAACTCCCTGATAATATCAATAGCCCTAGAGTTACGAATATCAGGACAGTCTTCCTTGAAAGTGATACCTAAAACTAGAACATTGGAGTTTTTAATAGTAGCTCCCTTCTTGATCATCATTTTTATAGTTTCTTGAGCAACATAACCGCCCATACTATCATTCATTTTACGACCTGCTAAAATGATCTCAGGATTATAACCAACTTCTATGGCTTTTTGAGCTAAATAAAATGGATCCACACCAATACAATGGCCACCAACTAAACCTGGAGTAAAGTTAATGAAGTTCCATTTCGTTCCTGCTGCCTCTAAAACAGCTTTCGTATCGATATCAAGTAACCTAAAGATCTTTGAAAGCTCATTGACAAAGGCAATATTAATATCTCTTTGAGAATTCTCTATTACTTTGGCCGCTTCTGCAACTTTTATTGAAGGTGCCATATGCGTTCCAGCAGTAATAATTGATTTATAAAGATCATCGACTACCTTACCAATTTCTGGAGTCGAGCCAGATGTTACCTTGAGTATCTTTGTAACTGTATGCTTTTTATCTCCTGGATTTATTCGCTCAGGTGAGTAACCTGCAAAGAAATCACTGTTATAAATCAATCCAGAATGTTTCCCCAAAATCGGGACGCAAATATCTTCAGTGGCACCAGGATAAACCGTTGATTCATAAATCACGATGTCACCTTTGCTCAATACTTTCCCTATGGCTTCACTTGCCTTTATCAATGGCGTGAATACTGGTTTATTGAATTCATCTGTTGGCGTCGGAACAGTTACTATATAAACATTTGAACCTGCCATCTCGGCACTCTCAGAGGTTATATACAATCCTTTATCGCCAGACAGATCATCTGTAAGAACTTCTTTTAGATTATCAGATTCTACCTCAAGGGTCTTATCAATACCATTTCTTAATTCTGCAACGCGACCTTGATTGATGTCAAGACCAATCACATGATATTTTTTTGCAAATTCAACGGCCAAAGGCAGGCCGACATATCCTAATCCTATTACGGTTATTCGTTTTGTTTCTCCCATTATACTAGTTAAAGATTGATTTGATTATGAACTTCAAATCTAAATAAAAACTCCAATTTTTAATGTACTTTTTATTGATTTCCACCTTATCTGGCCAAATATTCGTTCTATTGTATTTTTCAGGGTCATCCTGCATGCCAAGAATCTCTTCTTCATTCCTGTACTTAATTGTTGCAGGGCCAGTTACGCCAGGGCGGATCTTCAGAACTATTCTATCTTCACCCATTAATGCATCTGCAAATCCCCTAATATCCGGTCTAGGCCCGACGAAACTCATTTCACCAACAAGTACATTAATAATTTGTGGTATTTCATCTAGCTTATATTTCCTCATCCATTTACCCAAAGTAGTCGCACTTTTATCCAGATGCCCTAGAATATGCGGCTCATTCTTTAAGGTCCGTAATTTGTATATTCTGAACGCTCGTGCATTCTTGCCAATTCTTTCTTGACTAAAAATCCCCCATTCTTTAGTATCCAGCGTAGATACTAATGTTAAGACGATTAACGGCAAAATTAATATCGGTAACAAAACCAAACTTAAAATCAAGTCAAAGATCCTTTTGACATTTGTGTTAACTTTACCTACTCTCAATATATGCGGTTTTGGCTTATAAATTCAAGGTTTTCCTAATCCTGGACATTAGTGATTTGTCAGTATCATCTTCATGATAACCATTACCATAAGACCCATAACCATATCCGTAACCATAGCCATATCCGTAACCATAGCCATAACCATATTTTACACTATGTTTATAATCGTTTATTACGATACTAAGATTTTTGACTTCACCATTGCTGTACTTCTCATTAATATGTGCTAGCATTCCCTTTTTAGTATAATCTTGTCTTACGACATAAATCGTAGCATCTGCATATTGCACAAGTTCAATAGCATCAGTAACCAAACCAATTGGAGGGGTGTCCAACACTATATAATCATATTTTTCCTTTAGGTCATCAATCAATAAATCCATTCTATCAGACATCAATAACTCCGAAGGATTAGGCGGCACGGGTCCAGACACAATTAAATCTAAATTTGGTATATGCGTATGCTGTATTATTTCATCAATTCGTTTGTCACCAATTAAAAAATTAACCGCTCCAATTTTATTCTCTAGGTTAAAATCCCCAAAAATCTTGGGTTTTCTTAAATCGAGCCCGACAAGGACTGTTTTTTTATTCGTTAAAGCAAATACCGTAGCAATGTTAATTGAGCAAAATGTTTTACCCTCTCCACTTATGGATGAGGTGACCATTACGGTTTTAGTTCCATCAATTTTTTGCTTCTTATAAATGTACTGAAGACTGGACCTTAGTGACCTAAACGACTCCGATATAGCGGATTTAGGCCTATCGAACACTACTAAGTTCAATCCACCCTTACTTTTACCAACTGCACCTATTACAGGAATTTTGGTCATTCTTTCAATATCTTGAGGGCCATGAACATTGTTATCAAAGAACACAACTAAAAATATATAAACTAATGGGATTACTGTACCCACAAAAATGGCTATTAAATAGTTTAGTTTCTTATTTGGTCCAATAAGTCCAATACCAATATCCATTGCTTCATCGATTACACTGATATCTGAAACATTAGCTGCCTTGACTACTTCCGCTTCGCCTTTTTTGGCTAAATACACATTATACGTTTCTTCATTCAGATTAAAACGTCTTTGTATTTTGAGTAGATTTTGTTGATCCTCTGGTAATTCGCTTACTTGTGATTCTAAAAGACTAATATCCCTAATAAGGGTAGTGATCTGGGTTTGAATAGTATTAACCGTAGCACCAATGGTTTCAAGTAATACTTTCTTTTCAGCATCGATTCTACGATCAATATCCTTGAATCTCACAGAACCTTCTCTAGTAGTGTATTCCAATGTTTTTCTCTCGGTCGAAAGTGACGTGATCCTTTGGACTGAGGTAAGAATATTAGCTTCAATTATTCCAACCGTAGTGGGTGCGGAAATATTTGAAAGATCTCCTTTAGCATTTAGGTATTCTTCGAGTGACCTCAAATAGCTAAGTTTAGATTCTTCCTGCGATTTAGTAAAATCCAATCTTTGTAATTTGACAGAAAACTCTGTGCTTTGCTCGTCAATATTGAATACTTTATTTTGCTTTCTGAAATCATTCAGCTCATCCTCTACATTGCTTAGATCCTTTTTAACGGTGTCCAATTGTGTATTGATAAACTCAATAGTCTTTGTAGCATAAAGGTTTTTACGCTCAAGTTCAGTTTTTCTCAATATCTCCGTGGTCGCATTGAGGTAGTCAACTATCTTGGATTTATTGGTTCCATTCAAAACCAATCTTAATACGGAAGACCCTTTGGATATTGGTTTTACAGAAATTGAATTCTTAAAACTGTTAACTATAGCATCAAAATTTTGAAAAATAATGTAAAATTCTGATCCTGGCTCAATCGTTACATTATCACGAAGTTCTAGACTTATATTTAAATATGGCAGTGTAATTGATTCACCAACATTAAATTTTTGTGGGAAACTGCCAACTGGCATAGAAATGGAAGTTCTATCCCTATCGCTATATCTTTGTATGGTTCCTGAGGTCAATACTTCATCCGTAAAAACCTCAAATTCTTGAGAATTCAAGAACCTTATTCCTATAGGTTTAAACAACAATTGATAATTATCTTTATCAATATTGATTTTGAAAGGTGCTCGCTTGTAAATATCATTCATATGATATTTGCCTTTTTCTAAATATTGAAGATAATATTCCAAAGAATCAACCACCTTTTCATTATGGTTTCTAGTTTTCAAGGACGTTAATACCGTTTCAACTTTCCCGGTAACCCCACCCCAATTAAACGAAATGCTCGTATTGGATGTGAAAAAAGGATTCTGTTCATTCTCTATTGAAATCAATGACTCCAGACTATAAATATTTTTCTTCCGAACATTTAGCATATAAGCCGCCACAAGACCTAAACCAACGCAAATGACAAACAACTTCCAATACCCTAAAACTTTAAAAACAAAAGCCTTAAAATCAAATGAAGATTGTACTTCGTTAATATCCAGTTCTTCTCTCATTATAAAGTATTCGCTAATAATATCGTTGTAGTTACCAGTGACAGTAAAGCGATAATTGTTGAAAGCGACTGAACTCCAGTTGCACCCGTACCCCAGCTTTTTTGCTTCAAAGGTTTTACATAGATCATATCATTGGGCTGTATGTTATAATATGGCGAATTCAATGCTGCAACATTCGTAAGGTCAATATGATGTACTTTCTGCCCTTGCGGGTATTGTCGCACTATAATGACATTTTTTTTATCACCTGTTATCGGTATTTCTCCAGCATTCGCGATGGCTTCGAAAATATTAACCCGTTCTTGGAAAAGAACAATAGTTCCAGAATTACCGACTTCGCCAAGAACCGTAAACCTTACTCCTGACAACTTAACCGTGACAAATATATTTGCCGTTTCCTTGAATTGCTCTTCTAATAATTTACCTTCGACTATTTCTTGTATCTCTTTGGTTGTTCTTCCTAAAACATTTATTTGTCCCAAGGAAGGTACTCGAATATTCCCATGAGGATCAACGGCAAATCCATCAAAATATGCCCGCTCCTCACCACTGGCATTCAGATTGGACTCGCTACTTATGGGATTGAAAATACTGACATTATCTTGATCCAAAACCTTAATTCTTATACTAATAATATCATTTATTTGTACCTTATACGGTTTTTGAACTTCTTGAATACCTACTATGGCTTTAGAATCACCATTATCATCTTGTAAATAAACAATTTCTTCTAGAGGAATACATGAGGTAGCTAGCACTGTAAAAATCAGACCTGTAGCAAAGATCATTTTTTTCATAATTGAGGCACGTTGTTTGGCCACAAATATAGCTTTTCGTCGGGAATAAGAAAACTTTTATCGGATTTTTTGGTTTTTTATCCGTTATTTGCAAAAAAGCTATGAACTACATTTCTGTTGAAAATATATCGAAATCTTATGGGGAACTAATCCTTTTTGAAGGTTTGTCATTTAGCATACACAAAGACCAGAAAATCGCATTGATTGCAAAGAATGGGACTGGTAAGACATCAATACTAAATATCCTTTCGGGAAAAGACCAACCGGATAGCGGTGAAGTTGTAATGCGGAAAGGTATTAAAGTGGCCTTTTTAACACAAGAACCCCAATTAAATGATGATGCAACCATAGAAGAAACCATTTTTTCAGGAGATAGTGATATTCTGAAGGTCATTCATAATTACGAACAGTCGTTATTAAATCCTGAAGACACCGAGAATTATCAAAAGTCCTTCGAACAAATGGAAGTTCATAATGCATGGGACTTCGAAACGCAATACAAACAAATATTATTTAAATTAAGTTTAGAAGACCTAAATCAAAAAGTCAAGAATCTTTCAGGTGGGCAGAAAAAACGTTTGGCATTAGCGCAAACATTGCTTCACAGACCCGACGTGCTTGTGCTTGATGAACCAACCAATCATTTGGACCTTGAGATGATAGAGTGGCTGGAGAATTATTTTAAGACTGAGAATATTACACTTTTCATGGTCACGCATGATCGTTATTTTTTGGAGCGCGTCTGTAATGAGATCATAGAACTCGACCACGGAAAATTATATAGTTATAAAGGCAATTACTCTTATTACTTAGACAGAAGAGAAGCACGTATAGAACAAGAAGCTACAGAAACCAATAAAGCCAAGCAGCTTTTCAAGAAAGAATTAGATTGGATGCGACGCCAACCTAAGGCACGGACTACTAAATCCAAATCGCGAATCAATGATTTCACAGAGATAAAACACAGAGCACATCAACGTCGGGATGACCATGTGGTTCAGCTAGAATTGAACATGGAACGATTGGGTAGTAAGATCGTCGAATTCCATAATGTGGGACATGCATTTAAGAAAGCAAACATTCTGCATAAATTCGATTATGTATTCAAGAAAGGTGAGCGAATTGGTGTTATTGGCAAGAATGGCACCGGGAAATCCACCTTTCTAAATATCTTGATAGGTAGCATTAAGCCCGAAAATGGTAAAGTAGTCGTAGGAGAAACCGTTAAGTTCGGGTATTACACGCAAAGTGGTATTCAACCCAAAAAAGGCCAGAAAGTAATAGATGTAATAAAAGAATTTGGTGATTATATTCCTTTAAAAAAAGGACGTCAGATTAGCGCCCAACAATTGTTGGAACGGTTCCTGTTTAGCAGAAAAAAGCAATATGACTTTGTTCAGAAACTTAGCGGTGGAGAATTGAAACGACTATACCTATGCACTGTGTTAATCCAGAATCCTAATTTCTTGATACTGGATGAACCTACCAATGATCTGGATGTTGTTACTTTAAATGTTCTTGAGAATTTTCTATTAGATTTTCCAGGTTGCTTGATCGTGGTTTCTCATGATCGCTATTTCATGGATAAGGTGGTTGACCATCTATTTATTTTTAAAGGTGATGCCGTTATTGAGGATTTTCCTGGAAACTATAGTGATTATAGAACGTATGAAAATAGTCAGCAAGCAATATCAAATGAGCCTAAAACTGAAAAGAAAGATTGGAAAAAAGATGATGGCAGCAGGCTCTCCTATAACGAACAAAAAGAACTAAATGCCATTGAAAGTAAGTTGAAATCCTTAGAATTTGACAAAAACGAAATCCAAGGGAAATTCAATGATGAGAATCTAAATACAAATGACATTAACGATCTTTCGGAAAAACTGCAGAGCATTATTAGCACAATTTCAGAAAAAGAAAAACGTTGGTTCGAATTATCATCAAAGCTTGAAAAATAATTCATGTATCCAATCATTCAATACATAAAATTTCTTTTTCGTTCTAGAAATCAACATAGTGTCCATTCGCCATATATTTATAAATTGATCACAGAATGTTTTTATGATAGGAAACGCTATGAAGAGTATTCATTGCTGAAATCGTTCAGGAAACGATTATATTCCAATGAGTTAGTAATTCTTGTTCAAGATTTTGGAGCTGGATCAAGAGTTTTCAAAAGTAATGCTCGACAAATAAATAAAATAGCCAAAACGGCAGGCATTACCAGAAAAAGAGCCAAACTATTGTTTCGGATCGTAAAGCATTTCAATCCAAGAGACATTCTAGAAATCGGCACCTCTTTGGGGTTGGCTACCTCTGCATTAAATCTTGGTAATTCGGAAGCCCAAACTGTAACTATTGAAGGCTGTAAAGAAACTTCAGAAGTGGCTAGGGAACAATTCGAGTTTTTTAAATTGACTAATATTCAACTTATTAATGATGAATTCAATAATGCCCTAAACTCCAAGGAACTGAAAAATTCGAAATTCGATTTAGTCTTCATTGATGGCAACCATAACAAAAAAGCTACTTTGGGATTGTTCAAGACTCTTCTTCTAAATATTAACAACGAATCAATCATGATCTTTGATGACATCCATTGGTCTAAAGGTATGACGGAAGCATGGGAATTGATTAAACAAGACCCACAGGTAAAAGTGAGTATTGATACTTATTACTGGGGTATGGTTTTTTTTAGGAAAGAACAGGAAAAAGAACATTTTTCAATTCGTGTGTAACAAGCTAAAGACTTTAACGTCATATTAAGAGTTAAACCATTATCTTGCATTCACTAAATAATCACTAAACAAACACTTAATGAGTAACGTCATTGAAATCAGGAATATGATCAGGGATTTTCAATTAGGACAAGAAACTGTTCATGTCCTAAAGGGTATTGACCTCGATATAGAAAAAGGAGATTATGTTGCTTTGATGGGGCCTTCAGGTTCTGGAAAATCAACTCTCATGAATCTTTTAGGCTGTTTAGATACGCCTACTTCAGGGTCTTATTTGCTCAATGGCCAAGATGTAAGCCAATTGAGTGACGATCAATTAGCGGATATACGTAATAAGGAAATCGGTTTTGTATTCCAGACCTTCAATTTATTACCACGTACTACGGCACTGGATAATGTAGCATTACCAATGGTGTATGCAGGTGCCTCAAAATCGCAACGAAAAGAACGTGCCGAAGAAGTATTGACCGATGTGGGTCTCGCTGACCGCATGGATCACAGACCAAATCAATTGTCCGGAGGACAGCGTCAAAGAGTTGCCGTTGGCAGGGCTTTGGTAAATAAACCAACAATTATTCTTGCTGATGAACCTACTGGAAACTTGGATTCTAAAACTGGTGTGGAGATCATGGCCTTGTTTGATGAAATCCATGCCAATGGCAATACCGTTATCGTAGTCACGCACGAAGAGGAAGTTGCAGCACATGCCCATCGTATCATAAGGCTTCGCGATGGTATGATCGAAACGGATGTGAGAAATAAGTAAATCCCATCTGTCGCTTTGCGACATCTTCCCTTAGAGACGGATTAGCTCGATTATCTCAAAACCTAAATATGAAAGTGGCTCCTTTCCTTGTTAAGGGAATGTGGATTTAATTCCAACTAAGGAATTAAAGACGGAAGGGTATTTTTAAGTATTTTTATAAAAAAATTTGTGATAGCCAAAAATGGACTATAATACAATCATATACATCGTTGTGATAGCCATTTTGTTCTTGATTGTACAACGTAACAACAAGAACAATAAAAGCAAGCTTTACCATAGGAAGAGCCGGAACTTTCGAGAAAACTTGAAAGAAAAAAGAAAAGCTGTCCAAGAAAACAGCAATGAACAAGAATTAGAAAAATAATTTGTGTAGTCGCGCTAAAAAAATTTCACTTTTAATTTTTAACTTGCCTAAATGAAAATCTACACCAAAACAGGCGACAAAGGTACAACCGCACTATTCGGAGGCACACGGGTTCCAAAACACCATATTCGTATTGAAAGCTACGGAACGGTGGATGAATTGAACTCTCACCTAGGACTCATCAGAGATCAGGAAATCGATCAACAATCCAAGAAGATGTTGATGCTTATCCAAGATAAATTGTTCACTGTTGGGGCAGTATTGGCAACTGATCCAGAGAAAGCAATCTTGAAAAGTGGCAAGGAGCGATTAAATATCCCAAAAATAGATTTGGAGGACATCAAACTCCTAGAAACCGAAATGGACGCTATGAATGAGTCATTACCAACAATGACGCACTTTATCCTTCCTGGCGGGCATCAAACTGTGTCATTCTGTCACATCGCCCGCTGTGTATGCCGTAGAGCTGAACGTTTGGCTTCCGCGCTGAATGATCTAGAGCCATTCGATGCGCATACGCTTAGCTATCTTAACCGTCTTTCTGACTACCTTTTTGTATTGGCACGAAAGTTGTCTCATGATTTACAAGCAGAGGAAATAAAGTGGATTCCTAAAAAACAATCCTAATTAGATAAACTGCGAATTATTAACACTGCATAGAGTATATTTTCAGTGAAAGCAAGACGTTCTTGAAATTATTGAACAAATAATTAGTTTTTTTCTTGACTTTTTGATCTAAAAATTTATTTTTGCAAAAATTAAAAACCTATTACTACATGTATTGGACATTAGAACTAGCATCTTATTTAAGTGATGCACCTTGGCCAGCGACTAAAGACGAACTCATTGATTACGCAATTCGTACTGGAGCGCCCTTAGAAGTAGTTGAAAATTTACAAGCAATAGAAGACGAAGGTGATTCTTATGATTCTATTGAAGAAATTTGGCCAGACTACCCAACCGATGACGATTACCTCTGGAATGAGGATGAATATTAAATACAAACTGCAAAATTAAAGTTAAAAAGTCTCGATAGAGGCTTTTTTTGTTTCCTATTTTAATATTAAGAACATCACAACCATTATCTTTGATATCTGGTTAACAAAAATGACAAACCAAACAGAAAAAACATATAAATGAGTTTTTTAAATTCAGTATTAAAAGTATTTGTAGGTGACAAATCCAAACAGGATGTCAAGGCCCTATCCCCAATAATAGAAGAAGTAAAAGTCTTTGATAAAGAATTGGAAGCACTTTCACATGACGAACTGCGAACTAAGACTGCTTATTTCAAGGAAAAAATAACCGAAGCCAGAGCTCCTTTCCAGAGTGAGATGGACAAACTTCAAGACGAGGCAGTAAGCACTGAAGACATTGATAGAAAAGAAGACATCTATCAAGAAATCGATAAACTCAAGGACGAATCCTATAAAGCAACAGAAGACTGCTTGAACGATATCATGGCCGAAGCTTTTGCCGTTGTTAAAGAGACTGCAAAACGTTTTGTAAACAATACAGAAATAGAAGTTACTGCCACTCCCTTTGACAGAGAATTATCTGGTGATAAATCGTATGTGACCCTTGATGATGATAAAGCTACTTGGTCAAATTCTTGGGACGCTGCAGGAAAGCCAATCACATGGGATATGGTTCATTATGACGTGCAGTTAATTGGCGGTGTAGCATTACATCAAGGTAAGATTGCAGAAATGCAGACGGGTGAAGGTAAAACGCTTGTAGCATCCTTGCCAATGTACCTCAATGCCCTTTCTGGTAAAGGGGTGCATTTGGTGACCGTTAACGATTATTTAGCGAAACGTGATAGCGCTTGGATGGCTCCTATTTTTGAATTTCATGGAATGAGTGTTGATTGTATCGATTACCATCAACCAAATTCTGCCGCTCGAAAAAAAGCCTATAACGCAGATATTACTTATGGAACAAATAACGAATTCGGATTCGATTACTTGCGTGATAATATGGCCCATTCGCCAGATGATTTGGTGCAACGACCACATCACTATTCAATCGTGGATGAGGTAGATTCTGTATTAGTCGATGATGCAAGGACACCATTGATTATTTCTGGACCAATTCCGCAAGGCGATAGGCACGAATTTAATGAACTCAAGCCTAAAGTAGACGATATTGTTCGTGTACAGCGTCAAAACCTAACAAGTGTTTTGGCAGACGCCAAGAAACTCATAAAAGAAGGTGATGATAAAGAAGGTGGCTTCCAATTACTTCGTGTTTTCAGGGGAATGCCGAAAAACAAGGCACTAATAAAGTTCTTGAGTGAGGAAGGTGTTCGACAAAAACTACAGAAGACCGAAAACTTCTATATGCAAGACAACAACCGTGAAATGCCAAAGGTAGACACGGAATTGTACTATGTGATTGATGAGAAAAACAATCAGATAGAATTATCCGATAAAGGTGTAGAATTCCTTTCAGGTAAAGATGACCCTAACTTCTTTGTTATGCCAGAAATGGGTATCGAGATCGATAACATTGAGTCTCAAGGCTTATCAGCTGAAAAAGAAGCAGAACTTAAAGAAGATCTATTTAGGGACTTCGGTGTAAAATCAGAACGTATCCATACGTTGAATCAGTTATTAAAAGCTTATACACTGTTTGAAAAAGACATTCAATATGTTGTCATGGAGAACAAGGTCATGATCGTGGATGAGCAAACTGGTCGTATAATGGATGGTCGTCGTTATTCAGATGGATTGCATCAAGCCATTGAAGCCAAGGAGAATGTGAAGATCGAAGCCGCAACACAAACGTTTGCGACGGTTACTTTGCAGAATTACTTTAGGATGTACCGAAAACTATCTGGTATGACAGGTACTGCGGTTACGGAAGCAGGAGAATTCTGGGAAATCTACAAATTGGATGTTGTAGAAATTCCTACCAACAGACCGATTGTTAGAGATGACAGACAAGATTTGGTTTATAAGACCAAGCGTGAGAAATACAATGCCGTTATAGAAGAAGTAACCAAACTATCTCAAGAAGGGCGTCCGATACTTATTGGTACAACCAATGTTGAGATAAGTGAATTGCTGGGTAAAATGTTGAGCATCCGTAAAGTGCCTCATAACGTCTTAAATGCAAAATTACACAAGAAAGAAGCAGATATAGTTGCTGAAGCTGGACAACCAGGACAAGTGACCATTGCAACAAACATGGCTGGTCGTGGTACCGACATTAAGTTGATTGATGAAGTGAAGAAAGTAGGTGGGTTGGCTATTGTAGGAACCGAACGCCATGACTCAAGACGCGTAGACAGACAATTACGTGGTCGAGCTGGTCGTCAAGGAGATCCAGGAAGTTCGCAATTCTATGTATCTCTTGAAGATAATTTAATGCGTTTGTTTGGTAGTGAGCGAATTGCTAAAATGATGGACAGAATGGGACTTGAAGAGGGTGAAGTGATACAGCACTCTATGATATCGAAATCCATTGAACGCGCACAGAAAAAGGTAGAAGAGAATAATTATGGTGTTCGTAAGAGACTATTGGAATATGATGATGTTATGAATGCACAGCGAGAAGTTGTGTACAAACGCCGTTACCACGCATTATTTGGCGAACGCCTTCGTGTAGATTTGGCAAATATGATTTTTGATACCTCAGAGATCATTACAGAAACAAACAAGGATGCGAACGATTTCAAGAATCTTGAATTTGAGTTGATTCGTTATTTCTCAATGAGTTCACCTATTTCGGAAGAAGAATTTGGTAAATTGTCATCGCAAGACATTGCCCAGAAAATATATCATGCAGCATTTGACCACTACAAGGAAAAAATGGAACGCAACGCCGAGATGGCATTTCCAGTCATCAAGAATGTGTATGAAACACAACGAGATAAATTCAAGCGTATAGTCGTACCATTTACCGACGGTATCAAGAACCTCCAAGTGGTCACGGATCTTGAGAAGGCTTATGAGACTAAAGGGAAACAACTTATCACAGATTTTGAAAAGAATATCACTTTAGCTATTATAGATGATGCTTGGAAAACCCATTTACGTAAAATGGATGAGTTGAAACAATCAGTACAATTAGCAGTTCATGAACAAAAAGATCCTTTGTTGATCTATAAATTTGAATCTTTCGAGCTCTTCAAGACAATGATCGATGAAGTAAATAAAGATGTGATCTCCTTCCTCTTTAAAGGTGAATTACCAACTGAAGACACGAGTGCCATTCAAGAAGCACGACAAACTAGACGAAAAGAACATACAAAGACCAGTAAAGAAGAAATATCCAATATGGATGAACGCTCTGCTGAAGCAAAAGCGGCTGGGCAAACCCAAAGACAACAGCAAGTCGTGGAAACCATAGTTCGTGAGCAACCTAAGATCGGGCGCAATGATAAGGTGACTATTAAACATGTTATGAGTGGTGAAAACAAAACCATGAAATATAAACAAGCCATACCCTTGATTCAAAAGGGAGATTGGGTTCTGGTCGAGTAAGCATCAAATAAAGTCAGATAAAAATAAAATCCCAAGGCCTTGCCTTGGGATTTTATTTGTTATTTATTTAACAGATTCTCAAAGTCGCACCTTCTACTTTTCCGTATCTTTAAAGGAATAATGGTTGAGCTTATACTTCCACTCAAGACCTCAACTACCAACTGTAAATTATAAAACTATAAATCATGAAAAAAATTCTTATTACCGGCTGCAGCTCCGGCTTTGGCTACAATGCAGCCAAGTATTTAGCAAAAAAAGGGCATCACGTGTATGCCACTATGCGTAATATCAATGGCAAAAATGTCGATGCGGCTAAAGAGCTTAAAACATATGCACAAGCAAATGATATTAAGATTGATGTACTGGAAATTGATGTAACTTCAGACGAAAGTGTCAATAAAGCGGTAGCTCAAATTCCAAAGATCGATGTCCTTATCAATAACGCAGGTATGGGTTTTGGTGGAGCAATAGAAGCTTTTAGCTCTCAACAAATTCTTGATCAGCTCGATCTTAATATTGTTGGCACATTGCGAACTGCTAAAGCTGTCTTACCAAAAATGCGAGAACAAAAATCTGGATTGATCATTCAGGTAAGTTCAATTGCGGGTCGAGGTGCTTTTCCTGGATTTGGTGTATATCATGCTAGTAAATGGGGGCTAGAAGGTGTTAGCGAATCGCTACGCTACGAATTAGCACCATTAGGTATTGATGTTGCAATCGTAGAACCGGGTCCTTTCGCAACGCATTTCTTCGGGAATATGATTCCAGCTAAAGATGAAACCATAGCAGCTGCATATAAGCATGTTAATGAGTTTAATGAAGGTTTTGGCAACCAAGTCATGGAAATGTTTGAAGATGCCAATGCACCTACAGATCCGATGATCATTGTGAAAATATTTGAAGACCTCATCAATATGCCAGTGGGTAAAAGACCTTTGAGAACTATTGGAGGCTTGGATTTTGGTTTTCAAGCATTCAATGATGCGGTAGAACCTTTGAGAAAACAAAGTTTGGAATCGATGAATATTTCTGATCTAGATGGCGCTAAACAATCTGAAGCTTCAGCAAAACAATAATTTTATTTAGATTTCATAAAAAAAGCGAGCTTAATAAGCTCGCTTTTTTTTTGACTTATCTTTATATTTAAGAATTATGCCAGAAGTTTAATACACATGAGACTTGAGTAATAAATTACTATTAATTATATACTATTTTGAATCACTATAATCAGAAGAATTGGTTGCAAATTTATGGGAGATGGTTTGTTCCAATTCTCATTGTTGCATTGATAATGATTTTTATTTCGTCTCCAATGGGAAATGCTGCCAAAGATTTTGGCTCGTTATATCTCAACCCATCGATTTACCAAGACGCATTAGCAAAAGTAAGGCAACATAAAGAAGCCTCGGAGTTACTTGGTAAACCTATTGAAACACTTTTCTTGATGGAAGGAGAAGTCCAGTATTCGGACAATCGTAACGCGGTTAAAATGACCATTCCTATCAAAGGGTCCAAAGCCAAAGGGCGAATGGATATTAAAGCCAAAAAAGCGAACAACGAATGGTTTTACGAACTCATTAGGGTGAGAGTGAAAAATCCTAAGCACTTTGTAGATATTATTGACCCTAAATAAAAAACCGCTTTCAAAACAATGACGTAATGAAAGCGGTTTTCACTTAAAACTAACCAATTCAAAAAATTATTTAGGCATTACAACAGAATCAATTGCATGAATTATTCCATTGGAAGCAGCAACATCAGCAATCACAACAGTAGACACGTTGCCTTTTTCGTCTGTCAAAATCACATTGTCACCCTTTAAAGAAGCTGTTAATGAACCTCCTTGAACTGTTTTTACAACAAAGCTACCATTGTTTGCTTTTATCGCTCCTACTACTGCAGCAGCATCAAATTTGCCAGCTACTACATGGTATGTCAATACAGCTGTTAAAGTTCCTTTATTCTCTGGCTTCAATAAAGAAGCAACAGTTCCTTCAGGTAATTTAGCGAACGCAGCATTAGTTGGCGCGAATACTGTGAATGGTCCATCACTGCTAAGTGTATCTACCAAACCAGCAGCTTTAACTGCAGCTACTAATGTAGAAAAATTCTCATTCCCTGCAGCTACACCAACAATTGTTGGAGTATTCTCTTCAGCTTTAGTTTCTGTTGCTTGAGCTGTTGTTTTTTCTGTTTCCGTTGCAACTTTGTCGTTTTTGTTTTCTGCACTGGCAGAACCAATTAATAACGCACAAAATGCTAGGGAAGTAAATAAGTTTTTAGTTTTCATTTTTCTTTGATTTTTAAATTCACATCAAAAGTATCTCTTAAGTTGTTATTAATATCACAATTATTGTTTAATGTTTTGTTAAATAGCTTAAACAAAATATATTGAAACTAAAAAAGTACCTTTGTAGTATGGGCTTAAACAATAATGATATCTTCAAGAAACTTCGAGTGGCACATAAACTACGCGATGACGAAATTGTAAAGATTTTGGAGTTGGTGGATTTTAGGATATCGAAAAGTGAGCTTGGAGCATTCTTCAGAAATGAGAATCACCCTAAATATATGGAATGTGGTGATCAGATCCTACGTAATTTCTTGAATGGATTGATCATTCATTTGCGCGGCCCAATGCCTCCAAAAGGCAACGCTAAAAAGTAGCTTAATTATTGCTAGCTATTCTCTTATGTTTGTCAATGATCTCTCTATGACTGATTTTTTTTATAGCATGACCAAAAGCGCCATGCATTTTTCTTAAGGTGATTGCTTGTACCTTTTTTGTTACTAACACTATCGCCTTAGAAGTTCTCGGCTTTTTAATTGTAGGTTCCTTCACTTCAGTCTTCTCTAGTGTCCGATTATTGATATTCTGTTCTTGAACAGCATGCATGCTAGAAATACAAAAGCAACAAAATAATGTGAATGGAAGTAGGCGCTTCATAACACGTTTAGTTTAGGTTAATATAGATTAGGGCCAACAATGTATAAATAAAATCAATCTGAAATGCCTGTTGTCGTGATTATTCGATGAAATACACGACTATTCCAGCCACATCTTAAAATCCTTAACGCGTTCTCTTGCAACAATGACATCTTGTTCGGCATAGGTCTTAAGCTTTATTTGCAGTCTTGAATTCGTATAGCTCACCATGTCTTTTATGGCATTAATGTTAACGTAGAACTTACGATTGATTCGAAAAAAAGTATCTGGATGCAGTTCCTCTTCTAAAAGCTCTAGGGTTGTATCCAACAAATAGTTCCTTCCTTGAGTGGTATGTACGTAGGTCCCTTTATTTTCACTGTATATGCACTCAATCTCATCGATAGGAATCATTTTGAGATGTTGACCTACTTTTATCGTGAACCTTTTTTTATATTCCCTATCTATCGGATTGACGAGCATTTTTTTAATATCATCAAAATCTAGCGTTACAGTCTTCTTAGACGGTTGTTGTTCTTTATATTTCGTAACTGCCTTTGCCAGTTCAACCTCATCTATTGGTTTCAATAAATAATCAATACTATTCAATTTAAAGGCCTGGAGTGCATACTCATCGTACGCTGTAGTGAAAATAATAGCTGATTTGATCTCAATGGCTTCGAAAATTTCAAAAGACAAGCCATCGCTGAGCTGAATATCCAAGAAAATCAAGTCCGGATGTTCGTTATTATTAAACCAATCAATGGATTCTTCAACAGAATGCAACATTTCAGTAACATTGACATCTAGTGCAGAAAGCATACGATTTAACCGTCTTGCGGATGGTTTTTCATCTTCTATAACAATGACCCTCATTTATTTTAGTTTTAATTTTTTAGCTTCTCTTTTAATAATTCTTGATCCTATGAATACCGTCAGTCCTGTAGCCAATACCACCATCCACCAAAATTCTTGCATATTACCAACAAAACGGGTTCCAATTTCAGACCATAAGGCAGCATATAGCCCTACCACTGACCAACTCATAAAATAAAAATGAAATGAAAACCAATTTTTCGTTCGCATTATTGCCGGAATGATTCCAGCCAAAACAGTCATCAAGCTAAAGATGGAGAAAAAATGAAACAGACTAAGTCCATCGAAATTCACAATGAAAAATGAGCTTACATTTAAGAGCATCATGGATATTACGTAACTATATCCAATTATCTTATGGAGTTTTGTCCCTTTTTTATTTAAAAGTACAAACGTACCGAACAATAATGCTAACAGCGAGACAATAAAATGAAACCAGCCAATATTGCTATGTATTATATCTTGCATCTATAAATTTCTATTCCCAATTACGTCTATCCTTTTCCATAAAATCCTTGATCTTGCGTTCCTCCCACTTCTTATTAAACATAAGATCTGGTCCAAATACACCGATAAAGTGGAAGAATAATCCAATTCCCCAGAAAAATGGGGTAGCAAAGGTTCCAAAGCTAAATAGTGGTTGATCTGAATTACTGACTATCGTTATGACAATAAAGGTATTCACTACAATGTAAACCCCTAAATGCCAATAAAAACCAACGAGTTTTTCCAGTTTTTTCTTAGCCCTGATATAGGCTTCTTCCTTAGCAAAATCTTGACTGCCAAAATCCTGCGAATCATTGTATGGTTGTATATCTCGATTCATGTCTTAATATGTTTTATTTTTTTCCTCTTCTTTCATGTATTTCTTAAGCTTTGCTTCTTCCCAATCGTGTCCCAGAATAAAGCTAGGTCCGAATACCGAGAAGGTATGCATAGCTAAGAACACTCCCCAAATAATAGCGGTGGAAAATGTGCTTAAATCAAAGAAGGCTTCGTTAAAGATTTCTCCATTATTTAAATTGCGCGTAACCTTTAATACTATTAATATGATATTCACTATTAAGTAAATTATGCCGTGTACATAAAAACGTTTTAGTTTTTCTGCTTTATGTTTGGCCATCATATAGGCCATTTGTCTATCAAAATTTTCCATGTTAATTCCAGTTTTTACGTTCTTCGTCATTCATGTATTGCTCGATCTTCTTACGCTCCCAGCCTGATCCAAAAACACCATCGTTAACGAATACTTTATAGGCGTGGAAACATATTCCAATTCCCCATCCGAACATCGGGAACCAAAACCACTGAATGGTAAATGGTGTGAAGTAATACCATATTAATACGAGCATCGGAATGATAATGATATATGAAATAATACTATAATAAAATTCCTTTAGTTCCTCCACTCTTTTGCGAGCGCGAACATAATTGTCGTCCATTTTTGATTGTACTGGTCTCATAATTGCGATTTGTTTAGATAGCATCGGTATTACCACGGCAAAACGTTCTGCTTGTTGATTGATGATTACTTTTTTATCGGTCAATAAATTATAGCGCTGTCTTATGTTATCCAGGCCGACGCCACTACTCTTTTTTACTATTTGCTTTGGTTGTAGGTTATTATCTACAATTAAGTTATCTCCATCTTCATAAATTCTAATATGTAAAGGCTTTGAGCTAGTGACCATATTATGCTTCACGGCATTTTCAAGAAGTAATTGCAGTGACAGAGGTACTACCTTACTTTCAGGATTTTTCGCATGATCCGGAATGTCGAAAATGATACTATCTTCAAAACGCATTTTTAAAAGCGACATATAGGTTCTTGCAAAATCCAGCTCTTCATCTACAGTTACTAAGTCTTTATTCTTCTGTTCCAGTACATATCTATATACCTTTGATAATGCCGTTGTAAACCGTTGTGCATTCTTAGGATTCTCCTCTATTAAACTTGTGAGAACATTCAAACTATTGAATAAGAAGTGAGGGTCCAATTGATTCTTCAAAGCATCAAATTTCGCACTTGCCGTTCCAGCAATTACCTTTTGTTCCTTGATTTTATTCTTTTGATATCTGTTGTAGAAATATATGAAGTGAAAAATTACAACAATGGTCAATGTTATCCATAGCCCAAACTTATAATGTGCGAAATTCTGGTTATTCAAAAACAATTCGAATGACTGCCCATATAATGCAATCGAAATGAACATTCTCAAGAAAAAGATCAAAATCATTGTGATGATTACCGATCCCGTCATACCAATCACAATTCTTTTCATTCTGATCTTACCTGGGCCCCAATTGATCTTTTCGAGATAATCAAAGAAATACATATTGCCATAGCCAAGGACAAACGCATACAATTGGTATAATGCAAAATTTATAAGGAAATCATTGACACTTTCAAATTCGAAACCTTCATAGAGAAGATGCCCAATAACGAACACCATTGTGCCAATAATAAAGGTAACGAATAGTTGTCTTATAATCTTGTTCATGATAAATCTTTAAATCTGAATGTGCTTTAAAGGTAGCAAAAGTAAAAGCTTTTATCTAGGCACCTCTAAGCACACTCCAAAAATCGTGAATGAACTCAATACTATAAAAACATAATGACTGAAATGTGTTTTTTTAAGGATGAATTGTCAACTAAACGGCACTAGGTTATTATTTTGAAAACCACAGGAATGCTATAAGGCACATTAACTGGTCTTCCGCGTTGTTTGCCGGGAGTCATTTTTGGCAATAACTCAAAGATGCGAGTTGCTTCTTTTTCCAAGGATTTATCAGGTCCGCGAGTTCTTATTTTGGTTACTTCACCTTTTTTATCTATCACAAAAACCACAAATACCTTTCCTTGCATGCCTAAATCTCGAGCGACTTCTGGGTACTTAAAATGTTTGGTTATATGTGCTTGCATTTTCGCTTGAAAACAGCTCATTAATTCATCGTTATTCCCTTTGCAACCAGGAAATATCGGTACACTTTCAACCACAGCGAAAGGCACTTCGATATCTTCGTCAACTTCGTCAACTTCCACATCATCCACATCTACAATTTCCTCTTCAATGGCTTCCTCTTGATTGGTTTCCGTACTCTCTATCACCGTTTCTTCAATATCTTCAATATTCTCAACAATAGTGATGACTTCAGGAGCTGCTGGCGGTGGCGGTGGCGGTGGCGGTGCTACAAGATTTGTTATAGGGATATCATCATCAAACTCTTGAACCATCTCAACAACTTGGTACGCCGTCTCTTCTTTATCGAAGGTCTTGTGTTCTAAAACTCTCCATGTAATGAACATCATAAAACAGAGACCCACTGAAAAATAGAGGGTGCTATTTTGACCGATTTCTAACTGAGGGTTCTTTTTTGGTAACATATCGCCGATTTTATACAAATAAAGTTACTCGATCTTCAATTTTTATTATATGATAAAAATCATGTTTGCAATTTTTCGTTAGAAAACAAAAAAGGAGCCAAGTGGCTCCTTTTCAACTATTATTCTATAGATTATTTACAGTCTTCAACGATCTCTTTGGCCCGTTCTTCACCCCATTTAGGATGAAAATCGCTTTTCGCCTTAAAGTTTGCAAATAGCTCTAATGAGCGTTCTACATCTTTACAAAAGGGAGCGGTATCCTGACCAAAAAACTTAGCGCTTCCCATATCCCATTCAGCCTTGTTTAAAACGACTCTAGGGTTTTTAGGTGCAATCTGTGCCGCTTGAGCATATAATTGTGTGACTTTACCAGACAAGGTCATTCCGTAGGTAGCTCCATCGTAGGCCACCCATGCTGTATGCAGTAAGGCTTGCATGACCAATATCTCAGGATTGTCCTTTGAGATTGCTGTCGCATCATTCAGCAGGTCTTGAGCCTTGTTCAATTGTGCGGTTAATTTATCCTTGTCCTGCTCGCCAAAACTCGATACAATGTTTATTTGGGCAGCCCAATATGGTGGCAACCAATTATCCGGTTCTGCAGTGGCAATGCGCTCAAATAGATTGACGGCTTCTGTTGGCTTGTTTTCTCCCCAAAGTTCAAAGGCTTTCTGCATGCCTTTCTCATAGTTTCCTTGTGCCGATACCAAAAAGGACATCAAGAGTATTGTAATAGTGAGTATTCGTTTCATGATGATATTAATTAAAGTTTAATGTTTTGTGTTACTAGTTGATTGTTTACCTCGAATTTGGCGTCTTGCCATTTTGGTGGACCTAAAAAGCCCGATGCATTATTAGAACAGCCGTTATCTTCTTTTGGTATGCCCATGAAGTTCATATCCAGATCATTATTATCGTTTTCGTCATGAAAAACAGAAATAGCATAAACGCCTTGAGGAATATTTTTAAAAGTTACTTTGCTGTCTCCTTCCTCAATTTTTCCAATGAGTCCTTTTTGCGGATTCCCTAACCAATTCTCTTCTGAGGCATAAAGACCAATCATTATCTTGCCTTTGTCATTGTCAATATTTGATATATTGACAATTATGTCCTGATTACTTTTTGATGGTGATGATATTGCAGAAGCGATTAGCATTGCGATGATGAGTAAATGATTCATAACTGTTCGTTTTTTGATTACGGTTCAAATATCCGAGCAATTGTCAAGTAATTAAAGAGAGACTTACCCAATTGTTGGTTTTGAAGGATGAATTGTAATAGACTTGATTTTGCAAGAAAAAACATCTAACTTCGTTTAACAGTCAATTAGAAAACTAACAAGAAAATAAAAATCAATAAATGGTATTTGTAGATTACTATAAAATCTTAGGCATTTCTAAAACAGCGAGTGAAAAGGGAATTAAAACCGCTTATCGGAAACTCGCCCGCAAGTATCATCCGGATGTAAATCCGGACAACAAGGAAGCTGAGAAAAAATTTAAAGAAATAAATGAGGCAAACGAAGTTTTAAGTGATCCTGAAAATCGTAAGAAGTATGACAAATACGGGAAAGATTGGAAACACGGAGAAGAATATGAAAAAGCCCAGCGCCAGCAGCAACGTCAGTCTAAGTATCAATCAAGTCAGCAAGACTTTTCAAACGAAGAATATTCGGATTTTTTCGAATCAATGTTTGGAGGAGGAAGATCATCCCACAGACAAGGTCGCAGTCCAAAATTCAAAGGTCAGGATTACAATGCTGAATTACACCTGAATCTAAAAGACGTTTACACCTCTCAACAACAAGTCCTAACAGTCAATGGTAAAAAAATCAGGCTGACAATTCCTGCAGGAGTTGAAAATGGTCAAGTAATAAAAATTAAAGGAAAGGGAGGATTAGGAATCAATGGTGGGCCAGATGGTGATTTGTACATCAAATTTATCATCGACAATCACACGAAGTTCAAACGCGAAGGCAACAATCTATATCAGAATGTCAATCTGGATCTATACACATCCATTTTGGGCGGAGAAATCACCCTAGATACTTTTAATGGTAAGGTCAAACTCAAGATAACGCCTGAAACGAAAAATGAATCGAAAGTGAAATTGAAAGGAAAAGGATTTCCCATTTATAAAAAAGAAGGAGGATTTGGGGATTTGATCATCACCTTTCATATAAAGGCACCAACTAATCTAAGTCAAAAAGAAATAGAGCTGTTCAAGGAATTACAAAAAATCAAATCAAAATGAATGAAAAATCTTTAATATCGACACAAACCCTTTGTTCGCATTATAACATTGAAATTTCATTTGTAGATGATTTAAACAAAATGGGACTCATCCAAATAGAGATCATTGAGCAAAATCAATTTATACATCAAGACCAAATTGGTGCTCTAGAAAAAATAATCAGACTTCACAATGAGTTAAACGTGAACTTAGAAGGTATTGATGTGGTGTTTAATTTATTGGAGAAGGAACAAGAGTTGCGAATTGAATTAAATGTCCTTAAAAACAAATTAAGGCTTTATGAGAATGACTAAATGGAATTATTCAATCAGCTCTCATAAAGTAAAACCGTGACTCAACACAGAAAGAGAAACAAGAATTTAGGATTAGCAGAATTGGTGGCCATTGCTTTGGGTGGAATGGTTGGTGGTGGAATTTTTAC
>RCNB010000071.1_pt1 | contig 71406 bp, 103 predicted proteins | sample 2041321 | NCBI WGS metagenome assembly RCNB01 (sample SAMN09708232, study PRJNA481090) | Marine sediment metagenome, whole genome shotgun sequencing project. | reverse complement strand
GCCCGGCACCGCTCGCCCCGGTCAACCTGCTTTCCTGCTGGATGAAGTCTGACCTTGAGTGGTTCGTCGGCAACGCAGCAGGCCAACTCTTCTACACCCGCGACCGCGGCGAGGTCTGGACGGAGAAGGTCTTCCCAGGCTCCGGCACTGGCAATGTGCGGGACATCATGTTCGCCACGCCCACGGTCGGCTACATGGCACACGAGACCGCCGCAGGGGTGGGGCGCATCCTGCGGACCATCGACGGCGGCTTCTCATGGTACGTGCTGCCGGAGGGTCCTACAGCCATCCCAGCCAACGCCCACCTCAATTCCGTAGCGGCCGTGTCCGAGTGCCCGAACGTCGTGTATGCCGGAGGCCTAGAGGCCGTCCTCCCACTCGCGGACGGGATCTTCATCAAGGGGGCATGAACGTAGAGAGGAGGAACGATGTCTGAGGTAGACCAAGAGGCCTTACGGGTTGCTGCGGAGGTCGCTGAAGAGGCGGAGAGTCCACAGCATGACCCGAAGACGGTAACCCTTAGCAATGGGATCGTGTTGCGCCTCAAGCCCGTTCCGCCCTTCCTGCTCCGGCAGGCGGTGACGAAACTCACCGAGCCGAAGCTGCCAAAGGCGGACATCGGCAAGGGGCGCGAAGAGGACAATCCCGATGACCCCGCATACCTGGCGGCGATGATGCAGTTCAACGCCTGTGTCATTGAAGCCGTCACGAACGTAGCGTTCGTAATGGGGACGGAGATTGAAACTCTGCCCCCAGGCACATGCGGACCGGAGGGCAAGGACTGGCTTGAGGCACTGGACGTGCTAGGGGTAGAGGTTGACGAGCGCCCCAGGGGGCGTTATTTGGCCTGGCTCCGGTACTACGCTGTCACATCGCAGGGGGATGTACTCCGCATCCTTACCGCCTCCAGAACCAACCTGGGCCTTACCGAAGGGGAGGTTGGCCTAGCGGCCAATTCCTTTCCGAGTAGAGCGGCACGGCGAAAGAATAACGGACCATCCGCTGCGGACGCTGGACACGGGGATAACCTACGGTCAACTCCTACCCGGCGTCGTTCCCGAAGTGGAGGAAAGAGAAGCAGCTAGGTTCAACGGATACACATGGAAAGAATGGCAGGAGCTCGTGAGGCAGGAACGCGTGGACGGCGTGGCCTACTTCCGCATCCGGCGCCAGATAGAGATGCACCAGCAGGATGCCCGGGATAGGGACGTTGAGCGTAGGAGTAGGCAGCGCGGTGCGAAGCGCAGGTAAGTGACAAGAACATGGCATTCGAAGAGATAGGGGTCAAGGCGGTCGTTAAAGGCTTCGGCCCATACCAATCCCAAATAGGAAAGATGGAGAAGAAGACTGGCGGCTTTTCCAATTTCCTCAAGACTGGTCTGAAGGCTGGGGCTATTGGGGGCGCGACGGCCCTGGCCGGTCTCGGCCTGGCCAGCCTCAAGATGGGCATGGACTTTGAGAAGTCGATGGCCGAGGTCAAGACCTTGCTCCCTACTATCTCCAAAGAAGCCTTCGGCAAGATGAAGGATGACGTTCTCGATTTCTCGAAAGAGATGGGTATAGCGACCGACAAGGCTGTGCCCGCGCTCTACCAGGCGATCTCTGCTGGCGTTCCCCGCGAGAACGTCATGGAGTTCATGACTGTCGCCTCCAAGGCTGCCATTGGGGGCGTCACCGAACTTGAGACGGCCGTCGATGGCATTACCTCTGTCGTCAATGCCTATGGTGCTGAGACTCTCAGTGCTCAGAAGGCTAGTGACATCATGTTCACTGGCGTCCGTTTGGGCAAGACGACATTTGATGAACTGTCCGCGTCTCTCTTCAATGTTGTGCCTTCTGCTGTCTCCCTTGGCATCAGCTTCGAAGAAGTAACAGGCAGCCTAGCCGCACTGACCGCCCAGGGCATACCGACCAGCGTTGCTACAACGAGCCTACGAATGGCCTTTGTCGAAGCGTCAAAGGGCGGCTCGAAATTAGACCTGGCAATTAAAGAACTAGCAGGAAAGAGCTTTGCCGATCTCATAGCCGCTGGTCAGACAGGGAACGAAGTCTTCCAGATGCTTCGCGAGTCTATGCCTACCCAGGCGTTTCGTGACCTTTTCGGTTCACAGGAAGCCCTGAACGCTATTCTTCCCTTGACAGGCGCAGGCTTTGAATCTGCTGCTGCTGCAATCGATGAGGCAGGAGCAGCGTCTGGGGCAACTAATGCGGCCTTTGAGACCATGGAGGAAACTACTGCCCGCAAGCTCAACAAGGCGATCAACGCTCTCAAGGTTGAGCTGACGAAACTGGGATCAGAAGTTCTACCTGTCCTCGTCGATTGGTATGAGACAAAACTTATTCCGGCAGTCAAGGATGTCAAACAGGCCTTTGATGACTGGCGCGAAACTATGGGGCCGACTATCGAAGATCTCAAGGACCTGAAGGTGGCGGCAGAAGGGTTTACTAAAGCTATCGGTAAACTGGATATCGACATAGGCAAGTCTGAAAAGGGGTTCGGCAAGTTCGCTGGTCGCAATGCAGCATTGCGTATCCAGATAGGGATGCTGACTGAAGCGGCGGAAATGTGGACTGCGCTTCTGGAAGGTCGTTGGCTGGATGCCCTCAAGAACTTCGTTCAGGTTGGCCTCGTGCCTTTCCAGGTCGCGTGGGAGACTACTCGTGGGGTTGTCGCCACGGTCATGGTAGCGATGGGTCGGGCGGTTGAGTGGGGCCTCAACATCATGATCCGCCTCCTCAATGACTTCACTACGCAGTTGAACAAGGTGTCTGGGGGCATAGAAGACCTAACAGCAACACTCAACCCCTTTGGTGGAGGCGTGAAGATTGGGATGATAGATCCCATCAATGAGGTCAACTTTGACCTAGAGGAGATGGGGCGCCACCTGCGGGGCACAGGCGAGGCGATGGCAGACTACGGGGCCATCGGTACCCAGGTCACCAACCCTATGATGCGCGAGTTCATAGGGCTTAATGAGAAGGCGGCGGTTGCGGCTGAGGGGGCGGGGGCTGCTGCTGATGGTGCTGGCGTTGACATAGACGGCATGGGCGGTAGCGCGGGTGGCGCAGCGGACGAGGTCGAAGACCTTGCCGACGAGATGGATGGGCTTGCGGAGAGGGTTGACCCCATAGCTGAGATGTTCTCGATCATGGCAGGCAACATTGACGCAGCCACCAGTTCCATCAAGGGCCTGCTCGGAATTCAGACAGAAGAGGAAGCCCAAATAGCCGCTGACATTGCCGCTCTTGAACTAGAAATAGAGTTGATAGACCAGTTCGCTGGGGAAACCGTAGAGTTAACAAAGGCGCAGCAGGACAGCCTCTACTGGTGGGAGCGGGCCGTCACCGTCCGGGGGGAGAACCTTGCAGCCATTGAGGATGAAATCGAGGAACTTGAACGGCTGGCGGACATTGAAGGAGAGCTGAGTAAGAAGAAAGCCGGAAGGCTTAAGGAACTCAAAGAGGAGCGCGACGCCCTGGAGGACAGCATTGAGGAATTGCAGGGCAAGATAGATGGACTTAAGAAGCTCGCTGGTTCTGAAACAGACGCAGGCAAAGCCGCCCGCGAACACATAGAAGATCTAGAAGACCAAATTGACGCCTTTCAAGATGACCAAGATGAGATTGACGCAACCAAGAAGGCTCTCGGAACCTTCATGGATGCCGAGGTTGAGGGCCGTCTTAAAATGGACACACTCACTGGCTCAGTCTTTGCCCAGGGCAAGCAATTGGGGCTATGGAAAGGCGAGATTGATAAGTTGCCACCTGCTCTCCGTGACTGGTATCGTGCTCACGCCCAGACAGTCTTTGACATCTCCCTGAACTTTAACCATCTCCTCCTTGTCCAACGTCAGTTTGTTGATGAATCCGACCGCCTAGCTGCTGAATGGGCGGCTGCTTGGGCCGACGCAGCCAACGCCGCTTTCGCTGCACAGAACAACCCGGAAGCCGAAGCGACACCCCTTCAGTCGGGCGGGTATATCACACGCGGCGGCCTTGCGATGCTTCATGCAGGAGAGACTGTGCTACCAAGGGAGAGAACAATAGAGTCTGTTAGAGACGTTGTACTCAGGCCTAGCCTTCCTGCCGGGTTAGCCGCCCCGCCAGCGGGCGGCGGCGACTTCAACGCTAACATTTCAGTAGAGCAAGGCGGAATCGGTCAGGAGATCGAGCGCACCATGCGGCGCCTCGCCTTCAGTTTGAAGGGCGCCACATGAAAACCGTACACGGTGTAAAGGTTTAAGATGCCCAAGTACATCTGGTTCAACGATACGCTCGGCACCCGCCGCGCCCTCTCCAGCGCGTCCGGCTACTTGGTGCGCGAACTCAAGGGTTTCAGCCTGCCGGGTAAGGACCACATCTCCGCCCGGGCCCCGCAGCAGCACGGTGCCACCTACGTCGACACCTTCTTCCGGCCGCGGCAGTGTGCGTTGGTCATTTACGTCAAGGGCTGCAATGCCAACGACTTCCAGGCCAAGCACCGGGCACTGGTACGGGCTTTCAACCCATTGGATGACTGCCAGTTCCGCATACAGACGGATGGGGGTGACCGCTATACGCTAACTTGCCGGCCCGTCACGGCGATGGCTCTCAACCGTCACAATGCCATCTCGGCCGACGTCTTGGTGCAACTGGTGGCCGATGACCCCTTCTTCCACACGCCAGAGGAGGAGGAGGACTTTACGGCAGCAATGTGTGCAGGACTTACGATTCCCTTCACCTTTCCAGCAATCATCGCAGAAGTTCTTATGACAGGGGCAATGACCATTACGAATGATGGCCATGTCTCAATTTTTCCACTTTTCACCATCAATGGCCCATGCACTAATCCAGACTTCTTCAACGACACGACGGGGGAAACGCTTACTATCAGCGAGACCGTAGCCGCAGGCGATGTCCTAACTGTAGATATGGGACAGCGGACAGCGATAATCACGGGCGGGGGCGGCGCCGAGACCAACGTGCTAGGCAGCGTATCCGGCGTCTGGTGGGCGCTGGACGTCGGTGACAATACCATCCGCATCACCAGCGAGGTCGCGGCCGTCTTCACCGGGAACATAGCCTACACTGAGCGATATCTGGCAATCATCTAATGTACGAGGTAAGGGTGCGCGACAAGGGTTTCAACGTGGTGGCGGTCCTATTCCCGCTACAGAAGGGCATACAACCATCTCGCATTTCGTGGGACCGCCGCTGGCGCTCTGCCGGGCAGTTTGAGTTGGTCATCCCGCTCCAGACTCCCTACCTTGACGACCTGATCACCCTAGCCCACTACATCGAGATCCGCAATGCCGATGATGATTCCTTTGAGGCGCTATACTTCATCGAACGCACCGAGTTGCTCACGGGCATCGTCACCTACCAGCAGAACATCGCAGCGCACACCAACGCCGTCTATGCGGCTGGCCAGGGTACGGGCACACTTCGGAATCTGGTCGTGCGCGTCGACGACGATGGGGTCACTGCTATTGGTAGGATGGAGACCTTCTGCGATGCAAGGGATGTGGAGATGACGGAATTCAACCTCCTGCGCCAGCGGGCAGACGCTAAACTGGCCGAGGCCGAACCGCAGGGCAACTTCATAGCACGAGGAGGGCAGCCAGTAGCTGAGGAACTTCTCAGGGTCACGGGTAGGAGCCTACTACTCTACACCGAAAAGCGCATCATCCTGCCGCCCCCAGGGGATATCCCTTTGGCTGATGACGTGGTAGACATCACGACCAGCGAGTACGATCAGGATACCGACTCAGCGGACGAGGTGATGAAACACTACGTTGATGGGCATCTCATCAACCCGGGCGATGCCGCCAGGACGGTGAACAACTTCGTGAACCAGGGGGCCATCCCGCCACTAGCAAACATCACCTATCAGGGGCGCTTCCAAGCGGTCTTAGAGGCCTTGCAGGAGATAGGGCAACTCCCCACAGTCATGGCGGGCTTTGAAGTGGTGCTCAATGCCGCCGACGAATTCGAGTTCCAAGTGGTGCCGCAGCGCGACCGCACGATAGATAGCGGCCATCCTGTTGTCTTTAGGAGTACGGATGTCCTACCAGACGCGCCTGGTAGAGAATACCGGGTTGACTGGGACGTGGGGGACTTGGTGACGCTTGAGGTCACCAGCCTCGGCACTCAGCTTGATCTAACGATAATGCAGGTGCGACGGGAACTTCTCGTCGGTGTGCCGGACAAGGTGACTATCGCCTTCGATACGCCAAACGCCGATGCACTGGAGCAGTTCCATGACGCCATAGTAGAGCGTACCAAGGCGGATACGCGGGCAGCGAGGGTATAGACATGCCTTATGAGGAACTATTCGGCTTGGACGCCTCGGTTGTCAGCGAGGCCAATTTCGCAACCGTATTTGGGAACCTTCTTGAAGGGGTCTTTCTAGGGATCAGTGACGAGTGCCGTGTGGATGCCTCTGCCCCTGCGGCCATGACCGTGGAGGTTGGGACAGGTACATTCATTACAGGCGGCGTCTTTGGGAGGGTATCCGCTGCAGAAACGCTTGTTATAGGTGCTGCGCCAGGGGCAGGCAATGAGCGTATCGATAGAGTGGTGCTGCGAAGAGACCAAGCCACTAATACCCTAACCTTAGTCATTCTTCCTGGAGTTCCCGCCGTTGTAGGTGCGGCAATTCCTACAGCCTTGACTCGCAACGGCATCTATGAGACTAGCCTTGCTCGAGTCTATGTAGGGCCAGTAGTGGTTGCGATCAACGCCGAAGACATCACCGATGAACGTGGTGAGCCGGCAATCTGCGGCTATGTCTCGGGCAAGGCCTACGAGCAGGTGGACAGAAATCATGTGGAGGGCAATCGGCAGTGGGGTGCCTGGAGCGGTTATGGGAGTCAGGTCTTGGTGGCTCTAGCTCAGCTCTATGCGCAGTCAATGATAATCGACAATGCTAGCATTCGTGTGCGGGATGCTGACGGTATCGGACTTCGGCAAGATACCCAAGCCGTTCTGAACGATAGTGCCTACATCCTCGGGGCCTACAACACCGTGGGGCCGGTTGCTGCCCCCTGCCACGCTAGGCGCTACTGGACAGTATGGGAGTGTAAGTTCAAACTAGCCGCAACCACGCTGGAGCGCCTATTCGTTGGCCTTCATAGTAGCTTTGACCCTGCCGTAGTGCTGGTCGATGCCCCCGTCGGCGACTATGCAGCGCTCCAGTATTCTACAAGCCGTGCTGACACCAATTTCCAGTTTACCCATCAGGTTAATGCTGGTGTGCAGCAGGTCTTGGACACAGGCATTGTCGTGGATACCGCTGCTCATATCTTCAGGATAGTATGTCGTGCTGATGAAACCTGGATGTTGCTGGAACTGCTGGACACCAATCGGAATATTGAGGCTTCGGCCTGGATTGCCGGAGCGACCCTCCCCACGCTAGCCACTAATCTGTATCCGTGGTCGGGGATTAGGACGCTGGTGGCGGGTGCGAAATCGCTCACTCAGTATTACGCCAAGGGTGTGAACAGGAAGACGTAATGACAGTAGCACAGATCTTTGGGCTAGACCAGTCGGTTATCGGAGAGAGCACCTTCGAAGCAGCCTTCGGAGGGTTGCTGGAAGGAGTCTGCCTGGGATACTCCGAAGAATGCCGTGTACTTCATGTAGTGGCTCGAGTCGTCCGACTTGGGCCAGGGGTGCTGTGTACGGGAGGGGTTTTTGTAGAGGTCACTGCACCGGAACCCTTCCTCATAAATCACGCTGGCGCTCTGCCTCGATATGATCGTATAGTAGCTCGCCGCGACAATACTACCAACACCGTATGGATCGGAGTGAAAGAGGGTACGCCTGCTGCTGCCCCAGTCCCTCCCTCATTGACCCGCTCTGGTGGGGTCTATGAGATTAGTCTCGCCAAGGTATTGGTTAGGGCTGGAGCCATAATGATCACCGCGGAAGATGTCATGGACGAGCGAGGCGAGCCTTCGCTGTGCGGCTACATAAGCTTCAAGGCTTACGAGCAGGTCATGAGGGGGATGGAGGAGGGTTTCCAGCAGAGGGGCGATTGGTCTGCCTATGCGCATGCCGCAGCGCTGGCGGGAAACTTGTTGTGGGAGAATACTGTTTCAACTGACACTTCCTCGGCAATCATCACGGATGCTGATGGCATTGCCTTACAGCAGGACACAAACAATGTCGCTGACACCGAAGCCTGGTCTTATGCTTTCATTTGGTGTCATCGTCGTGAATATCACAGCGTAGTTGAATTCAAGTTCAAACTGTCCTCCATCGCGGATGTTAGAGTCTTTGTAGGTCTGGCTTTTGATGCTCCTAACTGTGAATTTGATCTTGATCCCGGGCCGTCGGCCTATGCAGGACTCCAGTTCTCGACGGGTAGGGGGGATACCACTTGGCACTTTGTGACTAAAGAACAAGTTATTCAGACACTTGTGGATACTGGGATTGCGGCTGACACCAACGCCCACCTCCTACGAGTAACCTGCGATGAGGCAGTGAGCCAAATCCTTATCGAACTCTTTGATACCCACCACAACATTGAAGCGTCCTACACCTTTACTGCAGATCTCCCCCCTTCGGCTATGAGGTTTTATCCCACTTCCGGAGTTCGAACATTGGCAAATGCTGTCAAGAGCATATATCAATACTATGCTAGTGGTATCAATAGGGGAATCTAGATGACCAACAACTACGCTCCCTTCTTGCATAATGTGAAAGTCACCCTTGGGCGTAACTTATCCCTAGGGGGTATCTCCACAGATCTTTTCGAGGAATGTCTCCGTGGCCATCAATTCCTGTTCTACTACCCCGCAATCTTCTGCGACCATTGTACAGAAGCTAAGTTCTCGTTCAAGCCCATCCCTCAGGTCTCTTACCCTCTTACAGAGTTCTGTCCAAGAGGTTTCTCTGCACGCATCTATCGTCGGACAGTCTGTGACGGTAGGGCAGTCTGTGACAGTAGGACAGGCAGGACAAGTCGTGTTTTCGAATTCCGGGGGCATGACAGCCAGAAAGCTAGGAGTTTCCATCAAAATCCAATAGGCATCGCCCCGTTCAAGCGACGTCAGTGTGTTCAACTCTACCCTATCCGGCACATAGCGATTGAATGCCTGGCTATCATTATCCCAGTTGTAGATGACTCGCAAACCATCAAGACCCTCCAGTGCGATATTGGCAGGCTGGGTTTCGCTAGACCAGACGACTTGGTTCCAGCCTTGACGCAATTGCAGGTGCGTCATTTCCTGCACTGTGCCCGTCTCCCCGAAGACCGCCATACTTCCAGCAACAAGAATTCCGGCAATGAATCCGACAATCATTCCCAGTTTCATGATCTCCCTCCTTCTGAGACATCTCGCCAACATCACCTTTCATTATACGGACTTTCACCATTTGAGGGAAAAACTGTACACCGTGTACAGATTTTGTCTGAAAAAAGATGACCAACAACTACGCTCCCTTCCACCACAACGTAGATGCCCCCGACCACGGGCGGGCGCTGCGCGTCACAGCCACCGATGTGGCCGGGGAGATAAGCATAGCTGCTGGCCGTTACCGCATCGACCAAACCGTCACCAATCGTCCGGTGGCCACCACCTACCCAGCCATCCCGCCGCTGGGCAACGGCGTGAACTACATCTACATTGACGCCCTGGGCGCCATTAACAGTAACATCGGTGGCCCTTACCCGGCCAACTCTATCCCCCTGGCCCGAGTGACGGTGGCCGCGGGCGTTATCGTACCGCCCATCGTGGATGACCGCTGCTTTTTCTACGAGGATACGGCAGCAGGTGGTGGGGCCAACACACTGGACCAGGCCTACGATCAGGGTGGTGCAGGTGCTGGCCGGCAGATAAACGCCCAAGACGGGGCTGTCCTTATTACCAACCCCGATGTGGACGCGGGCATCCCCAACCTTGAGCTCACGCGAGCCCCAGGCGACATTGCGGCCCAGCAAATCCTCGGCCTACGTGCTGTGGGTGACGCCGCCTTTCGCTTTGAGATGCTTGGCAACGGAGTCATGCGCTGGGGGACTGGCGCAGGAGCTGTGGACATCGTGCTCGAGCGGACAGCGGCCAACCGTCTTGGGCTTGCTGTGGGCGACATCTTCGAGGCCGATACCATCGGGTCCCGCGGCGGCGCCCAAGTTAGCATGGAGGACGGGGTCAGTATCCCCGAATTCTTAGGCTTGCCGCCTACTCTCATCGGAATCGTGGCAGGGGTGGCCATCCCCGTGAGGAGCCACCACAGCCTCTCAGCTCAGGCTGGGGTAGCCGATGACCTTGATACCTTGAACATAGCCCCTGGCCCTGCCATTGACGGGGACGTGTGCATCATCCGGCCAGACACCGGGGACACAATCACTGTCAAGCACAACATTGGCAACCTGCTCTGCGTGGGTAACGCGGACATCGTGCTGGACGATGACCACGACTTCTGCATCTGCATCTACAACGCGACGCTTACCAAGTGGATGTGCCTGAGCGACACCGGCGGCGCAGGTGGCGTCCAATCCAGAATCCAAGATGGTGACAATGACACCTATGTGGAGACAGACGCCGGTGGTGCCGACCCTGACCAGGTGGATGTGTTCACGGGCGGTGCCCGGCGCTTGACGATAGGAGCCGTGGGTGCGGAATTCGAACAAGTTGTCACCGCAATGGGTACAGCGCCGAACGCAAATAACTGGTTCGAGGCTTCCCCCAACGCCCCAGTGGCTGACGCTAGGATTGGACTCAAGATCAATCCCCTCAATCCGGTTCTGGCGGGCGGCGTTGGAGAATTTCAAGGCATTTTCGGTGCTCCCAATCTGTATGCTCCCGCAGGCGCGGGGGGGGCGAAACTCCAAGGACTCAACTTTATGGTTGGTGCAGCGGCCAACAATGTGGCAGCCACTTTCTCTTACGTCAATGCCCTTCACGTTAGGGCAGGCGCCGTCGCGGCGGGCCCTGGCGGCAACCTCACGATCACGGAGGAACGCGGTGTCTACGTTCAAATCCCCAGCATCCAGGCCATCGCTGGGGCAGCCCTGGTTGTAACTAACTATACCTGCGTGGACGTGGAGGACGTGCAGAACGCGCTTGTCCAAAACCTGCGGGGCCTGAAAATAGATGACTGCACCCTCGGTAGCGTCAGCAATCGCATCCTAGAACTCGGCCCTGCCGTCGCAGGTGGCGTCTATATGCGGCTGGAAGGCTCAACCGATTTCCCGGGCGCTGTCGGCACGACACCACTCCATCTGGCCGAGGTCTCCGCAGGGCCGGTAACCACGATGCGTCGCGTCCAGTGGAAGGATGGGGCCGCAATCGGTGCCGGCGACAAAGTGATGATTCTCGTATAAGGAGATGCGGATATGAGGGAAGCACTGAACCTAAAGTTGCAACTGATACACCTTCTAGCAGGGTCTCGGGCCAACCTACTCCAGCAGGTTCAGAACCTTCCAGCTGGCACGCCGACGAAGGTGGGGGGGGCACTATCTGTCATCAAGGCAGCGCTCACGGTGCTCGGTGGCAAACTGAGCGATCCCGAACCGTCGCCAGTGGCCTACACTGAGGAGCAAATCGCCCTGGCATCTATTAGGAACGCTGAGGTAGCCATCCGCACTGTAAGGTTCAAGGAAAACTTGGAGAAGCTAGAGGCCGCACTGATGGTCGATCATGCTGGACAACCCGTAATGGACTGGACGGACAAGGAAAAGGCAAAGGCACTAGCCTACATAGAGCGGGAGATAGTCGCTATCCAGCAGGCCATTGACGACTTGGTATAAAGCTATGGGAGAACACTGTGCTGATGGTGGACCTCAATGGCATGTTCCGGTTCTACGGGAACGCCAAGACGGCGTTTTCAAGCCTGTAACAAGCGGGTGGAGCCTGTGAACGTTTACGGCACGTTCGGCCTCAACAGCATGTACATAGTATTCCACCATCTGCAATGAGGCCCAGCCACCCAGAACCTTCACCGCAAGGGGGTCTATGCCTGAGCGTAGACACAGACAGGCCCAAGTGTGGCGGAAGCGGTGGGCATGACACGGGGCCACTTTAGCGTCATGGCCGAGACGATCCAGCATCCGGCTCAACTTCTTGCGATCCCACCCTTCTGGCCAGAGATATCCATCGGAGGACACTCTTTCAGCTAGGTATGCTTTGAGGGCAGCCTTGGGCTTCGGGTTGAGAGCGAGGACGCGGCCCTTACCACCCTTGCCCCGGGTTACCCGCAGTTCATTCTCTTTAACGTCAAGGTCCTCCAGTCTCAGGTTTGCCAGTTCACTCGCTCGCAGGCCGCAGTCAAGGAGAAGAAGGAGTGTGAGTTGTTCCATAGGCCTAGTAGCGGCAGTCAGTAGACGCTGCAACTCGTCCGCAGTGAACGGGTGGGGAGCTGTTCGATGCAGGGGAGCCATCTTTAGGTCTCCAATCGGGCTCTCAGGAATCTTCCTGTGATCCTTCAGCCAATGGAACCAAGACTTGAAGACACGGGAATTGAGGATGATGTATGCCTGTGAGTCGCCGAGTTCAGCCAAGTGCTGGAGATAGGAAAGGACTTCCTCGCGGCTCACTGAATCTACGCAGTGGTCTGACCCTAGCCTTTTGGCCAAGCCCGTCAAGAGCGTTCGGTAGAGTTCAAGCGTACTCCGTGCCCTACCGGCAATCGCCAGTTCGGCCAAGAAGGCGTTGATGCTGTCTTCAATGGTGGCGCAAGCCTTGCGTTTGAACACTTCGGCGCTAATATACCAGGCGGAAAGTCCTAGCGGGGATAATTCCCCATGGCTTTTGACGGATTATACTAAACATATAGGCCGAGAAAGTTTTGAGATTGGTGTTCAAAAGGGTTGACAAGGTAGCGACGTGGCCGTATATTACATGTATATGGACGGTTCTTCAATGGCTACAAGCAAGACTGTGCGCGACCTGCAGGCAGAGGCCAATGTCACGAGTGGCCAAGTAGCCCTCTTCTGTGGGGTTTCTAAGCAGAGCATCTCCAACTGGCGGAACGGGATCAAGGGTCCCCGGGGCTTCCGCTTCGACCGCCTCCGCATAATCCTCAACTGCACTGCTGGGGAGCTTGAGGTCGCGCTCGCGGCTACCCGCCGGGACGGAGGGAAACCCCATGACAAAGGATGAGTTGGACGAGATTCTGTTCTTCATGAACGATGCCCAGACCACGATAGAGCGTGGCGAAGACCTCAACTACACGCTGGGCGCGATCGAGAAGATGAGGGCGAACGTGTGGACGCTATACCACGCCCTCGAAGCCGAGCCGCTGGCGGTGGGGTGGCTCCATGAATTGCTCTATGTCGGCGGAGAACTTGTGGGTGCCAGGTTTAGGAGCGAGGGTGCCCACCAGATGTATAAGACAATAGAACCAGACTCGGTGCCCGTCACCATCCACGCGAGGAAGCCATGACGAAGCACCTCCCAGGACTGCTGACCAGGCCCCGCATCGCTAACCAGCCGGTGCAGAAGAAGTGCCAAGCACTCATCAAGGACGCCCACGGCGGCCAGCATCGCTGCCCGAATCAGGTGAAGGAAGGCCAACGCTACTGTGGCCGTCACTGTCACTGGAACCTACCACGGGAGGCTTGGGACAGCAGCAAAACGGAGCGCAAGCCATGACCGCTGAGCGGGACTATGAGGCCATGATCCTCTTCCGCATCGGGCAGGCCCGCCGGCGGCTGGCGCTTGCCAACCTGCGCCTCCAGCGAGCCCAGGACGCCATGCTGCGCTTCGACCTTGCCCATGTCCTACCCTTCGACCCCGAGGGCTTCACCCAGGGCTGGCCGGAACACCGGGTCATGCCCCGCAACCTGCCCCTGTGGCAGGTTGCCATTTTCGCCGGGGAACCTGAGCGGAGCTGGTGGGAAGGTCAGTGGCCTTGGGAAGCCGAGAGCAGGAGGAACTAGGGATGATCAACTCTACCTGTGGCTTCGACCCCTACCGACACCTTACGCGGCGTGGTGGGTGTGGCGTATGGGTGGGCTACCTCGGACCCTCCAGCGATCCCATGCGTCCTATGATTCTCGCGTCGACGCCGTACTTCCACAACGGCATCGCCTGGTGTGCGGCCTGCGTTCAGGGCTTCAAGGTTCGACACATGGGCCAGGGAGTGTTCGTGCGGCCCAAGGAAGATTGCGAGAGACGGGTTGAAGAAGCTCTGTGGAACGAGACGGGAATTGGGCCGGTGAAAGGCCCGAAGCTGGAGGAATTGTACAGATGACAGAAAAGGAACTCGCGGACGCTTTGCCCACGCTCGGGCGCGTGGACGCCCGCGATGCCCAGGCTCGCGTATGGCTACGCCTTGCGCGGGCGCATGGAATTTCGGCTGAGGTGGACCGTCTGGCATTGGACACTGGAGGTGGTAGATGTGGCGAGGCCAATGTCGGACAAGGGGATAGCTGTCCTGAACCTGATGGATGGGATCGTGGTGGCGGAATGGGGGATGCAGGCTATCAGGGACGGCAGGAAGGAGGTGGCTATGGGGTGCTTCCAAATCGTAAGAGTCCACTGCAAACAGGCAGCGGCGAAGATCGAGCGGTTGAGCACCGGGACGCCCAACCGTACATAAGAAACTCTCGACTCCTATGACTAGCGTAGACCAAAACAGCGCAAGAAACAAGAACCTGCCGGACGGCCACCTCAGCTTAAGAGGTTGTCATGCCGACACAGGAGGGAAGCAAGTGGTAGAGAGCAAGCCCGACACGATGCTGGCCGAGTATGACGACGACACGCTGGCAACGATGTCTGACGAGTTAGCCAAGGAAGCCGAACGCTTGGGCCGGCTGTCCCGCGGAGCCTTCGAGGAACTGAAGGTGCGGATCCTAGAGCGGGGTGCGACGAAGCTGGAGACGCCGCACTGGACGGGAGCCGTGAAGCCGGGGGCGATCAGCCATACGGTTGATGATATTGACCGTTTTCTGTGGCGGCTTACCCCACTACTCACGGGACCAGAACTCGACACGGCGTTTGTTTCACCCCCGCCGCCCAAGCTTCGGGTAGACCATCGCGGCGTCAACGAGCTCTACAAGCGCGGCGGCGACATCGCGGCCATCATCGATGAAGAGCGCAACAGCGTTCGCGGGGACGAGCGGCTGGTGTTGGAGCGGAAGCCGGAGGTGGCGTGATGGTGGCGAAGGAAGGAAATGAAGCTAGCAGGCAGGTGGCTGACGTTATCTGGCCAGCCCAGGGGAAGGCTCGCCGATCACTAGACGAGATAGCGGATGGGTTAGAGGGTATCGCACAGGCGTTGCAGGAGGGCGGCTTGCCTATTAGTGCGGCCATGCTCAGAAAAGACGCTGACGCCTTGAGGCTGCGCCACGACCACGCCGACCCCTGCGATGACCTAGCTTGCCCCTGCCGCAAGGCAGAGGCCGATGACTGGCGGCAACACGGGGCCGTCAGGTACTAAGGAGGGAGAAGTGGCAGTAAGAATTGTTGGCTATCCCGCTACTGGAAATAGGCCTCCCATGGCACCAGTAAGCGTCACGGTAGACTGCTGCATTTGCGGCGAACCCCTGGCTTGCCGCTGGACAGACAGCTTTGGCATCGGGGCCTGCCTCTGCTGTGGCGCGCCTTACAAGATACTGCCCCGCGACCAAGAGGATCAGTCAATGCTCCTTCAAGATTGGAAGCCGATCCTCAAGCGCTACTGGGAAGAGAAACACCGCAACGTCGACCCCGGAGCCTACAACTTCCCAGGCAGTTCCTACGAAGTCGCTACGCAGGAAGACGTTGACACTCTTGAATCTTGGCTAGAAGTGCACCGGGATCAGTTGCCAGCAAGGAGTTAGGAGGGAACCATGACGGAAGAAGAGACAGGCACACTCGCGGAGCGCTGTCAGCAGGCTGGAGACGCTGGCTACGGGGACGCCCTGTCCATGCAGGACTTGGAGGACAAGGTGTTCCAGGTTATCGACTTCACCCCCGGCGAGAGCGAGGGGAAGTGGGGCACGCGGCGCTGGAACCTGGCCCGGGTGATCATTGAGGACGGCGAGGACACCTATGAGGGAGAAGCCTTCCTCAGCGGCAACCGGGTCAACCGCGTCCTTGACATGCTCCAGGCCGACGGCGAACTGCCCATCAGGGCAAGGATCTTGCGCCGTAGCGATCTGCAGGGAACCCCCTGGGACCTTGTGCCGGCCGACTCAGACTTGCCGATGGATGGGGATCTCCCGTTGGCCGAAGAACTCCGGGAAGCCGTGGAGTCCGAGGCAAAACCCGTTGACTCCCCGGTCACCGCGGCCGCCAAGAAGGCCGGGGCCGTCGAGGTAGACCGCAAGACCGTCGTCACCCTCCGTCACAAGGGCGGCAAGCAGGCTGATATGGAGTGGGATGAGTTCTGTGGTGCCTGGCAGAAGGAAGGCTTCGGGCTAGACGAGCTCGGCGACATCTGCGGCGCCACTAGCGCCCAGGCCGTCAGCCACTGGTTTGCTGCCAACAAGAACCGCACCATCACCACGCTCAAGAATGAGGCTACTAAGCGGCGGAAGCCCCTAGAGGAGGCGGCTATGCCGTTCGAGTAGAGGGGCCGCACCCCCCGGCGGGGTTTGCCCCCCGCCGTCGCCGCCCCAGCCCAGTTTCGGGCACAAAGTCCGATGCTGGGAGGCTGGCCACTGGGGCGACGACGATGGAAGGGCAAACCAAGAGTTGCACCGACTGTCGGCACTTCAGGGTGAACGGACGCTACCCGGGCTGTGAATGGTACAGCGAGTGCCGCGCCGAGAAGCCCGAACCTGAACGGTGGGTATTCGACCCTAGGAAACGCTACAAGTGGTGGGACTACCTCAGGAGGCGCCGGGATGACCGATGATCCGATGACCTGGGAGGGCCTGTGCCCGCTGGGCCCCTCGTGCCCCTTCCCTAACGATCCTGACTGGCATATCCCTCATTGTGGTCACGGACTTGTCGGTGAACATCACCACTGGCCGAAACGCTCCCGCGGCGGCAAGCGAATAGTGGCGTTCCTCTGCCACAAGTGCCACAAGATGGCCGACGAGGGACCCGGCGGCAACGCCATCAAGGAGTTCCCCGATGGCACCGAGCGCTATCTGCTGTGGGACGGCCACGGCAAGATGTTGGTGGAGCGGGTAATCGGGCGGTGGAAGGAAGAGGCAGCAGAAGTCGTTGGCGACGAACCTGCAGGGGTGGCTGCTGCAATGGAAGTCGCGGGCGTAGGGCCACCCGCCACGACGGTTTCCACCCATACCAACCTGTATCCCGAAACTCTTCCTGGCATCGCTGGCATCCTTGAACTGCTTCACATGAAGGCCCATCCTACCGGCCTAACATTTGGCGACGAACAGACTGAAGAGGAATGGGCGTTCGGCGGCAAGTTCCTTGGCTTCTTGGGGTCATGGCTCCCCTGGGCCGTGGGCGACTGGCTCAAGCAGGGGCAGTGGAAGTGGGGCGAGAAGTATGCCCAGGCCGCCTCAGAGACGGGCCTCAAGGAAGAACGCCTCCAGCAATACCAATGGGTTGCAGAGCACGTGGAAAACCGTACACGGTGTACAGATTTGAGCTGGAGCCATCATCGGGAAGTCGCGGACCTGGACGCCGGCCAGCAGGCCGAATGGCTGACGCGGGCCCGGGACGAGGGTATGACGGCAAACGACCTCCGGCTGGCCATCAAGGGCGGGGAGCCAGAGCCGCGGCTGTACGAATGCCCTAATTGCCATCATGAAGGCCCATTGGCTGACTTCAGGAGGGAGCGATGAGATGAACACGGCTTTCCCGCCAGACCTTACTACAGGGCAAACACAGATCCTAGCCAAAGAGTTGAACCTTTTGCATGAACGGGTCAAGCGGCTAGAGCAAGAAGTGAGGGGCCTAAAGACACAGTGCAGGGAACTCAAGACCGAATTGCTTTTTGAGAAGCAACGATGACCCACGACATCTTCTGGGTTTGCTTTCTGCTCGCCGTCTGGCTGGCCGCACTCCTCGCCGTGGACTGGCTGTACGGCCGCTGGCAGGCCTTCAAGGACGACCGCCGCATCGCCCGCCGGGTACGCGGCCTCGCGCAGTGGCGGCAGACGCGCTATAGGGGGAGGCCATGACCAGCCGCGAACGCCTGCCCGACGAACGCCAGTCAGTGACTCACAAGTTCACAGTCGAGGAACAAGAGGGCTATGTCATCGTCGGCCTGTACGAGGACGGCCGGCCCGGCGAGGTATTCGTCAACGTCTCCAAGGAAGGGTCCACAGTATCCGGTCTCACGGACTGCTTGGCCGTGGTTACGTCCGTGGCCCTGCAGTATGGTGTGCCGCTGCAGGTGCTGGTGCGCAAGATGAAGGGGCGCCGCTTCGAGCCCTACGGGCGCACGAAGAACAAGAAGATCCCCCAGACCACGTCGTTGCCAGACTACATATTCCGGTGGCTCGAGCTGAAGTTTGGGGAGAAGAAATGATCACGCTGGCTAAGTTGCTGGCATTTGCCCTAGCTGCGTGGCCTGGGTGCTGCCTCTCCCTGGGGGGCGGGCTGTCATGGTGAGTATGCCGTGGGCCGCCCCCCCGCGGGTCCCGCCCGCCCTCCGGGAAGGGGCAGAAACCGTACACGTGTACAGGTTTGAGGAATGACTGAACAGTTTCAACTCTTCCCACTGCTTTCAGCGGAAGAATACGCCAGCCTGAAGGAGGACATAGCCCAACGCGGTGTCCTCATCCCCCTAGAGATTGACCAAGACGGCGAACTGCTTGACGGTTTCAACCGTCGCCAAATATGTACCGATCTGGGAATTGAGCCGCCCACCGTTACGCGCATCTTCGATTCTCCCGAAGCCCGCCTAGCCCACGTCATAGCTGTGAATCTAAAGCGGCGCCACCTGAACGAAAGCCAGCGGGCGATGGTGGGCGCACGGGTGGCTAGTATGCCACAGGGGGCAAGGACAGACATTGCGCAAATTTGCGCAATGTCCCAGCTTGAGGCTGCTGACTTACTCGGTGTTTCAAGGCGTAGTGTTCAGAGCGCCAAGGCGGTGCAGGAGCAAGCCGAGCCAGAGGTAGTGACACTGGTGGAACAGGGAAAGATGACTGTCGCTGCTGCTGCTAAGTTGGCAAAAAAGCAACCCAGGAAACAGCGAACTACAGCAGCGAAGGTACGGGCAAGCAAGACGCGGAGTGAGGCTACCACTCACGTTGCACAAGCCACGGGCGAGACTGAGTGGTTCACCCCACCTGAATATATTGAGGCTGCTTGCCTTGTAATGGGCGGGATCGACCTTGATCCCGCCTCGTGTGAAGAGGCTAAGCAGATAGTCCGGGCTGACACCTTCTACTCAAGCCAAGATGACGGCCTAGCGCAACGGTGGTTTGGCCGAGTCTGGCTGAACCCGCCCTATTCACAGCCCCTCATTGTTCAGTTCGCCGACAAGCTAGTCGCCAGCTTCAATGCTGGCGATGTGAAACAGGCGTGTGTGCTGGTGAACAACGCCACGGAAACAGCTTGGTTCCAGTTGATGTTGAAGGCTTCTTCGGCTATCTGCTTCATTCGAGGGCGGGTGAGGTTTCTGAACGCTGAGGGCGAGAATACCGGCGCACCCCTACAAGGCCAAGCCGTCCTCTATTTCGGCAACAAGGCCGCTGCCTTTCAGGATGCCTTTAGGGATTTCGGCCTAACTACTATGGCGGCTTGGGAATGATTAACAGGGGTGCCATCCGTAATAGGGAACACTCCACTCAGGTAATAGACTATTCTGGGTTGCGTTATGGCAACATCACTCCCACCAATATTGAGGGGGCTATGGACTTTGGGGGCAAGGCATTCATCTACCTTGAATACAAATATGGAGACGCACCCCTGCCTCGCGGCCAGGAACTTTATTTTGAACGGCAAGTAGAAAAGCTCAGCGTACCTGCCATCGTCATCGTTGGTAGTCACAACACCCACGGAGACATCGATGGTGCCAACTGCAGAGCCACCCGAACATATTACAAAAAGTGGGTTGCTCTTGCAGAATCCTTGACAGTCCGAGAGGTTATCGACAAATTCCTGTCCTTTCATGACTTAGGACATTATCTATCATGAAAACAACACCCCCCGTGCAAGGGTGCTACAAACCGCTACAGATCGCTACTTTATATCTAATACATCATATATGTAGTGCTATAGATCGCTACGATCCGCTACGGATCGCTACGATCCGCTACGGATCGCCACTTGCACGCGTGGGGCTGTTTTCGTGAAAAGCAGGGATCAGTGGATTCGTTACTGGCGCAAAGTCGAAAAGGTTCTCAGTGTCCGGGTCACGCCCTCATATCGGAAGCTGCTCATGGATATGTACAGCGAGGAGCAGTTCGAGGCGGCCCTAGCGGATCTCCCAGCCTACATAGGGTCCCTAGAGTTCGGTCAGACGCCGAAGGCGTCCATGTTCGAGCAGGTGTTGAAGGAACTCAAGGAACCCAAGCCAGAGCCCGAACTGGAACCCGAGCTGCCTGCTTCCAAGGTAGAGCCGGAGCCCGAGAAGGCCGAGGGCGGCGAGCCGATAGTGTGGTGGCTGGACGAGCACCCGGACGTCCCCGACTACATAAAGGGGCTGCCGAACCTAGTGAAGGCGCTCATGGAATGCTGCCTGAACGGGACGGACCGGAGCCTGGACTATGCCCTAGCCGGGGCCCTGGCCGCGGTGGCGGCGGCCGTAGGCAACAGGATCAAGATCTACTCGTGGGGCAACGTCTACTGCCACAGCAACGAGTACACCCTGCTGATAGGGAAGACCGTGAAGGCTCGGAAGAGCCGCCAGATCACCTGGGTACACCAACTGATGAAGGACGTTAACTCTGATCTGCTGGCGCCCCACGCTCGTTCTTGGCAGGGGCTGGCGGCGCACTTGGAGGACAACCCGAGTGCCTTGTGGTGCATTGACGAATGGAGCGGCATCCTGGGCGAGCTCAAGTCGCAGGAATACTACCAGGCGATGCGGGGAACGCTCTTGACCCTCCAAGAGCATGGTGGTGTCTGGAAAATGCGGCTGGCGCGGTTGTCCGTCACGGTTGACGAGCCGGCCCTGAGCATTCTTGGGGGCATCCAGAGCAGGATCTTCGCTCAGGAAATGCTAACCGCGAAGGACATTGAGGGGGGGCTGGTCAACCGTTTCCTGCTCATCATCCCAGAAGAAGGCCAGCGGGACTGGCCTTCCCTTGAGTGGGATGTGAGGGAGACGCAGAGGAGCCGCTGCATACGCAAGTTGCGGGAGCTTGGGCAGGCGGGGTCCACGGTCTACGCCGGACACATTCAGCCCATGGTGACGACTTGGAGCGATGAGCCAAAGGAATTCTTCGGCGAGTCGGGCGAGATAGTGGCGGCACGGGCATCCATGCACATCATAAAGACAGCGGTGAACCTTTGGGCCGCGGATGTGGGGATGCCGCCGAACCGCATGGAGATTCCCCTGGAGTATGGGGAACATGCCATGAGGGTGCTGGAGCCGTGGTTCCTGCGGGCTGCGACCTTCGTGGACGAGGAGTGGATCAAGGTGCCGGGGGAGGCTATCCGGCGGGACATCCTGAAATTCATCCAGGGGCGGGACGGTGAGGAGGCTACGGTAAAGGACATAGGCAAGTTCATCCAGCTCTCGAGCCGCCAATTGCGGGAGCACTTGGACACGCTGTACGAGCGCGAGGTCGTGGTGCGGCGGCTGGATGATGCGGACAAGGAAGTCTACAGGTACGTGGGATGAAGCCTTACTACGAACGCGGCGGGGTAACAATATTCCACGGCGATTGCCGCGACATCCTGCCGCAACTGGAGAGCGTGGACTTGGTGCTGACTGACCCACCGTATTGCTCAGGAGCCCGAAGAGACGCCGACCGACAAGTACGCGGGGCAATGTTGCGCAGCCTCGAAGACGAAGATTGGTTCTCTAATGACGCGATGACGACGTGGGGGTTTGAGTGGTTTTTGCGGAGTATGTTGACGCAACTGCGCCCTCGGCTGCTGAAAGGTTCCCACCTCTACTTCTTCACCGATTGGCGGATGCAGCCCGTACTCTACGCAATGCTCGAATCGTGTGGTTTCCGGGTCAATCATTCTCTTGTCTGGGATAAAGGGCACTTCGGCATGGGGGCATATTGGCGTAATCAACACGAGCATATCGTGTTCGCGTCGCTAGGGATGCCAAACGAGATGTTAGACCACGGTAGAGGCTCGGTACTCACTTGCCGTGCTGTCTCACCGGACTCTCGTATTCATCCTACTGAAAAACCCATTGAACTTATCAGAGAGATTATCACTGCCGTTCCTGGCGACCTCATCCTTGATCCCTTCATGGGGTCGGGCACAACCCTACGCGCCGCCAAGGACTTAGGGCGACGGGCTATAGGCATCGAGATTGAGGAGAAGTATTGCGAGATCGCAGTCAAGAGACTGGCCCAAGAGGTGCTGCTGTGACGCTGAGGCTCGCCGAATACGCCGCTGCCAAGAAGCTGGACCCTGGCCTCCTGCGCTCCTACGGGCTGCGGGACGGGCCTAGCGGCCTCGAGATGCCCTACTACAACCGCGCTGGCGACCTTAAGGCCGTGCGCATCCGGCTGTCGTTGAACGGCAACCGGCGTTTCCTGTGGCGCAAGGGCGACAAGCCCATGCTGTACGGCCTGTGGATGCCGCCCAAGGACGGGGCCGTGGTGATAGTGGAAGGCGAGTCCGACGCGCACACCCTCTGGGAGTACGGCATCCACGCCCTCGGCGTCCCGGGTGCGTCCTGCTGGCGGAAGGGCTGGGGCAAGTACCTGCCCGACTGCCGGGTGTTCGTGGCGGACGAGAAGGACGACGCAGGGGCGAGGCTGGTGCGGCGGGTAGCGGATGACCTGGGGCGCCCGATCCGTCGGCTGAAGCTGCCCACCAAAGATGCCTCCGATCTCCACCTACGCGGGGGGCTGGTGGACGCCCTGCACGAGGCCATGGACAAGGCTGAGGGCGTGTTCCCTGAGACGCGGCGGGAGCCTGTCGAGCGGGGCGAGGCGCCGTCCGACTTCTTCCGGCTGGTGGAGCGGCTGAACGCGAAGAAGGTGGGGCGGGAGTGGACGGCGCTGTGTCCGTTTCACCCGGACAGGCGGCCGAGCCTGAGCCTGTCGCAGGAGAAGGGCGTGTATTTCTGTTTCGGCTGCGGGGCGAAGGGCACCCTGCGCTGGCTGGAGCGGGAGTTGGGGCTGGAAAGGAGGGCGTGAACGTGGGCGTCTACGAGGTTCTTGATATCCCAGGCTGCGAGGGCGCACAGGTCAAATGCTGGCAGTGTGAGATGTGCATCGTCAGGGTGGGTGACGAGGTTCCCGCCATAGGTGGGCACGAGTCCTACGTCGTGGCCCTGCGCGAGGGCGGTTACATCATCATTGAGGACGGGAAGGTTGCCCGCTGGGAGGCGGAACTGACGGCGGAAGGGCCGATCTTCGACAAGTGGGGCGGCGTGCTGGGTCCCGAATCAACAGGAATCATGGGCGAAGGGTATTTCAATGGCGGCTAGCGTGATGGGCAAAACCTTACACGGTGTACAGGAAGGGCCCGGCGACCTTCTTAGGGAAGAACTGGCAGCGCGGGGCATGAGCCAAACGGACCTAGCCTGGATCATGGGCCGCCGTGTCAACGTAGTCAATGAAATCATCAATGGCAAGAGGGGGATATCGGCAAGGACGGCAAAGGAATTGGAGGCCGCGTTGGGTATCAGTGCTGAGTTCTGGCTTAGATTCCAAGACCGTTGCCGACTCAGGAAGCTGAAGGGGGCGGCGTGAATGCGCTTCGGCAGCCTCTTCTCAGGCATCGGGGGCATCGACCTCGGCCTCGAACGTGCGGGGATGGAGTGTGCGTGGCAGGTAGAGATCGACCCCTACCGGCGCGAAGTCCTAGCGCGGCACTGGCCGGACGTGAGGCGGTATGAGGATGTGCGAGACTGCTGCCGGGTTGACGGGGCGCTACAAGAAGGGAACCGACAGCGATGCGACAGATGCCTTGATCCTGTTGACCTCATCTGCGGCGGCTTCCCCTGCCAGGATGTCAGCACCGCGGGTAAACGAGCGGGACTTCGAGCCGAACGCTCTGGCCTCTTCTTCGAGTTTGCACGAATCGTTGGAGAGTTACGGCCCAAGTGGTTCTTGGTCGAGAATGTTCCAGGGCTTTACTCAAGCAATGCAGGCAAGGATTTTGACATCGTCATCGGAACGCTTGCCGAACTCGGGTATGGCCTGGCATGGCGAGTGCTGGATAGCCAACATTTCGGAGTCCCCCAACGACGGCGTCGAGTGTTCATTGTCGGCTATCTTGGAGGCCCATGTCCCCCAGCGGTTCTATTTGAGCGCGAAGGCGGCGAAGGGGATTCTGCGGAGGGCAGAAAAGCGGGGCAGAGCATTGCCCACAGCCTTAGAGCAAGCCCTCGTGGAGTTGATGAACACACCGGCACAACCTACATCCCCGAAACGGGATACGCCTTGCCAGCCAGTAGCCGGGGAAGCGGGGACCAGCACGGCAACTGGTGGAACTCAACCTACATTGGTGCGCCGCCTAACCCCGACCGAGTGCGAGAGACTACAGGGCTTCCCCGACGGCTGGACTCTCGTAGATACGCCGCCCTCGGAGACGCGGTCACGGTGAACGTAGCCGAATGGATAGGCAAGAGGATCATGCTGGCAGACGCGGCAATGAGGGAAGCGGAATGAGCGGCCTACGCCAGTGCTGGCGCTGCGGGCACGCCGGCCGCCCGGGCTGGCGGTTGTCCTTCCACTACGACGCTGAGAAGGTGACGGCCTTGAAGGCGGCCGTTCCGCATGAGTACCGGATATGGGACGCAGACAACTCTGAATGGTGGGTAGACAGTGCGCACGAGGCGGCGGTCCTGGCGCTGTTCCCTGAGTTTGAGGCGTTCCTGAAGCAGCCGAGGTTGTTGTGAACCAAAACCGTGTACAGCTTTGAAGGGGGCAGACTGATGGGTCCCTACGATGAAGAGATCCAGAAATTCATAGCAGTAAAGAGGACGAGCATAGGCGGTGTGGACCCCCAGGCCATTGAGTCACGCTACCCGAGCGAGATGGACGGGTTGTTGGTGGGGTGCCCTTGCCCGCGCTGTAGGGGGAGCGTCCTGCCGGATGACGGGGACTTGGTGTGCTTGGCTTGTGGGTGCCGAGTATGCCCAGAGTGTGGGCAGGCGCTGGTGGCGGGTATGTGCGAGAAATGTGATGGTGGGCCGCTGCCGCTGAGGTACAGGGTGGGGCCGCAATGATGCTCTACATAGGAATAGATCCAGGCCTCGATGGGGCCGTGGGTTTTCTTGGCGCCGATGTTAGCATCGTCCGCACGCCGACGATCAAGGTAGGGAAGCGAAGGCAATACCGGGCACAGGAGATGTCGGAGATTCTTCAGGATCGCCTTCCTCTTGGTGGGCCAGGGAATAGATTCGCCATCCTAGAGTCCGTCCATTCCATGCCCAAGCAGGGCGTGGCCAGCTCCTTTTCCTTTGGCCGGGGCTTCGGGCTCTGGGAGGGTATCTTGGTGGCTCTCGTGATTCCCTACCTTCTTGTGGCACCGCAGACATGGAAGGCTGTCATGCTCCGAGACATGCCGAAGGACAAGAACGCGGCCAAGCTCCAAGCATCTCGCCTGTGGCCTGAGTTAGGTCGCCTATCAGACGGTGAGGCTGAAGCTCTCCTGATGGCAGAGTACGGGAGAAGGTTGCAGGGGGCGACGTGACTTCCCCATCGGCATCGCGGCCCGAGTCCGCTCGGACGGCGACGAGGTTGGGTAAGTGATTCAGAAGAGGAGGTACAACGTGAGGAAAATCGTTCTCGCCATCTTCGCCGCCATCCTTGCGGTAGGACTCGTGGCAACACAGGCCGAAGCATACGACCCTTGTGGTGGGTTCACCCTACGGGTAGAAGGTAGGGGGCACACCCTTAAAGCCGCCCAAGCGCCGACAGTCACAACGGAAGGTGGCTTGTGTGTCCTTGAGTGGACACGGCGACAGTTCGCGGGCATCAACGAGGCGCGGTTCTACGAGAACGGCGAGTTGTTCCTTGTTGAGCAGGACGTACCACGCCGAAAGCTGGGCTATGACTACACGTTCAAGTTGACCCTTGGCTATCCAATCGAGGTCGAGATCAACGCCGAACGCTATCTGGTTTGGGGTGGCATCAAGTATGGCTATCACGAACTCCACTCCGGCTATGAGCATCCATACCTACACCCTGACTGCATCGACGCAGGGGGGGTTGGGCCTGAGTGCATAGCGAGGACGATAGAGAAAGATTAGGGAGTAGGGCGATGATTACGATACGGGAAGGCTTCGCAAACCCAGGCCAAGCTACCATCTGGCGCGAGAGGGAAGGGGTTTATATCACGGCTGGCAGCAACGAGCAAAGGGTTGAGTTGGAGGTTCTTGGCAAGAAGAGCCTTGCTTGGCTGGTGGAAAACCTAGCGGCAGAACTGCGGGGCTGGCCGAAGGAGGACTAGATCATGGCGCTAAATGGGGGCTGGCCTGCGACGCCGAGGGTAGCTTCTCGGATGTTATCCGTGGGCACACGGCCAGGAATCCGGCCCCCAGCGCCTCCAAGGAGTTTAGAGACATTTAGTGGAAGGACTAAATTTAGGTTGGCCCGTCGCCAGGGCTGCGTCAGGGTAGTTGTGGGACGAGATAGGTTATTGGTATGAAGACTAGTATGGAACAAATCCAGTGCGCGCTGGTGACTCCCACGACGAGAATGGGGCTTGTCGCCCTGCTTGGCGCATCCCTGATGGCGGGTCAGCGGGAATAACTAATGGCGACGCAGCGAATAACACCGTTGGCCCGCCAGGAAGGAGAAGGATGAAGGTCTTGCTGAATAATCGAACTGGTAGGGTACATCGGCTCGCCTCTTTTAACCACCTATATCCAGCTTGCAATACTGGGTGTCCCCCGTCTTGCGAGGAACTAGAGGTGCGCGACCTTGCGAACTGGCAGCATCGCCTATGCCGAAAGTGCTGGCTGAAAAAGAAGGAGGACGTATGACAATTGCGATACATAATCACCCTCGCCGCCTTAGCTCTACTGTTCGCGGCGGCGTGGATATCATGGGGTGGAGGGAATGAGTACGCTTGTTTGGATATGCCCTGCCTGCAAGAGAAAGAACTTTCCAAAGGATCAGCGTTGCTGGTTCTGCGGAGCGAAGAGGCCCTAGATGGAGACGTGGATCGCCTTATCCGGTATGGCGCTGACTGGCGGGATCGGCCTGATATGTGGGTGGCTGGCGGGGAACTATCTGCAATTCCAGTGGATACTCTACAGGAAGGAAGTGTCGCAAGACCCACCGAACTGGCTGTGCGACACCTGCAACCAGTGGAATTGGGACTCGGACAAACGCTGCCACAAGTGCGGGGAGTCGAAGCCCTAGATGGCTGGCCTGCCCTCGAATCATGGTACATCACAATCTACTGCTGCGAGAACGACCCAGGCGGGGCGTACTGTAGCAAAACGGCGTTGGGAACCCAAGTCCGAGAGGGTGTTGTTGCCTGCGACCCAAGATACCTGGGTTCACGCTTTAGCCTGGGTGAGTCTGTGTATGCATGCGAGGATTTGGGAAGCGCTGTCTGGGGCCACCACCTTGACGTGTGGTTCTACGACTGCGGCGACCAACAAGACCCCGAAGAAGGGACAGGCTGGTGGTGGCTCCAAGAAGTCGGGACGCGGGTAGAAGTCATCATTATCGAGTGATGGAGGGCATGGTGGTCAACATGGCCGAGGTAAGTAAGAGTTGGTACGACGAGCTGGAGCCAGGTATACGAGAAGCCGTCCGCCTCCTGCGGGACAACGGCTTCAACACCTGGTGTTCGTGCGGGCACACCCTTGAAATTGAATTGGTGGCCCAGCACGCGGACGATGGTGAGCGCCTTGCCACCTTGCTCTATGAGGCTGGTCACAGGGGATTCGTTGTCCGCACCCATATCGAGGTGCCTCCTGATGGGTATTGGGAGCGAACAATGGCTGTCAAGTTGCAATCCTGGCCCTTCGGAGGTGCGTGTTTCGAGGATGGTGGATAGCAACATGGCCGAGGTAACTTGGTGGGTGGGGGACGTGGTGCCTCACTTGATGAGGAAGCGGGGCAATGAGGTGATAGATGACTCTGCCTTTTGTGAAGTCCCTCACATGGCCAAGGCCTATGCTTCAGGGGCTTTGTATCGAGGTGCTACAGCGGTCACGGTAGTTCCCTACACTGGATGGGACTGTATCTGGCCGTTCTTGGAGGCTGGCCTAAAGGTATATGTCTACCCAATGAATCGTCACTGGCCGCTACCTGGGTGGCCGCGTCTTTGGCGCTCTTGGCAGCGGATGGCGAGGCGTAGGTATGGCAAGGGGAGGGTAGCAACATGGCCGAGGTGAAGGAGGTTCTTATCAACGAGCGCACCGGCACGGTTCACCGCGTCGGCTACGTCAATGCCTGGAATCACCGCCCGCGATGGCCTGCCTGTAAGACTAACAACTTCCTTGCTACTTTCACGCCCAAATACATCGAGGGGTTAGGCGACCTATCAGATGATGCGCGGTGCAAGCGCCTCTGTAAGCGATGCTGGCCGAGGTGATGAGATGAGCCTTGAGTTATGCCCTAGGTGTGGGCACCTGTCAGTAGAGCACGACTCCCACTACGGACGGAAGCGGTGCCTCATGCAGAGTCCTTACTGCGGTTGGAGAGGGGACATTCCTCCGACACAGGTGCAGCGGTTGTCCTCTTTGGAGGCACGAATCTCAAAGCTGGAGGGTGCTGCTCGAGAGGAGGGGACATGAATAGGGAAAAGGCGCTTAAAATGCTGCGGAACATGATTGAGTACGAGAGGCAGCACTTCGGCAGCGACCACATAGAGGAGCTTGAGAACGCCCTTGCCGCCCTCTCTTCCCCCTGTGCCTGTGGGGGGAGGGAGCCGATGGCGGTGGAGAGGGGCTTCATCAACCAGATAGAAGGGGACGACGGTACTTGGCGAACAGTCGAAGGAACATTTACGACACGGCCCCAGAGGGACGTTGACATAAGCCGCTGGATTCCCGCTACCGAAATCCTCTTGAAGAGAGAAGTTGAGCCTTGTGACCACTGCGACCACTGCATCAATGACGGAGCAAGTCACTGCTGCCACTGCCAAATACGCCTAACCCCTGAAGAACGAGACAGGCACCGAGCGCGGCGGGAAGCTGCCCTGCCCACAGAGGAGGGGACGTCATGAGTCATTGGAAAGGCCCACCCTTTGATGTTATGGCTCCGGCCCGCTGTCCTGATGCGATATGGCTTCCTGGTCCTGGGTGGAAGATTTCGGGCGTCCTTGAGGCTACCGGCGTCACCCTACACAGCGCCGAGTACGACCTCGACCCCGACGACAAGATACTCTTCAACGCTCTGCACTCTGAACGTAAGGCTTCGTGGCACTTCACCATCACCAAAGACCCGTTCGCCTTCATCTTTCAGCACTACGAGGACGTTATCACTTGGCACTGTGGCCCAGGGAATCCCTACACCATCGGCATCGAATTGGAGGGCGTTGCCCCTGCGATTGTCGAAGGGCCGCAGTATGACCTACTGGTGCGGCTGCTGAAGTGGATCAAGGAAGATCGGGGCTGGTCGCGGGTTTGGCACAGGGGAAGGCAGACAGCTACGGCGTGGATGTCGTCTATCTATGAGCACCAAGACTGGATGAACACATCCTGCGCCGTATTCTCAAACAACCAGATTGACCCTGTAAAGCTGATAGCAGATTTGAAGGAGGAAGATATGGCAGAAATCCCCACCTATGAAGAGCACAAGAAGCTAGAGCGGCGGGTGGAGCTACTAGAGGAGGCTGCAAGGGCGAGGGCCTTCCATGAGAAGTGGCTGGCAACCATGGGGACGGCCTCCGAAAGTATCCGCTGGGAACAGTATATCGACAAGGTTCAGGCATGGCGGCTGAAGGGGAACGGCTGGGCGCCACCGGCCTAACCTCATTGCAGCCTGCAATCAGGTTGGAGGGGAACATGAGCATAACGAAAGAGATAGCGCGGCTGCGTGAGGAACACTGGCTGGAGGTCAATGCCCTGCTTGGCAGACCGGGCCATGACTATGAAGAAGGAAGGAACTTAGACATCGAGGCCATCAAGGAACTTGCTGACGCCTACAACTATTTGAAGTGGGATGAGGGTACCATTGACATCGCGGAAGAGGCGCTAGTCTTGGGGGACAGGATTGCTGGGCGCGGTGGCTTGGGGCGGGCTTAACCTCATTGCAGCCTGCAAGCAGGTTAAGGGAGGGCAAGGATGATAGACACGCAGTCTTTGGGCCTGTGGCTTTGTGAGGAGATACAAATGTCAACCGATGCCACGATCCTTGAGATGTGGGTGATGGAAGGCAAGATGGTGGTCAGGTGGCGTAGGCCCGTTTGCCATACAGCGCTCTTTACCATTCGTAGTGATAAGGGGGAAGGTGAGGGCAAGGATGAGGCGTAAGGTTTGCAATACCTGTAGGCATGCCGAGCTTGCAGTTCATGGTCTATGGGCTTTCTGTTATCGCTGGGACAAAGACGGTCAATCCATAGGACTGCGGCTGCTGGCCCGCGAGATAGGATGCCCGCATTGGCAGAAGCATCCGCCAACACCATCGAGTGATAAGGGGGAAGGGGAATGAGTGAGCAGGTTATTCTGCCTTGTCAGTGCAATCAACATTTCTATAGGGTTGAGTGGCTGAAGTGTGATGAGGAATATCTATATGTGGAGATACTCGACTGCTATCCGTCCACAACCCTAGCTCACCGGATCAAGAATGTTTGGCGGTCGTTGAAGGGCAAGGAATACTGCTCTAGCTCGGTACTCTTGAACAATGAGCGGGCGAAGCAGCTTATAGAGTTCCTTCAGGCCCACGCAAGCGAAATGCTACAGGATGAATGGTAAGGGGGAAGGGGAATGAGCAGGCTGAACGCCACCGAAGAAGAGCTCACCTACCACGTCGTTGACGACCGGCGGGCCATCCGCTCGCCCTGGGGCAAGGGCAACCCGAAGATAGGCGCGGGCATCTACACCTACAGCCGCTTGCCCGGGAAGCGCGGGACCTGCCCCGGCGCCACGGAGGAGTGCGAGCGGCTGTGCTACAGTATGCGGTTCCAGAATAACCCCCCGCTCTGGCAGTGGATGATAGAGAATACCGTGCGCCAGGACGTGCCGCCCCTGCCGGTGGACGCCAAGGTGGTGCGGATCCACGTCAGCGGGGACTTCGATACGCCGGAGTATGTATGCGCGTGGATAGCGGCGTGCAAGGGGAGGCCCGATGTGCTTTTCTGGGCCCCTACTCGCTCTTGGCGCGTATCGTACCTGCGGCCTAGGCTGGAGGAGTTGCGGGCGCTACCCAATGTGCAATTATTCGCCTCGATGGATGCGGAGTCTCCAGAAGGGCCACCTGACGGATGGCGGGTTGCTTGGCTTGATATGGACCCTGGCGATGCCCTAGTGTGCCCCGAGGAAGCGGGCAAGAAGGATAACTGCGAGGCCTGCGGCTACTGCTTCAGGGGCAAGCGCGGGGACGTGGTGTTCCCGATTCATGGGGAACCTGTACACGGTGTGTAGGGAGAACTAACGGGATGACCAAAAGGTGGGGGAAGCTTGATAGGGTTCTTCAATCTCAGCGCCCGCCCGGTTCGCCACGGATAGCAGAGAAGGATGGCAGGGTTTTCCTAGTGTGCGGAAATGAGGGTTGTAGATTCCGCCTTGCGGAAAGGAAGAACGGGAAGACCTTCCTACACTTAGAAGAAGGACTTCTCACGGTTAATAAACACTGGGATAGGCGCTTCAAAAAGCCCCTACCTGCTTGTTTCGTTTGGATTCGCGAGGTGAATGAACTGTGGTGGTCGGGTAGCAGTGACCTTTGGGGCTGGCAGAGAAGAGGTAGGGATTTTGTTCACCTTATTAAAGAGTGTCGCGTGAAGCCGGGGCCATGGGAGGAGGATGAACTGAGAATAATCCCGCCCATTAGGTGTCCTACATGCGGATTCCGAACCTTGCTGGTGTGAGAACGGCTCATGAAGACTGAACCTGTACACGGTGTATAGTTTTGCGGGAGGGCAAGGATGAAACTACAGGAATATAAGGCTAGGGAGAATGTCCTGATAGTGTGCGGCGAGGACGCATATCATCCAGATTGGCGAGACGTAAACATTTATCATGTCTGCCACTATATATGTGATGGCATTGAGGATGAAGTGCAGATCTTGGCGGCATACGAGGCCCTGAAGCCGGACGGCGGGGTGGTTGAGCTCTGTGGATGGTTCTATGTGTCGGAGGGGGCATACGACAGAATCTACCCGCCGCCTGAAGGGGTCACACAGGTGGGCTATGGCCCCTGCGGTGTTATCGAGGGCGAAAAGCCATGGGCGCAGGCCAAGTTGCGCTGGATTCTGCAGCAGGAAAAGACACCGACTCCATGGCTAGGCCCGATTCATGGGGAACCTGTACACGGTGTATAGTTTTGTGGGAGGGAGTAATGGAGATAATATTGGCCCCTAACACACTTGAGGAGGCCCAACGGTTCAAGGGCAAACTCCCCATCTGTAAAATGGGCCTGCCTCTTATGGTTGATTCCAGCCACGTTGTCATCGGCCTCCTTGAAAGGATGGGCTATCAGATTCTCTACGATGGGAAGTTCCATGATATTCCCTCAGTCGTAGGGAGAGCCGTGGAAGGCTTAGCAACCCAATCCATCTGGGGCCTAACCGTTCACGCAGATGGGGGCAAGGAGATGCTACGGGCAGCTAAGGGGGCAGCAGGAAACATCAAAGTCTTTGCAGTTCTCAGGCTAACGAGTCTAGGACTGGATTGGTCAGGCTGGGTAGAGATAAGGCGTAACTTGAAGATCTGCAGCGATGTTGTAGATGGAGTTGTCTGCCCTGTTGCTGCGGTGGCCATTGTAAAGAAGGAAACCCCGCATCTTATGACACTCTGCCCAGGGGTTAGATTCCCTCGTGGGGATAGGGAAGACCAAAATGTGGTATCCACCTTTCGGGCGGCTGCCAAATCGGGGGCTAATGCCATCATTGTAGGTAGGCCCTTGACCGAGGCTGCTGACCCTGATGAGGCATTGGCAAGGATACGCATTGCCCTTAATGGACAAGGGAATGAGGGAACATGACTGATCCCCATCCCGGCCAGCGCGTCCGCATCGCCCACGCCCCCGGCTGGAAGTACCAGACCTTCCCCGGGGCCTGCGGCACGGTGCTGGGGCGGCATGACGGGATGTGGCGGGTGAGGATGGATGGAACCGGGCATGTGCTATTGTTTCGGGCGGTAGAGTTGGAGGTAGAATAATGGTGGGGAAAGCGAAATGCCGTGCTTGCAAGAAGCAAGTACCCCTTGGCGATTTTAACACGACCCTCTTCTGTCCGCATACCGAGTCGTGTAGCGAGGATTTCTGCCAAGGAATCACCACGTTATGTTATAAGTGCTGGATCAAGCTACGGCCGGAGGAACGGCTGAAGCATTATCTTGATCTGCTGATGACCTGGCCTTTCAAAGATGAGGATGAACGCATCCGTACAGAAAGTGCCATTGCTCACCAGGCTCTCAGGGGTAGGTGACGTAGGGTAGAATGGACGAGAAGCCCGAGCGCCTGACGGACCACAAGGAGCCTGTGCTGGCGCTCATTTCGCCGGCGCAGCGGGATCTGCTAAAATGGCTGCGCGACAAGATGCCCTTTGGCGCCGCAATGATAACGACGCAGTACGGGGAGCCGGAGGGGACCAGGGAGGCGCTGGCTTCGGTGAAGTTCGGGAGGCAGGAGTAGGAACGGGATGACTTGGCGGGAGAAAGTCGAAGACACTCGGGGGGGGGTAGGCATGTTTGAGGTCATTATCACAACAGTGCTTGTCATAGGCGGCGGCATCTTGCTGGCGGAGTTGGCGTGGAGGTTGTGCGTGTGGTTAGGCGGCGAATGGCTCCTTGTGGAAATAGGGACGTGGGTGCTGAGATGCTGGCGCAGGTTGGCGCTCGGGGGGTGAAGTGTGATGGTAATGAATGAGCGTGCATATACCGTACACGGTGTACAGTATTAGGGGGAGCGATGAGCGATTTCCAGTCTGCCCACGATACGATGTTGGAAGCTAGGAGGACGATAGCGAGGTTACGCTCTGGGGGCGTATTAGGGGGTAGAGGAATGGGCAATGAAGAGATGGTATGCCCTGGATGCGGTCATCCTGTGCGCCATCGGCCCGAATATGTGACGGGCGACTTTTACTATGAGCCAGTAGAACCGGAAGCATTGGCGCGGCTGGAGACGTGGCTCCGCAGCGGTGGCGATGGCTCGTTCGTTATGATTGACTCATTCGCAATACCGGGTATGTTGGGCAGGACGGAATTGCCTGTGACGGCTATCTTTCGGCTAAGGACATCTGGCGCATGATGCTGGCCCGACTTAGGGAAGCGGCCAAGAGGGAACTGTCTGAATGCCATGAAGGCCTGCGGATGCTGGCATCGCCATCCTTCTGGCGCGAGTTCCCTTCCTTGATGATGGAGGAGTTGCTGAAGCTAACCCTGCCACGAATCAAGATGAGGTGGGCGGTGTGGTTCCGTAATGAGATGCGGCTCTGGCCTGAACTGGGGAAGGAATGGCTGGAGAGAAGAAGGGCAAAGCGTAAGGTGCGGCGCGTTTGACAAATCCTACGGAAACGCTACACTAGAAGTGTAGGCTAACAACGGAATAAGTCCGGTCCGAACGGAGCAACCGAAGGGCCGCTACCCCGAAAGGGGCGGCGGCCCTTTTTCGTTGGGAGAGGAAATGATGCTAAGACTACTAACCGGCTTCGGCTTCCCGCCCCAGGCCGTGGCCCTGGCCCGGGGGGTACTGCTGGCGGCGGCGTCCGCGGCCATAGGTGCGTTGCTGGTGCAGCTCAAGGCACTTGATTGGGGCCAGTACGCAGTCCTGTCGCCCGTGGTGTTCGCTGCGCTGAGGGCTGCCGAGGGCTGGCTGGACGCGGTCCTAGGGAAGGGGAACTGAAAACTGTACACGGTGTACGGAAATGATTGACTCCCTACTCCTGGGCGATGCGGTGGAGACGGCGCGAGAGCGGGTTGCGGGGTTGGAATTCCAGCAGGCGCTGCCGCTGAAGGCTGTATAGGTATGGTAAACACAGTGGCTATAGAAAAAAGGCGGCACGGCACGAAACTGAAGAAGGGCGAGCGGGGCAGGGCCCAGAAGAGGTTCCTGAAGAAGTTTGCCAAGGACGCCAACCTTGCTATGGCCTGCCGCTATGCCGGGATATCGCGTAGTACGGTGTACCGCTGGATTGACGGCAACATTGACGGCTTCGCCCCGGTCTACAAGGAGGCCGAGGAGGACGCCAAGGACGCGATCCGGGCGGAGATATATCGGCGGGGGGTTACGGGTTGGAAGGAGCCGGTCTTCTACAAGGGAATGAAGGTGGAGTCCATCCGCAAGTTCAGTGACACGCTGTTGATCTTCGAGGCCAAGCGCCGGATGCCCGACTACCGCGACTCTCCCCAGGCCATAGCCGAGGCCAAGATTACGCTAGTCAAGGTGGGCGGCAAGGAGCCGCGAACCGTGCAGGAACTGACGACTGAGGAGTTGGAGGTGGCGTACAAGGAGTTAGGAGGGGAAGAGGATGCCTAACCTAACGGCTGGCTTGCTGATTGTCGAGAAGGAGTACGCCTGTTCCTGCGGTTGTGGGCAGAAGGCCAAGGGGTTCATGAGGCCCGAAGGGTGGTATGGCTTCATTGTTAATGAGCCGTACTACCCAGGCTTTGAAATGCGCTGCTATGACCGCCTCTTTGCGAGTCGGTATTGCGTGCGTAGGTACTTTAAGGATTGGGAGCCCGCGCCGCTTGTAAGGATGAAGGCCAAGGAATGAGGGGCACCAAGAAGTCCAGCAAGTTCAAGGTGTGTCCAAGCTGTAAACAGAAGCACACGGGGTTCACGGACAAATGCGCCGACTGTCTCAATGCTTTGCCAGAAGGTGCCCTTGTGATAGCGGATGAAACCGTTACGGAATTCCTTACGGGGCAGCCCAATAACGTAACACCCGTAACGAAAAGAGGCAGGCCAAGGAAGTACGAGTCCAACGCCGCCCGGCAGAAGGCATGGAGGGAGGGGAAGAATGGCTGATCCGGAAAAGACAATTCACGACCTTGAACAGTTCACGCAGGCGCTGCTGAACATAGCCGTAGTGCTTGCGGAATATTACCGAAAACTCCTAGCTGAGGGTTTCACGGAAGAGCAGGCCTTCGGCTTGGTGGTCAATTGTCAAGATGTCCTGTTCCAGCGGACGGGGAGGAACGATGTCTAAGAAGCCCTGCGTTCACCACTGGTTAATAAAACCTGCCCACGGCCCCACCAGCGAGGGCGTGTGCTGCCGCTGCGGCCGGCGGCGGGACTTCAGGAACTCGAGGCCGGACCGCAGGTGGCTGTCGAAGAAGGAGAGGGCGTCTCTGTACAGGCTCCTGGGCTATGTGCCGCAGGTGGAGGACGCCGTGAAGCATCCATGGAGGAGGGGAGAATGAAGGTAATCTTCTGGCTGGCAATTGCTCTGTTTCTCTTGCTGGGTGTGGCTTGTGGCCCTCCGCCTCCACCAGGGGGCGAGGAAGCCTACTGTTACAGGATTCTCTATGACCCAAGAGGCGACCACAATGATGTGGACTTTCTTACCAACTCGCGCCCAATCATTCTTGAGGGCGGGGCGGTTGTTTTGAGGGAAGTGTGGGCGCGACCTGGCCGCTCTTGGGATTATGAGGATGAGGTAATCCTGATTTCTGGTGCGGACACCATGATTATCAATAGGTGCTATGGGCAAGACCGTTCCTAGCCCGCACCGCATGGCTACCCTGGACGTGCCGGCGGACTGGCACGAGGAGGTGGCGCAACCCGAACGTTGCCCCTACCGCGGCCGCTGCTGCGCGGTCCACGTCGACGCCTGGGACAGCGGGGCTTGCCTGTGCGTGGGGGTGCGGCATACGGCGCCTGACATGGACGTGCTGGGGATGTGCTTGTGGGACAGCGCCGGGGGGCGCGTGGACTTCAAGGCTACCCCGGACGAGTTCGCGTCCCTGATCTCGGCGCTGGGTGCCGGGCTGCGGCTGGCGCTTGTGGCGTGGCCAGCGTACAGGGAGCAGGTCGAAAGGATGGCCGATGACTAGGCGCAAGGTCTCTGGCCTCGCATCAGGCGTCGCTGCTGTGTCCCTGAGCATCATCTGCGGCGAGCTGGCCGAGGACCTGTTGGAGGGCAAGCGGCACTTCCCGCTGCCCGAGACCATGAAGGTATTATGTCTGTTTTATTGTGGGTTGATGGCGGTTATGGAGTGGAGCAAGGCGCGGCAGGCGCTGACGGAGAGGGAGGGAGAATGATGGGTTCAAGGCAAGGCCAGGGGCGAAATCCCCGCTACCTAGACGCGGCGGGATCGGCAAGACTGCCGGACTATGAGCCTACGAGTTGTGGGCGGCCCTACCCTACTGGCCCCGTGCCAGGAGCGCCGCCGCCTGGTCCAGATCGGATAGTTACGCGAGGGGGTTGCCCGCCACCTAGCCGGCGACAACCTTCGGGGAAAAGGACATCTATCTTCTGTTGTTGGCGGGCTATTTGGCCCTGGCATCGGTGCAAGGAGGGGGCATGATGAAGAGGGTGAAGCCTGACCCTGACGCTCCTCCTGGAAGCGACGCTGCTATCGCCGCTGGTTGTCTCTGCCCAGTTCTGGGCAATGAGCACGGTAGGGGTTACATGTTCCAAGAGGGAGTCTATTGCCATAGCGGGGATTGCCCCATACACGGGTTCATAGTAAGGGATGCCATCGCTAAGGCGGCGGAGAAGGAGGGAAAGTGATGAATGAGATTCCAGAGTGTTGTTATCTATATCCTAGCGAGGAGAAACCTGGGGGTGATTTAGAGAAGCCCTGTTCTGAAGCGGGGAAATGGGCTATTTGGGAAGAGGGAACCCATCCGGCAGAAGTAACGAATGCCTGCACGGAACACGTCGGTTTGCTGCTAGGAACAACTGGTGGGCACATGCGGTTTAGGGTTTGGCCGAGTGAATACGACTTGCCACCGTTGGCATAGCTTAGGCGAACGCTAATGCCCTGGAGGACGTAAGGACATGGTCGAAACTGTACACGGTGTACAGGGAGGGGTGCAATGACGAGGAGAATAGTGGCGGACCTTGAAGCACTGCTCGGCAATGAGGCACTCCCGAACGATGACCTAGGGGACCGAGAGTATTTCTTGCGCGTTGGTCGCATTGAGGCTTTTGAGGAGTGCATTGCTACTGTTCAGAAAGTCCCCCCCTGTGCCTGTGGGGGGAGGGAGCCGTATTTCCTCAACTGGATGAAGCCAGACGTCTACGTCTTCAACAACCGCATCGTACCTACGGAGGCGGGCTTCGGTATTGCCCTGCCCACAGAGAAGGCCAATGCCCCCGATTGACTGGCTGGACATCTGCGTATGCGTGTGCATCTGCACCCCAGTGTGCCTGACAGTAGAGGCCATTCTAAGGAGGGTCGAGAAGTGGCGACTAAGGAACAGGTTTGCCCGAGAGGAGGGATGCCATGACAACTAGCGGGCACTTTTCACTTGGAGGCATTAGGGGGTGGATTAGGTGGTTCCTATCACCTTCTTGGGGCCAGCGAGCGTGGTGGTGCTGGAAGCCGCCAATCTTTTCGGGTCATGGTTGGAGGGAGACAGCCTGGTTCTGGAAGTGGTGGTTTAAGAAGGCTAGAGGAGGGGCGTAATGGCGACTAAAGAACAGGTAGTAGCCCAGGTAACGCAAACCCTGCAGGCGGTCAAGGACTCGCAGGCCCAGGTCATGGACGCGGCTATCAAGAACGTAGCCAGGGGCATCATCAACCTGTGGCCGGAGGAGGCGGCGGTCAAGACGCTGCACCAGATCCTTGTCACCTTCAACGGCGAACCCGCGAGGCGGGAGTACACGGAAGCCTTGGCGGTCTACTGCCAGCGGCAGCAGGCCTGGCTGGCCACGCAGGGGATAAGGGCGCTCAAGTGGTCCGTGGAGACGGCCACCGTCCCGGGCAAGCCAGAGGACTACGGGTTCATGTCCCTGGTACGCAAGCTCATGGACATTGGGGCTGTGACCTGGAACGGCAAGAACGCCTACTACTTGTGGATGCAGAGCCCGGGCATAACCATAGGCGGCACCCTGGGCGGTGACGTCTGGAATCAGAGGGGCGGTAAGCACGGGAACAGGGAGCCGGGCTGCTCGGCCTTTGACGTCGACGGCGTTCACGCCCTGGCCTTCGGGCGGCCGCTGAACACACTACGGATACTGACTACCGATATGGCGATGGGGGCGGCGGCACACGAGTTGGGCCACGAGTTCCTGCTGCCGTGCGCCAAGAGCGTGTCGGGGGCGCCGCACAAGTCCGGCTGCATTATGGAGCGCTGGTGGCTGTGGCCGGCGTGTAGGTATGAGCACTCGGGCTACATCTGGGATGACAGGGGCCCGAAGCACTGGCAGGGGGGGGACGAGGTTAAGTACCTACTGGATAGCGGGTTCTTTGTGGAGGTGTAGAGATGGGAAACAAGGTAGATCGTAATGATCTGGTGATTGCTATTGGGGTCTTGCTGGATAGCAACGAGAGCGTGCGATGCGCAGTTCTGGCGGGTCAATCGAATCCTCCCTTGGAGCCCGAGCAGCGTGGCAAATTGAAGGCCTCAAGCCAGGAGTACGCTAACAAGGCTGAACGGGATTTCAGAATGTTCATGATGGGAAAGTAGGAGGGAACATAAAGTGAAGCGTTGGATAACGATAGCGGTGCCTAACGACCAGGAGGCGATAGAGGACGTTGCTAGGTTCGTGGAGAAAGATATCCAGAGGTGGAGACTTACTCCTAACACCGAGCGGCAGATACTGCGGGCTATAGTGAATGGCCTGCGTGGCGTGAAGGTGGAGACGGTGCAAGGGTATATCACCCGTGAGGAGGCCCTCGGCCACTTGAAGGACCTTGGTTTCAGTCGGAAGGAAGCTGAAAAGGAACTAGACTCAAAGAATAAGGAGACGCTCGAGGAACTCGATGAGCGTCTAGATCCTACAGCAAAGGATGTGGACAAGAACGATCTCATGGTGACGGCTTTGCTCCAGTGGCTTCGGGCGAATAAGGAAGTAGTGAAATGGTTACAGCGGGAAGCGTGAACGAAAGGAGTGAAGGAAATGGCGACAGCAAAACCATGCCCGCCTACAGGGCCGGCACATGACGGACGAGGTAGTGGCGGAGGTGCGCCAGGTGGCACAAGGAGAGGCGTTGGCGGGGGCAGACCAGCATCTCGTCCAGGCACTAGGAGTCCAAATCCCAGGCGGGGGTAAAGGGCTGTAGGCATGAAGCGGGCCGAGATCATTGAGGCCATAAGGCAGGCGGTGCAGGCCTTGGACCAGGAGCAGAAGGCGGTGGCGAAGCATCTGCTGGTGACGCTCATCGGGAAGCTGGAGGGGAAGAAGTGATTGAGTGTAAAGAGTGCAAAGGGACTGGGAAAGCACCTCCTGGGGAGCACTACCAAACAACTTGTGTAGAGTGCTGGGGTACGGGAAAGCTCCCTGACCCCGACCTCGTGCGCATCGCTGAAGCCTTGGAGGGATTGGTCGTTCTCCTCGAGAAACAGACATCTGTACATGGGCATCAGAGCTTACAGATTGCTTGATTGCGAAGTTGGAGGGGAAGCGGTGAAATTGCTTTCTGGTACATGTACTGGTGCAGCCTATCTAGTGCTGACGTTTGAGAAGCCTGAAGAGATAAGGAGATTGGCAACACAGTTTTCCAACTGCCTCCCGCGAGTTCCATATAGCCTGTTGAGTCAATTGTGGATAGAGCTGGAGGCGTTGGACTGCAGTATTGGGCAAGTGGAGGGGAAGTAGTGATGGGCGGTAGTCAATTCATTCAGGGCGCTCCTATACCCAAGGCCTTTGGCGATGAACCCTGGCCGACTGATGCGGAATTCCAGGGAGAGCTGCAGGAAATAGGCGTCATGATTTACCACGATCCTTTCCTGGCCCTAGAAAGGCTGAGGGAATTTTCTGAGAGGCTACAGCGATTGCTGGAGCAAGAGCGCAGGAGGGTAGCGAAGCAGTGAGAGAAGAATGGCGAGACAAATTGGATGAACTACTGGACGCTTATGACCGGAAGAAGAAACTTGGTCCCTATGACCCTTCCCTTCGCCGAAGGATTGTTTGGTACGCCACGCGTCCTTACCGGCATATCCGCTATCGGATTGGTCATCAGGTCTGGCGGGTCTATTGGTGGGCCAAGTGTAGATGGTGGCCAACTAAGATGTGGGAAGACAAGCAGTGACACAGCCCCCTCAAGAGGAACCAAAGGACGTCATCGGGCGCGAGCTCAAGAAGCGCCGCGCCTTGGAGACCTTCACGACCTTCCTAGCTCTCTGGCAGTTCAAGGACCGTGAGACGGGCGAGGTGCGCTCGTTCGAGCCCGGGAACCTGTGGGAGGGCCAGCGGGAGTTCAGGGATGCCGCTGAGGAATACAAGTGGCTGCTCGCGCTCAAGGCTGGCAAGCTCGGGTTCACGGAGTTCGAGTGCGCCTTCGATGCCTACCGGCTCCTATGTTCCCCGAATGGCCGTGTCCATGTGTTCTCCCGAGACGCGCCGGCGGCCGAGAAGCTGCTGGAGTACATACGCTTCGGCTTGACGGAACTGCCTGACTGGTTCGGGGTCGAACTGCTGGCACATGAGCGCGGTGGGGACACGGGCCATAGCATCAAGATAAGCACGGGAGACGGGGGCGTGCGCACGGTGGAACGCTACGCGGCTGACAAGCACGTCTCTATTGACGCCACCTGCCAGCACGCTCACGTCGATGAGTTCGGTGCCATGCCGTTCCAGAAGGAGACCTGGGGTGCCGTCAGCAGCACCATCGCCCCGGACGGCACCTGCCACGTGGTGTCCAGGGGCTACGGCGAGGACGTGTACCTAACGGAGTTGTGGCACGCGGCCGTGGACGGCGGATCCCAGCTGAACCCCCTGTTCTGCGACTGGACGAAGCGCGCGGGCAGGGACGAGGCGTGGTTAAGGCAGAAGCAGGCCGACAACCCGCACGGCGTGCGCTTCGAGGCACCGGAGAAGCCGGAGGACTGCCTGTCGGGTGAGGATACCCAGGGCTTCATAGCCATCGAGTTGTGGGATGCCTGTGAGGGGGAGTTGGTGCCGTTCACCCCGCAGTCCTTGGGCAAGACGCCTGTGGTCCTGTCCTGCGACGCGGCGGGCGGCAGGAAAGAGGGTGGGGACACCTTTGCAATCACAGGTACAACGCGGCACCCGGACATGCACGAAGAAGGCGTCGCAATCAGGATGGCCAGGTACTGGGAGCCACCCTTTGAGTTCAGCCTGATTGAAGAGGCCATCAAGGAATTCTGTCGGATGTTCAACGTGGTTGAGATAACCTACGACCCGTTCCAGCTCGAGGCCATGATGGAGCGCATCCGGCGGGACATTGGCGTCTGGTGCATCCCCTTTGACCAGGGCAGAGAGCGCAATGTAGCGGATCGTGGTTTCTACGACCTCATAATCCATCAGCGGCTAGTCCACGCCGGGGACCCTGCCCTGCGGGAACATATCAAGAACGCCAACGTCAAGGTGGAGAAGGACCAGGACAGCAAGATACGGCTCATCAAGAAGGCCCCACAGAAGAAAATCGACCTGGCTGTGGCCGCGAGTATGGGAGCGCATGAGTGTTTGAGGTTGCTGCTGTGAGGTGTAGATATGCCACTTGATAAGCAGGAGGTAGCCCTAATCCAATCGCTGGAAGGTCGCAAGATAGTGCGGACGAAATGGTTTGACCCCTCGCCAGACCAGGAGTGGGCAGACCATGAGCAGGCCTGGCTCTGGCTGGATGATGGGCGCGTGATTTGCTTTTCCCCTTGGGGCTATGACGCTTCGGCGGTAGAGGTTGAGGAAATTGAAGTCATTGATGTAGCGGAGTGCCTTCACTGTCACCAAACTCACCCTGAGCACCGAGTTCTTTTGAAGGAAGGACACCGCGTGGTGTTCTGCACTGACGGTAATCATATTGCCTGGGAAGAGGAACCTGGCTAATGTCTTCCCGTTACGCCCTAGCCCTCCGCACTCCCGGCCAGACCTGTGGCCACCAGCCCAACTGCGGCTGCCAATTCGCACCCTGCTGCTTTGAGTGCCCGCTGCCGGAGTGCAAGTTCATTCTAGGTTCTCGGGGTCTCCAGAGGCTCTTCCGGCAGCAGAAGGCTTGCAAGCTACGTGCGGCTGGAATGAAGGTAGGGGACATTGCGTCTCGGCTTGGCGTGGCCAAGTCAACCATTTGGACTTATACGCGAAACGGAAACAACAGCAAGGAGACTTAGACATGACCCACAGGAAGAAGGAATCGGTAATCAAGCACGCGCCCCCGGGCGACGCTGCCCCCGCAAGCGACGCCTGGCTGACGTGGTTCGTGGCCCAGCAGGCGGATGAAATCAGCTCCTTCGGCTTCAACGTGAAGCTGCGGGACCAGCAGTTAAGGCAGTTCTTGACTAATGAGTCGTATTTCCTTTCGGCCCTGAGTACAGTCATCGCCCGGAATACGGGGTTTTCCTGGACCCTTCAGGGTCCCCCGAGGGTGGTGGCGAAGCAGCAACAAGTGCTGCAGGACGCAAACGAGGGTAAGGGCTGGGACAACTGGATCGCCAAGGTCAGCTTCGACCTCTATACGCAGGACAACGGTGCGTTTGTAGAAGTGGAAAGGGCTGGCAAGGGCCCGGACTCGCCCATCATTCGCCTGAACCACTTGGACGCGGCCCGGTGCTGGCACAGGGATGACCTAGAATACCCTGTTCTTTACGCCGACCGCGACAACGTCTATCACCGGCTGGCCTGGTATCAGGTATGCACACTGACTGAGATGCCAGTGCCCGTCGAGGGACGCCCGGGCCTTCAGTTCTGTGCCCTGAGCCGGATGCTGAGGGCCGCGCAGATCATCCGCAACATCACGACCTACAAGGAAGAGAAAACCGGCGGACGCTTTAACCGTGCTATGCACATCATCCAGGGCGTGACGGAGACGCGGATCAACGATGCCCTTGCGAAGATGGAAGCCCACGTTGACTCGAAAGGCCTGCTGCGTTACAGGCAGCCGTTGGTCATACCCGTCCACGACCCCAAGGCCAAGCTGGACTTGAAGACACTCGAGCTGGCGGCCTTGCCGGAGGGCTGGGACGAGGAGAAGACGTTCAAGCTGTACATCACCATCATCGCCATGGCCTTCCTGTCAGATTACCAGGACTTCGCGCCGCTGCCTGGGGGCAACCTCGGCACCTCGGCTCAGTCGGAAGTCCTCCACATGAAGACCCGCGGCAAGGGGCCTGCTGTATTCCGCAAGCTCATCTCCCACATGCTGAACCAAGACATACTGCCCAAGGCCGTAGAGTTCAGCTTCGAGGAGCAGGACCTGGCGGCTGAGAAGGAGGAGGCCGACATCCAGAGGGTGCGGGCGGAGACGCGCAAACTCCAGATCGAGTCGGGGGAACTGACCCCGCAGGCCGGACGCCAGATCGCCGTAGACCTGGGGGATATCCCGCAGGAGGTGTTCGAGGCACTTGGGGGTATAGACGTGACGCCCGAAGTCACAGCGCCGGACGAGGAGCAGGTGCCCGAGAAGGCACCGCCTCGCACAGAAGCCCCTATCGTGGTGCCAGAGGCCGAGAAGGAGGCACCGGCGAAGGCCGGCCCCTTTCGACGACGAATGGGAGGCGGCCTACGGGAGGATGGCGAGGAAGGTGAGGAAGGCCCTGTCGACTATTGGTGAGAATGTCTGGAAACGCCTGAAGCACGAGCGGAAGGGCATCAAGGCCATGATAGACATACCCGAGGACGGCGACTTCTGGGCTAAGCAGCGCGGTGCCTTCCTGGGGGTGCTCGGCGGCGAGACCAACGGGCTGCTCATGGAGGGCGTGGACCAGGCCTCGCGCCTGGGCTTGGCTGTGGACTTCGAGATGGCCAACCAGCAGGTGCTTGATTACGCTCGCAAGTTCAACAACGAGTGGTGGGGGAAGCTGGAGACGACGACCCGGAACGGGCTGCGGACGGCCATAGGGACGCACATCGAGTCCGGTGCGCCGCTGCCCACTTTGCGCCAGAACCTGACGCCGCTGTTCGGCAAGAAGCGGGCGGAGATGATTGCTTCCACGGAGACCACGCGGCTGTTCGCGGAGGGTAACAAGATAGCGTACCGCCAGGCGGGGGTTGAGGAGGTAGAGTTCCGCACGGTTCACGATGGGAACGTTTGTCCGGAGTGCGAGAGTTATGACGGGGAGCGCTACCCCATAGGCCGCGAGGACGTGACGCCGCCCATTCATCCGCGCTGCCGGTGCTGGATCGCGCCCGTGGTAGACGAGCGGGCGGTAATAGGGGACCGAGATAGGGGGTTACTTCTTGAGTAGGTGCTTGATAGCCGCTTCGACATACGGCGGAGGCTGCATTTCCCCACGCTCCCACCGGGCAACAGTGTTCTTGTCCACCTTGAGCAAGGCAGCGAGGCGGGCCTGCGTTAGACCCGCCTCTATCCTGAGGGTGCGGATGGGGTTAGGCACTGTGCCCCTTGATAGCACTCCAGAGATGGTGGAACTTGGAACCGTCGCCGTCCACGACTCTGAGAATGTCTATTCCGCGCAGCGCTTCCGCTTCGGTGGGAAAGAACAGCGCCCCCGGTGCCATGTTGCAGCCGCCTTTGGGTGCGTCGGTGATGATGTAGTGTCCTGGCCGTTCACGCGAAGGGCAGACAAAGAGCCCCGCATACTGAGTGAAACTTGTAACCATCTTCTTTCCTCCTTCCCCTCTTATGAGGGGGCTACTTCTGGTGTCGGTTGCACTTGTGATGGATGTAGGCGTTCTTTACTTGCCCAAACCGAGCAAAGCCTGAGCGCTTGCCATAGCAACCCCACTCCGGCACCTTGTAGGACCAACCACACTCGGAGCACGTCCACTCGGCTCCAACCTGAAGGGCTGAGTCCTTCGGTGGTACGAGGGTCGGGTAACGATTTCTCAACGTCCCTTCTTCCTTCTTGCCTCATCAGTACCGGGAAGCCCCCGGCAGACGCCCCTAAGGGCGTTTCGGCTAGGAGTGGACTACCAGCCAACGTATTTGAGCGCCTTCTTGATACTGCTGAAGTAGCTACCCGCGAAGTAATCCGTCAGGAGGTCGTCCTTGTCGCTAGAGTGGCGAACCCTGATGCAAAGCGCTTCGCCAGCCTGGTCAATGACGCTGACGGTGTACCCGCTATGCTGAAGCCAATACTTCCCCCTGCCATCTTGCTGGACATCTCCGTATCTGCTGAGTTGTCCCACCACGTAGCTTGTGCTTGCCATCGTTCCGTCCCTCCTTTCACCAAGAATAATATACCGTCCGTATACCTGTGTCAAGGGGTTTGAGCAAGAAAATGAAAAGAATTGGAGGAGATGATATTGGCTAAACCGCCCTTCGTTCCCATCATCCCCAAGAAGCCCATCATCACAGTGGCCAAGGCCAAGGTAGTGCAGGCGCTGAAGAAGCTCGGACTGGGCATCGACAACCGCATCAGCAAGTACCCGGCGGCCAAGACCAGCTACAAGCGTACCGGCACCCTCGGCAAGGGATGGCACACGCAGGGACCCATGTCGGCGGGCAACGACCTCGTGGTCATCATCGCCAACCCTACCAAGTACGCCCCGTTCGTTCAGGGCCTGAAGACCAAGGCCCCCAAACAGAAGAAAGTATTCGTCACATATGGCTGGGAGAGCGTACAGACAGCAGGAGAAGAGGAATGGAAGAAGCACAAGCCGGGCATCGAGAAAGCCCTACAAGGGAAGTAATCGCCTGCCGAGTTGCCACTAGGCAGTTCCGCTGCTCGGGTACGACCAAGGAAGGGCGGAGGTGCGGCTGGCTGCTGGCTTACGTCGCTCGGTGGTCGGGCTATTACCAAACGAAGTGCCCGCGGTGCGGCACGCTGAACGTCTACGACCCAGGAGGGGGTGCTTCTTAGGTGGAGAAGGCGTGCGAGATCTGTGGGGAGGGCTTTCAACCCTACAGACCCCTGAACAAATACTGTCCCAAGTGCAAAGCGGAAGCTAGGCGGCGTCTGGCACGGACTCCTCTTACAACGCGAGCATGTGAGATCTGTGGGATAGACCTTCAAGCCTCCAAGAGTAACCAGCGCTATTGTAAAGGTTGCCGTGATGAAGCGAGGCGCAGGCGGCAGCGGGTTGCCAAGTTACAACAACCATTTGAGGAACCGCACGAATTCAAGGAAGTCGCACAGCGTAGTGCCCCTGACGGCTACAAGGTTATGATCGTGGGGGACCTCCATCGCCCGTTCCAGGATAAACGGACACTGGCCGCTGTGGAGAATTTCTGGAATGAGTTCAAGCCCGATCTTGAGATCTTCAACGGGGATCTGTCCGATTGGTATGGCCTGAGTTCCTGGGACCAGAACCCCAGCCGGCGCTTCAAGCTACAGGATGAACTGGATGACAGCGCTGCCTGGCTGGAGGAGAGGGCGAAGGCTAATCCTAGTGCCGAGAGGATTCTCATTGACGGCAACCATGAGGATCGGCTCCGGCGCTTCTTGTGGAGGCATGGCCCAGAGTTGTCTAGCCTTCGGGCGCTGAAACTGGAGAGTCTACTACGCTTGGACAAGCTCGACATTAAAAGCCTTACCTACAACAGCGTCTACAACCTACTGGGCTTCCGGATTGAACACGGTTTCAAGACCACGGTATCCAAAGCCTATCCCACCAACGTGTCTCGGTTCATGGCCATCGCCACGGGGTCAAGTGGCCTCTGCAACCACACCCACCACGCTTCCGTCTACCGATGGACGGATGCGACGGGTAGCCATTCCTACATTGAGAACGGATGTCTCTGTTCCATGAATCTGGAATACGCGCCGTTCCCGAACTGGCAGTGGTCTTTCACCTACGGGGTCGTGCACAACAACAAGATCCATCTGATGCCGACGGTGATCTACAAGGACGGGTTCCGGGCGGAGGGCGAGTACTACCCGCGTTGAATGTGCAGGTGGACGAAACGGGTATGGTATAATAGGTGAGTAGAGGTGGTGTCGAAACTGTACACGGTGTACGGTAGCGGCACCCATACGGGTGGGTGGGACTAATATAGCGTAACCAAGGGCGGGACACCCGCCGACAACTTAATAGGAGGGCTCCCTTGTGAGGCCCCTGTCTGAAATGACAGGGGCCTCTTTCTTTTTGCTAATGCCGTACAGCGGAGCGAACGACGCGGACCTGCCGGACAAGATCAAGAAGCTGCCAGCCAAGAAGCGGCGGCAGTTCGTTCATGTTTGGAATTCCGCCTACGGGAACTGCCGCAACCCGAAGATAGGCGCGGCGGGTTCGGCCAAGAAGTGCGAGGGCGTGGCGTTCCGGTTCGCCTACGGAGCGGTGAAGGAGACGGATATGGAAGAGGAAGGCAAGGCCGAGATCATAGCAGTCAAGGTGGGCGACAAGGAACCACGGCCCGTGAAGGAACTTACCACTGAGGAACTGGAGGCGGCCTACCGCGAACTGGGGGGTGAAGAGGACAAGCAGATAGAGGCGGAATCCCCTGTGGCAGACCTCCCCCTAACGAGGCCCCTGGGCGGCGCGACGACCTTCGCGGAGGCTGACGCCAACCGCGAGACTCAGGAAGAGAAGGAGTTCAGCCGCTCTCAGGAAGATACCCTCCGTTCGCTGTTCGACAACATCATGGCCGATGAGGAGAAGACATTGGAAGGCAAGGCTAGTGCAGTGGCGAAGGTGTCCCAAGAGCTGGGCGACCGCATCAGGAACGGGCCAGAGGGCCAGCGGGGGCTAATGGAGAAGGTAAAGGACTTCTTGGGCCTCAAGCGCGGCAAGGGTGAGAAGGCTGTGGGTCGGCACATGCTCGGAACCTTCCAGGCCTTCAAGGACTTGTCGGGCGATTGGCGCTGGCTTTCCTGGACCACCAACAGGTTCAAGGACCGCGAGGGCGAGATCTTCACCGAGAAGTCACATGAGGAATACGTGGCCCGTGTGGATGAGCAGGAGAAGTACCCGGAGCTGTGGCTATGGCATATCGATGGTAGCAGGGTCGGCCAGGCCGACTTCGTGGGCTACCAGGACGGCTTCGTGCTGCACTCTGGGGTCTTTGACGACGATAAGCAGGACGTGGCGGAACGGCTCTCCGAATCCAAGGGGCTGGCTGTGAGCCACGGCTTCTTCTACGAGCCAGGTGATGAAGAGGACGGTGTGTATGACTGGTATGAAACCTTTGAAGTGAGCGTCCTGCCGGCTGAAAGGGCAGCGAACGCTTACACGGAATTTGCAGTTGATAGCAAGGAGGAAAAGTCAATGCTTACTGCAGAAAAGAGACAGTTCCTCGTGGAAAAGTGGGGCGAAGACAGAACCGTCGAGCTTGAAGGAAAGCTAGGTTCGCTCTCAGGGGAACTGAAAGAGGCTGGCATTGAGTTCAAGGACTTGGTTGCGGGTGAGCCAGAGGCTCCCGAAGCCGAGGGGGAGGACTCGGAGGCCAGCACGGGCGAAGACTCTGAGGATGAGGCCGAAACCCCTGAGGCCCTGACGGTCGAGGGCGTGAGGCGCGTCGTCCAAGAGATATTCGCCCCCATCGAAGAGCGCCTCGCGGCGACGGAGAAGGCTCTTGAGGGCAAAGCCGACGCTGACCGCGTGGCAACCCTAGAGCGCTCCGACGACGAGAAGATCGCCGATCAACTTGCCCCCCGGCGCCGGGCCCCTGGCAATGGCGAGCGCCCGTCCCAGAGCAAGGACACGGAGGCCCCCGATGAAGTCGTGGACGAGGTTACGAAGGAGACCGTCGAGGATCCCATCGAGCCTTTCTTCCAGGGCCTCGTCGGCGGGCGGGTCACCCAAGAGGGCGGAACCATACACCCTCCCCCAAGCGCTGAGGGCTAGAACCCGAAAGGAGAAATAGGAGGAACGAAGCATGAGTAACCAAGCACTAGAAGCGCTGGTCGAGGCGATTGAGCCCATCATGGCCCAGCGCCAGGCTGAAAAGTTCGGCATCAGCCAGAAGCACGATGCCTCCGGTACGCCCCAGGCGACCGGCTACATCCATGGCCCGGGCGGGCTATTGAGTTTCCCCGGCGTCGACCCCGCCGTGTTCCACACGGTAGTCGGCAATAAGGGGATTCTCGGGATGCTTCCCACGAAGGGGAGCATCTTTGCCAACCCCCTTTACGAAGTGATCACGGGCGTGCAGACGACCACGGGAGCGGAGAAGGCCGACGTCTGCGACAACGCCCCCCACGCAGGACTCAAGAAGGCCTGCATCATCACCTCCCCCTTTGGACGTTACGAACGTGCCACGCCGGAACTGGAGTTGAACCGCCTCGGCAAGTTCAATGACCGTGCGGACCCCATGGACTTGACGCTGGTCGGCTCCCCGATCCACCAGTCGGGCATCTTCACTGGTGGCTCTCGTAGCCCCGACACGCCGGGCGACATGCTGAGGAATGAGATCTCTCAGAAGTTCTGGGAGTTGAACATCGCCATCCACCGGCTCTTGTCCCAACAGTTGTGGCGGGGCAACCCTGCCAACAACGCTGTGGGCGGTGGCTATCTGGAGATAACCGGCTTTGACCGCATCATCACCACTGGCTATCTCGATGCCGTTAGTGGTGCGCGGTGCGCGAGCATCGACTCCGACCTCAAGGACTTCAACTACGGCCGGATTGACGCGGCTCCCGGCGGCACCAATATCGTGGACGCCCTCTCCTCCATGTATCACTACGTGAAGGACTTGGCAGAGCGGACTGGCGTCACGCCCGTCCGGTGGGTGTTCGCAATGCGGCCCACGGCCTTCTGGGAACTGACGAAGGTGTGGCCCTGTAGTTACCTGACGTACCGCTGCCAGACGGCGGCTAACCAGCAGGTGGTGGTCGAGGCCACTCAGCAGGTCGAGTTCCGCGACGCGATGCGGGCTGGCAAGTACCTGCTCATCGATGGCGAGCGGGTAGAGGTGGTGTTGGACGACGGCATTGACGAGGACGACTCCGTTGTCAATGGCAGCGTTCCCAACGGGTGCTTCGCCAGCGACATCTACCTCATCCCGATGTCCGTCATCGGCGGGCGAGCCGTCACCTACCTGGAGTATTTCCAGTACCAGAATCCGGCCATCCAAGACGCTCTGAACAACATGATTCTGGGCCGGATCGACGGTGCTTTCCTGACTTGGCCGCGACAGGTCAACCAGTGTGTTGTGTGGCAGACGAAGATTGAGCCGCGCCTGGTGATGAGAACGCCGTGGCTGGCCGGACGCCTACAGAACGTACTCTACTGTCCGCTGCAGCACGAGCGCGAGCCCTTCCCTGACGACGGCTACTTCGTTGACGGTGGCCCGACCACGAGGCCAGGCCCCAGCTACTACAGCCTCTGGAACCCGCCGCAGCCTGTGCGGTAACTGAATAGGTAGTGGGCTTGGTGCGCGGGTTCACTACCACGACAACTGAATAACCACCAGCTCCACCGTGGGGGAGACGGAGTTCCCTCCCCGTCTCCCCCGGGGTTGGGGCATAGGAGAAGGAGCATGGTGAAGATAACCGTAACCAGCGACAACCCTGGGAAAACCGTTTCGCTGGAGATTTCTAGTGCCACGCTCTTGGGCCTGTTCACGGACACTGCGGCGACCAAGGCATCCCTTGGACGCCTGTGGGTGGTGACACTTGCTGGCTTCAGTGCCATTTCGGGAATGCTTGTTGGACTGATAGGGATATTGGTCACAGGTTGATGCGGGTCTTCGTTACGGGCGGTGCCGGTTTTTTGGGCCGGGCGATCCTTCGCCAGGTCAAGCGCGGCGATCTCGACTGGGAGGTCACTGCGTATTCCCGCGACGAAACCCTGCAGGATCTGGCGAAGGGCAAATACCCCTTCGCCCGATACATTCTGGGGGACGTGCGGGACTTGGAGCGACTGAAGCTGGCGATGGGTGGCCATGATTGGGTGATCCACGCAGCCGCGGAAAAGTACATTCCCGAAGCTGAACTCAACGCCGCCGACTGCATAGCCGTGAACGTGGGCGGGGCTGAGAACGTCATGGTCGCCGCCAGGGACGTGGGCGTACAGCGCGTGGTGGGCATCTCCACTGACAAGGCCGTCCAGCCCGTGAATACTTACGGGATGACCAAGGCCGTCATGGAGCGGCTGTTCCAAGAGGAGCAGCAGTACCACCAGGCGCCCGCCTTTACGCTCGTGCGCTACGGGAACGTGGTGGGTAGCACCGGGTCGGTAATTCCGATTTTCCGACGCCAGTATGAGGAGACGGGCAAGGTGCGGGTGACGAATCCCAACATGACGCGCTTCTGGATGGGCGTGGACGAGGCTATAGGCTTCATCCGCATAGCCCTCAGCGAAGTCAACTCGGGCAGCATCGTCATCCCGTCTGCTCGGGCCATGACGCTTGTGGACGTAGCCAAGGCGGCGACGAAGGACGACGTGGAGATTGAACTTATAGGCGAGCGCCCGGGCGAGAAGAAGCACGAGCTGCTCGTTCACTACGAGGAATCGGTGCGGGTGCGGCGGCATGAGGGCTTCTTGGAGTTGCGGCCGCCGGGGTCGCCGGCCACGGGTGAGGCGTTCACCGTGGCAAGCCACACGCCGAAATACTTCATGGAACCGAGCGAGATGCGTGAACTTATCAAGGATGCAGAGGAAGTCTAGTGACCCTGCGCGGTTATTACCCGCTTAGTGGCCATGACACGGTTCTTGAGCTCCGCAACTGTGACAGACAGATTGAGGTAATTGGGAGAGTTCCGATGAGTTACAGAGGCAGCAAGGCAGGGACCTATGTAGTCGCTGCCGTAGATGCCACCAAACGTATATACATGATGGCTGATGTGAGGTGCGATGGGCCCGGGGTTCCGCCGGGACCCCCCGGCGATGATATAGAGATCCAGTGGGTTCTGGACGCACTCCCCGCCGCTGGCGGCAAGATCATTCTGAGCGAGGGGACCTTCACCATCTTCAATCAAATCGCCCGTGCAATCAACAACGTCACCATTGAGGGTTGCGGGCGGGCGACGACGATCAACTTCAACGGTGCCCAGGCCGTGATTTCGGACGGCGGGCAAGCTGGATGGCTTTTAACGAATCTCAACACTGACGCAGGAGGGGTAGACATTACCGGGGCCAACTCCGTCGCCCGCTATTGGCAGAACGGCGTGTACGTCGAAGCAGGGATTGGGGCCGACGCTAGAGGCACGGGCACCATCCCTAACGGTGCTAATTCGGTGAACGTCGCCCACGGCCTCGGCATCGCCTCGCTGGTCGCCGTGGTGACGCCGCAGACGGACCCTGGTTCGGGGGGAATCTGGGTGTCGGCTATCGGGGCGGCGAATATCACGGTGAACAGAAACGGGACAACCGGAGCCCTCACCTTTTATTGGAAGGCGGAAGTAGTGTAAATGCAATCATTGGAAATGACACTGGCGCAACTCGCGGGCCTGCACCGCCAGCAGTCGGCAGAGGCCAGTGCGGCCTTACTGCTGGCCCAGGTCATGGCATGGATCGCGGCTGGTACGCCTGCCGCTGGCCCGGCAACACAGTCCCGGGGTACGGGAACCATCCCCAACGCGGCGGCTTCGGTCAATGTGGCGCATGGCCTGGTTCCAGCACCTGCAGCGGCAGTGGCGTGCCCGACGACCGACCCCGGTTCCGGGGGCATTTGGGTGAGCGCCATCGGCGCGGCCAACATCACCGTGACCCGGAACGGGACAACGGGGGCATTGAACTTTTACTGGAGAGCAGAGGTTTAGGAAATGAGTAGACATTCAGGAACACCAACATTCGTTGTAGCGGCGAGCAACGCTGGCCCAGAGAGTTTGGATCGGGCTGACTATGAATGCAGTGGCGCAAACGATGAGGTGGAGATCAACCTGGCGATAGTCGCGGCCAATGCCATAGGCGGCACTGTAGAGCTAACCGAAGGCACGTTCACCACCGCTGCCTCCATTGTGATGAAGTCCAACGTCACCCTGTCTGGTGCTGGCATGGGCAGGACGATAATCACCCAGCCCAACGGCGCTAACATTGACCACATCATTGATGACGGCGATGCAGTCTGCACAGACGTTGCAGTTAAGGATCTCACCATAGACGGAAATCAGGACAATAACGGTCCTGTTACTGGTATCCAGATAGGGAGTATCGCTTTTAATGCGGCCAGGGTACGCTTCGAGTGCCTTGAAATACTTGAAATGGACACCGCAGGTCTCCAGGGCGATTACGTTACAGATTATTGGGTAATCGATTGCCGAATGGTTGATGGCGAATGTATCAGGGGAAGCCATTGTGAGAACGTGGTTGTACGAGGGTGTATCTCTATTGACTCCGATGGCTGCGGCATCGTCATCGGCTCCAGCCAGAGAGTTGCGATTGAAGGAAACGTCATCATTGACTCTGGCAGGGGCGGTACCGGTGCTGGGATAGACGTTGGGGGCTCTCACCATGTAACCGTCGCTGGCAATGTCATCGAAGTCACAGGGGCACCGATCAACGCTGCTATCTGGACACAGGGACCCGTCGTAGACGTAGCCATCATTGGCAATGTCGCTTTCGGTGCTCAGCGATTGGTGGCCTGGGGCTTTGATGCTGGGGCACCTAGGAATATCTCTATCGTTGGCAATACTGGTCGCGGCTTAACTACGGGGTTGGTCTTGTACTCTGGGTCTGATGTGTTGGTCGCGGACAATACGCTGCTCGACATTGCCCAGTCTGCCATCAACGTCCGGACGGATAATACTGATCCCACGAGGTTCACGATCAGGGGCAACCATATCTACAACGTGAACACCGATGCTGCGGCTGTAGACGGTTTTGACCTACAAGACTTGACCTATTCCACCATTGAGGGCAACACCATTGACACAGTGGGCCTCAACCGCTGGGCCATCAACGGTCGTTCCGCTACTGGAAGCGATTACAACGTGTACAAGAATAACCGCTTCCTGAACATTGGCAAGCCTGAGTCCATAGTGGCCATTGGCTCCCATGACGTTGTGTGCGGTAACATCGCCGACGAGCCCGTGGTTGGCGACCCTGTTGACGGGGCTGCTATCCTCCCAGGCTCAGGTGAAATCGCTCTTGTAACTGTGGGTGGCGGGGAAGCTCGTTCCCTGGCCGACCCTCTCCATCTAGGCGATGAACTCTACCTCTACTTTGACACGGACGCGGGCGACTGCGTGGTTACAGCAGCCAGCGACATAACGCAGGTCGGCGGTGAGAACGTAATGACCTTCGATACCGTAGGCGAGCACATTCTCCTCAGGGCAATCTCGATAGCGGGTGCCCTAAAGTGGCGGGTAATCGTCAACGAGGGCGTGGTGCTGTCCTAATGAAGATCTGGATCACAGGCAGCGGTGGCGTCCTCGGCTCCCGCGTGGCCAATGCGGTCACGGCCAAGGGGCATGAGTTGCTGGCCACCACGCATTACGAGTGTCCCATTGAAGACTTGGGAACCGTCGTGAAGATAGCCCAAACCGCAGTACCCGACGCCATCATCAATTGTGCGGGGATACTGCCCGGAGGCTTTGGCATAGACATGGTCAGGGCAAACGCTCTCGGCCCACACATCCTGGCCAGCCTCGCCATGCGGGGAATCCGCATCGTCCACATGAGCACCGATGGCGTGTTCGCTGGTCGGCGGCGTGCCCGCCACTCTTCGCAAGACCTACCCGACCCTGATCGCCTCTATGGTCGCACTAAATTGGCCGGCGAGGTTGAAGCCGATCACGTGTTGAATGTCAGGGGGTCCTTCATAGCCAAGGAGGGGGGCTTCCTTAAGTGGCTGCTACACGCCGAGGGGGAAGTGGAGGCTTGGGACAACGCCGAATGGAACGGCACGACGGCTGACATCATGGCCGCCACGTTGCTGGAATTGGCCGAAGGCGACAGGGTGGGTGTCGTCCATGTGGCCTCCGACCAACTGGCGACCAAGGGCTGGATGGTGGATATGTTCACCGAAACGCTCAAGCTACCCGTCAAGGTCACCCATAAGTCCTTTCCTCACATCTTCCGGGCACTGGAACCGGACGTGGTGCTGCCCAATGTAGAGGGGGTACTGAAGGCCTACGCGGAGGAACTGAAGCGGTGACAGGCGTAACGGTAGCCATTCCTGTGGGGCCTGAGAAGCATCATCAGGACTACTTGCAGGAGTGTCTTAGCAGCGTGGCCGCGCAGACGCTTCAGCCGGCGGAAGTGTTGGTTATCGATGATATGGCGGGACTGAGGGCCATCGAAGGTTGCCGTATCTGGCACACCCCTTGGAGGCTCGGGGTCGCCGCGGCCTACAACGCGGGCGTGGCCCTGGCCGAGAATGAATTGGTGTTCATGCTTGGGGCGGATGACAAATTGATGCCGACTTGCCTGGAGCATTGCGTCAAGAAGTACGAAAAGCACAGTCGCAGGGACGGTTACTACTGGGTGTCTGTGGAATACAGCGACGGGCGCGAAGTCCAGTTCGAACCGTGCAACCTGGCCATGGTCACAAAGGGGCTGTGGAAGCTGACGGGCGGCTTCGCCCCGGAGGTTGGTTCGGGCGCCTGCGATGCTGCGTTCCTTTCTATCTTGCTGGGCAACGATATGCTTCCCCTGGCGCACCCGGTGGGATTCGCCAAGCCCCTGGCCTGGTATCGGGTGCATAGCAAGTCCGACACGGCGGGCAGGGCACCGTGGCAGAACGTAATCCTGCAAACCCGCAAGTTGCTGACGGACACGTGGAAGCAACCGGCGTGGGGAAGGTACTCCTGATGCGTCCGCCAGTGACTATCGTCATGACCACTTGGGCCCCGGAGGGTCCGAAGGGCGACATCCGTATAGCGGCCGCCCAGGGGGCGGTAAGCTCTTGGCTTGAGAAGTTCAAGTATGACGGGGAGCTCCTGTTGCACGTTGCGGACGACGGCTCGAAGCATGGGGACTACGGCACCTCCATCAAGAGTACGCCCTGTATGTGGTGGCCCGGGAAGAAATCATTTTCAAGGCAGGAAGCGCGTGGCGTCGGGGCTTCATTGAATGCGGGATTCAAAGAGGCCTTCAAGACTTCCCCCTTCGCCATTTATCTGCCGGACGATTGGGAGTTGTTGCGGCAATTCGATCTTAGAACCTATGTGGATCTCCTGTTGGCCCGCGAGGACATTGGCATGGTCATTCTCGGCCCGCCAGCAGGCGGCACCACTGGGGAGGTGCAGTTGCAAAAGAAGGGACGGGATCAGTGGGTAAATCCTACCAGGGACCCCACGAACCACTTGTATTTCCTCCTTCTTCATCGTAGGCCGCCGCCGGGAAAAGGGACTGGCTATGTCTTTTCCCATAAACCCGCACTCTACCATAAGCGCTTCATTGACCGCTGGGGCTGGCACCAAGAAGACGTGGGGGCACAGAACTGCGAACGGAATTATAACCTAAACTGGCTGGCTGGGAAGGAGAACGACATCGCGGTGGTGTTCCATGAAACGTGGAGACACATCCCAGGCACGGAGTTTGCGCTGACCCATCCTCCCGCCCGGCTGAAGGTGGAGAAGGGGGCATAGGCAGGATGCGCCCGCCGGTAACGATTGTCATGACGACCTGGCTCCCAGAAGATGCTCGGGGCGATATCCGCATAGCGGCTGTCCAGAGGGCCATAGGTTCTTGGCTTGAATACATCAAGTATGATGGCGAACTCTTGCTGCATGTTGCCGATGATGGATCGAAACACGGGGACTACGGCACTTGCGTCGAGACCCTGCCCTGCACTTGGTGGCCGGGCAACGTGTCCTTTTCGCGGCAGGAGTCTCACGGCGTTGGGGCTTCGCTGAACGCGGGGTTCAGGCACGCCTTCAAATTGTCCCCTTTCGTCATATACCTTGCGGACGACTGGGAGTTGCTGCGGCCGTTCGATTTGAGGCAATGGGTGGACCTGCTGCTGCTGCGCGAGGACCTAGGCATGGTCAACTTCGGGCCGCCTAACTGTAGCATCGTCGGGGAGATGCAATGGATTCGCAAGAGGACGGACCAGTGGCTTTCCATGACCTACGACGCTGTGAACCACGCGTACTTCCTCATGTTCCACCGTTCGCCCCCGATAGGGAAAAGTATCGGCTACGTCTTCGCGCACCGGCCCGCGCTGTACCACAAGCGCTTCACCGACCGCTGGGGCTGGTTCAAAGAGGACACGGGGGCACAGGACTGTGAAAGGGATTACAACAAGCGTTGGCTAGCCGGGAAGGAAAACGATATCGTAATGGCCTTCTACGAGACCTGGAGGCACATCCCGGGTACGGAATTCGCGTTGCATAACCCCCAAGCGCGGAGAAGGGCGGAGGGGAGAGCATGAGTCGGACATTAGGCGCGAACCGTCAGTTACGCATAACCGTTGCCATCCCAGTAGGGCCGGAGGCTCATCATAAGCAATGGCTTGATGAGTGCCTGGAGAGCGTGGCGAGGCAGACTAGGCTTCCAGACGAGGTTCTTCTCATCGATGACATGGCGGGGCTGGATGCAAATCTCTTTCATTCCGATGCCTACCCCATTAGGGTGTGGCAATCCCCCTGGCGATTGGGAGTTGCCCATGCATTCAATTTTGGGGTGGCCTTGGCAGAACACGAACTTGTGCTAATGCTTGGAGCCGATGATCGTCTGGAACCTGCCTGTGTCGAAAGTTGCCTTGCTCAATATGAGGCGAGTGAGCGGCAGGATGCCTATTACCACTTACCCTTCGTCTATGCCACTCGCGGAGTGGAAGGGGAAGAGGATAGCGATAAAACATCGACATCGATAACTAATATGGCGATGGTTACGAAGGGCCTCTGGAGGAAAACGGGCGGCTTCCCAATAGTGGCCGCCCTTGGTCCCTGTGATTACATCATGGGTCCAGTGATGGACAAATCAGGGCTTCCTTACATATTCGTTAAACCTCTCCAGGGAAAGACGCTCTATTGGTTCCGTTGCCATATGCTAAACGAGTTTCGGGTAAGAATGAGGGACTATCCAGGATGGCCTCACGAGACGGTGAGGATATTGTTGGCTGCTTCGTGGAAGACGCCAGAATGGGGACGCTACGAATGAGACCTGTGCTGATCGTGTCCCCACATCTAGACGACGAGGTCTACGGCTGCACTACCTTTCTGAAGGACGGGGCTGCGGTTCTTTATTGTACAAAGGCGCATCCCGGCTTTCCCAGGGGCGAGCCAGTACAGGAATCGAAGACGCTGTGCGAGGACTTATCCCTAGACGTTTATTGGGGCCCATCTTCTTGGACCACCAATCACCTAGACGACCTGCCGCTGGCGAGCATCATTGACTACTTCGAGCGGGTCATCAATGGCCTGAAGCCAGACACACTCCTAGTACCAGCACCCTCCTATAACCAGGACCATCGGGCCGTGCTGGACGCAGCACTCACGGCGGTGCGGCCGCACGATGAGAACCATTTCGTCAAGCGGGTGCTGCTGTACGAGCAGCCAGAGACGTTTGGGACGCTACGTCGCCCCATCCCGTTTATCCCGACCTACTTCCGCCCACTGGACATTGAGTTCAAGGAGAAACTGTACACCGTGTACGGTAGCCAGATTCGCGGCCACCGTACCTTTGACCAAATCGAAGCTATCGCCCGCGTGCGCGGGATGCAGGCCAACGTGACCTATGCCGAAGCCTTCGAGGTGCTGCGATGGGTGGAGTAAAGGTTCTCGCTTTCGCCTACCGCAACTGGGCCATCCGGGCACTTACTAGGGTAGTAGAACACCGCCCCGATGTTGAACTCTGGATCCGCAAGGAGCCAGGCGAGGCTACGGCCAAGGCCTGCGAGGAAATGAAGCCAGACCTCGTGCTGTTCTACGGCTGGAGCTGGATCGTGCCGGATGAGGTAGTGGACAACTGGCTCTGCATCTGCCTACACCCCTCGCCCCTGCCTAAGTACCGCGGCGGCAGCCCCATCCAACACCAGATTATCAATGGTGAGAAGAGGAGCCGAGTGACCTTCTTCCGCATGACGCGGGAACTAGACGCCGGGGCCATCTGTGCCCAAGCCTCACTGCCCCTCAGTGGCACCCTATCGGAGATCTTCCAAGACATCTCTGAGATAGCAATTATCCAGACATTGAAATTCATCAAGATGCTGGAGGACGGCAAGGAGTTCCCCTGGCATGAGCAGACGGGGAAACCCACCATCTACCGCCGGCGCCGGCCCGCTGACAGCATGCTCACGCAGGAGGAGTTGGGCTACCTGCCTGCCCAGTACCTGCATGACAAGATCCGGGCGTTGACCACGGACGATGAAGAATACCCTGCCGCCTTCATTACCTGTGCGGATGGGGAGAAGCTGTACCTGACGGGGTCGCGGCTAGGAGCGACATAATGGGCAAGAAACTACCACGGGAGACGGGGCACCCCTCCAATTACTACGATATCGACCTGGATCAAATGCAGATGCTGAAAGAGTTGCGCCAGAATAGGGGCGCCCCGTTTACAGAATTTGAAGTAGGGAGAGTTCCGATGGCGTACAGAGGAAGTAGAGGTGCGGATTACATGATCGCTGCCGTGGGGGCTACGCACCGCTTTAAGCAGATGGCGGATTACCGCTGCGACGGCACCGACGACGACGTGGAGATACTGGCTGCCCTGAACGCCTTGTCTGCCACGGGCGGCAAGATATTCCTGAGCGGCGGGGTGTTCGCGCTGTCCCAGCAGATTGCGCGGGCCATCGACAATGTGTGCATTCAGGGCGTTGGCCCGGGTACCAGGCTGAACCTGGACGGCGTCACGCCGGTCATCTCGGCAGGCGGCCAGTCTGCGTGGCTGGTGTTGGACCTAGACACGGATGCGGGGGGTGTGGACGTTGCCTAATTCAGTTGCACGATATTGGCAAGAAGGAGTCTACACCGAAGCCGGCACGGGCCTCGGGTCCGCGTCGCAGTCGGTCGCCTTCGTCGTGGCGGCCGTCAATGCTTCGCCCGAGATGAGGAACCGAGCCGACTACCAATGTGACGGCGTGGCCGACGAGGTAGAGATAAACGCCGCGATGGCGGCGCTGCCCGCCGGCATTGGCGGAAAGGTAGTAATGTCCGAGGGCACCTTCACCCTGGCCGATCCTATCACCGTCCCAGCCGACAATGTATTCCTTCAGGGACAGGGCGATGCCACTTTCATAGACGGCGACGGCCTGGCCACGGGGGAACACGGCATCTTGGTTCCCGCCAGGATCGGCTGCGTGCTCAAGGACTTCAGCATCCAGACGGAGGATGGCGGGGCCAAGGTTTGCCACTGCATCTACGCCACTGGCGCCTGCAACGGCCTCCGCATTGAAGAAATAACCATCGTGGACTCGGACGCCGACGGCATTCGCATCGAGCCCACCAATGCCTACGACATCCACGTCCACGGGGTCGTCGTCGCCGATGCCGACGGGACGGGGATCTATGTCGACCCCACTGCGATGGCAACTCTCTACAGGCTGCGTGTAAGGGACTGCTTGGTGATCGGTTGCGGTAACAACGGCATCTACCTAGGCAACACGGGCGCGGGATCCGCTTACCTCGAAATCGTCGGCAATTTGGTCTTCGGCGCGGGTGGAGACGGCATCCATCTCACAGAGATAGATCACTCCAATATCTCACGCAACATCGTCACGGGTTGTCTCTTGGACGGGATAGAACTCCACACCGCCGAACACCTTGATGTGCAAGGCAACATCGTCTGCAGTTGCGACAACAACGGCATACTGGCCACGAACTGCAATGAGAGCGTCTTCGGCAACAACCTTGTCTGGGACTGCGTCCAAAGCGGCATCGAGATGGGCGGCACTTCCGTAAACGACCTTATCACCGGCAACGTCTGCGCCGACAACGGATCCCTTGGGGCGTTCTGTGGCATTGACACCACCGGCTGTAGCTATATGACTGTGGTCAGCAACCACTGCTACAACAACCGAAGCTACGGCATAGGCTTCGGGGTAGGCGCCGGCGGGTTCAACACTATCACTGGCAACCACTGCTATTTCAACTATGAGGACGGCATCATAGGCGGCGGTGCCGATTCGGTACTCTCCGGCAACTTCTGCTACAACAACAGCCAGGGGGCGGCGGGCATCGACCACGGCATCACCCTGACCAACAACTGCGATAGGGTTTCGGTGATTGGCAACTGGTGCGGCGATGATAGCACAAACCAAGAAGACGGCATCCACCTGGAGGACGGGGCCGTGCGCTGCCTGATAGAGGGCAACTACTGCTTCAATCTGATGGGCGACGGCATATACTTAGCTGGCAACAACACCGGCACCGCGATCAGGGGGAATCACTGTTACTCCGGGGAGGAGAACGGGATAACCGTCCTGAACTCCGCCGACTGCGCCGTAACCGACAACTACTGCGAAGCCAACGTGCATCACGGCATCTACCTCAACAACGCGGACGGGGCCAACGTCACGGGGAACACCTGCAAGAACAATGACCGCACGAATTCCGACACCTACGACGGCATCTATGTACAGCTAAGCGACGGCTGCGTGATCAGCAGCAACATCTGCAACGGCAACGACCGCCAGGGCATCTGGATTTATCGCTCGGACTACTGCACTGTGACCGCGAACAGCTGCAATGACAACGGCAGGGACGGCATCCAGGTCTTCGGGGATGGCACGGCCAACGCCGACTACAACACCCTGACGGGCAACGTCTGCCATGGCAACACCGACGACGGCATCGCCATCGAGGGCGGCGTGAACACCAACAAGAACATCGTGACCAGCAATCAGTTGCTCCCCAATACCGGAACCCCTCTTGTGGACAACGGGACGGCCACGGTGACGGACAACAATATAGTGGCATGAGGTAGGAGAGCCGACGTGATCTGTGTCCTAGTCTTGACGTACAACCGCCTCGAAGTGGCCCGCCGCTGTATTGAGAGCGTGGCCAAGAACCTGAAGGCCCCGGAGGAAATCTGGCTACACATAGCCGATGATGGCTCTTCGCAGGAATATCGGGATGAGCTCCTCGAGCTCGCCCACCAGCATTTTGGGAACAACGTCAGCATCACCAACAGCGAACGCAGCGGGTACGGGGGCAACTACAACAAGGCCACGCAGGTCATACACCGTATCACCGACCTCGTGCTGCCACTCGAGGATGACTGGGAACTGGTGAAGGAACTTGACCTCAAGCCCATCATTGAGGTCTTGCGGGATGGCGTTTTCGGCTGCGTGCGCATGGGCTACATCGGCCTTACGCAGGAACTGCGGGCCAAGTTTGTGCTGGCTGCGGGTCTGCATTGGCTGGCGCTCGATCCTGACAGCGCGGAACCGCACGTCTGGACCGGCGGTCCCCGCTTGGAAACGGTCGAATGGGAACGGGCTGTGGGGCCGTGGCAAGAATATGAGGAGCAGGGGAAGACGGAATTTGAGGTCGCCCACCGACCAGCGGCTCGGTACGGCATCGGCTGGCCCGTCGCCCTCATCTACCCAAGGGGTGACGTGTTCGTCCACATCGGCAATGAGAAGGCGGGAATGGAAGGCGTTGTTGGCAGCCGTATGGTGCTGGTGTAAGGAGGGCGGGGAATGAAGATCGTCCAGCGGCACGTCGATTGGTGGAAGGGCTACGATACGTTGTTAATCGCCGAACCGCCGAAGCAGCCTACCGAAGCGCAGGTGGAAAGGCTCACCGAGAAGATTCGTAGGGAAAAGCCGTTGATCTACATGCCCATCCCCTTCGAGGACTTCCTGTGGCCCCCGCCGCTACGGCACTACCCCCACGAACGATGGGAAGCCTGCAACCTGCCGAGTGACCTATCGGGCAAGACGGTCATGGACTTCGGAGCCAACACCGGCTACTACGGATGGCTGGCAATCGCTATCGGGGCCAAGGCCGTCATGGTCGAAACGTCCTCGAAGCACTGCCAGTTGATGCGCGACGTGGCCCGTCTGTACGGGTTGGGGGACGAGGTCGAGATCCAGAACGAATACATAAGACCCGACCTGATTCGCTCCGGCAAGCCAGACATCATATTCGCCTTTTCGGTGCTGCCTTATATCGGCAAGTACGAACCTGAGAAGCTGAAGGCTGTGCTGAGGGCGATGGCCGAGACGGTGCCGGTCAGCTACATCGAAATGGGCGATGGCGGGTCTGAGCTCCCTTGGTGCAAGAATGGGGACGACCAGTTCGCCCGGCTGTTCCAGGGGTGCGGATTCAAGAAGGTCATACCACTGGAATCGCTTTTCAGCACCCACACGAGTACCTACCGGATGATATGGAGATGCGAAGGTGGAGCCTGAGGATATTCTCGATCCCTGCATCCCTGTGAAGGCGATAGCCACCCAGTCAAGGATCTTTCGGGATGGCAAGGGGCTGCTGCTCAAGTATTCCCGAGGCGGCAACCCCCAGAAGGTCGAAGCGGAGGCGATCATGCTGACGAACTTGCGCGACAGCGGGTACGTCCCGAAGGTGTACGACGTCGGCAAGAACCACATCGTCATGGAAGACATCGGCGTGAGCGGGAACATAACGAACCTGGTGAAGGTCGTGTACCACGCGCTGGCTTTCCTAGACGCCCTGAAGAAGACGAGCATCTTCCACAACGACCTCGCTTCAGAATCCAATGTCCTCTACAGGGACAACAAGCCCTACATCATCGACTTCGGGAGAGCGACCCGAGAGAAGCCGCTCGCTGGGGCCTACCCGGACTATTTCATTCTCATAGCGATTCTGAAAACCTTCCTCCGGCAATCAAGGATAACGGAGCATGTGAACCCATGAGCGCGTTGCCGCCCATCACAATCGTAACCACTACCTGGGCCCCTGAGGGCGAGGTCGGCGAGGCCAGGGGTCGCGTGGCAAATGATTGCATTTATTCTTGGTTAGAAGAACTGCATTACGATGGCGAATTGAGGCTGCATATCGCTGATGATGGCTCAAACAATGAATTTTACAGGAAGGGCGAGAACTTCCTACCTGGCGATATGTGGAAGGAATATCCCGAATGGCAAGTGTCCTTTAGTCGCCAAGAGCGCAAGGGCGTGGGGGCATCGCTAAATGCTGGCTTCGCGGAAGCATTCAAGACATCGCCGCTGGCCATGTATGTGGTGGAAGACTGGGAGATGGTGGAGTCGTTCAACCTGAATCCGTGGGCACGGCTGCTGCTACAAGAGCAAGGAATAGGTGCGGTACGGCTGGGTCCGCCGCACCCCGATCTGACTGGAATCATCAAGCATTTTCAACCCTGCTGGGCGATGGTGCTGGACAGGCACCACTTCGCCTTTTCGCACCGGCCGACCCTCTTCCACAAGCGGTTCATGGATGCCTATGGACCGCACCCGGAAGGCGTTGATGCCCTAGCTTGCGAACGTGCCTACAACGAAAGGTTCATACGCATGAAGGGTCCTGAAATCGCCTACGCCCTCCAGTATCCTTGGAGGCATGTGGGCGAAGCGGAGGTGGGCAATGTCACGCCCTGACATCAAAGTTCACATTCATCCCTTCTTCGCGGGCGAGGACAAGGCGGACGGCGGCGTGCGCCGCGTGGTGGACGCCGAACGCAAGCACCTGCCCGCCTACGGATTCCAGATCGTTGACTCGCTGGAGGACGCTGATATCATCGGGTGCCATATCCTAGCTACCAAGGAAATCCTTGAGCGTCATGTGGACAAGCCGCTCGTCATTCACAGCCACGGCCTCTACTGGAGTGAATTCGAGTGGAAGGTTGGCTGGTGCTACAAGGCTAACGCTAAGTGCATGGAGAGCATCCGACAGGCCGACGCCGTTACCGCACCCACCGAGTGGGTGGCCCAGGCCATCCGGCGACACTCGCTACGCCCTGTAACCGTCATCGGGCATGGCGTAGATCTCGAGGAGTTCCCCAAGCCTACGGCGCGGCACATGGGCTACGTGCTGTGGAACAAGACGCGCCTCGACCCCGTTTGCACCGATGGACCGCTGAATGAGCTGGCCAAGCTCGCCCCCGACGTGCAGTTCATTTCCACCTATGGGGACAAGGCACTGTCAAACCTACGGATTACGGGTGCCCTTAACTACGAGAAGGCCAAGCAGGCCGTCCGTGACGCCGCTGTGTACCTCTGCACCCCGCGGGAGACGTTCGGCATCGGGACGCTAGAGGCTATGGCCGCTGGTGTACCTGTGCTGGCCTGGGACTGGGGCGGCCAGTCGGACATCATCGATCACAAGGAGACGGGCTGGCTAGCACACCCCGGCGACTTCGATTCTTTGCTGGAGGGTCTTCACTACTGCCTGGAAAACAGGACACGCCTGGGTCGCAGGGCACGCGAGGTCGTGGAGGAGCGCTACCAGTGGAAGAACGTGTGTAAGGGCTACGCTGACCTCTACCGCAGCGTGCTGAAGAAACACCGACGCAAGGGACCCCGCGTGTCGGTAATCGTCACCGCCTATAACTTGGCAGAATACCTGCCAGCCGCCTTGGATTCCATCGTCGCTCAATCATTCAAGAACTGGGAGTGCATCATTGTTGATGATGCCTCGCCTGACAAGTGCGGCAAAATAGCGGACTCATACGCTCTCAAGGATTCGCGTTTCAAGGTCATCCATAACGAGAAGAACCAGTACCTCTCGGGCGCACTCAACATTGGCATCGCGGCGGCCAGGGGGCGCTACATCATACCCGTGGACGCCGACAATATTTTGCCGCCCAAGACGTTGACAATGCTCTCAGATGCCCTTGACGCTACCCGCACAATCGACATCGCCTACGGGAACGTGCGGTTCGTGGCTCGGGACGGAAAGACGCCTATCGAGTACAGGGGCAACCACAATGAGTCTGGCCATTCTGGCTGGCCCTTCCAGTTCCGCGCTGACTGGCAACTCATACGCAGGGCGGGGGATGGCCGGCCAGCTAACCTTGTGCCATCCACGGCCATGTTCCGTAAGGAGGCATGGGAGGCCGTCGGCGGTTATCGACGCCGCTGGCGCACCGCCGAGGACGCGGACTTCTGGACGCGCCTCACGTCCTATGGCTTCCGGGCGGAGATGGTCACGCAGAAAGACACACTCATCTACCGCAACCGCGAGGAGGCCATGAGCAGGGTAGAGCAGTGGCAGGATTGGACCAAGTGGTATCCCTGGTGCCAGGGTACGGCTTTCCCGCCGGCCGCTGTGGACTCGGGCAAGCAGGCCCCCATCTCCTCACATGATCCGCCACAGATCGCCGTAGTGATCCCGGTCGGACCCGAGCACCAGGAACTCTACATCGACGCCGTCGACAGCGTGGACTCTCAGGACTTCCGCTGGTGGGAGTGCATCATTGTAAACGACACCGGCGGGCCGCTGCGGTGGGTGCCGTCCTGGGCGAAACTCATCAACACTGAGGGGAAGATCGGCGTGGCTGCGGCCCGCAATCTGGGCATCACGGCGGCCAAGGCCCACCTGTTCGTGCCGCTGGACGCCGACGACACGCTGGAACCGGACGCACTGCAAAAGATGTTCGACCTTTTTGAACGTATTGGCGGCTACATCTACACGGACTTTCATCAGTTGTGGAAGGAGAAGGAACCCGACATCTGGCACTGCCCGGAGTATGAGCCGAAGAGGCTCTTGTTCGAAGGCGCCCTGCACGCGGTCACCGGCCTCTACCGCAAGGCTGATTGGAAGAAGGTCGGCGGCTTTGACGAAGAGATGGTCGCCTGGGAGGACTGGGACTTCCAGTTGAAGCTGGCGAACATCGGGGTTTGTGGGACGCGCATCCCCGAACCCCTGTTCACCTACCGCAAGGAGACCGGATTCCGGCGGGAGGAGAATTACCAGAATTGGCGAACTAGCAAGAATGGCATGATCCAACGGTGGCAGCCGTACTTTGAAGGAAAGAAGGAACTTATGGCTTGTGGAGGATGCCCTGGTGGCGGGGGGCAAAGAGTCCCCCCAAGGGCGGCGACCCGGCGGCCCTCCGTTCCGTCCTCGGAAGAGGCCAAGGATTTCGTAATCGTGGAGTACACGGGGCAGCGCCAGGGTGCCCTGAGCTATCGCGGACCTAGTGGGCAGCCCTACAAGTTCTCATCCCTGCCGAATGAACGGCTCAAGTATGTGAAGCGTGGCGCCGACGTTGACTTCTTTGGGCAATTCCCCGACTTTCAGGTGCGCGAGTTCCAGCCGGAACGGGAGGCAGTACGTGCCCTTGGTTGAGGCGGTCGTGATTGGCCTGGCCGCTTGGCGGGCGTGCGCTCTCGTGTCCTATGAGCGCGGGCCGTGGGATGTGTTCCTGCGAATGCGCGAACGGTTGGGCTTCCAGCATGATGACCGCGGCGAGCCCATCGCGTGGCCAGAGACTTTCGCCACCAAACTCACCGCCTGCCCGTGGTGCCTCGGGGTTTACTTTGCCGTCATGTTCTGGGCCGTCTGGGAATACGTCTCAGAGCCAGTCGTAATCGTGGCCGCAGCGGCAAGTGTGGTCGTGGCTGTGGAAAGGTGGAATCATCAATGAGGGATTATCATGGCGCACGCTGAAACGAAAACGAAACTCCCACTGGATCGCTGGGCGCGTTTGATGGGCATACACCCGGCCCACTTCAACGGCGTCTACTACGACCGCAGCCCCTCTACGTGCGCGATGCCATGGCTACAGTGGCCGTGGCAGACGGCCGACCGCGTCGGCCGCGAGGAAGTGGCCCAGGCCATCGCTCAGGCAGAAGCAGACATTGAGGCCCAGCTCGGCTACCGCTTGCTGCCCGCGTGGGAGACGGACGAATGGAGGCCGACGGTCAGGCCTTACCACCCAGAACTCGTCAACCTGAGCGTAACGGACGCCAGGGGGTTCGGCCAGGTGGCCTTCGCCAACTGGGGCTACCTTGTGAGCGGAGGCGTCAGGGCGAAAAGCCCGCCGCTTGAGGAGGATGCTGCCATCGCATACACCGATGAGGACGGCGATGGCTACGAAGAAATCGCCACAGTGGGTCCTGTCCCTGTGGACGTGGGTCAAGACCCGTGCGAGATCCGCATTTATTACCCCTTTTCCAACGCCATGATTCACGCGCAGTGCGAAGACAAATGGGAAATACGGCCCATTGATGTCACCGTCGTCGGTGCAGCAGCCACCATCAGGTTCCGCCGTGAGCAGGCGGTGCTGCCGGAGTACACCGCCGACTACTTCCCGCCCGCTGATGACAGCCACCTGCGGGGCGTGGACGGCGCCCCCGCGACCCCCGAAGTGTACTTCCTCGAAGCGGTAGATGTGTGCCGCGTTTACAATGACCCGCAGACTCAGGTGACGATGATGTGGGAGCCGTTTGGCAGCGGTTGTGCCTGCGGGGGCACGGGTTGCCAGCTCTGTGCTTACACGACGCAGACGGGATGCCTAATAGCTCGTGACGATCCTAGGCACAGTATCGTCGTCTACAAGCCCGGGACGTGGAACGCGGACGATGAGGCATTCGATTCTGCCTCCTGGACTGTGGGTAGGGAACCCAACCTTGTACGTCTCTACTATTACGCTGGCTGGCGTAACAAGGGCCTAGCTTGCCCCCGCGTCCAGATGGACGGGAACTGGGAGCGCGTGGTGGCCTACTACGCCGCGACGCTCTTGGACAGGCCGCTCTGCGCCTGTGATAACGTCAAGTCTTGGACGGATTATTGGCAGCAGGATTTGGCCATCAATACTGCAGAACAGAGTCGGCGGGAACCTATGGAAATGCTCGACAACCCGTTCGGCACGACGCGCGGGGCGATTTACGCATGGAAGCGCGTCAAGGATAAGATGTCTGGAAAGGCGGTGTTCGCGTGAGACGCACAGAATATGAAGACTCCGACGGCAGGATGTGGCTGGTATCACTTCCTGACGGGGCACTGGACAGCGATGCCTCGATGGGGCTGATAGTAGGGCCACCCTCGCTTGAACCGTTGGGCTTGCCGCTGGAGATAGAGGTCACCTTGCACAATACCCTCTTCGCCCGGAAGCTGTTCACATTGCGCGATGTGAGGACGCGGCGCAACGAAATCTTCAGGGCCCTTCAGTCAGCATTGAAAGTACCCACCTACCGCATAGTGGAACTTTATCAGGACGAAGCCAAGCAGGAACTGGAAGGGCAGACCCGGCAGGTCCAACCACCCAAAGAGGAAGTCCAACAGCCCGAGCCGCTCAGAAAGGCACCGCGCAAGAAGAGGCAACGTAGGAAGACGTAAAGATGTGGTAAAATTGTATATGGAAGGAGAAACGCAAGAGAAGCGGCGAGGGTAGCCGCATAGCTTGAACAAAGGGCGGAACACCCGCCCGTCATAGGAGGGTCCCCTTGCGAGACCCCTGCTGGAAAGAGCAGGGGTCTCTTTCTTTTGCGAACAAGACTGCCAAGGAACGGCAGAGGAGGTAAACAGCAATGCCTATTGCACCAGTCAAGAGTTCTCAGTCCCGGCTTTGGACCCTGGAAGACCGGGCTGGACCAGCTACAATTCCCGATTACCAGGGTCGCGCACGCGCCCAAAGCCCCTCGTGGGGCTTCGGCGACCGGACTCCCGTCAGGGAACCGGACCCCGACCGCTACGGAGCGTTCAGAATCGTGGACGCTATCAAGGGTGAAGGCGGACTCGTCTCGCTCTCCGTTGAGGCCAGGTACGGCTTCCAGATTTCGGAGTTCCTGCGCATGGCGCGGCGGGGCTGCCCGCTCGACCTGCAGATCCACCTTGGCAAGTGCCAAGACCCTCAAGATTTCAACGGCGGGTGGGACAAGATCTTTGTTCTTGAGGACGCCGACATCTCCAACTGGGGGGCCAATGACATGGGCGCCCTGGAGCAAGGCGAAGAGTCGGTCGTCCTCGAGTCCATCGACTTCAACGCCATCGACGCCTACGAGATCAAGCCGCTCCTGTTCAGCGAACTGGGCGAGGCGGAGATCCTCGGCGAGGTCATGGCCGTCGAAATCTGCGACAGGATTTCCTGCGGCGAATGCGGGGTTCCGTCCACCGGCTGCCAAGTGGTCTTCGCCGTCACTGAGTTGCAGGAGGGATCCCCTGGTCTCCCACCGGAACTGATCTACACTCAGGATGGCGGCATAACCCTTGGCGAGACGAATATTGCGACCCTCGCCTGGAATGAAGACCCGAGCGACTTGGCCTGCGTCGGCACGCGCCTCGCGGTCATCTCTGCCCAGGCGGGTGCAGCTGGCACCAACGCCCTCAGCTACGCGCCCATCATCGACATTCTCAACGGCGTGGAAGTGTGGACGGGCGTGGCCGGGGGCTTCGTCGCACCTAACGGACCCAATGCCATCTGGAGCATCGATAGTGCCCACACCTGGATGGTTGGGATTGCTGGCTACATCTACTTCAGTGATGACATCACCGTCGACCCCGTCGTCCAAGACGCAGGTATAGCGTCCGTTACCCCCCTGAATGATGTCCACGCCATCGATGAGGATCACGTCCTCGCAGTAGGCGATGCTGATGCCGTGGCCTACACCATCGATGGCGCAACCTGGGCGGGTATCGACGGCCCGGCACCGCTCGCCCCGGTCAACCTGCTTTCCTGCTGGATGAAGTCTGACCTTGAGTGGTTCGTCGGCAACGCAGCCGGCCAACTCTTCTAC
>RCNB010000082.1_pt1 | contig 71493 bp, 63 predicted proteins | sample 2041321 | NCBI WGS metagenome assembly RCNB01 (sample SAMN09708232, study PRJNA481090) | Marine sediment metagenome, whole genome shotgun sequencing project. | reverse complement strand
TCGACAACATTGATAATCCTCTCTCTTTTACTACTTAAACCACGTTCAGTTCTGTGAGACTTTAGATCTCGTTTTCAAGTTGTTGTGAGTCAATAGTAATTCTTCTTGAATTCTGTTTTGACGTTCTTGATTCCAATTATTTATTTGTAATGCCAATAAAATTCCAATTACAACTAAAACAATTTCTCCAAAAGCATATTTCAAATACTTTCCAGTATTATTTTTTTCCATAAGGTCGTAGCGTTTTTTTCTAAAGAACTTTGTCATTGGTTAGCGGTTTGTCATAATGAAGCACAACGTACGGATATACGTATGAATACGGTTATTTCCATTTTATTAGTAGGACTAATCTTGTGGATTTTTTATTGTCTTAAAAGTATTTGTGGCCACATAGGTATAAATTTCAGTTGTTTTGCTGAAACCATATCCTTAACTCTCAGTTAATTAGTTTTAAAAGAAAAAATGGGAATCTATGATTTCAACATATTATCAGGACATGACCGATACGATACCGTATTTACCGAAGGTAAATTCGTAGCTTCTGTAACAGAAGGAGAAACAAGATATGCGCTTCACTCTCTGTCTTACTTTTGGGTTGGGGTAGTCTTTAATGCAACCGATAATAAGCTTACTGGTATATGTGGTTTTGTAGAGGGCGACAAGTTGAATAGGTATAGCACTTTGCTTGAAAACCTATAAATTCATAATATTAAAGATTAACTATAATTTCCCTAGTTCTCGTGGATTCTTCCCTTAAAAGTATTTGAAATAAATTTACAGTTCTTTCTTGGTATTCTTCGGGTACACGACCCCCGATAAGCCAAGTGTTCTGGATTTTTGTTTCGGAGTTGAGGTTAAACTCCTGTTCAAGGTGCTTAATAGCCTTATCTCTTGTCTCATCACTCATCTTACTAAACATTAACTGTATGTTCTCGGTCATTAATTTGGAAGTTTAAAAACCTAATATAGCCCAAGATTCGGGAATAAAGACAAATGAAAATTAATAATAGTGTCGATAATTCAAAACAAGCAGCCACAAAAAGCAATCCTTTAAAATTGAACGTAGGCTTTTTCATTAGCGATGCTTAGTTAAAAGCAAATCCGGTTGCAACTCTATAAATAAAAGCATAAAGTACGATAGCAAACATTATAAAACTAAACCATACGAAAAATTTAAAGTATTTTTTAGTCAAGTAGCTTCCAAGGTTTTTGAAACCTTCAGCGTAAATTTCTTTTATTAGTAGAACTGTTTTCATAATATAGGTTTTAAATTAAAGAAGAAGTTGAGGCTATTTAATACGGCGTCAACAACTTACTTTGCATGGAGTTCTAAAACAATGCCAAACTACACTCAGGTTGGATGAACAGCATTTAAAACAGACCAATTACAAAAAATACAATTTCACTTAATCGGAGAATAAAGCCTAACGAACAAGATGATATCGTTTTTGCTAAAGGTTAATTTGTTGATACTGTAACAGAGGGGAAAACTAAATACGCCCTCTACTCTTTGTCTTACTTTTGAGTTGAGGTGGTCTACAATGCACCCGGCAATAAGATTGCTGGTATAAGTAGTTTTGTTGGCGGAAAGACCTTAGATAGGTTTAGTAATGTTCCTAAGGAGATTTAGTTGGTTGTCTGCTAAATAAATATCCGGTTTTATGCTGAAAACAATTTATTGGAAATTCCTTTTATTGCAAAACGTTATATTAACTATAAATCCTATGTATTATGAAACAGTTTTATATTGTATTCTTAGTCACATTCATAGTTTACAGCTGTACCAAAGAAGCTAAAAATAGCGCTACTATTAAAGGAATTGCACTTATCAGTTCAAGCAATGAACCAGTTTCTGAAGGAAATATTATAATAACCGGCTATGAGAATACTTCTTTTTTGGGCCGTGATCGCCTAATATTAAGCAGCGCTACCACTACTAATACCGATGGTAGCTTTAATTTACAGCTTACCACTCCGAAAAATGTAGATTATTTAATAATTGAGGTTAAAATTCCGGAATTTTTTACTACCACTGCGTGTTACCCAATTTCATGTTCCGAACTAAAACCGGGAAAGGATTATTCAGACCTGATTCTTTATGTCACATTAAGTGCTAACTAAATCCTGTGCAAAATGCTATCGGAAGATGACCAGTGGGATAAAGTATTTTCACTTGGCAAGTTCCTGGACATTGTTATAGAAGGCAATTCTAAGTAAGTCCTGTACGCCATAGACAAGTTCTTTGTTGCGGTGGAATGCATGACTATTAGCAACATCGATAAATACTGTTTTGGCTATGTCGTTGGCAAATAGTTAGCAAAACATAGAAATAAAAAACCCTAACTATCTAATAGCATAGATGTTAGTGTACTCGAGATGGGACTTGAACCCATACGGACTAATGTCCATTGGATTTTAAGTCCAACGTGTCTACCAATTCCACCACTCGAGCTCCTAGTACCTTATAAAAAGGTATGGACAAAAAAAACGCCGACAAGCAGCGTTTTTTTAGAGCGAAAAAAGGGATTCGAACCCTCGACCTCCACCTTGGCAAGGTGATGCTCTACCCCTGAGCTACTTTCGCATTTTTAAGCTATATAAATGAACATCATTCGTTATGAATGCGGGAGCAAATTTAATACATTTCTATAAACTCCAAAGTATTTTCTTTTAAAATTTGACTATCAATCGTGTTTTAAAAATGAACAGCGCAAAATAAAAACCTAACTCGTTGCCTTCTTGTTCTTTGTGAGCAATCTTTTTATTTCGTTTAACTTCATCAAGGCTTCTACAGGAGTAAGGGTGTTGATGTCTAGGTGAAGAATTTCCTCTTTAATTTCCACTAAAAGTGGATCATCCAGGTTAAAAAAGCTTAATTGCATTTCATCTTGTGCAGACTGTATTTTCTCAGTTAATTCCTCGTTAGAATGGGATTTTTCTAACTTCTTCAGAATTTTGTTAGCTTTTTGGATTACTTGCTGTGGCATGCCCGCCATTTTAGCAACATGTATTCCAAAACTGTGTTCACTGCCACCGGGTGTAAGTTTTCTTAAAAATAGCACGTTGTCCTTCAGCTCTTTTACTGATACATTATAATTTTTTATACGATCAAAGGTAGCAGACATCTCGTTGAGCTCATGATAGTGCGTCGCGAATAAGGTTTTAGCCCTGGCAGGATGTTCGTGTAGATATTCTGAAATGGCCCATGCAATGGAAATACCATCATAGGTACTTGTACCCCTCCCAATTTCATCTAGTAAGACCAAGCTTCTTTCGGAAAGATTGTTAAGAATAGAGGCGGTCTCGTTCATCTCTACCATAAAAGTAGACTCTCCCATAGAAATATTGTCACTCGCACCAACACGGGTAAAGATTTTATCAACATACCCTATAGTAGCCGATTCTGCAGGAACAAAACTACCCATTTGTGCCAAAAGAACAATCAATGCTGTTTGCCTCAATATGGCCGATTTACCACTCATGTTGGGTCCGGTAATCATAATGATTTGTTGGTGGTCCCTGTTTAATATAACATCATTAGCAATGTATTGTTCGCCTAGTGGTAACTGCTTTTCTATAACTGGGTGTCTTCCGTTTGTAATGTTAATATCCGTAGAGTCATTTAGTTCGGGAACTACGTAGTTGTTTTCCTTAGCAAGTTGGGTAAAGCCGCAAAGACAGTCTAGCTGAGCAATAAGTTGTGCGTTGTTCTGCACTGGAGCAATGTACTCTTGCATCCATAGTATTAGTTGGGAAAATAGTTGTTGTTCTAAGGTAGCAATACGGTCTTCAGCTCCTAGTATTTTGGCCTCATATTCTTTAAGTTCCTCCGTAATATAACGTTCAGCATTTACTAAGGTCTGTTTGCGAATCCAAGTATCTGGTACCTTGTCCCTATGTGTATTTCGCACTTCTATATAATATCCAAAAACGTTATTAGATGCTATTTTTAGCGACGTAATTCCTGTAGCTTCTGTTTCTCTAGACAACATACGGTTTAAATAATCCTTCCCCGAAGTTGCCAATCCCCTTAACTCGTCTAATTCTTGAGAATAACCAGCTGCAATAGCGTTGCCTTTAAGGATATTTACTGGAGCCTCCTCATTCAGCATCTGTTTAATCTTTTCTCTAAGTAGGTCGCAAGATTGTAATTGGTCTCCAATGAGAGCTAAGGCGTCGTTATCGGCAGCAGTGGCCAATTGTTTTATAGGAACAATTGCTTCCATGGAATTCTTTAGCTGAACAACCTCTTTAGGATTAACTTTGCCTGTAGAAATTTTAGAAATTAGCCGTTCCAAATCTCCCATTTGGCTAATGTTTGACTGAAATTTTTCCAAAAGTGTTTCATTGCCCTTTAAATGGCTTACCACTTGATGCCTACTTTTAATTTTTTGAATATTCTTTAGCGGAAGGGCCAACCATCGTTTAATCATTCTCCCGCCCATGGGGGAGATGGTCTTGTCTATTACATCTATTAACGTTACAGCGTTTACGTTGGTAGAATGGTAAAGCTCCAAGTTTCTAATGGTAAAACGGTCCATCCAAATGTATTCGTCCTCTGCAATTCTTTGTAGGACGTTAATGTGTCGTAGTTGCCTGTGTTGTGTTTCTGATAAATAATGCAGCACAACCCCCGCCGCTACAATACCGTTGGTCAAATGATCCACGCCAAAGCCTTTTAAGGTCTTGGTCTTAAAATGATTGGTAAGGTTTTCCAAAGCATAATCCTCTTGAAAGACCCAATCTTCTACATAAAAAGTATGGAATTGCGAACCAAAAATTTCGCTGAATTCTTTTCTGTTTGCTTTTGAAATGAGGACTTCGTTTGGAGCAAAATTTTGGAGTAGCTTATCAATTTGTTCTTCATTGCCTTCGGAGGTTAAAAATTCTCCCGTAGAAATATCAACAAAGGAAACGCCCAATTTTTTCCTTCCAAAATGTACAGCACATAAAAAGTTATTGCTCTTAGCATTTAGAATATCATCGTTAAGAGATACCCCTGGGGTAACCAATTCCGTAACTCCCCTTTTTACAATGGTCTTGGTCAGTTTTGGGTCTTCCAGTTGGTCGCATATAGCAACACGTTGCCCAGCCTTTACCAGTTTTGGTAAATAGGTGTTCAAGGAGTGATGCGGAAATCCGGCAAGTTCGGTGCGTTCACCACCGTTGTTTCTGTGGGTAAGGATAATACCAAGAATTTTGGAAGCCTTTACTGCATCCTTCGCAAAAGTTTCGTAAAAATCCCCTACCCGGAACAATAATAATGCATCAGGATATTTGGTCTTGATGGTGTTATATTGCTTCATTAAAGGGGTTACCCTTTTTGTTTTCTCTTTACCTGCCACTTCTTTAATATCTACCTATTTTTGTTCTATACTAACGAATATATAGTATTCCCCATCTGATTCTAATTTTTGTTGATATTTAAGGTTGATAGTTGAAAAGTATTGTTATGAGAAAGTTGAAAAACGAAGAATTGGACAGATTGGATATATCCCAATTCAAGGAAGCAAAGAAAACTAAGGTGAGTGTTGTGCTAGATAATATTAGAAGTCTTAATAATATAGGATCGGTATTTAGAACCGCTGATGCTTTTCTTATTGAAAAAATATATCTCTGCGGTATTACTGCAACGCCACCACATAAGGATATTCACAAGACTGCCTTAGGTGCTACAGATAGCGTTGCATGGTCCTACGTTTCAGATACCTTACTTCTAGTAAAGGAGCTGAAGAAAGAAGGTAAAATAATCGTCGCCGTGGAACAGGCCGAAGGCGCAACGATGCTTCAGGATTATCAGGTATCAACTGATGAAAATTACGTGTTGGTATTTGGAAACGAGGTGAAAGGGGTAGACCAAAAAGTGGTAGAAGCCTGTGATAGCGTATTGGAAATTCCACAGTTTGGAACAAAGCACTCTTTGAATATTTCGGTTAGTGTTGGCGTAGTAGCTTGGGATTTCTGGTCCAAGTTAAACACAAAAAAAAACCCAACATAAGTTGGGTTTTAATTGTAGTCTGAGTTAGTTAGTTTCTCGTTAAGAGATGTACAATTACGTAAATACATTTTTACTATGCAAGATTTTTTACAAAATTGTATTAATCCAGTTGAGAAATGGCAAAGTTTTCGATGCTTTCTAAAATGTGTTCGTAATCCATAGTATTGCTTACAAAGTCTAATTCCGAAACGTCTATAATTAATTGATTTTCTTTGGGATACGTTTTTAGAAAATCCAGATAACCTCTGTTTATATTCTCTAAGTATACACTGTCAATACCCTGTTCGTAGTCTCTCCCTCTTTTTTTGATTTGTTCCAGTAGTCTACCTGTAGTTTGGTACAGATAAATGTATATTTTAGGTTTTCTTACCTCCTTATACATGAAATTAAAAATTTTACGGTACAGGTTATATTCTTCTTTTTGTAAGGTCACTTTTGCAAAAATCAGCGACTTAAAAATATCGTAATCACTGATCATAAAGCTTTTGAATAGGTCAAATTGGTTTGTATCGTCTGTAAATTGTTGGTAGCGGTCGGCCAAAAAGGACATTTCCAGAGGAAAAGCAAACCTAGCTTGGTCTTCATAAAAACTGGGTAAAAAAGGATTCTCCGCAAAGCGTTCCAAAATCAACTTTGCATTAAAATCTTCAGAAATCTTTGTAGATAAACTAGTTTTTCCTGCACCTATATTACCTTCAACGGTTATAAATTGAAGGCTAGAAAAAAGTGCAGCCCTATTTGGATATAGTTTACCTTTTATTTTGATTGGTTTGCTTTTGTCTTTGCTCTGTTGTAACAAGTTTCTACTGTCCTTTTTTAGTATAGGGTGATAGTATTGTGGTGCAATATCTGCCAGGGGTCTTAGTACAAATCTTCGGTCTTCCATTCTTGGGTGCGGAATGGTCAAGTCTTCGCTTTTTATAACATGGATTCCGTAATAAATTATGTCGAGGTCTATAATTCTGCTTTTATACTCAGGCCCATCATTACGTACCCTACCCATACTTTTTTCTATCTTCATCAATTTTTCTAGACACGCTTTAGGTGTTAGCTCTGTCTCCAATTGAATACAGGCATTTAGAAAATCCTCCGATTCAAAGCCCCACGCAGAAGTATTGTAGATGGGGGAGAGCGCAGTAACTTTGCCAACTTGTTTGTCCATGAGGAAAACAGCTTTTTGTAAGTTCATTTTTCGCTCTCCTAAATTGCTCCCTATAGAGATATATACTGTTTCTTTTGCGTTCATAATATAATGGCAAAATAAACAAAACAAATTCACTTTGGTTATCTTTGTGGCTTAATAAAAATTGCTAATTCATGAATTTTTTAAGAAATCTTCTTGCAGCCATTCTTGGTTGCTTGATGGCATTTGGTATCGTTTTTGTCATGTTCTTTGTTTTAATAAGTCTTTTGGGAAGTGACGAAGAAGCCGTAACCGTTAAGAACAATTCTGTTTTAAAATTGCAATTAAAAAGACCCATAGCAGATTATGCGGGGAACAATGACCTGAATCCTTTTGCGAGTATTTTTGATGGTCCCCAAGGTTTAGACGAAATTTTACAAGCCATTACAGTCGCTAAGGACGACGAGCGTATAAAGGGCATAAGCATCAGTAATAGTTTTATTTTGGCCGGACTGGCACAAACCCAAGCCCTTCGAAAAGTTTTATCTGAATTCAAGACCAGTGGAAAGTTCATTTACACTTATGGCGATTTTTACACACAGAAAGATTATTATTTGGCTAGTGTAGCAGATTCTATATTTATAAATCCGGTTGGAGTTTTGGATTTTAAGGGATTATCCTCAGAAGTTTTGTTTTATAAAGACTTGCAAGAAAAGACAGGGGTAAAAATGGAAGTTATCCGACACGGTAAATACAAGAGTGCAGTAGAACCGTATCTAGAAAACGAAATGAGTGATGCTAATCGGCTACAGATAAAAGAGTTGATACAATCCTTATGGGATTCTATGATTTCGGATATTGCGATAGGAAGGAGCATTTCTGAAACTAATTTGAATATCATCGCTGATACCTTGGGTGGTAGAACTCCTGGTTATGCAAAGAAATCCGGTTTGTTGGATGACATTTTATTCTACGATGAATACGAGCAAAAGCTATCCAATGTTCTCGAACTTTCTGAAGCTGAGAATATCAATTATATTACGTTGGATGATTATGCAAAATATGCTAATAAGAAAACCTTAAAATCCGGAACTGATAAAATTGCAGTAATTTTTGCCCAAGGCGAAATATTATATGGCGAAGGTGGTCAGGATTTCATTGGACAAGGAATTATTAATAAAGCCCTCATAAAAGCAAGAGAGGATAAGAATGTAAAGGCTGTGGTACTTAGAGTGAATTCTCCTGGTGGTAGCGCCCTTACTTCTGATATTATCTGGCGCGAGGTAGAATTGACAAAGGCTGTAAAGCCAGTGGTGGTTTCCATGGGCAACGTTGCAGCTTCCGGCGGGTATTATATAGCGGCTGGTGCAAACAAGATTTTTGCGGAGCCAACAACAATTACAGGTTCTATTGGAGTCTTTGGAACGGTTCCGAATATAAGTAAACTTGCAAAAGACATTGGTATTAATGCAGAGCAGGTGGGGACGAATGCTAATTCTGTAGACTATTCCTTGTTCGAGCCCATGAGCGATGCATTTCGTAATCAGGTACAGGAAAGTATTGAGGATACGTACCAAATATTTTTGGAGCGCGTTTCCCAAGGACGTGGTATTTCCGTTGCACGAGCAGATAGTTTAGCACAGGGAAGGGTATGGAGCGGTGTAGATGCGAAGAGAATTGGTCTGATTGATGAATTGGGTACTTTGGAGGATGCTATTTCCGCCGCCGCAGAATTAGCTGAGTTGGAAAATTATGGTATTCGTAAATTCCCAAAATATAAATCTGGCTTCGAACGATTTATGGATGACTTGGGAGGAGCAAGTTTGAAACTGAAGGATAATATAATAGCAGAGGAAATAGGCGAGGAGGCATATATGATTCTCAAAGATCTTAAAACGAGTATGGAACAAAAAGGTGTGCAGGCTAGAATGCCTTTTATTTTGAATATAAAATAAGGGATGACACAAAAGGATATTCTGTTAGCCCGGAGCATATACTTATACCTTGGCGCACTTTTTATTACTTCCTTAGTGGTTTCTAATCTTATTTTTCAAAAGTTTTTTTATTGGAATCCGTTTGGGGATGTAACCATTTTTGGAGCTTCCCTTTTTGAGATTTCCGTTGGTATATTACCCTACCCTGTCACGTTCTTGATTACCGATTTAATCTCTGAGATTTTTGGACAGAAAAAAGCGAACCAAATTGTGGTAGCAGGTATTTTTGCTTCCTTTTTCTCTTTACTCATCGTATACACTGCCAATGTGGTTCCTGCAACAACATGGTCGCCAGTTCAGGACGGCTTGTTTACTTCGGTATTCGGGAATACAATCGTTGCGGTATTTGCCTCCATGATGGCTTATTTATTAGCACAGTTTGTAGATATACAAATCTATCATTTCTGGAAGCGCTTGACTAAAGGGAAGTACTTGTGGTTGCGAAACAACTTTTCTACCTTTTCTTCGCAATTGATAGATACGTTTACCGTTGTTACTTTATTGTGCTGGTTTGGTGAAATTCCGTGGGACAAGTTTACGGGCTTAGTCATCAGTGGGTTCATTTTTAAGATTATTATAGCTTTTCTTGACACCCCTTTACTCTATTTGTTCGTATATATGATGCGGAAGCGCTTTTCATTGGCGGTGGGTGAGGAGATAGACTTGGATGCACAAGCCTTGGTCAACTAGATTGGTTGACAAAAAAGAAGAAAAGAATGAAAAAGAAAGTTTTAAGAATAGTTGGAGTTGTAGTACTATTGATTGTAGGAGTTTTGGTGGCTGCACCCTTTTTTTTGGAGGCCAAAATAGGAGAAATCATTAAGAACAATGTAAATAAGAATGTTAATGCTACCTTGGATTTTTCCGATGCGGATTTAAGTCTCTTTAGCAGTTTTCCAAATGCTGCCGTGCGGTTGGAAAATGTGAACGTATTAAACAAAGCGCCGTTTAAGGGTGATACCTTGTTTGCGGCAAAAGAAGTTTCTTTGATTCTAGGCATTATGCAGCTTTTTAAAGGTGCGAATGAACCTATTGCTATTAAAAGTTTAAGCCTGGACAACGCCTTAGTCAATGTTATGATAGATGCCGATGAGAATGCCAATTATAATATTGCATTAGAAACAGGTACGAAAGAAGCCGCTAAAACCGATACTGCGAACGGGTTTACTTTTAATATGGAATCCTATGAAATTAAGAATTCTAGGATTTTTTATACGGATGTTGCTACAGGAATTAGTTTGACTTTAACTGAGTTCAACCATAACGGAAATGGTGACCTTTCTTTAGAAACCTCAGAACTTAATACACATACCGATGCTCTGATGTCCTTTGAGATGGATAGCACGAACTATCTTAATAAAAATAAGGTGCGTTTGGATGCTTTGATTGGTGTTGACCTATTAGAGAACAAATATTCTTTTTTAAAGAATGAAGCCCTGGTAAATCAGTTGCCCTTGGTCTTTGATGGTTTTGTTAAATTAAATGATGACAGCCAAGAAGTGAACATTAACTTTAAAACACCATCCTCTGATTTTAAAAACTTTTTAGGCGTTATTCCAGAAGAATATTCCAAGAATATTGAAAACGTAAAGACTAGGGGAAATTTCATGATAGCAGGTAATTTTCAAGGGATAGTAGATGATATTCATATCCCAAAATTCAATATTGCCATCAAATCGGATAACGCCTCCTTTAAATATCCAGAACTACCTAAATCGGTGACCAATATCAATTTAGATATAGCAATCAATAATACTACAGGTATTACGGAGGATACTTCTATAGATATTAAAAAGGCCTCTTTTATGATAGAAGAGGACCGTTTTAATATGACTTCAAGGATTACTGAACTTATGGGGAATACCAAGGTAAGTGCACATTTAGATGGTAAGATGAATCTTGCTAATTTGGAAAAAGCTTACCCCGTTCCTGCTGACCTTCGTCTTAAAGGACTATTAAATGCAGATATTACTACGGCTTTTGATATGGCTACCATAGAAAGAAAGCAGTACGAAAATACGAGAACCGAAGGTGAAATGGTGCTGAAGGATTTTGAATACAGTTCAGAAGAAATACCCAATCCTGTTATGCTAAAATCTACGGCCCTAACTTTTAATCCAAAGACCGTAAGTTTATCCGAGATGAACGGCGCTACCGGAAACACTGACTTTAATGTTACCGGGACTATTAATAATTTGTTAGGTTATCTTTTTAATGATGAAAAGGTAGAAGGGGTTTTTAATCTTAAATCCAACACTTTTGATCTTAACGATTTTATGGTGGCCGATTCAGGCGAAACGGTTACTGCGGAAAGCATGCCAACCATTCCTGTAGAAAAGATTAAAATACCGTCCTTCCTTGATGCTACTTTTAGTGCTTCTGCGAACAATGTTATCTATGATAATATTACGCTAAAAGATGTACAAGGAAACCTTAGGATTAGAGATGAGAAGGCTATCCTGAGTAATATGACATCTTCTTTGTTTGATGGCAAGGTGGCCTTTAATGGTGAGGTGTCTACCAAAAATTCCGTTGCTACCTTTATCATGAAACTACGAATGGACCAATTACAGATTGGTAAAACTTTTAAAGCCTTGGAGCTTTTTAAGGTTTTAGCACCCGTTGCACAGGTGCTTCAAGGTAAGTTTAATTCGGATATTGAATTATCTGGCAACTTAACAGATGATTTTACACCGGATTTATTGTCCCTGAGCGGAGATGTTTTGGCTAATATCATGACAAGGGAAATTAACATGAAAAATGCTCCAGTACTTTCCGCATTGGACAGTAAGCTCAATTTTATCAATCTAAATGACTTGGATGTGAAAGAGCTGAAAACTAATTTGTCTTTTAAGGATGGTTTGGTTTCCGTAAAGCCATTTACCGTTAAATTCAAGGATCTAGCTATTGTCGTAGATGGGAACCACACTTTTGATCAAAAAATGAACTATGAAGCATCGCTTCAAGTTCCAACAAAATATCTAGGAAAGGAGATAAATGCGTTAATAGCTAAAATTGACGATGCCTCTTTAGAAGGTTTAACTATCCCTGTAACAGCTAATATTTCTGGGATGTATAACAGTCCCGAGGTTAGTACTGACTTTGTTTCTGGGGTAAAAAACCTTACAAGCCAATTGATAGAAATACAGAAACAAAAACTCATTAATGAAGGAACGGACAAGGCAAAAGATTTAATCGGCGGCATTTTATCTGGCGGTAATCAGGCTAAAGAAGATTCGATAAAAAACAAAGACCCGCTTAAAGTTGGCGTTAAGGACGTATTGGGTGATATTCTTGGAGGTGACAAAAAATCTGATTCTACTAAAACAGACACAATTTCCAATGGAAAAGAAGACGCCGTAAAAGACGCGGCCAAAGATATATTAGGAGGTCTATTTGGGAAGAAGAAAAAAACTGAGGTGAAAAAAGACTCTGTTAATTAATGGTTAGCCCTACATAGTAGCCTTCGTTACTTCGTATGTTAAATACGGTATTGTCTTCAAAGATGAGGTACTGCCCTTTAATTCCTTTTAGTCTGCCTTTGTAATTTGGTGTCTTATCCAGATTAAGACTCTTTACTTTTTCCGGGTATCGTAAAACAGGGAAATCCAAATGTGTCTCCGTATTATTCGCTATGAAGTATTCAGTAGCTTCTTTAGGGATGTACTGTTTTAATTTGTTACGCCATTCTAGAAGGTTTTCATCGTCTACATTGTTTGTAAGCATTTTACGCCAATTTGTTTTGTCGCCTACATGCTCTTTGAGAGCTACTTCCGTAATGCCGGCAAGATATCTATTCGGCACTTCCACTATTTCAATGGCTTCATGCGCACCTTGGTCTATCCATCGCGTTGGCACTTGGGTTTTGCGAGTAACGCCAACTTTTACATTGCTGGAGTTCGCTAGGTATACAATATGTGGTTGTAGCTGTACTTTCTTCTCATAATCAAGGTCTCTGTCTTCTTGGTCTAAATGTGCGGTACTTAATTCTGGACGCATAATCCAGTCTCCAGCCGATGGGGTTTCAAAAAAACAAGACTTACAGAAGCCTTGCCTAAAAATTGGGCGGTCGTTTTTACAATTTAAACATTGGTGTTTTATAAAATCTATAGTTAGCTCTTTGTTTAGTATTTGGTTCAGATTTAAAAAATCAGATTCGAATATTAAATAATACTGTATGGGAGTTCCTATTTCGGTCTGCATTTTTTTTAAAACACCTTCGTATTGCATATCTGAAATCTTATTGTGGGTTCAATTTGAAAATGATGTGGATATATTCTATTTTAGGCGTATAAAGATACCTAAAAATGCCCATTCCGCTATTCAATTCCATAGCTTCTTGGTTGCTTAAAAAACGCTATCATCAAATAGAGCTTTTTTTAAAATACCCTGAAGAAGTCCAAGAAGAGGTGCTTTTGCAGCTTTTAGAAATAGCGGAGGATACTGAAATTGGGCGAAATTATGATTTTGAAACTATAAAAAATTACGAAACCTTTAGAGAGCGGGTTCCCATAATATCTTATGAGGAAATGGAACCTGTTATCGAGAGAACTCGTAAGGGTGAGCAAAATCTGTTTTGGCCTACCGCTGTAAAGCTTTTTGCTAAAAGCAGTGGGACAACCAATGCTAAGAGTAAATTTATTCCTGTGAGCACCGAGGCGTTGGAAGATTGTCATTTTAAATCGGGTAAAGATTTGTTATGCCTTTATCTGAACAATAATGAAAACTCACAGCTGTTTACGGGGAAAAGTTTAAGGCTAGGAGGCAGCAAGGAACTCTACGAAGACAATGGTTCTTTTTTTGGAGATCTTTCTGCTATTCTTATAGACAATATGCCACTATGGGCAGAGTTTAGCAGTACCCCTAGTAATAGGGTTTCTTTGATGAGTGAGTGGGAAACTAAACTGCAGGCTATTATTAAAGAAAGCGTCCAGGAAAACGTTACAAGCTTGGCAGGAGTGCCCTCTTGGATGTTGGTTCTTTTAAATAATATGCTCGAGGAGACAGGTAAGGAACACCTATTTCAAGTATGGGAAAATTTAGAGGTTTATTTTCATGGCGGCGTAAGTTTTAGTCCATATAAGGAACAGTATAAAGCATTATTGCCTAGAAAGAGTTTCAGGTATTATGAAATTTATAATGCTTCCGAAGGTTTTTTTGCTATTCAAGATAGAAATAATGCCGATGATCTTTTGTTAATGTTGGACTATGGTATTTTCTATGAGTTTATTCCTATGGATCGTTATGATGATCCAGAATCAATAGCCATACCGCTTTGGGACGTAGAAATAGGAAAGAACTATGCCATCATTATAACAACGAATTCAGGACTTTGGCGTTACAAAATTGGAGATACGGTACGGTTTACGTCTAAAAGTCCGTATCGTATAAGGGTAACCGGCCGTACCAAACATCATATTAATGTGTTTGGAGAGGAATTAATTATTGAAAATGCGGAAGAAGCCTTAAAAACGGTCTGCATTAAGGCTGGTGCGGAAATAAAGGATTACACAGCCGGACCAATTTTTATGACCGGAAAGGAAAAAGGAGCGCATGAATGGGTCATTGAATTTAGAACCCCGCCAAAAGACTTGGATTATTTTACGGAGTTCTTGGACAATGCGTTAAAGTCTTTAAATTCTGATTATGAGGCCAAAAGGTATAACAATACTACACTCAAAATGCCAAAGGTGCATATAGCTAGGGAAAATCTTTTTTATGATTGGCTGAGGGCTAATGATAAGTTGGGAGGGCAGCATAAAATACCGAGGCTTTCAAATAAAAGAGATTATATAGAAGAGTTGCTGCGGATGAACGGGTAAGAGAGTCCAATAGTAAAGATACTTCAGTTTTATGCCAAACTAAGGAACTTTTGTGGGCTAAGTCTTTTTTCTGTTGTGAAATAATACTTCAACCTATATAATATTTCCAATGCTTTTTTCTGATGAGTATAGTAATAGGTAAATGTATTATCTTTTGTAAATGCATAATAACGATGCATGTTGTATTGAATATTTTTGGAAGTATAAAATAGTAGCAATTTCCAATTGGCAATTCTTGCCTATTAAGTTTTATACCGATGTTTTTGTTCTAGTGAACAAATAAATAATGATTTTTATCGTTTATGAATGAATTTAGACGGGTAGTACTTAACCGAATTCTAAACATAACAATCATTATGGCAGAAAAATTAGTAATTGTTTCCGATATGTGGGGTGCACGAAAGGGTCTTTGGATTACTTCGTATCTAGGGTACTTACAGCAGTATTTTGACATCACTTTTTATGATAGTCAACAACTAGCTAATTTGGACTTGACAGTAAATACAGAGGAGAACATACATAATGCTTTTGTAACGGGCGGAATAGATACTGCCGTAGCTCATTTATTAAAAAAGGAGCAAAAGCCTTGTCATTATCTTGCTTTTAGTACAGGAGGTACTATCGTATGGAATGCAGCTAAAATGGGACTTCCAGTGAAATCATTGTATAATGTGTCAGCGACCAGAATACGATTACAAAAGGATAAGCCAGCTGTGCCTGTAAGACTGCTTTATGGTTCTAATGATTCTTTTAAACCTAATGATAATTGGGCTAATATGTTAGGCTTAGATTTAGAGGTGATGCCAAATTATGGCCACACGTTATATTCCGATGAAGAAATCATACGCAAAGTATGCTTGGATTTATTACAGCAAGTAACACAAATAGCGCCCCAAAATAAAAAGGCGGTTTAAATATAGTTTTAATACATGCCTACTCGAAGTGGGTTTTTAAAATTTTTCATAAAAGAAAAGAGTTCAGTATATACTGAACTCTTTTCTTTTGTAGGAGTATAAGGTTTTGTTTAATACGCTATAGTAATAGTGTCTTGAGGAAGCCTATTTTTATTAAGAAACCGCCTTCAATTTTTTAACTGTGTCATAGGACAGCTTTTGTTCCGCATACGGTTTAGTAACCTTAAATGTTGTTTCCTCCGTGCTTGGCATTTCGAACATGGCATCTGTGAAGATAGCTTCACAAAGGGACCTTAGTCCTCTTGCACCAAGTTTATACTCTATTGCTTTGCCAACAATATATTCTAAAGCTTGTTCTGTTATTGTGAACGTAATATTGTCCATAGCAAAAAGCTTTTCATATTGTTTTATGATAGCGTTTTTTGGTTCTGTGAGAATAGCTCTCAGTGTTTTCTCGTCCAAAGGATTCATGTGAGTTAACACGGGTAATCGACCAATGATTTCTGGAATAAGGCCAAACTCTTTCAAATCTTTTGGTATGATGTATTGCAACATATTTTCATTGTCCAATTGGTCATCTACCTTAGATGCATTATACCCAACAGCTTGCATGTTAAGCCTTTTTGCAATGGCACGTTCTATTCCATCAAATGCGCCACCGGCAATAAATAGAATATTCTCTGTATTTACTTCTATAAATTTTTGATCTGGATGTTTTCGTCCTCCTTTTGGTGGTACGTTCACGACGGTGCCTTCTAGAAGTTTAAGTAAACCTTGCTGCACGCCCTCTCCCGAAACATCTCTTGTTATGGAAGGATTGTCACTTTTACGCGCAATCTTGTCTATCTCATCTATAAACACTATGCCTCGTTCCGCTTTTTCAAGGTTGTAATCGGCTGCTTGGAGTAATCTCGTTAAAATACTTTCAACATCCTCACCTACATAGCCAGCTTCTGTAAGTACCGTAGCATCGACTATAGCTAAAGGCACATTGAGCATTTTTGCAATGGTTTTTGCCATTAGTGTTTTACCAGTACCTGTCTGGCCTACCATGATAATATTACTTTTTTGAATTTCAATATCGTCTTCTTTAGAAGACGGTTGTAGTAGTCTTTTGTAGTGATTGTACACAGCAACGGACATTACTTTTTTGGTGCGTTCTTGACCGATGATAAAGGTATCCAAGAAAGATTTGATTTCTTGTGGTTTTTTGAGGACCAATTCTGAAGAAAGGTCATTTGTCTTTGTTTGTCTTGATTCTTCTGCTACAATACCATGAGCTTGCTCTATACATCTATCGCAGATGTGCGCATCTAAGCCAGCAATCAATAGATTGGTTTCTGGTTTTTTCCGCCCACAAAACGAACACTCTAAATTTTCTTTTGCCATATTATTCCTACTCAGACCTAAACCATAACGGGCGTATTCCGTTTTTGGTTTAAAATAACTACATAAATTTATGAGTTGGTCGTAATTATTTCTTTTCTCTTACCAAAATCTCGTCAATCATACCATATTCCAATGCTGCATCAGCCTTCATCCAGTAATCCCTGTCGCTATCATCATGTACTTTTTTAACGCTTTGACCTGAATGGTTTGCAATGATTTCGTAAAGTTCGTCTTTTAACTTTAGGATTTCCCTTGCTGTAATTTCAATATCGCTCGCTTGGCCTTGGGCGCCGCCCATAGGTTGGTGAATCATAACGCGCGAATGTTGTAGGCCGCTACGTTTCCCTTTTTCGCCAGCGCACAGCAGTACAGCTCCCATAGATGCTGCCATACCTGTGCAAATAGTAGCTACGTCAGGATTAATGAATTGCATAGTATCGTAGATGCCTAGGCCAGCATAAACGCTTCCTCCTGGAGAGTTAATGTATATCTGGATATCCTTAGATGCATCAACACTGGCTAAAAACAATAGTTGGGCCTGTACGATGTTCGCCACTTGGTCGTTGATGCCGGTACCAAGAAAAATTATTCGATCCATCATTAGCCTAGAATATACGTCCATGGCAATAACGTTCATTTGTCTTTCCTCAATAATATTAGGCGTCATATTAACTGGGTACATACTGCTCATGATGCGATCGTAGTATGTGCTGCTAATGCCTTGGTGTTTTATAGCGTAATCTTTGAACTCTTTTCCGTAATCCATTTCTTTAATTCGATTTTTTCTGACTAATTACCACTGCTGGCTTTCTTTCTCTATTTTGCCATCTTATTTTGTAGGTACTATATTTCCTTAGTAATGTTCGAGGCAAAAAAAGGTGCCGAAAAAATAATTTTCGGCACCGTAAAGATACTTAATTTATTATTCGAATACTATCCGTAGACTTCTTTGACGAAGTTTTCATAGGTAACTTGCTTAGTCTTTAGATTGGCCTTCTCTTTGTAAAGGGATAGTAGTTTTTTGCTCATTAACTGTTCCGAAAGTCTTTTCACCTCGTCTTCGTTTCCTAATACTCTAGCTGCGATATTGTCAAGTTCTTCTTCTTGAGGGTCTAACTGACCATACTGAGCCATTTGTGATTTAATAAATCCTTTGGCGAATTCCTTTAATTCGTCAAACTGTACCTGAAGGTTGTTTTCATTAATGACTTTTCCTTCAATAAGCTGATAACGTAGTCCTTTTTCAGATTTTTTGTATTCTTCGTTGGCCTCCTCTTCGGAAAGTACTTTCTCGCCCGTAACTTGTATCCATTTGGTTAAAAACCCAGCAGGTAGATTAAACTTTGTATTGTCTATAAAATACTCAGTTACATCGTTCAATAATTTTTGATCAGCTTGCTGCTCAAATTGCTTTTCAGAATCCTCTGAAATTCGTGCTCTAAGTTCTTTCTCTGTTTTTATACTGTCTTTTCCAAACAGTTTATCAAAAAGCTCCTGGTCCAAAGGTGCAGGCTCACGCTCGTTAATTTCGCTAATTGTAAAAGTTACCTCTATGTTTAGCTTTTCTGCTTTGTCAGCGGCAATGCCCAATGTGCTGGCAAGTAAGTTGTCTTCTTTTAAAAGTCCTTTGGTTTTTAGCGTGACAACATCTCCTACTTTTTTACCTACTAGGCTTTCAATAGCTTTCTTGCTCTTAAGTTTGTCTAATTCAAGTAAAGTTTGGTTATCTATTTCCTCCGCGTCATTAGTGAAAGTACCGGTAACTTCGTCTTTTTTGCTAGCCACATCCTTGCTAACCAATTTTCCATATTGTTTTTGAATACGTTCTACTTGTTCCGTAATCATTTTCTTGTCGGCAACGATTTTGTAATGCGTAATCGCTTTTTTAGTCTTCAGAGGAACCTCAAAATTAGGGGCTAAGCCTAGTTCAAATTCAAAGTCGAGTTCTTCTTTATCCCAGTCAAAATTATCTTGCTGTTTAGGTAATGGGTTTCCAAGAACATCCAATTTTTCCTCGGTAAGGTATTTGTTGAGGTTGTCTTGTAGTAGTTTGTTTACTTCGTCTACCAATACCGCCTTTCCATATTGCTTTTTAATAAGGCCCATAGGAACCTGACCTTTTCTAAAGCCAGGAATATTGGCTTGTTTTTTATAGTCTTTAAGGATAGTATCCACTTTGTCTTGGTAATCCTCCTTAGTGATAGCTACTTTAACAACAGCGTTTAAATCGTCTATCTGTTCTTTTGTAATATTCATTCCTTAGTATCTTTTGCGTATATAAAATGGGATGCAAAATTACTTTATTTTAGAATGTCTGCCAAGTTTTTAAACCGTTGAATTTCAAATCTTAACTCTGTTTTTACTTGTCTTCTTTTAGAAGTGAAAATAAAATAGACTGTAAAAAGGAAAGTAAAAGGCTAAAAAGCAAGGCCCACCAAATATTGGTTACACTGAAGCCAGCTACAAGTTGGTCGGCAAGAAGGATGATTGCCGCATTGATAATTAATAGAAAAAGTCCTAATGTGACAATGGTGACAGGTAATGTAAGTATGACAAGAATAGGTTTTACTAAAAAATTAAGAAGACTCAGTACAACGGCAACTATGATGGCGGTTATGTAAGAGTCCACTGATACGTTAGGCAGAATGTTAGCCAAAAGTATAACAGCAAGTGCGCTTAATAAGGTTCTAAGGATAAGTTTCATAAGACAGTATGGTTATTTTTAGTATAGTTGAAATTGATTATTTTAAATATAATCAATTATTTGGATTCAAAAGTAGCTATTCGATTCCTTATATAATGAATTGCTTCTTTTCTTTGTAAGCTACTGCAAAAAACTAAGGGATTTTTCCAAAAACTCGCTAGGGTTTTCGGCATGAAGCCAATGACCTGCTTTTGAAACGGTATCTAAAGTAGCGTTCGGGAAATGTTTCTTAATGTCAGTGATATCATGCGCTACTACATATTCTGATTTGCTACCTTTTAAAAATAGGGCAGGACCTGCATAACGGTCTTCGCTATTTATGTTTTCCCCTACTTCTTTCATTTTCTGACTCAATACCTTAAGATTAAACCGAAAGGCAAGCTTTTTGTCTTTGGTCCAATACAGGTTTTTTAGCAAAAATTGGCGAACACCATCATCGCTCAGATGTTTTTGTAATTCCTTGTCTGCCTCGCTTCTAGAACCAATGGTGTCGAGATTCACGGCTTGTAAGGCGCTTATAATCCCATGATGGTGTGGTGGATAGAATTTCGGTGCAATATCTGCAATTATTAATTTTTGGGTCATTTCTGGAAAATTACACGCAAACTGCATAGCGGTTTTTCCTCCCATGGAGTGTCCAATGAGTGCCGTTTCTTTAATCTTGTGAAAGTTTAAATAGGCCTTTAGGTCATTCGCTAAAATATCGTAAGTGAAATCGGTGCTATGAAAACTTTTGCCATGGTTTCTCTGGTCTATTAAGTGTACGTTAAATCCCTTTTCGGCATAAGAGGCTCCAAGGGTTTTCCAGTTGTCAGACATGCCTAAAAAGCCATGCAATATACATAATGGTATTCCCTCGCCAAGTATTTTGGAATGTAGGATAGGATTCATTTTAGTTTGTTTAAATACATGTTTACTACATTTTCGAGTCCCAAGTAGAGCGATTCGCATATAAGTGAATGACCAATAGAAACCTCCAGAAGTTCTGGAATATTGGTTTTAAAATAGTGTATGTTTTCCAAGCTCAAATCATGTCCAGCATTAACTCCTAAATTAAGTTCGTTAGCTTTTAGCGCCGCTTTTATAAATGGGGCTATGGCTTTTTCTTTATCTATTGCGTATCCTTCGGCATAACTTTCCGTGTAGAGTTCTATTCTGTCTGTTCCGGTTGCTTTTGCGCCTTCTATCATTGAAATAACAGGGTCTACGAAAATAGAAGTACGTATGCCTGCAGCCTTAAAATTGGAGATGATCTTGGTTAAAAAAACTGCATGCTTTATTGTGTCCCATCCTGCATTAGAGGTAATGGCATCCACGGCATCAGGCACAAGGGTTACTTGGGTGGGCTTTGCTTCTAAAACCAATGCTATAAACTTAGGGTTTGGATTCCCTTCTATATTGAATTCTGTAGTTACTATTTTTGCTAGATCTCTTGTGTCTTGGTATCTAATATGTCGCTCGTCTGGTCTAGGATGTACTGTAATTCCGTCCGCACCAAAACGCTCAATATCTTCAGCGACTTGCAGTACATTGGGGGTGTTTCCCCCACGGGAATTTCGTAAAGTAGCTATTTTGTTAACGTTGACGCTTAGCTTTGTCATAATGTCGGGTTTATCGTAAGTGGCGTCAAAAATACAAATTAGGCATGCCTTTTGATATTATTAATTACTAATTTGCGTTATAATTTAGCTTATGCAGATACAAAAACACATCATAACTAATATTCCGGTATTTAATATCGATGATTCTTTTGAGATGGTTTTGGAGTTTTTTAAGGAAAACACCTATTCCCATGTTGCTATTGCAGATCAGGGAACGTTTTTAGGGGTTTTTTCCGAGAATGACCTTGAAACTATAGATCCAAAAGCTAAAATTGATATGTACCGATATGACTTGGAAACTTTCTTTGCTAGAAAGGAAACCAATTGGTTGGATGTTCTGGAGGCATTTGCAAGGAATGAAGCCAATCTGCTACCCGTGTTAGGAAATGAGGAAGAGGTTATAGGGTATTATGACCTCACGGATATAGTGGCGGTGTTTATAGATACTCCCTTTTTTACAGACCCTGGAAACATCTTGGTCGTGGCTACTGGAATTAAAGATTATTCTTTTAGTGAAATTGCACAAATAGTGGAAAGTAATAACGCAAAGTTAATTGGTGCGTTTATTACCGAAGTTCAAAATGATATAGTACAGATAACCATTAAATTAAGCACGGTTAATTTTAATGAAGTTGTACAAACGTTTAGACGTTATAATTACCATATTCTTTTTGGGAATAGCGATGATCAGTTTTTGGAAGGCCTAAAACAAAGATCGGATTATTTGGATACATACCTAAATGTCTAAGATGAAGGTTGCTATCTACGGTCAAACATATCAAGATAATGCAATTGCTTTTTTGATAGAGCTCTTAGATGAACTTGAAAAAGAATCTGCTAAGGTTTTTATTGAAGAAGATTTTTATAATCTATATAGGGTTTCCAAGGGCCCTAAGGAATTCCCTACGTTTACGTCCAACGCTGGATTGGATAGTACTTTTGATATGTTTGTTAGTTTTGGAGGTGATGGTACTATCTTAAGAGCAACTACGTTTGTAAAAGATCTTGGGATTCCCATAGTAGGTGTCAATACAGGTCGTTTAGGCTTTTTGTCTACCTTTAAAAAAGAGGATGTTAGAAAAGTAGTTCGGGAATTTGTACAGGGCGCCTACACTATTGTTGAGCGTAGTTTAGTTCAATTGAATACGGCCGCTTTGGATGCAGAATTTGGTAACCTTAATTTTGCCTTGAATGAAATAACCGTAAGCCGAAAGGATACGACTTCTATGATTACGGTTGAAACTCACTTAAATAATGAATATTTGACGTCCTACTGGGCAGACGGACTTATTATTTCTACACCAACAGGCTCTACAGGATATTCTCTGAGTTGTGGTGGCCCTGTAATTGCACCTTCGGTGAAGTCCTTAGTTTTAACACCAATAGCTCCACATAACTTAAATGCAAGACCTTTGGTTATTTCAGATGATACAATAATTAGGTTAAAAGTGTCCGGTAGAGAAGAAAACCACTTGGTTTCATTGGACTCTAGGATTGCCTCTTTGGAAAACGGACAAGAGATTACCATAAGTAAGGCTCCTTTTACCATAAAAATGATAGAGTATACTTCCGAAAGTTTTTTAAAGACCCTAAGAAATAAACTTCTTTGGGGCGAGGATAAACGTAACTGACAACCTCTTTTGAACAATAAATATGTCCAAACGCTGTTTATCTTGTGTGAACACAAGTAGGATAAAAAAAGCAGTTTTTGTTGTAACCTCCTGCTGAATAATAAATTATAAAAACACATGCGGCAGATACTGATCGTATTCTTTTTAACAGCATCTTTTACGCTTGGTGCTCAAACCTATGAAGTGGGTATTTTTGCAGGGGGTGCCAATACAATTGGGGATGTAGGTAGAACTAATTATATTTTACCTTCAGACATCGCTGTTGGGGGTATTTTTAAATGGAATAAGAGCAAACGTTATGCATGGCGGGGAAGTCTCATGTATGGTAAATTTACCGCTGACGACAACAAATCCAATTCCACAGCCAGACAACAAAGAGGTTATGTTGTTGATAATTCGGTTCTTGAAGGTTCCGTTGGTTTGGAAATTAATTTTGTTGAGTATAATTTGCATAAGTTAGGTCCTGCCTTTACGCCCTATTTATATACGGGAATAACCTACTTTAGGTATGATTACAACTATTTTAATGGAGGTGTTTTACAGAACATTTCGCAAAAGGATGGCTCTTTTGCCATACCAATGACAGTAGGTTTTAAGTATCGTATCAATCAGTTTCTTATTTTTGGGGCAGAAATTGGTGCTAGATATACCTTTACTGATAATTTGGATGCAAGTAATCCAGAGGGTTCTAATTTTGAAGAATTTCAGTTTGGTAATATTTTTAGTGACGATTGGTATGTTTTTTCTGGGGTTACCTTAACTTATACTTTTGGCAGAAAATTATGTACTGATTGTTTTGAGTAAAACAATACATGAGCAAAATAGAAGATATTGAAGTAAGCAGCCTTCCACGTCATTTAGCCATTATTATGGACGGTAATGGTAGGTGGGCTAAGGAACAGGGTAAACATAGGATATTTGGTCATGAGCATGGTGTAAAAACAGTTAAGACAACCGTAGAACAGTGCGCTAAGATTGGAATAGAATACTTAACACTGTATACATTTTCTACTGAGAACTGGAATAGGCCCAAACTTGAAATTCAAACCTTGATGCGCCTTTTGGTTTCTTCCCTTAGAAAAGAGCTTAAAACTTTTAACAAAAATAACATACGGTTAAACACTATTGGTAATATTTCCGCCTTGCCTTCAAAAGCGAACAAGGAGTTGATAGAGGTAATGGATAAAACCAAGGGTAATACAGGGATGACTCTTACGTTAGCCTTGAGTTATGGGTCTAGGGAAGAGCTTCAATCTGCAATAAAAGCGATAGCTGTCAAAGTTAAAAATAATATAATTTCGCCTGAACATATTGATGAAACCATTATTAATAACCATCTTTACACGCACAATTTGCCAGATGTAGACTTGCTTATCCGTACTAGTGGAGAACACCGGATCAGCAATTTTTTATTATGGCAGATCGCGTATGCCGAGTTATATTTTATCAATGTATTTTGGCCCGATTTTAGTGAGCATCATTTGGTAGAGGCCATAAAAAATTACCAGAATAGAGAACGAAGATTTGGAAAAACTAGCGAACAACTCATTTAAAGATATGACCAGGTTCATATCCTTGAACCACTTAATTACCACCCTACTACTTCTTACAACTGCAATAGCCACTTCACAGGACATATCTTATGAAGATGGTAAAAGTTATATTCTTGGTGGTATTGAGGTCACAGGACTTCAAAGTTACAACGAGCAAACTGTAAAGACCTATACGGGTTTAAGAGTAGGGCAACCTATAACATTGCCTGGAGAGCAGATAAGTGCTGTTATTACCAAGTTATGGGGTCTAGAGCTATTTAGCTCCATAGATTTTTACATTATCAATGTCGAAGACGATAAAGTATTCCTAGAACTAAATATTATTGAACGGGCAACGCTTACCTCGGTTAAATTTATTGGCGTGAAAGACCGCAAGGTAGAAGAGCTTGTTAAAGATACCGACTTAAAAAAAGGCAAGAAAATTACAGAAAGCCTTATTTCCAACACTCAGAATTACCTCGCTAATAAATATAAGAAGCAAGGATATTTGAACACCAAAGTCGCCATTACCACTAAAACGGATACATCGCAAGTAAATGCTCGTAGTATGTTGGTAAGCATCAACAAGGGTGATAAGGTAAAAATCAGCGAAATTATATTTGAAGGGAACGAGCAGCTTTCCGATAAAAAACTAAGAAAGGCTTTAAAAAGTACAAAACAGAAGCAACTAGGTCGTATATGGAAAAAATCTAAGTTTATTGAAGAGGATTACGAAGAGGATTTAGTTCTTTTGGTTGACAAATATGCAGAAAGCGGTTTTAGAGACGCCCGTGTGATTTCGGATAGCATAACGAATATTGATGCAAATAATATTCAGTTAAATATTAAAGTAGAAGAAGGTAACAAGTATTACTTTGGCGATATTGATTTTGTAGGGAATACTGTTTATACAGATAGGCAATTATCCCAAGTTTTAGGAATAAAGAAGGGTGATACATATAACGGTGTGCTTCTTAGAGAGCGTATTGCGGACAATAGCAAACCCGATCCGGACGATTTAACCAGTGCATATCAAAACAATGGTTATTTGTTTTCCAGTATAAATCCAGTAGAGGTTTCGGCGGCAAATGATACCATCAACTTTGAGATACGAATCATAGAAGGAAAGGAGACTTTTTTAAATCACGTAACTGTTAACGGAAACGATAAGACAAACGACCATGTTATTTTTAGGGAACTACGAACAAGACCTGGCCAAAAATATAATAAATCCGACATTATAAGAAGTATTCGAGAATTGGGCCAATTAGGCTTTTTTGATGCGGAGCAGATTACACCAGATGTGTTAAATGCCGATCCTAATGCAGGTACGGTAGATTTAGATTGGAGCTTAGTGGAATCTGGCTCTAGTCAGATAGAATTACAAGGAGGTTACGGTGGTGGTGGTTTTATAGGAACCCTTGGGCTGTCCTTTAGTAACTTTTCTATTCAGAATTTGTTTAACGGCGAAACATATAAGCCTGTGCCTATGGGAGATGGCCAGACCTTTGCCTTACGTTTGCAGGCTAGTAGAACGTTTAGAGTATATAGTCTTAATTTCTCTGAACCTTGGTTGGGCGGTAAAAAGCCGGTTCAGTTTAGTATGAGCTTTTCTAGGACACAACAATTTTTAACTACTTTCGAGAATGGAAGAGTGGAGCCCGACAAAGACCGACAATTTTCTATTACCGGTGTTACAGTAGGTTTGGCTAAACGTGTTCAATGGCCCGACGATTTCTTTACCATTTCTCACTCCTTAGGCTATCAGCTGTATGATTTTCAAAATTATAATACTGGGTTGTTCAATTTTGGTAATGGTCAGGCTAACTCCTTAGCATATACCTTTGGGATATCTAGAAACGCTATTCAAGGTGGACGTATCTTCCCTAGAGGTGGTTCCAATTTCGAGATTACCACAAAATTTACCCCACCATATTCTCTTTTTAGTGATAAGGACTATAAGGCTTTAAAGGAAAGAAGTGAAGAGCTTGCTCCCATCGTTCAGGCGCAAGGTGGAGCAATAACACCAGAAAGCAAGGAACTGGAAGCTATAGATCAAGAACGGTTTAGATGGTTGGAGTATTACAAGGTAAAGTTCAAAGGCGATTGGTACACAACTCTTGTAGGTAAACTGGTATTGCGATCAAATGCTGAATTCGGATTTTTGGGTTCCTATAACAGCGATGTAGGAGATGTCCCTTTTGAACGTTTCTTTGTAGGTGGTGATGGTCTTGGTAATTTTACCTTGGATGGAAGAGATGTTGTACAATTAAGGGGTTATGAGAACCAATCAGTTACGGCTATAGATCCTATTACAGGTCAGCAAGAGGGAGCCTTGGTATACAATAAATTTTCTTTGGAGTTAAGATATCCACTTACCTTAAAACCCTCAGCTTCTATTTTTGGTTTAGCCTTTTTAGAGGGAGGAAACTCTTATAACAATTTTCAGGAGTTTACTCCGTTTAATTTAAAACGGTCTGCCGGTGTGGGGCTTCGCATTTTTATGCCAGCGTTTGGATTATTGGGTATAGACTTCGGTTATGGGTTCGATGAGGATCTTAGACCACAGTCTGTGGGCAGAGGTCCTAGCGGATGGCAAACGCACTTCATTATCGGTCAGCAGTTTTAACAATGAATTTTATAATTGTGTTATATGCTAATCTTCTCATTTTAAAAGTTTTAGTATTTTTGGCACGATATTTTCTATTGGTTTAAACGATATCAACAATGAAGTCAAAAACAAAAGTTCTTTTATTCCTTGGTCTAGTAATAGTGAGTGTTCATTCCTTTGCGCAAAGAAGCATTAGGATTGCTTATGTGGACATGGAGTACATTTTGGAAAATGTAGAGGAATACCGCGATGCTAATGAGCAATTAAGTACTAAGGTTCAAAGGTGGAAAGTTGAAATAGAACAAAAGCAAAGCGTTGTTGAGCAAATGAAAAAAGACTTAATGGCGGAGAAAGTTTTACTTACGCCGGAGCTTATTGCTGAGCGAGATGAAGATATTCAATTGCTCCAAAAAGAGATGATTGAGTATCAGCAAGATAGGTTTGGGCCGCAGGGGGATTTGGTTTTGCAAAAGCGTAGACTTATACAGCCAATACAGGATCAAGTTTTTAATGAAGTACAGAAACTTGGATTGAATAAAAAGTATGATTTTATTTTTGATAAATCTGCGGATGTTGTAATGTTGTATTCTCAAAAAAGACACGACATTAGCGATTTAGTACTAAGGGGTATTTCACGAACAAGAAAAATAAGTAAACCTGCAAAAAAAGCGAGTGGTAAAAGTAAATTAGACGATTTTGAAGGCGATGAAGATGCAGAAAAAATTGTATCCGATGCTTTACAGGAGCGTTTAGAAAAATCTAAGGGTGCAAGCGAGGCCAGAGCCAAAACTGCAGATGAAAAACGTGCAGAGCAATTGAAACTTAGAGAGGAAAGGAAAAAGGCATATGAAGAGCGAAGAAAAAAATTATTAGAAGAAAGAGAAGCCAAAAAGAAAGCGAAAGAAGAAGAAAATAAAGAAAATACCGGAAATTAAAAATATTACGGTAGTATATAATTAAATTTGAAACCATTAATTAACACTCAAAGAAGAATTAAATTTTAACTCATGAAACACGTAAAGAAAATAGTAGTAGCCCTAATGTTGTTCGTAGTAGCGACAAGTTTTGTTAATGCTCAAAGTAATGTTGCTCACATAGATATACCCCAATTATTGTCTGCTATGCCAGAAATGAAAACGGCGGAAGCGGAGCTTAAGAAATTGCAAGAAACTTATAATGCCGACATCCAAGCATCTATGACAGAACTTCGAAATAAGTTCGCACAGTATAAAAATGAAGCTCCATCTAAAACAAAAGAAGAAAATGATAAAAGGGCTATCGAACTCCAAGGTTTTGAGAAAAATATAGGTGAGGCCCAACAAGCTGCACAACAAGAGTTCCAGAAAAAACAAGGTGAGTTGTTCGCTCCTATTCAAGAAAAAGCTAAGGCTGCCATAGATAAGGTAGCAGCTGCTCAAGGATTTGATTATGTAATAGACGCACAAGCTGGTGGCGCATTACTAGTTGCAACCGGAACAGACCTGTTAGTCGATGTTAAAAAGGAATTGGGCTTCTAGTCCGAATTTTTCGAAAAATAAAAACCGCCATATAGGCGGTTTTTTTTATGAAATTAATTTTCTTTTAATGTTAGTCCATCTGAGTTTTCTGATAAAAACACCTTCTGCTTCCGTTACCAAATATGGTAACCTGTTTCTTTTTGCTTCAAAATAGCCTTTCATATTGTCAGTAAATGCGGCCCATTTTTTCTGTTTTACACCCATTTTAAAGGAAGCGATTACACTGATTTTAAAACCATAGCGCATTCGATACATGGCGTGTCCTTGTAGAAATTTTGCCTTGGTATTGTAGGCTTTACCAATGGGTCTTAGATGCTTTACTTTTAAGGTCTCGTCCGTATGAATTGTAAACATGTGGTATTGTGCCAGTAGTTCATCTACGGTGTCCCATCCCATGGCGCTTTTAAGACCGCCAATAGCCTTAAAACAGCTTTTGGTATAAGCTTTTAAAGCTCCACGCACATGGTTTTTATCCATAGTATGGTTTAATATCCATTGCTGTTGGTCATTTTGCTCATAGATAAATCCGCCGGAAATTCCTATTCGGGGGTCGCTCTTAAAAGCGGATGCAATACGTTCAAAGTAATTTTTTGGTAAGATTAAATCAGCATCTAGCTTTACGATAAAATCATAATCGTTATCTAATAAGGCCAATCCTTTGGAGAATGCATTAATTACTTTGCTTCCGGGCATGTGTTCTGAGGATGATGTAGTGTCCAATTTCTGGAACATTGAATCATTTAGGACGTATTCGTCTACAATAGCACCCGTTGTATCTGTAGAATTGTCATTTACTACCATCACTTTTTGTGGTCGCAAACTTTGACACGCCAATGAATCTAGGGTGCTTGATATAAAAGTAGCTTCATTGTGGGCGGGTATGATTACATAGTACTGCATGTTATGGCAACATTGGTATTGGGATTCGTTCGTTTTTTGTGAAACAATATAAAGGTAAGGTCAAGATAATATATATTAGATTATTTTCTGGTCGCGTAGACCATATAATATCGTGGTGTAAATAGACGTAAAATAGGTCTTATGCCTAGTTTTTTTACAGGGTGTGTCCATTTTATACGATCTTGTATTTCCCATCCTGCTTTATTCAAAAGCCAGTCGAATTGCCAATCCTCAAACTCATGATAATGGCGATCCCAAGGATCGACCTTACTACGATATGCTGGTGAAAACCATAATCGTAAAGGAATACTCGTTACAAGCTTATCTGCTTTAATTTCGGTAAGAATATTTAACGGAGCGAGTAAATGTTCAAAAATTTCAAACGCTGTTACTACATCGCATTCAGAATTAACTACAGACTTGAAATTAACGTCTAAGTCTTCGCCTCCTGTATTTTTTACGGTATAACCGTTATCTAACATGATTTCTGAAAGCGGGTTGGGTACCCCTAAATCCAAAATAGACTCTTCTTTTTGAATATGCTTTTCAAGAAACTCCATCGTATACTTGAAGCGTTTGTTCGGAAAAGTCTTTTCGTACATAGTAGGGGTTTCAGGTTTCAGGTTTTTAGTTTCAAGTTGGTTCATTAATTTTTAAGATAGCTAACTTAAATCAATTGAAACGTAAAACTTTTTAAACCTTGTATACTATAGCGTTGATGTTCATTCCAGCGCCTACACTGGCAAAGATAATAACATCTCCTTTTAAAAGTTTATGGTTTGGGAGATTTCCTTTGAGCAACATGTCTAAAAGTGTTGGAATAGTAGCGACGGAACTATTTCCTAATTTACCGATGCTCATGGGCATGATATCCTTGGGCATCTGCAGACCGTAACTTTTATAAAAGCGTTTAACAATCGCTTCATCCATTTTTTCATTAGCCTGATGGATGATTATTTTTTTAACCTCCTCTATAGGTATGCCGCTTTCATCTAAACAGCTCTTCATAGCTTTGGGTACATGGCTTACTGCAAATTCGTAAATTTTACGACCATGCATTTTAATGTACTTGGTTTCGCAAGAGCTAGATTCATAAGATTTTCCATAGAAAAGAAAATAGGCTTCTTCGTAAGTATAGCTAGCACTAGCATGGGTGATAATTTCCCCTTGGTTTTCATTTTTCGCAACTATTGTAGCACCTGCACCGTCGGAATAAATCATGGAGTCACGATCATAAGGGTCAATAATTCTCGAAAGTGTTTCCGCACCTATAACGAGACAATTTTTAGCCATACCGCTTTTAATAAAAGCATTGGCTTGGATAACCCCTTCTATCCACCCGGGGCAACCGAAAAGCATGTCGTATGCAACACATTTAGGGTTTTTAATACGTAGTAAGTGTTTTACTCTTGCTGCAAGACTGGGAAGCATATCACTCTGGGACTGTCCATGTGCTACATCACCAAAGTTATGTGCGAAAATGATGTAATCTAACTCCTCCTTATCTAATTTGGCATCTATTATTGCCTTTTCTGCTGCTAGAAACGCAATGTCAGATGTGTTTAGTTCTTTTGCAGCATAACGTCTTTCGGAAATCCCTGTAATTGCTTTAAATTTTTCAATAATTACTGGATTATTATATTTAAAGGGACTACCGTCAGCATTTAAGAACTTATGCGTTTCAAAATCTTTGTTTGCAATAATTTTGGCTGGTACGTAGCTCCCTGTTCCCGTAATTCCGATTCCCATCTCTTTAATCTTGGTTAGTACTTTGCAATATAATTCAATAAGGCAACCTTGTTATGCATGCATAATAAAAATTACGATGTTCAATGTTTTAGTTTTGGATGGTATAGTATCAAAAAGGGCTCCCAAATTCTTTGGAAGCCCTTTTTCTATGGTATTTTAGGTAAGGCTAGGCCTCTGCGTAAGCTTCAATTGGAGCGCATGTGCAGATTAAATTACGATCGCCATATGCATCATCTACCCTTCTAACCGTAGGCCAAAACTTATTTTCACGAACATAGGAGAGTGGAAAACCAGCTTTTTCGCGGCTATATGGGAAAGTCCATTTATCGTTGGTGACCATATCCAGCGTATGAGGCGCATTTTTAAGAACGTTGTCTGGTTCTTCGCTAACTGCTTCATCGATTTCTTTGCGTATAGAAAGCATAGCATCGCAAAAACGATCTAATTCCGTTAGATTCTCGCTTTCCGTAGGTTCTATCATAACGGTCCCTGCTACTGGAAAAGATACCGTAGGAGCATGAAAGCCATAATCCATTAGGCGTTTAGCAATGTCCGTTACTTCGATTCCATTTTGTTTAAATGGCCTACAATCAATAATCATCTCGTGGGCTGCTCTTCCTTTTTCACCTGTATACAATACCTCATACTTTCCATGCAAGCGGTGCTTGATATAGTTAGCATTTAAAATGGCGATTTCTGTAGATCGCGTTAACCCGTATTCTCCCAACATTTTTATATATCCATAGGAAATTAAACAGGCTAATGCACTGCCCCATGGAGCAGCTGAAATAGCCGTGATTCCTTCAGAGCCACCTGTTTGAATTAATGGATTGGTCGGTAAAAACGGTACTAATTGTTTTGCAACACAAATAGGTCCAACTCCTGGACCGCCACCTCCATGCGGGATAGCAAATGTTTTATGTAAATTTAAGTGACACACATCCGCACCAATGTTTCCGGGGTGGGTTAAACCTACCTGAGCGTTCATATTGGCCCCGTCCATATACACTTGCCCACCATTATCATGTATAAGCTTTGTAATATGCTTTATGGAAGATTCAAAAACTCCATGGGTAGACGGGTAGGTAACCATGAGGGCTGCTAGATTATCAGAATGTAGTTTTACTTTTTCCTCTAAATCAGCGACATCTATGTTCCCTTTCTCGTCGGTCTTGGTAACTACTACTTTCATGCCCGCCATTACCGCTGAAGCTGGATTGGTGCCGTGCGCTGAAGCCGGAATTATACAAATATTCCTATGCGTATCTCCACGAGACTCGTGGTAAGCTCGTATTACCATGAGTCCGGCATATTCACCTTGTGCTCCTGAATTGGGCTGTAAGGAAGTATCTGCGAATCCAGTTATGGTGGTTAGGTCTTTAGCTAGCTCCTTAAGCATTATTTGGTAGCCTTCCGCCTGTTCTACCGGAACAAAAGGATGAATATTACCCCAATTGCTCTGACTTAACGGTAGCATTTCGCTAGCTGCGTTCAATTTCATGGTACAGCTGCCCAAGGATATCATACTGTGGTTTAGGGCAAGGTCTTTCCGCTCCAGTTTTTTGATGTAGCGCATCAGTTCTGTTTCGGAGTGGAAGGAATTAAAAACCTTGTTTTCCATGAAGGGTGCCGTACGTTGTACAGATTCAAGTATAGCAGAAGTGGTGGCTAGTTTGGTTATTTTGATACCATCCTTTCCAAGTGCCTCTGCAAATACAGAAACAATAGCGTTAAGGTCTTTGATGCTAGTAGCTTCGTTTACAGCTATAGAAACGGTCTGCGCATCAACATAAAGAAAATTAATTTCGTTTTTCTCCGCAATCGGTTTCACCTTTGCAGCATCAGTCTTCACCGTTATGGTGTCAAAATAAGAGGAATTGGTCTGGTACAGTCCCAATTGTTCCAAGCTATTTGCAAGGGTAGTTGCGGTAGTATGTACTTTGCCTGCAATATATTTCAAACCTTCTGGGCCGTGATATACCGCGTACATCCCTGCCATAACTGCAAGTAGTACCTGAGCTGTACAAATATTTGAAGTCGCTTTATCTCGTTTTATGTGTTGTTCGCGTGTTTGTAGTGCCATGCGAAGTGCTGGCTTACCATCTGTATCTCTGGTTACACCAATGATGCGCCCTGGAATGTTTCTTTTGTATTCTTCTTTGGTTGCAAAAAATGCTGCATGTGGTCCCCCATACCCTAATGGAATTCCAAAACGTTGGGTGGTACCCACGACTACATCGACTCCAAATTCCCCCGGAGGTGCTAGTAAAACTAAGCTTAATATGTCTGCTGCGACAGCTACTTTTATATCATTTTCCTTGGCTTTTACTACAAAATGCTCATAATCGTTTACTTGGCCGTATTTACCTGGATATTGCAGCAAAGCGCCATAAAAATCGCTTCCAAATTTAAATTCTTCGTGGTTACCTATGACCAGTTCTATGCCCAAAGGAGAGGAACGGGTTTCTAATAAGGATAAAGTCTGTGGCAATACTTCTTCCGAAACGAAGAACTTTAATATTTGATTTTTCTTTTGAGTGCGAGATCTTACATCGTATAGCATGGTCATTGCTTCTGCTGCAGCCGTGCTTTCATCTAAAAGGGACGCATTGGCAAGTTCCATACCGGTAAGGTCCGTAATTACAGTCTGAAAATTTAAGAGTGCTTCCAATCTGCCTTGGGCAATTTCTGCTTGGTATGGTGTATATGCCGTGTACCAACCCGGGTTCTCTAATATGTTTCTCTTTATTACAGAGGGTAATAAACTCTCATGATATCCTAAGCCAATGTAGGATTTGAAAACTTTATTCTTTTTTGATAGTTCTTCAATATGGTTTAAAAACTCATGCTCGCTCATTGGGGCTTCCAACTCTAGTGGCTGTTTTAACCTAATTTCACCTGGAATAGTCTCAAAAATGAGTTGCTCCAAATTTTCTACGGCTATCGTTTTAAGCATATGCTGAAGGTCTTCTTCACGTATACCTATATGGCGGGATGCAAACACGTCAGTCTTCATATTTTTGTTTAAATTAATCATGTAAAATTAAGGAATAATTTTATGCTAAACACCCATTTTTTAGGGGCTTAGGTTGAAAGTTTTTAACCAAAAAGGGAGGTTATAAACAGTTTGGCTACTTTTGTTTAATGAAGATTTTGAAAGGTATTTTTGATTTTTATCTGGATGCCAGTGTGCACGTTGCTTTTAGTGTATTTGCCTTGGTGGGGATAACAGCCCTTACTTTAAACATTCCATTAGATTTTCATCTTGTGTGGTTTCTTTTTTTTGGGACTATTGTATGCTATAATTTTGTTAAATATGGCGTGGAGGCTAAAAAGTACCTTCTAGTAGCTAACCGCTATCATAAGAATATTCAGCTCTTTAGTTTTATTTCTGCAGCGGTTATGCTGTACCATGCCTACTTTTTAAAGTTTGAAGTTTGGTTTGCAGTGTTGGCTTTGGCATTGGTTTCGGTATTGTATGCCATACCTATTTTACCACGTGCAAAAAATCTAAGAAATTTAGGTGGATTTAAAATTTTTATCGTTGCTCTTGTTTGGATGGGAGCCACGGTTATGCTTCCTGTTTTATCTGCAAAATATGAGTTTTATTGGGATGTGCAACTGGTTGCTTTTCAGCGATTTATATTTGTACTTGTGTTGTTGATACCTTTTGAAATTAGAGATTTGAAGTATGATGATCTAGAATTGAAAACACTCCCACAGCGCTATGGTATAGCCAATACAAAAGTGTTTGGTTCTTTTTTGGTTGTAGTCTTTTTCTTTACCACGCTTTTTAGGGATGAAATAAGCGTTACAGAGATAGTGTCCAAAGGATTGCTTTTTCTTCTTCTAGGGAGTTTAATGTATATAACAAAGAGAAACCAATCTAATTATTTTTCCTCGTTTTGGGTGGAGGCCATACCTATAGGATGGTATCTTTTATTACTACTAATAGGCTTGTTTTAAACTTGGTTTTTAAGGTTTTCTTTCATTTTCAGCTTTTCTTGATTCGAAAGGCTTTGTAGTTTTGCTTTTTCACAAAGTGAGGTAAGCGCCTTATTTTTTTCGGTAGCCGTGGAACAGGTTTTGCACATAAAGAGATGGAAACGCAGTTTTAGTATTTCTAAAAAAGTAGCTTCCCTATACTGGGTTTTATTGCAAATTATAGCAGCTTTGTCACAAGAAATCATAGTTAAAACCAATTTTGGTTAAGGCAATCCATCAGCGCGGTTCTCGCCCTGTGTATCATGACCCAAAGATTAGACGGATTGATGTCGAGTTCATTACAAATATCTTCCGTGCTTATATTCTGAATAGTTTTCATGGTAAAAACTTGCGCCTGTTTTTTTGGTAATTTTGCAATACACGACTGTATGGCTAATCCTAGTTCCTCATTTTCCATGGCGTTATTTTCAAGCGTACTAAACGGGTCTGCAACCTGTTCTTCTAGCCAATCGCCCTCCGCATCGCTGGCGGAACTGTAGTTCATGCGAACCTCCGCTTTTCCCTTTTTGGAATTTGTTTTTCGGTAATGATCAATCACTTTGCGTTTAAGAATGGCAATTAGCCACGTGCGCTCCGCTGCTTCTCCTTTATAGTTTTTGGCCGACTTTAATCCAGCCAAAAAGGTTTCTGACACCAAATCTTTGGCGACTTCGGCATCACTCACCCTGCCCACTGCAAAGTTGAAAAGGTAGTCTGCATAATTATCTACCCATAGTTTGGGCTCAAGTTGATGAGGAATCATAAGGTTTTGTCGTTTTCAAAAATAACTGAATTCCTTGGAAATACCTTTATTTTTTCAAGGTTTTACCCTTAGCTGGAAACCAATCTATTTATTACATTTGATTAAAATTATAAGCATGAAGCAGTTTTATATCATTACACTATTACTGTTAGTTAATTTGGGATGTGGACAATCGAATACGATGCCAATTGCCGAATTTTCTTTAGATGATGCTAAAGATGCAGTGCTAGTGGATGTTAGAACGCCTGAGGAATTTGAGATGGGACATTTGAAAAATGCTTTGAATATAAATTGGTTTGATCCTGATTTTGATAACAAGTTTGCCGAAATCAACAAGGAAACAACTATCTACATGTATTGCAAAGTAGGAGGCAGGAGTGCTAAAGCACAAGAAAGACTACAATCCTTGGGTTATAAAATGGTAATTAACCTAGAAGGGGGTTATGATGCTTGGTTAATTTTTAAAGAGTAGTACGCTTGTGATTTTTATTCAACTTTATAATAATAGAACCTCGCTATTTGGTAGATGATATTGTTTTTTTTAACACGGAAGCAGTTGGATTAATCTCTTTTGCTTTCTCGCAATAGTCCTTAAACACCGTAGTAAATTTTCCAGTACTACAACCAATATCTAATCCATAATTAAATGTGTTTTATAACGACAAATCCTTGTTTAATATGGTGGTATGAAGTTGAGTTCTGTAGGCTTCATAGTTGCTAGGCCATAATTTTATAATACTCTTCAAGCAAAATAAATAGTCTATACATTATAATAATCCAGCTCTTTCCAAGAGTGCCTCTACTTTTGGTTCAGCTCCTCGAAATCTTTTATACAAGATCATCGGATTCTCTGTACCGCCTTGGGAGAGGACATGGTCTTTAAATTTTTGAGCTACCACTTTATTGAAAACCCCTTTTTCCTTAAAGTAGGCAAAGGCATCTGCATCAAGAACCTCTGCCCATTTGTAACTATAATATCCAGAGGAATACCCACCTTGAAAAATATGTGCAAAAGAAGTGCTCATGCACGTTTGGGTCGTATTAGGGTAAAGGTCAGTGCCTTCAAAAGCGTCATCTTCATGTGTTTTTACATTTTTGATGGTACTTGGATCTATCCCATGCCACGACATATCCAAAAGGCCAAAACTAAGTTGCCTTAACGTTTGCATGCCTTCTTGAAACGTAGCCGAGGCTTTTATTTTTTCTATAAGTTCCATCGGAATAGCTTCTCCTGTTTCGTAGTGTTTTGCAAACAGCTCTAAAGCTTCTTTTTCATAGCACCAGTTCTCCATAATCTGTGAAGGAAGTTCTACAAAGTCCCAATAGACAGATGTTCCAGAAAGACTTGGGTAGACTGTGTTGGCCAACATGCCATGTAAGCCATGGCCAAATTCATGGAACAAAGTAGTTACCTCATTAAATGTTAAAAGGGATGGTTTGGTTTCTGTAGAGGGCGTAAAATTACAAACGTTGGAAATATGCGGACGCACATTTTTACCATCTTTTTTCCATTGTGATTTAAAAGAAGTCATCCAGGCGCCTCCACGTTTTCCTGCTCTAGGATGAAAATCTGCATAAAAAATGGAAATAAAATTTTTTTCCAAATCATATACCCGATAGGTTTTTACTTCCTCATGGTATTTATCGATATCAGAAACGGCTACAAATTGTAATCCGAATAACTTTTCAGCGACTTCGAAAACACCATTGATAACATTCTCTAGTTTAAAATAAGGTTTTAGTTGCTCATCGTCTAGACTAAATAATTTCTGTTTTAGCTTTTCGGAATAGTAGCTTCCATCCCATTTTTGAAGCTGTTCAAAACCATCTAAATCTTTTGCAAAATCTTCCAATTGTTTGAATTCCCGCTGGGCTGCTGGTTTGGCTTTTTCGAGTAGTTCATTTAAAAAAGAATGGACTTTCTCTGGAGTTTCAGCCATACGCTCTTCCAATACAAAATGGGCATGGGTTTCATATCCTAGTAAGTTAGCTCGTTCGTGGCGTAATTTTGCAATTTTAAGCACGTTGTCTTGATTGTCGAACTCATCACCTTTAAATGATTTGCTACCGAAAGCCATAGATAGTTCTTTGCGCAATTCCCTACTCTTTGCATATTTCATAAAAGGAATATAGCTTGGGTAATCTAAGGTTAATAACCAACCTGTTTCTTTCCCTTTTGATTTCGCTAACTGTGCCGCAGCTTCTTTAGCACCCTCTGGTAAGCCTTCTAAATCACCTTCGTTAGTGATGTGTTTTTGATATTTGTTGGTTTCTGCTAGTATATTTTCGCCAAATTTTAGTTTCAGTTTTGATGCCTCTGCGTCGATTTCTCGCAAACGTTTCTTTTTGTCTTCTGATAAATTTGCTCCGTTTCTACTAAAGCTTTTGTAGCGTTTCTCTAGTAGGGTATTTTGTTCAACTGACAAATCAATTTCGTCTTTTTGAACATAAACGGATTTTATTTTTTTAAATAATTCCTCATTCAATGTAATATCATTACCAAATTCGGAAAGTAGTGGAGATATTTCTTGTGCTATCTTCTGGATTTCTTCATTAGTTTCTGCAGAGTTCAAGTTGAAGAAGATGCTTGAAATTCTGTCCAATTGTTGTCCTGAAAACTCCAAAGCCTCAATCGTATTTTCGAAAGTTGGTGCTTCTACAGTTGCTGTTATAGCGTCGATTTCGCCTCGTGCATCTTTCATTGCTTGCAAAAATGCAGGTTTGAAATGCTCGTTTTTGATTTTTGAAAAGGGTGCGGTATCGAATTTTTCTAAAAGGGGATTCATATTTTTTGTATTGAGATATTAGATTTGAGTTTTAAGATATGCTCGGAGGAGAAAAGAAGTTTATTTCCTCTTCGCAACCTGCTTGTAAAGCAGATTTCAGGTTTCAAGTCAACCACAACAAGAAATTATTTTCTGCCAACCGCAACTGAGAACTGCTTACTGTTTACCGTTTACTGATTTGGCTCCTTCAATAACCTTTTGTTTCAAACCCTCCTTGTAAAGAATGATTTTATCCAAAACACATTTATCAGAAGAACCGATAATTTGTGCTGCGAGAATTCCAGCATTTTTTGCACCGTTTAGAGCTACAGTCGCCACGGGAACGCCTCCAGGCATTTGAAGAATGGATAAAATAGAATCCCAGCCATCAATAGAATTACTGCTTTTTACGGGAACGCCAATCACAGGTAGAGGAGACATTGAGGCCACCATGCCAGGTAAATGTGCCGCGCCACCAGCTCCGGCAATAATTACGGCATAACCATTGGTATGTGCATTTTTGCTAAAATCAAAAAGCTTTTCCGGTGTGCGATGGGCGGATACGATGTCCACATCAACCTCAATGTCGAAACCTTTTAAGATGTCAATGGCATCTTGCATTACGGGTAGGTCGCTCGTGCTTCCCATTACTACGGCTACTTTACTCATATCTTATTTGCTAATCACTTTTATTTTTTCTTTCACTTCCTGCGCAACCCTTCTAGCCTCATCAATATCTTCATTCACAATAGTCACATGCCCCATCTTACGAAAAGGCCTAGTTTGCTTTTTCCCATAGATGTGCGGTGTAACTCCATCCATTGCCATAATATCAGCTATATTTTCATAAACCACTTCACCAGTATAGCCTTCGGCACCAACTAGGTTCACCATGATACCCGCAACTTTACTTGCGGTATTTCCTAAAGGTAAATCAAGGATTGCTCTAATATGTTGTTCAAATTGATTGGTGTAACTCGCTTCTATGCTGTAATGGCCGCTATTGTGAGGTCTGGGCGCTACTTCATTTACTAATATGGTATCGTCCTGAGTTTGAAACATTTCTACTGCCAAAATTCCGATATGGCCAATTTTACTAGAAACCTGCAAGGCAATTTCTTGTGCTTTCTCAGCTACTTTTTTATCAATCCTAGCAGGGCAAATGACATATTCCACTTGATTGGCTTCTGGATGAAATTCCATTTCCACTACCGGATATGTAACCACATCTCCACTAGGGTTTCTTACCACTATAACAGCCAACTCGTTCTTGAACGGAATCATTTTTTCAGCGATACATTCTCCCGCTGGTAATTTCTTCACATCCTCCATAGAACGAACCACTTTTACGCCTTGTCCGTCATAACCAAACTGTGCTGCTTTCCATACAAATGGAAACTCCAATCCACCATTATCGATACTGTCTTCAATTTCGCTTGCATAGGCGAATCTTGAAAATTCTGCTGTAGGTATTCCGTTATCTGTATAGAATAATTTTTGTGTGGCTTTGTTTTGAATAATGCGAAGTGCCTTTGTGGGTGGATATACCTTTAGGCCCTCATCTTCCAGTTTTCCGAGCGCATCCAGGTTCACGTTCTCTATTTCGATGGTCAACACATCAACTAGTTTTCCGAAGTTGTAGACGGTGTCAAAATCCATTAAACTTCCCAAAATAAATTCGTCACAGGCTATTTTGCAAGGGGCCTCTTTTGAAGACTCCAATATTTTGGTATGGATATCAAATTTTCGGGTTTCATAGAGCATCATTTTACCCAATTGTCCCCCTCCTAAAATACCCAATTTAAAATCTGAAGAAAAATAGTCCATATTGTAATCGACTTTTTAGAATAGAAATATGCTTTGTTTCCCACAAAAATACGCTTAAATCTCAGAATCCGTTTCCCTAACATCCAAAAACACCGGTCAAAATGCTATATTTGCCAACTTATTAAACGGGTAAAAATTGATACAGCTTCACGACAAGTTTTTTAAACCTTTCCTCAGTGAAACGGAAATACAGCAAGCTGTAAAGCGCATTGCCGATACCATTGCTGTGGATTATAAAGACCAAACGCCCATATTTGTAGGCGTGCTCAACGGGTCATTTATGTTTGTATCAGATTTTTTGAAAGCCTACCAGCATCCATGCGAAGTATCGTTTGTGAAATTAAGTTCTTATCAAGGGTTGACTTCCACAGGTATTGTGGAAACACTTTTAGACCTGCCAGATAACATAGAAGGCCGCAGCGTAATTATTCTTGAAGACATCATAGATACTGGTGGCACACTAAAAGAACTAGTTCATTTATTTTCCAATACCAATGTAAAGGAATTTAAGATTGCCAGCCTCTTTTATAAATCCGACGTGTATAACGGGGAGTATGCCATAGATTATTTCGGACTGGATATTCCAGACCGCTTTATTGTGGGTTACGGCTTAGATTATAAAGAACTGGGAAGAAACCTTAAAGAAGTATATCAAATAAACCAAAAACATATGATTAATCTTGTACTCTTTGGAAAGCCAGGTGCTGGAAAAGGCACCCAAGCCCAATTTTTAAAAGAAAAGTACAATCTAAAGCACATTTCTACTGGAGATGTTTTTCGCTTTAATATCAAGAACGGAACAGAGCTTGGAGTTTTAGCGAAATCTTATATAGATAAAGGTGATTTGGTTCCCGATACCGTTACTATTAACATGTTGGAGGATGAGGTAAACAAAAATTCAGCTGCTGATGGGTTTATTTTTGATGGTTTTCCAAGAACTGTTGCGCAGGCAGAAGCCTTAGATAATTTCTTAGAGTCCAAGGATATGAAGATTAATGCCACTATTGCGTTAGACGCAATCGATGAAATTCTAATAGAACGCTTGCTAGAAAGGGGAAAACTTAGTGGGCGAACCGATGATCAGGATGTGAAGAAAATCAGAAATCGTTTTGATGAGTATAACGAAAAGACCGCGCCCTTAAAGGAATATTATCAGGAGCAAACTAAATTTCATAGTGTAAACGGAATAGGCAGTATTGCCGAGATTACTGAACGTTTGACCAAAGTGGTAGACGGACTGTAGCCAAGCGGACCCAATAAGGGACTAATTAATAAAATTATGGCCGAGGAAGTAATAGGTCCCAAAGTTGCCTTACGAGGGTGTTTAACGGTGGGTGGTTTTGTACTGCTTGCATTTATTTTGGTGTCTATTGGCTATTTGGTATACATATTTTATCTTGATGATTCCTTACCTCAAAACTTCTAATTCGCTTATTCGAGGTTAGATACGCTATCACCCTCACGTTTTCTGTATTTTTGTAACGATATTATGGCATTTTGCCAATGAACTAAAGCAAACTTCATGACCGAAGGTAATTTTGTAGACTATGTAAAGGTATTTTTAAACTCTGGCAAAGGGGGTAAAGGTTCGGTGCATTTACACAGGGAGAAATTCATTACTAAAGGCGGCCCTGACGGTGGGGACGGAGGTCGTGGTGGACATATTATCCTAAGAGGGAACCAAAATCTATGGACCCTAATCAATTTTAAGTTTAAAAAGCATTTTAAGTCAGGACATGGTGGTCATGGGAGTAAAAACAGAAGTTCTGGGGCAGATGGAGAAGATGTGTATTTAGATGTACCGTTAGGAACCATTGTAAAGGATGGGGAAACCCAAGAAATTGTAGTGGAAATAACAGAGCATGGAGAAGAAAAGGTGCTTCTTGAAGGAGGTATGGGTGGTCGTGGGAATTGGCACTTTAGGTCATCTACCAATCAGACTCCAAGGTATGCCCAGCCCGGGGTAGAAGGTCAGGAAAAGGATTTTATTCTTGAACTTAAAGTATTAGCGGATGTAGGTCTTGTGGGTTTCCCAAATGCGGGTAAATCAACCTTACTTTCTGTAATTACCTCCGCAAAACCTAAAATTGCGGATTATGAGTTTACTACCCTAAAACCCAATTTGGGTATTGTGGAATACAGAGATTTTAAGAGTTTTGTAATGGCAGATATTCCAGGTATCATAGAAGGTGCAGCAGAAGGAAGAGGTCTTGGACATTATTTTTTAAGACATATTGAACGGAACTCCACCTTATTATTTTTAATTCCAGCAGATAGCAAGGACATCAGTAAAGAATATGAGATTCTCTTAGACGAACTACGACGGTACAATCCAGAATTGTTGGATAAGGAACGACTCATAGCCATCTCCAAAAGTGATATGTTGGATGATGAACTCATGGATGAAATGCGTACAGAGTTAGATAAGGATCTTAACGGAGTACCCTTTATGTTTATTTCCTCCGTAGCCCAATTGGGTATAACGGAGCTCAAAGACAGACTTTGGAAAATGCTTAGCAATTAGGTTTTTGAAATTTACAATATACTATGAGGTATTACCTTAAACGTATTGTTGAGTTAAATGAGAACTCTATAGTAGCATCTTTGCCTATACATAATAATGCCTAATTTTGTCTTCATTTATTTCGTTTTCCTTGAGACCGTTTATAATTTAGAGCCTGTCTGCAGTAGGTATTTGTTATTTTAACATGCTGTAAAACCAGCATATTTTTCTTCTATTCTTGAGCTTCGATGATGAGTCATTATTAATTTGAATGCCGTGGAATATGTTGGTGTGTATACCACTATGGTAGCAGGTAATGTAGTTATTTTTCATTTTGATTATTGGTCTTTGTATCGTCACCATAACCCTCGATATTATAACTTTTGCCTTTACAAAGTCTGAAGATAGCAAAGTGAAATATTGATTTTTACGTATCTTAGATTAAAATCAGGGTTATGAAATATTTTGGATTTTTAGTGCTACTTCTTTTGCTTGCATCTTGCAGTGCTATCCGGGTAAATTACGATTATGATCAGGCTGCAGATTTTTCGGCCTATTCCACCTATGGTTATTTTCCAGACATGGAAACAGGTCTTAGCCAGTTAGATGAAAGACGACTTATGAATGCCATGGATGCTACTTTACAATCTAAGGGCTTGTTATTTTCCGAGGAACCAGATATGTTAGTAAATGTAAAAAGCACGATACTCAGAGGACAGTCCAGTAATGCTGTTGGGGTAGGCGTTGGAGGTGGGGGTGGAACGATAGGCGGCGGAATTTCTGTTGGTATTCCTGTAGGTGGTGCAAAATTGACAAGAGAACTTATCATAGACTGTGTTGATGCTAAGAAGGATGTATTACTTTGGCAAGCTGCAAGCGAAAGCCCATTTAAGGAAGCCGATATCCCAATTGTGAAAGAGCAGAAAATGCAAGAATTGGTAACTAAAATATTTGATAAATACCCACCCAAATCAACAAAATAGCCCTTTAATGTAAATGTAGATATTGCTAGATACCTCTTCAACCGATATAAAATAGTGTATTCATATTTACACGTTTTGTATTCCTTATTTAAACACCCATAAAAACGCCTTAAGCCACTATTTTACTGGTGATGCCATACCTTTTTTTATTCTTAAATATACTCTAATAAATTGAATATCAACACTTTGTGTTTCAGTAAGGGTGATTCCCCGTTCGGTAATCACTTTCTACCGTTCATCATATTTTGTCTTGCCTACATAGAGATTCCTCTTAGTTTTACATCATAATCGAACAGCAATTTTATTATAAACATGGTTCGCTTATCAAATAAAAAAACAATAAACATTTAAAAACCACCATCATGAAAACATTAGACAACACAAAATTAGTAGTATTAGTAATAGGAACTATTACAGTATTAGTATCGTTATTTGGAGCTATTAAAAGTTTAAACCTTATAAATTATTTCTTCCCTTTATATGTAGGATTAACCTTAATAGGAACTACGTTAATGCATAAAGGAGTGGAAGAAAAAAATATGCAGGATTGTAAAGTTTCTGTTAAAACGGTATAATATCCATAGCGGAACCGCACCAACCAATAACGACTGTGACAGTGTAAAACATCTTTTGAAAAGCAATACCGTTGGTCCGTTCATTTTTACCGCCCGTCATAAATACCTTGAAATTTAATATTTACACCAATATATTTAACCTAAGAACTTAAAACTGTACAAAACCATGAAATACATAACATACACCATTGAGAACCAAACGTTGGAATTTTATAATTCTATTCTAGGAAAGGAGTCCGTTGTCTTGAATGGAAAGAAAATTTCTGAAAAGCACTCCTTTTTTGGTACGGAGCACTATTTTACCATCGCAGAAGATAATTACAATATTCGACCCACTTTTGACTTTTCCGCTGCTTGGGGAATCGGGTTTAAATTACACAAAAATGGACTGCCTTTTAACGTATCCAGCACTGTAGTAAAAAAGAATAGATGGCTAACCTTAGCTTTTTTACTGGTAAGTTTAGCTGTTGGATTTGCAGTGGGTTATTACGTTACAAAATTAATATTTTAATATTTCGCCATGATTATACTTGTAAAATTACTCATCGCCTTAATTTTAGATATTGTACTGTTGCTTAGTTAAGGCTATGCATTCAACAATTGCTTTATATTTGATGACAATCCTAAAGCTTCCATGAAAAATTTTATATCTAAAAATGCTTTTTGGATTATACAAATACTAGGTTGCCTGGCATTTATGTTGGCTATCTATTCCATAGTAGGAATGCGCGGAGCTGTATTCTCCCGTATCATTTTTGCCATAGGCTTGTTCTTTACCTTTTTTATTCCCACAACAATACTTCGTTTTTTGTATAAGGGATTTGTAAAAACCGATCCTTTTACCCTGTTTGATTTTTTAAAAATAGTTTTCTTTATTGCTGTAGTGGTTCTGTTAATGGACAAGTTACCCTACTATTTGGGCTATGCCATGGGTTGGATTTCGAATACCTTAGGAATTAACGCAAAATTAGAAACTGATTTTAAACCACCTAAGCAAGAAGGATTTTTAAAGTATGCGGGGCTTATTATTATCTCAATTGGCTGGACACTTTTATATTTTTTGATCAAACAGCTTAGAAAACAATATGCTGATAGGTTATCTCGCTTAGATCTGAAGGATAAAATAAAGCAAGCTCAGTTGAACACATTAAAGGGGCATTTGAATCCTCAGTTCATGGTTGCTTCGTTGGCAATGGTAAAAGAACTAATGTTAACTGATGTTTCTAAGGCGAGAACAAAGTTGACCAAACTTTCTGAAATTTTAAGATACTCTCTTACCAAGAATAATATTAATTCTGTTTTGTTGGAAGAGGAACTGGCAACAGTAAAGAATTATGTAGCGCTACTAAATATCGATTTAAATGAGAAGTATACCATACTTTTTGATATTAAAGATGATACTTTAAAGTATGGTATACCGCCCATGATGCTTACTAGTTTGGTGGAAATCGCAACTAAACACGGTATATTAAACTTGGCACAGGGCGGAGAGGTAAAAGTGTCATCAATCTTGTGCGAAACGGATATGGAAATTACTGTTAGCTATACGGGTAAGATGATGAGAACGGAAGAAACCAACCTTTTGGAAAATACGATTAGACAGCGTTTAAAACTTCTTTTTGAAGAATCAGCAACATATGTTGTGCAACACGAGCTTAATGAAACCAATATGCGGGTAGTCATACCCCTTGCAGTTATGGAGAATAATCACTTAGCACCCAAAGAATGATAAAGCAAAGAACAGGGTTGTTTTGGTTGGTCCAAATAATAGGATGGTTCGTCTTGGATGCTACTATTTTTGTAAATAGCAGCATTTTGAGTCAGACTTATATGCTATATTCCTTTTTTGCCTATAGCATCATGGGAATTTTAGTTACCGGTATTTACAGATGGTATCTAAAGCGCTATGTGTCGGTTGACTGGTATGGCGAAAGCGATATTTGGAATCTACTAATTGTCATTTTGGTATGTATTTTAGTGTTTTGGGGATGTTTGTATTTGATAGAATATGTTTATACAGTTTTTTGGGAACGTACCCAGAAGGAACTTGAATATTTTAAGCAGTTTTCTGGTGTGGGTCTCACGCTGTTTAGCGCAGCTATTAATATTTTAGGTTGGACAACGATATATTATAGTGTTAAGATTTACATGCAGCGCAATCAGTATAAAGCAGAACAATTAGAGCTGCGAACTACATTAAAAGAGGCACAATTGAACACTTTAAAAGGGCAGGTAAATCCGCATTTTATGTTCAATAGTCTTAATAATATAAGGGGGTTAATGTTGGAAGATGTAGACAAATCTAGGGAAATGATAGATAAGCTTTCGGAAATGCTACAGTTTTCCTTATCCAATACATCAGTAGATGCCATAGCCTTGTCCAAGGAGCTTGAAATGGTCGAAAACTACATTGCTTTATCTAAAATTCAAATGGAGGACAGACTTATCTTTAAAAAGGATATTGACCCTAAAATGTTGGAGGTACAGATTCCTCCTATGATTATACAGTTGCTCGTGGAAAACTCCGCAAAGCACGGAATTGCAAATTTAAAGAATGGGGGCACTATAAGGTTAACCGTTGAGACAAATACTGAGGAATTATTGATAAGAGTTACAAACACTGGAAAATTACAAATATCCAAAGATTCTACGCAATTGGGCCTAAAAAACATAAGGCAGCGCTTACGTCTAATGTATGGGAAAAATGCCAGTTTTTCCTTAGAAGAGCAAAAAGACGAGGTTATCGCCCAGATTAAAATTTTGATAGTATGAGTTTGATAAAAGCAGTAATTGTAGAGGATTCTAGGTTAGCCCGTAACGAGCTTAAAGAACTATTAAAGGATTTTGATGATGTAGTATTGGTAGGTGAGGCAGAAAACGTTGACGACGGAGTTTCCTTGATACAACAAGAGCGACCTGACTTGTTGTTTTTAGATATAAATATGCCTGAAAAAGACGGATTTGAGCTCTTGGAACTGTTAGATGAAGTACCAATTACAGTTTTCACAACGGCTTACGACGAGTATGCTATCAAATCCTTTGAATATAATGCTTTGGATTACCTTTTAAAACCCATCAACGATAGCCGTTTTGCACAGGCCATAGAAAAAGTACGGTCCAAACTGGAGGATACTACAGAACAAATACCTAATTCAACTGAAAAACTTACCCCAGCGAGTCAAATATTTATTAAGGATGGCGATAAATGCTGGTTGGTTAAAATTGGGGATATTTCACATTTTGAGATCGTGGGTAACTATACGCGCGTATTCTTTAGGGAGGAAAAACCAATGCTCTATAAGTCTTTGAATCAGGTAGAAGAAAAACTACCGGGACAACATTTCTTCAGAACGAATAGACAACAAATAATCAATACCAATTTCATTACCAATGTAGTGCCCTGGTTTAATGGAAAACTAAAACTAACCATGCAAAATGGAGATGAGGTAGAAGTATCGCGAAGGCAGTCTTATTTGTTTAAGGATAGAATGAGTTTATAGTTTTTAAACTCTTGAAATTTTGTAACAAATTGATTAAAGATCGTCATATCTTACCAAACAGTATTAATTTAAATTGTAAAATGAGAAATTTTTATTTATTAGTGGCAAGTTTAGTTGTTTTAGCATCCTGTAAGGAAGAATCTAAAGCTACTCCAGAAGTAGAGAAAATACCGGGTATAGTTTTAGCAAATATGGATACAACCATAAGCCCTAAAACAGATTTTTATAATTACGTTAATGGTAATTGGATGAAGTTTACTGAAATACCGGATGATAGAACCAGTTGGGGCGGTTTCAGTGTATTGCTAAAGTCTACTGATGACGATGTTTTGAAAATATTGGCAACGGCAAAAGAAAGTGGAAATTATGCAGCAGATACAGACCAGGCTAAAGCCTTGGCTATATATGATACAAAATTGGATAGTGCAGCAAGAAACGAGGCAGGTTTAACACCATTACAGCCAGCTTTGGATGCCATTGCTTCCGTGAAAAACTTAGAAGATTTACAGACTATTTTAGCTAAAAATCCTGCAGTTTCATCTCCATTTATTAGTATTGGAGCTGGCGCCGATTTAAATAATAGTAGTATGAATGCTGTTTATATGGGAGCTTACGGCTTAGGTTTGCCAGACCGTGATTTTTATCTAGAACAAGATGAAAAATCAATTGAAATAAGAGAAGAATATAAAAAGCATATTGCAAAAATGTTGCAAAAGTTGGGTGATACAGAAGATGAGGCAACCAACGCCGCTGATAAAATTTTGCTCATGGAGACAAAACTTGCAGAGCCTAGGTTGAACAAAGTGGAAAGTAGAGATGCCAGAAACTATAATAACCCTAGATCTATCAGCCAAGTAGATGAAATGTTATCAACGATTGATGTAAATAAAATGATTGTTGATTTAGGTATCACAAAAAAATTTGACACCCTTTTGGTTACACAATTAAAGTTTACCAAAGCTTTAGATACCTTCCTAAAAGAAACTCCTATAGAAGACATAAAGACCCTCGTAAGATGGGATACTTTTAACAGTGCTGCTGGTAGACTTTCTACAGATGTTGAAACGGCTAATTGGGAATTTTATAGCAAATATTTATCAGGGGCAAAGGAACAACGTCCGGCAAATGAAAGAGCATTAGGAACTGTTAACGGGACTGTAGGTGAAGCTTTAGGGCAATTATATGTAGATGCTAAATTTCCGCCAGAAGCGAAGGCTAAAGCAGAAAAAATGATAGCTAATGTCATTGAGGCTTACAAGGAACGAATTGCGAAGTTGGAATGGATGGGAGAGGATACTAAAAAGAAGGCAATCGAAAAACTGGACAAGTTCACGGTTAAAATTGCGTATCCAGAAAAATGGGAAGATTACTCTTCTATGGATGTTACTAGTGATAAAACATATTTTGAAAATATGACCGCTGCAGACAAGTGGGGCCGATTAAAGAATTATTCTGAAATAGGTGAACCTGTAGATAAGACAAAATGGGGAATGTCACCTCAAACGGTAAATGCGTATTTCAATCCTTTAAATAATGAGATTGTTTTCCCTGCCGCTATTTTACAACCACCTTTTTATAATTACACTGCCGATGAGGCAGTAAATTATGGTGGTATAGGAGCTGTTATTGGACATGAAATTTCTCATGCATTTGATGATAGTGGTGCTCGTTTTGATGCAGATGGAAACCTTAATAATTGGTGGACAGAAGATGATTTAAAAGCCTTTACAGAGAGAGGGGATGCGCTAGCTGTGCAGTATGATAGCGTTTCCGTACTTCCTGATGTGTATGTAAATGGAAAATTCACACTAGGTGAAAATATTGGAGACTTAGGAGGTGTTTTGGGTGCTTATGATGGACTTCAAAAATATTATAAGGAAAACGGACGACCGGAAAACATAGATGGATTTACTCCAGAACAACGCTTTTTTATGTCATGGGCCACAGCTTTCAGATCCAAAAGTAGAGATGAAGCGTTGAGAACTCAAATTAAAACAGATCCTCATTCTCCAGGTATGGTAAGGGCAACACAGCCTTTATTGAATATTCAGGAGTTCTATGATGCCTTTGGTATTAAAGAAGGAGATAAAATGTATTTAGCACCAGAAAAAAGAGTTCAAATCTGGTAGTAAATTAAGGTGTGAAAAAAGAGGCTGTCTAAAATATATTTTAGACAGCCTCTTTTTATTTCTTATGATTTAACCAGCAAGCATGCTTTTGTATTTATCCTTATACCCAAAAAGGACAGCAATATTTAGCACTAAAAGAATAGTAGCACCAGCAATAGCATCTGGCATAAAAGCAGCATGAGCCATAAAGGCATTAATAGATACACTCATTAATAGGAGGGCCATAAGAGCCCCATATTTATTAAAAATTACGGCAAGGCCTGCTAGGATTTCTATAGCACCTACCAAATACATTACGTTAGCATTTTTTAAAGTAACCATGTAATTTTCGAATGCTTCAGGCGATTCCCCAAAAGGAATAAAATCAAAAAATTTATTAAAGCCAAAAACGATAACATAAAGCCCTAGGAGTATCCTTAGAACCATAAAAACTTTTGAATTCATAATAATTGGTTTGATTGTTAATGCACTAAAAGTAGCTAAAAATCAATGACTTAGAGTATAAAAGGTCTAAAATTATATAAGATATGGCTTGGCTACTTAGTTTTGATGATTACTCGATACCTTGTAATATATTTATCTTTTATTTAAATATGAGCGACAAATCGTACTGTGTTTTCAAAAGGATGATACAATGTATATTCGTTTTTGAATGCGTAAGCCAAGCCTTTGAATGAGTTTATAAAAAAGACTACCCTAAGGTAAAGAAATTCTATTTTACGATTACTCGAACTCCCTCTGAATGACTGCTAAATTCTGGCGCATACATACTTTGAACTGTAGTAATACCATTGCTGAAATCGCCAGCATTGTTTACCCGTACATCATATTCAAATACATAAACCCCTTTTGGTAAGTACTCAAAAAAGAAATTGGTGCTCGCATCTTTGGTTGCTTCGTAGTAGCCTAATCCGTCTTGCCATTTGTATCTTGAAATAACATTTACGGGTTCAAAACCAGCAGCTCGCATATCTTTCATATGAACAAATTCCATTGGGCGGTCTGCTCTTAGTTCTATTCGAACTCGGACCAAGTCCCCAACTTTTAAATCGGTTTTGTTGGTGATTTCGGAAATCTCTTCTCCAGTATTGGTATTCTTTTTTAGGAAGAGTTTTTTCTTCAATTTTAATGGAGTTTCTGCCGATGAAATTTTATCCAAGTCTTCAAAATATTGCCAGTATAGCGCGCCCCAAGCAATACCTTTTCCTTTTTTGCTAATTTGAACTTCGGCCATTTTTGGTTTTACTTCTTCTCCATTCCATGCAGTTTTGTAATAGCCTGTACCTGCTTCGACTTTTGCCTTTTCTAGTTTAGCAGGTTCGATTTTTTCTCCGCCAACCAAAACATCGACAGCATCTGTTACAGATAACCAATCGCTTCCTTTCAGCAATAAAGCAAATACAGCTTCCGAGGTAGCCTTTGTTGTTTTCCATTGATTCGTCTGTTTATTCTTAAGCAACCAAATTTTAAGGTTATCAACAGTTGTGACATCATCTGGAGTAATCTCTGAAAATGCTTCAATAAGCAAAGACTGAGTTTCAATAGGTGCTTGATACCAGTACCAAGAATTAGTATTTTCTTTCCAGTACATGCCTAATTCTTCTGAAGTAATACTATTTTCGGCTAGTGCTCTAAGTATTTTATTAGCAGTAGTTTCATCTTTCATTCGATGAATAATCAAGGCCAACATCCCTTTAGAATACAATGCGCTATTCTTCCAATACTTTTTTATTTGACCTTTATAATAGGCAGTGATTTCGTCAACTTTTTTCGAAGTTTTGATATCAGCAAAAAAGCTACGCATATACAGATAATGTATTTGTGTTCGACTCAAATGGTCCTTGTTGATATCGGAAGTATGCTTTTTCATGTAGTCGTACTCCTTTACGAATTCCTTGTCCAGATATCGCATAGCATTTTGAATCATGTTGCTGTTTTGCTTTTCGACTGCGCTCAGCATGACGTTAAGTTGCTTTAAATGTCCTAAACCTGAAATGATGTGTTGCGTGATATAGCGATTGTCAGGACCACCATTGAACCAAGGCCAAGCACCCGAACTTTTTTGGTTTTGCTTTAATTTGTTCAAAGCAATGGCTTGCTCGTTCTTCATTTTGTTTAGATTGAACAAAAGGGCAATACGTTTTTTTTGCTGAGTTTCAGATTGGGCGTCACGTAGCCAAGGAGTTTCTTGAATTAAAAGAGATTTTAATTCTTGATTCTTCTCCAAATTACTGACCAAAGCATTTGAATTTGCCCATTGAGTAAATACCTCTTGAATTCTAGGATTGCTATTAGCAATATGACTGGCTAAGGTATTTGCATAGTATTTTGAAAAAGTTTGCTCATTACAGTCATATGGATATTCCATTAAATACGGTAAAGCTTGTACCGCATACCACGCGGGATTGCTTGTCATCTCTAACGTCAATTTATGATGTTTCAGAGTTGTTGACTTTGATTCCTTTAACTTATCTAAAATGAAGGTTTTGGTTTGATTGCTTCTCACCCACATTGGTAGGGTTTCGGTTACCAACATTCTATTGGTTAAGACGGGAAGCATATTCTGTTCACCATCACTAAAATCACCGGCCTTTGCGGTAATAGTATATTGAACCGCTTGAATCTCCGTGGGAATTTTTAAGCGCCAGGATACTTGGGTGTTTCCAAGTGAATCAACTTCGAAAGGAGCTTCATTTGTTCCCTCTCTGCCGGCAATAGCCCCATTGAGTGGTGAGGCGAGTAGCAGTTTTTTTGAAATACTTTTACCAGTTACAGCGTCTACCAACACTAATTTCGCTATTCCTGAGAGTACTTTATCCGTCAAGTTTGCGATTTTAGTACTGATGACGATTTCATCACCTTCCCTTAAGAAACGGGGTGCATTAGGTGTTATCATTAATTCTTTTTGGGTAACCGTCTGAAGTGTTTTGATAGCGCTTTCTAGATTCTTATTGTGTGCTACTAATTGCACATTCCATTTGGTGAGTGCTTCGGGAGTTGTAAAACTAAAGGTTACATTGCCTTCTTTGTCCGTTTTTAAATGGGGAAAGAAAAAGGCATTTTCCTGAAGGTTTTTTCGAATTTTGATTGCATCTGAAGCACTTCCTTGGTTGTCTTCCAATTTTGTAGTGTCTTTGTCATTGGTGGAATTTGTAAGAAGAACTTTATTCTCCGTGACTTGGGTACCTGCTACACGACCTACAAGTGATTCTTCAAGTTCCATATCATCCATCATTATTTCTGATGCCACAGGCGCTAAAGTAGCATCCCCATTCTTCATCATTCTAGCACTACGCTGCATTCCACTTCCATATCCTCCTCCATAACCGAATTGCAGTCCAAACCAATTAAAGGAGTCAAAATTCTGGTTTGGGTATCTGAACCAATTATTGTCCATATAGGTTCGAAAAGAATTTGTGCCAAAACAATAGTAGGCATTAGCTGTACCATTTGTATAATAGGTTCTTCTTGCCAATGGACTAAACCCCCAATAATGGGCTCGAAAAGTATCAAGAGATGCATCGTACATATTCGCCAACAATTCAGCCGCTACTTTGTCGCCTTTAGGTCCTTTAATTTTAAAAGACCACGTCTCATCGGTACCAGGTTGTAATTTGTCTCTAAAGGTTAATGTCTCAATTTGCAAATCGGTGGTAGGGTAGGGCACTTGGATATTTACATTACTTGCTTGAAAATAATTATAGACAGAAAAACTATAGGTAATGGCAAATCCACCTAAATCATTTGCGTTAACAGGTACTGTAAAAGACTCAGAACTGTTGTTCAAACGAACAAGTTTAGTGTCGATTATCTTATGGTCTTTTTCAATGTTGACAGTTATATTAATATCTTCAGAACTTGATAGTAAAGTCACTTTTACTTTATCTCCGATCGCATAACTATTTTTATCTGTTTTGATTTCAAATAGCTGATTATCAGCCAAGGTATTGTCATCATGACTGAATAAGGTAGTTTGAAGAATGTCTTTAACAGGTTGACCAAATTTATCTTTGGTCTCCAATTCAAGAATATATTTTCCTGACACCCATTTTTTGGTATCACCGAGGGAAAGTTCTCTGGATATTTCCGTGTCAAAATTAGACTGCCAAACGAGGGCTCCTTTTTCCCAAGTAGAAGCATCGTGCTCATTCGCAAAGGCATCATTCGGATACATTTTTTTGAACTTACTTTTAGACCAACCCTCATAATCAGGAGCGGCCCAAGTTCTTGGCCGGTTTACACTTTTAGGCGCTTTTAATTTGTACATCTTAACAGTGCCTTTTGTAGCAACAAATTGTCCGTTTAAATTATTTGTCGCAATGGTCAGTTTGTTTTCTTTGGAATCTTTATCAAAAGGATTCGGGAGGTACATGTTGGCCGTTAACGTATGATAACCAACATTTATAATAGTATTTGTGCTATGGGTTTCACCATTGATATCGGTAACATCTGCAGTTACTTCATAACTGAAAGTAGGTAAGTTATTTCTGTCTACGCTAGTATCAGGTAAGGCCTTAAAATTTATTTCGTACATACCGGATGCATCTGATGTGGTTTCACCATGAGCGATTTCTTGTGGAGAGCTCCTGAGGTTAGGGTAATACCAATAGCACCATCTAGGATAATATACCACACGCTTTACCCTATAGGTAACTTTGGCATCGGTAATAGTACTTCCCGCGTATGCGGTAGCCGTTCCTTTTACGCGTACACTGTCATTAACTTTATAGCTCTCTGTAACAGGTTCAAAAGAAGTCTCAAATTTCGGACGTTTGTATTCTTCCACTGAAAAACTGGTATATCCACTAAGACCTTTTTTAGACACAACTTGTAACGAGAATTGTCCTGTTAAGCCATTATTAGGTAGTATGAATTCCCCAGAAAACGAACCGTACGCATTTGAAATGAATTCTTTGGTTGAGACGACTTGTCCGTTTACATCTTTAAGCTGTACCGATACTTTTTCCTTTTCTAAAATAGAAGAAACACTGTTTACTTGCTTTATTGCAATCCCTTTAAAATACAAGGGTTGGCTTGGTCTATAGATACTCCTGTCTGTAAACAAAAAACAAGAATAACTCGTTCCGTTGTCATTTTTGTCGTGCGAAGGGTTTATATAATACCCCTCATAATAGGCTTTGTCTTTTTTATGGAAAATGGAAACTTTCATATTACTCCAACTATTTTCACTCATGGGAATAGTAACTCTACCCATTTTATCTGAAACGAAGTTTTTGTTAAAAATTTTACGGTCGTAATTTTTTTGGAAACGAATGGTAACCTGTGCTCCTGAGATAGGTTTTCCGTTGTTGCGGTCTATAACTTGGAAATTATGTTTCGTATTGCCTCTGGTCTCGGTAAGTGCCATATTAGTAACTTGTACGGTACTAAATGAAAAGGTTTCGTTGGTCTTATCTTTTGTTTCCGCTAAAATCAGATACGTGCCGTTTTCTAAAGGCGGCATTGAAATCTCCGTGCTGTGCGATTGATAATCATTTTTATTTTTTAAGCCTGCTTGCCATTCTTTGGGACTAGGTAATTTTTTGATAAACGCAAGTTTTTCTTCCTTTTCATAAGCTTTCCCCAGCTCCTTTAATTGACTTTCTGTAATGTTACGGGCCGAAAGTGTGAGACCGTTAAGGTTTTGGTACTTCACCAATAAACGGGTCGTCTTTTGAATGGGAATGTATTTTTCAGTAGTCAATTGTAGGCTTTTAAGAAGTATTTGGGACTTCAAGGCTTTACATTGCTCTGCACCTTTACTATCGGGAAGTTCTTTGATTACTGATTCACAAAGGGTCAAAGCCTCTTTGGTTTTCCAGCGGTTTTCCTCATATATTTTAGGTCGATACTGCCCACCTTGATCTCGCAATAATAAGGCAATTTGATACTTGTACAGACCAGATGCTAAACTTCCATTACCTGCCGAAGCCGAATTTTGTAATACATCTTGAAATTGTTCTTCTTTATTTTCGAAAACGGCATTTTGGTAAATAAAATTTAGGCGTTCAATATTTATCTCTGCATAGGTATATGGTTTTTCGGAAGTACTATGCAGTAGCATCAACCTTTGATAAATACGTAAAGCTTTCGCCTGTAGGGAAGTTTTATCTTGGGTGTCGATGTTCTTTTTTATAAAAACATCTCCATTACATAATAGATTAGGGTCGTTAATTTCGAATTTATCCGCTGGTCGTGTGATGTTGTTTTCGCTGGTCTTATAAAAAGCTAGGGCGTTGTGTGCTAAAAGATCGTATAAGGTAGGACGATATTCTTCGGAGTCTGTACCTTGATAAAGCACAACTTTAAATTCAGAAACAGCAGTCTTTTTTAAGCGTGCTTCGTCTTGTAAAGAAGCATCAAAGTGAATGCTGATTTCTTGGAAAAGCGTGGTTATATCCCAAGTTCTAAAATCTACCGAATCTACCTTTATATCCGTTTTTGTGCGGTTATAAAATTGATATCTATTTTGTTGGAAAAATTGCCAATAGAGACTCGCTAAATAGCTTTCCAAAACATTTTTAGTAGGGAACGCTGCTTTCTCAATTTCTTGTTTAAAATCATTCACAATGTTTAACTGTGCATCTTCCTCCAAAGTCATGGCATACTTTGAAGTGTACAGTAATGCCTTTACAATTTGAGGTGTGTTCTTTTCCTTCTTTGCTTTTTCTGAAATGGCAGTCACGACCTTCAAAGCAGACTTAGTCAAAGCATCTTTTTCGAGCTTTTCTACCTGCTTCCAAAGCACTTCAAAAGAATTAGTATGTTGTTGCGATTGGGCCATTTGAGAAAATAGAAGTATCGTTATAAGAGTTACAATATGTTTCATTAGAAAATGATTAAGCTACACGCATCATATAAAATAGTTTGGCTTTATGTAGCGTGTGTGATTTCAAAGTTACGTACAAAGATGTAGCCAAAACCTACTGAAAACAATGAAAAATGAGGGAATGGGTTAGTTGAATGAGGAAGTATGCTCTTTTAGGGATTTAAAGTGATTTTAGCAATCCCCCGTCAATCGGAATCTGAGTTCCTGTAATAAAAGCGGCGTTATCGGATGCTAAGAAGGCAACTAGGTACCCGTATTCCTTAGGGTCACCAATACGTTTTAGAGGCACTTTCGATTTCATCTCAGCTAATACATCCTCTTCTGAGATACCCAATTGTTTTGCTTTTTTAGCATTCAATTGCGCAATACGTTCAGTATCAAAATATCCCGTTAAAATACTATTTACTGTAATTTGTTTGTCGCCTACATCTGTAGCCAATGACTTCGCCCAAGTCACCAAACTTGCTCGAATAGAATTTGATAAGGCGAGGTATGACAATGGTTCTTTAACCGAAATGGAAGCAACATTGATGATACGCCCCCATTGGTTTTGCATCATATACGGTACCGCTAATTTAGTAGTAAAAACAACTGTTTTAAAAAGAAGATTGAAAGCATCTTGATAATCTTCTACATTCTTTTCTAGCGCATTTCCTGAGGATGGCCCTTGGGTATTGTTAACCAAAATATCGACCGAATGTGATTCAAAATATCTTGACACACTTTTTTTATAGCGCTCATAATTCGAAAAGTCTACTAATAAATACTGATGGGATTGTCCTTCTGAAGTAGCTAAACTTGTTAAAACGGACTTGAGCTTATCTTCGTTTCGAGCCATTAGGGTGACACTGGCACCACTTGCTGCTAATTGTTTTGCAATTGCTTTTCCGATACCTCCACTGCTGCCTCCAACGAGTGCTTTTTTTCCTAGTAACGAAATCTTCATATTTTCTTTTTATTCTGCCTTTGCCGTATAGCTGGCTTATTTATACTCCTCGCGAGCCGGACTAAAAACATCCATTAACTTACAGGGCGTCAATGCCTTTCCACTATGTGCAACATGGGAAGCTATAGGTACAATAGCACCAGGACTATATATCTTGGTTTTTCCATCAAGAGTGAATTCAAATTCCCCCTCCATCACATGCATAATTTGTTCATGTACATGATGGTGTTCTGGAACTTTTGCATCTTTTTCAACATCCCAAAAAACTAAGGTCATATTCTTGGTGTGTACCAATTTACCATGGTATCCGGGCATTACTTCTTTTGATACGATTTTATCAAGACTTAAGCTCATTATGCTATGTTTGTTTACGAAGATAAAAATAAACTAGTGGTTTTTGATGCTGAATGCAATCCCTATCTTTGAAAACTAATTCAGATGTAATGCAAATTCATTTTATCGCTATTGGGGGCAGTGCAATGCACAATTTAGCCTTGGCACTCGAACATAAAGGATATCAAATAACGGGAAGCGACGATATTATTTTTGAACCTTCAAAATCTAGATTAAAGGCTAAGGGCTTGTTTCCAAAGGAATTTGGCTGGTATCCAGTAAAAATCCATAAAGATTTAGATGCGGTGGTATTGGGGATGCATGCAAAAGCTGATAATCCTGAGCTGGTAAAGGCCCAAGAACTTGGACTGAAGATTTACTCCTATCCGGAGTTTCTCTACGAGCAATCTAAGGATAAAACGAGGGTTGTTATTGGTGGGAGCCATGGAAAGACGACCATAACGTCTATGATTTTACACGTGCTTAATTTTCATGGTCGTGAGGTGGATTATATGGTAGGAGCTCAATTGGATGGTTTTGAGCGTATGGTTCATTTAACCAAGGATAATGATTTTATTATTTTAGAGGGCGATGAGTATTTATCCTCGCCAATAGATAGACGACCTAAATTTCATTTATACAAGCCCAATATCGCTTTGCTAAGTGGCATAGCTTGGGACCATATTAATGTATTTCCCACCTTCGAAAATTATGTCGAACAGTTTAAAATTTTTGTTGACAGCATTGTAAATGGTGGCAGTATCACATACAATTTGGAAGATGCAGAGGTAGTAAAAGTGGTTGATGCCTCGGAAAATAGCATACGAAAATTGGGTTATACCACTCCGGAGTATACTGTTGAGGATGGACAAACATTATTGGAAACCCCAGAAGGTCCTATGCCAATAGCTGTTTTTGGAAAACACAACCTGAGTAATTTGGCAGGTGCAAAATGGATATGCCAGAATATGGGGGTTGACGAGGACGATTTCTATGAAGCTATTGCTACGTTTGCTGGGGCGTCTAAAAGACTTGAAAAAATAGCTGAGGCACTTTCAAACGTTGCTTATAAAGACTTTGCACATTCGCCTAGTAAGGTTGCTGCTACCACCAAAGCAGTAAAGGAGCAGTATCCGGATAAAAAGCTATTTGCTTTTTTGGAATTACATACTTACAGTAGTTTTAATCCTGAATTTTTAAAGGAATACAAAGGAGCTTTAGAGGCTGCTGATGAGGCCGTGGTCTTTTATTTGCCAGAATCCGTTGCCATTAAAAAGCTGGCGGCCGTTAGCCCAGAGCAAATCAAGACTGCATTTGATAGGGACGATTTGAATATTTATACGGATTCAAAATCTTTTAAGGAATATGTTCTAGAACAGAAATACGATAATTCTGTATTACTATTTATGAGTTCTGGCAATTATGGAGGGCTTGATCTTAACGAAGTAAAAAGTAAACTAGAAAATCAATAATTTTAAACAACAAGTAATAGCTAGACTCCAAACTGTGTAAGGTGGTGGTTCAAATGTTTGTATTGTAATTGACCCCATTGCTCTTTGGTGAACGGCCCAAAAGCAGGGTGCGGATACCAGACTTCCCTATCATGCAAGGAGTTGAATTCATTCACTAATTCTTTTAGTGTGGACAACTCAGTATTGAAATCTTTAGCTTCTTTTGTCTTAAGTTGTGGTGCGGTTGGGAGATTTTTACGCCATGGTTTATCATTATAGAGCGATTTTTTAAAAAATACCTTTATAAACCAATTGCCTTTTGAAGTGTTCTCCTTGTTCCGAATTGCTAATTTTAATGGATATTGGCAATGCCATGCCATTTGCCCTACGGTCATTTTCCCCCATTGCCCTTTGGAGTTTGTAGTAAGCTTAGCTAGCCTGTTCTTAATTTCATCGTGGGCTTCACTGGTTAGTAGCGATTTCATTTTTTCGTTTTTAATTGATATCGAAATTTACAATAAAATAATTAGTTCGCTATCTTTAGCCAATGCAAGAGAAGTCCACATCATTTTCCATAAAGAACTGGTCAGATGACGATAAGCCAAGGGAGAAATTGTTGCATAAGGGCAGGGCTGTATTATCCGATGCGGAACTGATTGCGATACTAATTGGTTCTGGGAGTAGGTCTGAAAGTGCTGTGGAACTCGCAAAACGAATTCTTGCCTCGGTAGATAATAATTTGAACGAGTTAGGTAAACTTTCGTTAAATCAGCTGATGACCTTTAAGGGCATTGGAGAGGCAAAAGCAGTGACGATAGCCGCAGCGCTTGAAATGGGAAGACGTAGAAGGGGAGAAGATGCTATAAAAATCAGTAAAATAGAGAGTAGTAAAGATGCTTTTGAAATTTTGCAACCTATTATTGGCGAATTAGAACATGAGGAGTTTTGGGTCTTGTATCTGAATAATTCAAATAAAGTATTACATAAGGTACAACTAAGTAAAGGGGGCATTACAGGCACCTTGGTAGATGTTCGTATACTTATGAAACAAACCTTAGAACTTGGGGCGGTAGGCCTTATTTTGGCTCATAACCATCCTAGTGGCACTTTAAAACCTAGTAACGCTGATAAACAGATTACCCAAAAAATTAAGAGAGCTTCGGAGTCTTTGGACATTAAAGTTTTGGACCATCTCATCATTACGCAGAAAGACTATTTTAGTTTTGCTGACAATCAACTACTCTAAATGTTATTGATATACACCCATAAAATTACACCTAGGTTTACGTACACCATGAAACAGGTCTTCACCAAAATCTTAGGTATAGAGATTGGTTTTACGACTAAGGTGGAGGATTTCATAAAGCATACCGACGAAAAAATAACCTATACAAAACAACCGCTTCAGAACGAATTCTTTGTTCGTAGTAACGAGTTGCTTTTTGAGCAAGGAATTAGCGATATCCAAATTCATATTTCAGAGTGGGAGGGTACTCCTTGTTTTTTTCCTACGGGCGATCGTAGTATTATTCCCTTTGATATTTTTGCGGCCAGTTTTTATTTACTCAGTAGATATGAGGAATACCTTCCCCATGTCAAAGATATTCATGGTAGGTTTTCACCAAAGGATAGTATTGCCTATCAGAATGACTTCTTAGAACTTCCAGTGGTTGATCTTTGGGCCTTGAAATTATTGAAAGTCTTAAAAGAAAGATTTCCTGATCTTGAATACAACCAAAGGAAGTATAAATATGTATCTGTTGTAGATGTGACTACTTCCCACGCTTATGCGTATCGAGGATTTTTTAGAGGAGCGGTGGGTCTGTTATTTGATGTAGGAACCCTTAAATTACTACGCGTATGGGAACGTTTAGCTGTAGGCATGAATCTAAGAAAAGATCCTTATGATAATTTTGCAAAGCTTATTGAATGGCATCAAAGCAATAAGGTCAAAAGTATATTCTTTTTTCAGTTTGCGGATTACTCTAAATATGATAAAAATGTGTCTACAAATAATAATAATTTCAAATCACTTATAAAATATATCGCAGATTATTCCAAGGTGGCGCTGGGAGCTTCCTATAGTTCCTTTAGGGATTTTGAACTACTAAAAAGAGAAAAGAATAAGCTGGAGAGCGTTATCAACAGATCAGTAAATTATTCTAGAATGCGTTATAACAGGGTAGATATTCCAGAAACCTATAGAAACTTGGTAGCTGCAGAGTTTACCAATGATTTTACAATGGGCTATACCCATAAAATAGGCTTTAGAGCCGGTACCTGTACTCCGTTTCAGTTTTATGATATTCCTTTAGAGTTTCAGCAGCCTGTACGAATACATCCATTCGCATTACACGATTATGCAATGTTGGGTATGAAGAACGAGAAAGATGTTTTGCAAAAAATAAATACAATCTATTCCGAGATTAAGAAGGTGCAGGGTACATTTGTAACTATTTTTTCCAATGAGCTTATAGGCGGAAACGAAAAATTAGACTGGCAAAAAATATATAAGAATATAATAACTACGTACAATGTTTAAAAACCTGGTAACGGATGTATTTTTTGATTTAGATCATACCCTTTGGGATTTTGAAAAAAACTCTGCCCTCACTTTTAAGACTATTTTGCCTGCCCATGGCGTAACTGTTCCTTTGGATACATTTTTAGAGGTTTATGTACCAGCCAATTTGGTGTTTTGGAAAATGTACAGGGAAGAAAAAATCACAAAGGCTGAACTTAGATATCAGCGTTTAAAATCGGTTTTTGATACCTTGGAGTATACGGTTTCGGATGCTAATATTAATAGTCTGGCAGAGGAGTATATCAATCAGCTATCTTCCCATACTTATTTGTTTCCAAATACAATTGAGGTGTTGGATTATTTAAAACCAAACTACAGATTACATATAATTACCAACGGTTTTCAAGAAATTCAGGAGAAGAAATTGCGTAATTCTGGCATCTATCCTTATTTTGAGCAGGTGATAGATTCCGAAATGGCGGGTGTTAAGAAGCCCAATCCATTCATTTTTAACTTAGCGTTAAAAAAGGCTAAGGTTGGGGCAGAATCGGCTTTGATGATAGGTGATAGCTTGGAGGCTGATATCCTTGGAGCCAAAGACGCTGGTCTTCACGCATTACATTTTAACGCTCATGGAGAGGCAGTTCACCAACATAGTCCAATGATACGAGATTTAAGGGAAATAAAAAGCTATTTATAGAGTTAGTACTAGTGTAACTTAGGCACTGCAAAAGCGGTATTCGTGCACTAGAGACTTGTTAAATGAAAGCCTTACGAAACATCTTATTATTAATTTCTGGGATTTGCCTACAGTTTTCTTGTTCAGAAAAACAGGATTTTTCTCAATATGAAGATATAGGAATTACACCGTCCTTGGAGGCTAGTATTTTCTTTGTTAAGGTTCAGGAGTTGCTGATTAACAGTGCTGCTGATATCAGTTTTTTCACTCAAGATTTTAATTTTGACGCTTTTGAGGAGGCATTTTTCGCCGAGAGGGTGTTAGAAGGTGTAATTTCCTATGAATTAGAGAATACAACGAGTAAGCCGATTCAAATAGAATTGCAGTTTTTGGATGAAAACGATGTGCTTTTAGATACAGAGGTCTTTAATATGGATGCTGCACCTGCTGCCTTATTAACGCGAGAGGTAGCTTATGGTAATTCTGGCAAAAGCTTGGATATCCTTAGGAATACTTCCAAGGTAAGGCTCAATGCAGCTAATTTTGGCGATAATACCAGCGTTTCAGGGATTCCTGGCGCTTCGGTTCAATTGCGTTCCAGTGCTCAGTTTATGCTTCGTTTAAAATGAGGATTCGCCACTATGCTTTCCTTTTTATCCTGCTGTGCTATGTACGTATAGCAGCCCAGAACAAACAAGTTCTTTATGATTTTAATGATACTCCACAAGCTTTGATGGTAAATCCAGGAATGGAAACGGATTTTCAATGGTTCGCAGGCGTTCCTTTGTTATCAGGTATTTCTGGTTACGCTGGCACAAATGGATTCTCTGTAAATGATATATTCGCAGCGGATGGTCTAGATATTAATGATAAGGTTCGGAGTCGTTTGGTCGCAGGACTTAATACGCGTGATGAGATCAGTAGTACTGGAACGATTGAACTATTTAATGGTGGTTTTCGTAGTTCATATTCTAATCTATTTTATTCTTTTGGTGCGTATCTAGAGCTTGATAATATTTTCTATTGGCCCCAAGACTATGCGTTCCTTGCTTTTGAAGGTAATGCAGGCCAATTGGATAGACGCTTTAATCTAGAGGATCTAAAAACAAGAGGTTCTATGGTGGCTGTCTATCATTTTGGTATTAATAAAAAGATGAATAAAAACCTTACGGTTGGGGCTAGGGCAAAACTATATTCAGGCATAGCAGATTATAATTCCACAAACAATAAAGGGTATTTGGTAAATACACAAGGGCAGAATAACATACTGGCTACCACCTTGAGTGCAGACCTGAGATTACGAAGCTCCGGTTTTTCAGCTTTGAGCGATGCAGTCGATGAAAACGCGCTTGCAGGTACATTTATAAAGCGTGCTATTCTTGGAGGAGACTTGGGACTAGGAATGGATTTGGGGTTTACGTATCGTCTAGGTGAGCGTACTACCGTTACAGGAAGCGTACTTGATCTGGGGTTTATCTATCACAGTGGTGATGTATACAACTATAGCCTGAAAGGAAATGCTACCATAGAGGGTATAGAGATAGATGTGCTAGAGGAACTAGGTGATCTTAATAAGGATTTTTGGCAAGAATTAATTGATGAGGTAGAGGAATTGATTCCCTTTGAAACTACTAATAATGGCTACATAACATTTAGGCCTACGAAACTAAATGCTTCTATTCGGTATGATTTTGGAAAACCTGTTGGATCGGAAAAGGATTGTGATTGTGGTATATCTAGCAGCGAAAATCGTAGTATTAAATACGCAAATGCTATTGGCGGACATCTATATGCAATAAATAGACCAAGAGGTCCCCTGTTTGCACTAACCGGATTCTATCAAAGGCGATTTGGACGTTTTTTGGCCTTGAAGGGTACTTATACAGTCGATAAATTTAGCGTTTCTAACCTTGGTTTGGGTATTAATATCCAAGCTGGACCAGTAAATTTTTATGTGATTGGAGATAATCTATTATCATATCAGAACATAGCAGCTAGTAATTACGCGTCTTTTCAATTAGGATTAAATATCATATCTTGGGGCAGGAAACGATAGGAAAAAGTTTTTGTAATAAACAATCTTACCTTTGGCACGCTTTTTTCACTTCTTACTAAAACTATAAAAAATAAATATCTTGAAAAGTATAATAATAGCTGTTTTTGTCCTTAGTGGATATCTAGGTATGGGCCAAGTGAATCTTGATTCCTATAAATATATTATCATCCCCAAGAAATTTGATGATTTTCAAAGTGAGAATCAATACCAGACAAGTACTTTTCTAAAATATACCTTTGTTAATAAAGGTTTTTTGGCCGTGTATGATGATGCATTACCAGAAGATTTGTATAAGGACAGATGCTTGGGAGTAACGGCCGTTTTAAGGGATTATTCTTCCATGTTTGCTACAAAAGTCACTATTGTTTTAGAGGATTGTAGGGGCGAAGAGGTTTTTAGCTCAAAAGAAGCAAAAAATAAGATAAAAGAATATAACGCTGCATACAAAGATGTGATAAGGCGTGCAATGTCCTCTTTTGATAATTTAAATTATAGTTATAAGCCAACAACAGCAGATGCAGCGCCAATAACGGTAAGTTTTAAGAATGACGTAAAGAAATTGGAAGAGGATGAAACCGTATCCAATACTACAGCAGATGCACCAGAAGCTGTACAAAAAACAGTTTCTAAAAATACGAATGTAGCTGTACAACAAACCGCTAGTGTAGCGGACCAGAGCTACAAAAGTGTTGCTCCTGTGGCGTCTACTGTTAAACTGGCATCCTCCAAATCAAATACAGAAAGTACAGCTCTTGATACTAGTAATAAGGAGGTATGGTATGCCCAGCCGATAACTAATGGCTTCCAGTTGGTGGACAGTACACCAAAGGTTAGGATGAAATTATTAAATAGCTCTACAGAAAACGTTTATATAGCGCAAGGTGAGGGCAAGAGCGGTATGGTATTCCAAAAGGGCGAAGCATGGGTTTTTGAGTATTATTCCGGAGCCAAATTGATTCAAAAAGAACTGCATATTAAATTTTAAAAATCGTATTTATCCTTCCATCGTTTTTTTAGAAAATCGCTGAGCGTTTTTTCTCTGGGGTTTATGCCTGGTTTGTAGAACGTACTTCCAGAAATTTCGGTTGGAAGAAACTCCGTAGGCACAAAATTATTTTCAAAATCATGCGCGTACTTATAGTTTTCCCCATAACCTAAATCCTTCATTAATTTTGTGGGCGCGTTTCTAAGCGCTAAAGGCACAGAGAGGTTTCCGTTTTGCTTAACGCTTTGCTGTGCTTTTCCAATGGCCATATAGCTGGCATTACTTTTTGGAGAAGTAGCTAAGTATATGGCACACTGACTTAAGATAATTCTAGATTCGGGATATCCGATAGTCGTAACTGCCTGAAAAGTAGTATTTGCCATGACCAGGGCTGTTGGATTTGCCAAGCCAATATCTTCAGATGCAGCAATAAGCATTCTGCGTGCAATGAACTTTACATCTTCGCCACCTTCTATCATTCGTGCCAACCAGTATACCGCACCATTAGGATCACTGCCTCTAATAGATTTTATGAAGGCAGATACAATGTCATAATGTTGTTCTCCAGTCTTGTCATATAATACCGTGTTCTTCTGTACCTTTTGAAGTACAAGTTCATCGGTGATTTCGATGCTATCCGATGCTTCAGAATTTATGATTAACTCAAAAATATTGAGCAGTTTTCTGCCATCTCCGCCGGATAAACGCAATAGGGCCTCTGTTTCTTTTAATATAATATTCTTTGATTTTAGGTGCCTGTCTTTTTCAAGTGCCCTTTCTAAAAGTTGAATTAAATCCTCTTTCCCAAAAGGGTTTAATACATATACTTGGCAACGGGACAAAAGGGCAGGTATGACTTCAAAACTTGGATTTTCTGTAGTGGCCCCGATAAGGGTAACCCAACCTTTTTCAACTGCCCCTAAGAGCGAGTCTTGTTGTGATTTACTAAAACGATGAATCTCATCAATGAAAAGTATAGGATTCTTGGTCGTAAATAAACCACCGGCCTGTTTGGCCTTTTCTATGACTTCCCTTATATCTTTAACGCCACTATTAATAGCGCTTAATATGTAGAACGGGCGTTTACTTTCTTCAGCAATAATAGTGGCCAAGGTGGTTTTTCCTGTACCGGGTGGTCCCCATAAGATTAAGGATGGAATAATTCCTTTCTTAATTTGATGTGTTAATGAGCCTTTTTCGCCAACAAGATGGTGCTGGCTAATATATTCCTCAAGGGTTTTGGGACGTACTCTTTCTGCTAAAGGTTCGTTCATGCTATAAAAGTAGGTAAAGTTGTTGAGGTGAAATCCATGACCTGTGCAATAAGGGACAACAATTTGTGTTTAAATGTAAAGGTGACAATATTTCCATTTTTGTTTTTTGGCTAAAATATTGATACTTAAAGTAAAAGTTTGGTCACATGTCCAATTATCAACAGTTTAAATTTTCCTACGCGGTTCTTTTTGCACCCTTGCTTGCCGTATTGTCTATATGGATAGTATACTGGGTAGAACTGGCCCAAAAGCTTAATTTAAATAGTTACGGAATTTACCCCCAGACTTTAACAGGATTAAAAGGGGTGTTTTTTAGTCCCTTTATTCACGGCTCCCTAGAACATTTATATAATAATACAATTCCTTTGGCAGTGCTTCTGTCAGCACTTTTTTATTTTTATCATAAAATTGCTTGGAAGGTGGTCCTATTAGGTATTCTATTGTCTGGTTTAATAACGTGGAGTATTGGAAGGCCTTCCTACCATATTGGGGCAAGTGGATTAATTTATGTGCTAGCTAGTTTTATTTTTTTCAAAGGAGTATTTGTAAAGCATTACCGTTTAGTAGCGCTTTCCTTAGTCGTTGTCTTTATTTATGGAAGTTTGCTATGGTATATTTTCCCAGTAAAAGAGGGTATATCTTGGGAAGGACATTTGGGCGGTTTTATAACAGGTCTTTTCTTGGCTTTAGTGCTACAGGCAAAGGTTCCAGAACCAAGGAGGTATGATTGGGAGAAGGAGGACTTTAAGGATGATGATGATCCCTTTTTAAACCAGTTCGACGCTGATGGTAACTTTATAGAATTACCTCCTGAAGAGACAACAGAACAAACGGATAGTATTACCGTGAACTATATTTTTAGAAAGGAAAATAAAAACGCTGACTGATAGCGATTATGTAGTCATACGTTGTCTAACCACCTCATATAGGAAAACAGCACAAGCAACAGAAACGTTCAGGGAAGCAATTTCCCCTTGTAACGGAATTTTTGCAGTAAAGTCAGATGCTTTTAGAATGGAAGGTGAGATGCCACGATCTTCAGACCCCATTACTATGGCCATAGGCTCCTTAAATGAAATATCGTAAACGGAATTTTTTGTCTTTTCAGTAGCAGAAACAATTTTAATCCCTGACGCTTGTAGATAAAAAACAGCATCTTTTAGATGGTCTACTTTTGCAATAGGAACTTTAAAAGCGGCACCAGCTGATGTTTTTATAGTGTCAGCAGTTACTGGGGCTGCACCTTTCTTTTGAATAATGATTCCGTCCACACCAGTGCATTCTGCAGTACGGATAATAGCGCCAAAGTTTCTTACATCAGATAATTGGTCCAACAATAAGAATAACGCAGGTGTTTCTTTTTTAGCTGTATTTTCTAGCAAGTCCTCTAAGGAAACAAAAGAGATAGGGGAGATGTTAGCTACTGCACCTTGGTGGTTGTTTTTGGTAAGTCTATTAAGTTTTTCTATGGGAACATAAGCCGCAGTAATATCATTTTGACGCAAAATACGTTCCAAATCTTTTATCAGGTCCCCTTTAATCCCTTTTTGGATAAAGACCTTATCGATCTCTTCATTTGATTTTACAGCGGCTATGATAGCTCTTATACCATAGATTTGGGTAGTTTCTTCCATAGGGCAAAAGTAAGCAAAACGTTTGGGTAACTAATCGTGTATTTGGATTTAAGGAGGATTGCATTTTTGTTAATCTACACTGCAATGGCGTAATCGTGAGCTAGAAATGAATTTTGAAAATAAGCTATGAGTAGGCGATTTTACAAAGCTAATTGTCTCTGGAATTCACCGCTCAGTTTTGGCAGTTATCTTCTACAGGCTCTAGTTCTATAGGACCTTTAGGATTTACATCCTTTCCATCAAAACCCGAATGATTTTTAGGATATTTAATAGCCCTAAAAGTTAAATTACCTTCTGGTGTTTGGCTGTCTTTAAGCAGGTCTCCCGAGGTCTGTACTGGGCTAATATACTGCCATACGGTTTCTTTTGCTTGGTTTACCTCAAAAAATCGACCGGTAAGTCCTTCGCAAATAAGGGTATTGCCGTTTGGCAGCGGTTGTGCGCTGGACAGTATTCTGGAATAGAAATTAGTAGGGTCTGTTGGGTCAATATAGGTCCATTCTGGATTGGCTGGTCCAAAGCGTCCATTGGTAAGCATATAATCGCCGGTAGCCGTTATAGGAGGTGTAATGATATCAACGGTAGAATACGCACCATCGGGTCTTCCGTTTCCGTTATTAAAGAGCATTATTTTATTAGTTTCTAAAATCCAGTTTGGGAAGTGTTGTCTAAACAAGGTGACATCTGTAGCGTCTCCCTGGCCATATGCTTCTGGATTGCCATATCGGTATAGGAAACCTCCTCCTTTACCAGCTTGGCCACCTGTGTCTGTTTGGGCTTCTAGGGTAGTGGTGGAGTGGTCAATGATATGAATTTCATTAATGCCCTGCGCGCTAATGAGTATTTGGTCCAAGCTTTCGTTATACTGAATGGAGTTCACATGCAACCAATCGCTATCTGCATTGGTTTCTTGGCTCAAAAAGTTTATATCTAATAGGTGTGGATTGGTTATAGTTGGTTCATAGTTGTCCTTGGAGCTGTCATAATTTTGCGTGAGGTGATCCCAATAGCTCCATTTCCAGACTTCTTCCGTGGCAGTTGTGCCTATAGGTTTTACTTCTATAATATATTCGTTGTAAAGTGATTCTTCCGTAAGGAGTTCCGGATTTCTACCAAGGGCTATGGCTTCGTCCAGCGTCTTTTTTTCTGCAAGTAAAACAAGAATATTGCCATTAGGCATGGGAAATATATCATGATGTTGGGTAGTAGTTTCAGAAGAGAATTGGGAGCTCCAAGTAACTTCGTTATCCCAATTTATGATTTCAACAATACCGCCTATACCAGCATAAGGCATATCAGGATTTTTTATTTCGCCCGCGCGAAGTATAGACCCATCAGGTAAGAGGTAGACTGATTTTCCTGGGAGATACGCACTGTCCCATTCGTGTATCATAGAACCACAGTTGTCAATAAGAAAGGTCTTCTTGTGGGACGTAAATAGGGTATACCCGTCAGAAACTTTTTCGGTGTTTAGAAGGATAGTTCCAAAATTGTTTACAGCGGAACTTGGATTGGTTGTACTAGTGGTGTCTGATGGGGGAGTGATGACTTCTTCTTCAATTAACGTAATGGTAGTGGGTTCTTTTGTGCAATTTGCAAAAGAAAACGCTAGGAATAAGCTGAGGAAGAATAGTCTAATTTTCATAGTGTGTTCAATTCTTAGGGAATAAAAAAAGGGCAGCTTCCCATATAGGAATTCTGCCCTTTAAATTTAAAGTATAACGTTTAGTTAGTATTTAATGCAGGCCAATCTACACCACCTTCTCTGGTTACTACAGCTGTGCCAGAATCGGCATAGTCGTTAGTCCAGGTAATGGTCATTTCAGGTCCTGTTATGTCTGTAATTGTCCATATATAGACAAGACCATATTGGTCTGTTCCACCGGTTACAATAAGACCACAAGCATCTGTAAACTGAGATCCAGCTCCAGCTGCCGGTCCATCATTCCAACATGTAGATTCATACTGGCCAAAACCAAGGTCTGTGGTATCGTATTCACCACCTCCAAGTGCCGTCCAAGTTACCGTTCCTGTAACGGTCCCTGTAGGACAAACCCCAGGATTATTTCCAGCAACTAGATTTGAACCAACAAAACTATGAGTACCTTCTAAATCAGTAGGACAAACAACGGTTGCATTGTATAAAAACGGAGAATTAAAAGCAGGCTCCGAAATAATATTAGGATTCGTGTTTGAGTTCGTGAAAAATAAACCATTTGTCAGATTATCTTGAAATCTGTAGGATACAACATCTGATCCATCCAAATC
>RCNB010000069.1_pt1 | contig 72218 bp, 62 predicted proteins | sample 2041321 | NCBI WGS metagenome assembly RCNB01 (sample SAMN09708232, study PRJNA481090) | Marine sediment metagenome, whole genome shotgun sequencing project. | reverse complement strand
ATCTGACATAGTGGTATCGCCCGCTGGGCGGGCTCCTACATTACTAATTAGAATTGTAGGAGCCCGCCCAGCGGGCGAAACTACAGAGATAAAACTACAACGCCTCAACTGCCCATTCAGCCAGCGTTAATAAAGACCCGGTTACCTTGCGATATCAGCGTTGCAGTTGCGACGCCTCATACACCTTCGCAAAGGGAACATTCTCATGAAAAAACTCACCTGTGCAGTACTAGCTGCCATACTTATGTTCGCTGGTAGCGCCTATGCGGACGACGGATTTTCTGTCGGCGCATCAATCGGCTACGCCAATATCAACAATGATGATCCGACATTCGATTTTGATGCAAACGATACCGGGTACAAGTTTTTTGCCAACTATTCATTTGCAAATTACCTGGGTTTTGAAGGCGCCTTCATCGACTTCGGTGAACCCAGTGATGATGTCCTTGGACTCCCCGGAAAAATCGATGCCGAGGGCTATACGCTCTACGCCGTTGGCAGGCTGCCACTGGCGGACAGCGTCGAACTGTTCGGTAAAGCCGGAGTAATTTCCTGGGATGCAGACTCGATCGTCGATGGCGCGCTGGTAGGCGCTGATGATGGCGACGATCTCGCGTTAGGATTTGGCGCCAGCTGGAACGCAAATGAGACACTGGGTCTGCGTGCTGAATATGAATGGTTCGATATTCCGGATGCCGACAACGTATGGATGGCATCGCTGGGTTTTGTTCTGCGATTCTAACCTGGGATAACGCGTTCCCTGCCGTCAAGCGGGGACCGCTACGTCCCGACTTTCAATACTCACTTTGCCAGCTCAAGCATCTTCTGCGCAGTGCGCCAGTTGCGCGCGGTCGCCGATACGCCGAGCAGCTTTTCTACGCGGGCCGCAAGCTTTGACCTGCCGATACCGTTCGGCGCATACAGATAAAGGACCTGATCGATTAATTCGAATTCCTCGCTCGCCAATTTTAGTTGTTTCAGTCCACCCAGATCGGGCGCGGCTGGCGCCGCAGAAAGGAAGTAAAGATGCACGGTCTTCGGCTTCTCTTCAGCCGAGGAAAACGGGTTGGCGGCCAAGGCGTTTTCCAGGTAACTGGCAGTCAACAGCAGCACGGTCGGCGCGAAATGAAAACGGCTAAGCACAGCTTTACTGATCGTTTCCGACAATCCGACGGCTTGTCCTTCCTTGTGCCGAAAAACCACGTTGCCGCTCTGGATATACGTGCGCACATCGGTACAGCCGAGTTCCTCGAGCAGCGCCTTCAACTCGCTCATCGGCAGGATGTTGCGACCGCCGACGTTAATCCCGCGCAAAAATGTAATCCAGGTAGCCACTGCAGCACGCTAGCACGCAATTCGTTGGCCATACAGCAGCCATTATTCCACGGCGAAGGCCCACTATCCCCAGTCAAATCAACACCTAAGAACCCAGACCTTTTCATCACACCGAAATCACAAACACATCACCTGGTCCTCACCTCTGTTGACCGGTGCTGGCCTAAATTCAATTCATCAGAAATCCACAGCCCGGGAGGGACCAACAATGAAACACATGAATCACTTTGCAGTAGCGATCCTGCTGGCCACTTTGGCCGCAGGTTGCAGCGCCACTCACCATGCCGGAGACGTACGCGGGGCCGACGACACCGATCGCGTCACTGTAGGCACGGTGCAAAAGGAAATCACTCTCGGCATGTCAGCCGCGAGTGTCGCGGAAGTACTGGGATCACCAAACATTGTCACGTCCGATGACGAACGCCAGGAGACGTGGATCTATGACAAGATTTCCAGCGAGGTCACCTATTCGCGCAGCAGCGGTACGATTGTCGGACTGCTTTTTGGTGGTTCGGGCGGCGGCGCTGGCGTTGGTTCAACGAGTGCCGGTGCAAGCGCAACTTCGCAGCGTACTTTGACTGTCATTGTCAAATTCGACGCCGATAACAGAGTGCGGGACTTCTCATATCACAGCTCGAGATTCTGATGATTGCCTGGCTCTCGATCCCGGCACAGCGTAATGGGCGCTGGTTAGCACTGCTTACTATCAGCCTGCTAAGCGCGTGCGCAGCAACATCGCGAATTCCTGAAGATGCTTTGCGTTTGCCCGAAAGCACGCTCGATGTGCGCTCAATTCAGACGCGCACTTTCGCCGCGCCCTCGGATACTGCAATTCTTGCTGCGGCAATAGCCCTGTTGCAGGACATGGAGTACAACATTGACCGGATCGAAAAATCACTTGGCGTTATAACCGCATCTAAAGTAACGGATGCAGATTCGGCCAGCCAGAAAACCCGCTTGTTTTTCCTCGACATGCTGTGCGCAATGTCGTTGTCGGGAGGATGCGATGCAATGTCGAAGGCCAGCGACGAACAACACCTGACGGTGACGATGGTGGTGTTACCAAGCCTGGCTCGAAGTGGTGAGTACATTACGCGGATTACTATTCAAGGTGTCTTGTACAACAAAGCCGAACAGATTCTGGCGCTGGAACGAATCGATGATGCAGAAACCTATCAGCAGGTATTCGACAACCTAAGAAAAGCAATTTATATACAGGTAAGCGAAAATGACTAGGATAATTCAGATAATCATGCTGCTTTCTCTGGCGCTTGCCAGCGGATGCGCAACCACGGCTCCCGACGACGTAGTCGGCGCAGGTACGCAACTGGCCACACGGGAAATTCAGACACGAAGATACGATACGCTGGACAAGCCAATGACCATGCGCTCCGTCATCGCCACGCTACAGGATCTCGGCTTTACGATAGATCAGGCGGATCTCGATCTCGGCACGATAACGGCGACGCGTTTGCATGAATATACAATGCGAATGACTGTGACCGTCGTGGAGAAAGGCGATGCTCGAATCTCGGTACGCGCCAATGCCAGGATTGATGAAAACAGCGTCACTGATCCGGCAACCTATCAGGATTTCTTCGTGGTCCTCGATAAAGCGATGTTTTTAACGCATCACAAAGTTGACTGAAAGGTACCTGCTACCTTAACCATCGCCTCGCCAGGCGCATCTTGTCGACCGCTAAAGACTTGCAGCGGGCCCGTGGAATGCCGCCGCCTGCTTCCTGACGTCAGCCGGATCCTCAATAGGAATAGAACACATGTCCGGGTTGCAGATATACATGGAGGGGATACCGCGGTCCGGATAGCGACCCGGTTCCTCGTAGTGCAACAGTTTCCTCGGCTCGAACACGACTCGGCCGGCATCAAACAGCGCTTGTGCATTTGGGTGACTCATGTCGCCAACAATAGAGAATTCGACGTAGGACGTGGTTACCTTCTCGAGCGCCATCGCGAACTCACCGGTTATCTTGCCTTCTCTGCGAATGATTGACGGCTGCGCGACAGCGCGAATTGTTCTTTCCGCAACTGACTTATAAGTATCGTCCTTCGTATAAATCGCCAGGTCGAAAAAGAAACTGGCCGCAGTTCCATTCGATTCAAGCGGTTTTCTTGGAGCGATGATAGTGGCAGTGGCATCCGGTACCGTGGCGAAAAAGCCGCCGACCTTTTCGTCCTGCAATAAAGACAAAGTGATCTTGCCAATGCGGTTCGCCGCTTCCAGCCACTGATCGTCTCCGGTCGCACGGTATATCGATAACAAGGCGCTGCCAAACCAGGCCTGCGCACTGAGGAACGGCTTGGTTTCGGTCACCAGAGGACGCATACGCGCATCACTGTCGGCAGCGCTATTGGCGGTTGCCTGAACGACCCAGCCCTCAGCCTGCATTCGTTTATCCAGGATCGCCGAAGCCGCTCTTATAGCTGTATCGAGATAATCCGTGTTACCTGTTGTTTCATAAGCAATAATATATGCTGAAATGACCTCACCGTTACGATCCGTGTAGACCGCATGGTCCACTGGCGGCGTACCGAATTCGCGCCGCTGGGAATCACTCGGCAGCAACCAGTAGTCACTCGTGCTCATGTCGCGAGGCAGGTCTGCAGGCATACTTTTCTGGTTGGTATAAAACGTGCCATCCGGCGCCATCATCCAGTTCCGCAGATACCTGTCGATTTGCCGGATGCCTTCTACATATTTTTCATCGCCGGTATGTTGATAGCCGATAGCAAACGCAGTGATGGCATTCGACTGCACCAGGATTCTTTTCTCGGGAATGGCGCGCAGCGCGCCAAAGCGTGCCGGAATCTCCATGTCTTTTGGAAAGGCAGCGATGTAACTGCCACCCCACACCGGATCGATAGCATTGAGGAAGCCTGCCGAACCTTTCAGCGCAAGATCGTGCAACGCTTCATCGTTGTACAGGTGTGCTCGCAGATACAGATGTCGCAAACGCGAGCCACTTTGCTCACCGCCGATACCACTCCTCCCCCAACCGCCGTATTTGCGGTTAAGTGATCGATCAATTTGTACACGCAGATCGTCGCGAATGAGACTTAGCTCAGTATCAGCAGGTTCGGGTGGCGCCGCATAGGGAGAATTCGGGTCCGGCTCCAGGGTGCCGGCGGCATGTTTTGCAGCCATGTCTTCCAGTATTGGGATGAAGTTTCGTGGCACGCGATTGCCACGAATTGCCAATACCTGTGTGCCATCCGGCGACAAGAAGATGGTTGCCGGCCAGGCCCAGTCTGAATAGCGCTCGCCGATGTCTGGTCGTGCCTCAGCATCAACTTCAATGGCGATGAAGTTCTTGTTGATCAGATCAATGACGTTATCATCGGTATACGTCAGCGCCTCCATCCGTGCACAGGCCGCACATCCTTCCATACCGACACTGACCAGGATGACTTTGTCCTGAGATTTTGCCGCCGCAAAAGCGTCAACTTCCCAGTGTTTCCAGTCGATCGTTTCGGCAGCGTAAGTTGCCGACACTAATACCAATGCCAGCCAGATCATTCCTTTCAGTACAGATTTCATCGATAAACCCCCAGGCAGGACTCAGACGCCAGTCCCGCTTAATAACAGACCGGCTGTCCGGCTGAAATATTTCGATCTGGCGCGGTCTCTGATGAACTAATACACGCTTTTGCAAAATTCGTATACTGTGCCTGCAATCAATTGCAGGGGGCTGTCACCATGTTGTCGCGCAAGCAAATACTAATGTTCGGGCTTTTTCTCGTGCTTGGCGGAGTTGTCGCACCGTTGCAGGTCTCTGCAGATACCATTGCGGTCATAGGTACCGGCGACGTTGCAAAGGCACTCGGTCCCGAGTTCGCGGCGCTTGGCCACGACATCATTTACGGATCCCGCGATCCATCACGGGACAGTGTCAGCGAACTCGTTGCCCGCACCGGTCACGGGGCATCGGCCGCTACACCTGCACAAGCTGCACGCAATGCAGATATTGTCGTAATGGCCGTACCCGGGGAGGCGATCGAAGCCGTCACGAAGGGACTGGGGGATCTTTCCGGCAAGATTATTATCGATCCGACCAATGCGCTTGGCCGGGACGCCGACGGATATTTTAAAATGACGGTCGCTACGTCCAATGCGGAGTTAATACAGGGCTGGGCACCGGGCGCTTACGTTGTCAAAGCATTCAATACCCTGAACTGGAGAACCATGGTCGACCCGGACTCCGCAGGCGGCACAGTCTCCATACCCCTGGTTGGCGATAACGAAGCAGCAAAGTCCGCAGTAGCCGGGTTAGTTTCCGGCATAGGACTCGAACCAATAGATCTCGGTCCGCTACGCTATGCCCGACACGTTGAGGGCATGCTGATCGTCTGGATCAACAATCGCTTCGCCGGAGGCGAAGCGTTCGATTATTACCTGCGCAGAGTCCCAAAGTCCGCTGACCAATGAACACTGGCGTACTGGCTCTTCTTTCGATCTTACCGATTGCGTTTGTAGCGGTGTTTCTCGTTGGTCTGCGCTGGCCCGCAAGCCGGGCAATGCCACTTGCTTACGTCGTCTGCGCTCTATTGTGTCTGTTCGTATGGCAGGTGCCGATAACGGTCGTCGCCGCCGCGACAATCAATGGCGTAATCGTTGCCGCGACACTGATATTCATTATTTTCGGTGCGATTGCCCTGCTCAATACACTTCAGGAAAGCGGTGGATTGCATACAATCCGTGCCGGATTCACCAGCATCTCAGCCGATCGACGTGTACAGGTCATCATTATCGCCTGGCTATTTGGCGCCTTTATTGAAGGGTCCGCTGGATTTGGTACGCCTGCAGCGGTAGCAGTGCCCCTGCTGGTTGGTCTCGGCTTCCCTGCGATGGCGGCGGTCATTGCCGGGATGATCATACAAAGCACACCGGTTTCATTCGGCGCTGCCGGCACGCCGATACTCGTCGGTGTAAGCACAGGGTTATCAAATGATCCGGCCGTCGCTACTTTCGTCAATGACATGGCGTTCGGGAATTTCGCGGCGCTGCTTGACTCCATCGCAGTAAAAGTTGCCTTCCTGCATGCAATCGCCGGTACGTTCGTCCCATTGATCGTAGTCTGCATGATGACCGGTATGTTCGGTGCGAACCGATCCTTTAGCGAGGGGTTACGCGCCTGGAAGTTCGCGCTCTTTGCTGCATTCGCAATGACGGTTCCCTATTTACTCGCTGCAATATTTCTGGGTCCGGAATTTCCATCGTTACTGGGTGGGCTGGCCGGCCTCGCAATCGTCATCACTGCGGCACGCCATAATTTCCTGCTGCCGCAAGATGAATGGCATTTTGCCGACAAGGCAAACTGGGATCCGGCGTGGACCGGCACGATTCAGATAAAACCGGCCGACATCGCAGACCGGAATATCAGCATGGTCTCGGCGTGGGCGCCGTATTTCGTTGTCGCAGTATTGCTTGTAGTAACGCGACTCGACGTCCTGCCATTCAAGTCATTCATGCAATCGGTGGCGTTACGCATACCCGAATTATTGGGCACACACATTAATGTCAGCGTCGCGCCTTTGTATTTGCCGGGTACGATCTTTCTTATTGCGGTCATGTTCACCTATTTTTTGCACAAGATGAAACGCCCTGCCCTCAAACACGCGCTCGGCAAGTCCGGTAAAGCCGCGATACAGGCATCGGTTGCATTGATCTTTACGGTGCCGATGGTGCAGGTGTTTATCAATTCCGATGGTGGTGCTGCCGGCTTTGATCGCATGCCGATTGCACTGGCCGATGGAGTAGCCGCACTGGCCGGCAGTGCCTGGCCGCTGTTCGCGACGTTCATTGGTGGCATGGGTGCTTTTGTTGCCGGCAGCAACACTGTCAGCAACATGATGTTTTCGTCGTTCCAGTTCGGTGTCGGGCAACGCATCGGTGTCGACCCGTCCTGGATCGTCGCGCTGCAAGCGGTTGGCGGCGCCGCCGGCAACATGATTTGCGTACACAACGTTGTCGCCGCATCGGCGGTGGTTGGCATGCTCGGACGCGAAGGACAGGTGATTCGACGTACGTTCTTCCCGTTTGTCTACTACGCTTTGTTTACGGGATCAATTGGTTATTCCCTCGCCTGGTCGGACCGCCTTGGAGCTGTCAATGCGGGCTCGCTAATCGCCGTTGCGATTGTCATGGGAGCCATCACAGTAATCTCACGCGCCAATCGAAACTAGCAAATCCGTTCTGATCAATTCGTGATCGACGATTTGATTTTCAGGTTTGCGCCAGCTCATCGAGTCGATCGGCGATCATCACTATATCCGCAGTCACCGCCGGAGTGCGACTTAGAATGGTATCGAGCGCGTCATTTACGACGCCGGACGCATCCTGCAGCAACGCCTCTCCTGCGCTTGTCAATGTCGCGATGGCAAGTCTGGCATCTCGCTCAGCTTTGACGGTTTTTACAACGCCCAGTTTTTCCAGCGGACGTAGTGCCCGCGTAATACCTGAGGGCGTAATACCAATTTGCTGCGCAAGAACAACCCGGCTTGCCCTGGATTGCGGCGAATTACCAAGTGCGCGTAGTAACCGATATTCCGCATAACTGATGCCACGAATAGCGCCGAGATTTGCATCGAGACGCCGCTCCACGTTATGTGCCGCATCGGCCAGTTTCAGTGCAAAGTTCTGTCCAAGAGAAGTTTTATATTTCATAAAATAAGCTTAACAGATACGTGATCGATCACGCAATAGTCAATTAATACTGGCGTGCAATCCAAGGTGACAATCGAGCTGACTAATCGCGGCTATCGCAGGGGTCTGCACGCAGACTTTGCTCCGCTTCAGGCGACTGCTAATTTTGTGACATAACTCCTGAAATCCCTTGCTCTAGCTTGCAAACTGCCCTTTCGGTACCCGCATTGGGCGCGGATCCCCAGATTCCGGCAGCAGACTTGCTATGTACGAAGCGCATTTTGGACTAAAAAACCGACCATTTGGCTCCAAGGCCGAGGGTGCAGGCGTATTTGTTGGTCCACAACAAGTGAATATCATGACCAGCCTCAAGAAGGGCCTGGTCGCTGCGGACGCGATAGTGACCGTAACCGGACCGGTTGGCGTCGGTAAAACAACCATTGTGAACCGCGCATTGGAATCCATCTCCCCCGGCCGGATGGTCGCGTGGGTGGGTCGCATGCAGCTTGCTGCCGATGAAGTACTGGAGCTGTTGTTGGCCGGATTCGGCGTCAGTGGGCAGTCGAAAGGCAATATCCGGAAATTCGCAGCATTTCGCAGGCTACTGAACGAACGCAAAGCAGCGGGTGCCCAGATCGCGATTGTCGTAGAGGATGCGCTGCGCATCGGCGTAGATGCGCTGGTCGAGCTGGAAGCACTGACGGCTGCCGATACCGGCGATGCATCGAGTGCCAATATCATTCTTATGGGTCCGCCCGAGTTGAACCGGTTGCTTACAACTCCCGAACTCGCACGCATACGCCAGCGTAACCGGCTACGGCAAAGCATCGATCAGTTCACTGCTACCGAAGTAAACGGTTATCTGAAGCACTGCATCAGGGAAGCCGGCGGAGACTATGACGCAATATTCGAGGATGGTGTGACGGACATTGTGTACCGTTGTTCCGAGGGTATTCCCAGAATTATCAATACGCTTTGCGAAACCGCCTTGTCGACGGCAGCAGAAAACGGCGCACAACAAGTTTCGCTGGCATTGATACGCCAGGTCGCAGCAGATGCCTTTGGTTTCGAGCCGGATCTCGTCGAAGAAACTCCATCCGTGGAGTTACCGAAAGTCGTGGCTGCTCCTGTCGTGGAACCGGCTGCTCTGCCAGCAAAACCTGAGCCAGTTGTAGAATCAGAAATTCCGGCACCGTTACCAGAGGTGGTTGTCGAATCAAGACAGCATCCAAACGTGACACCGGTTGCTGAACCGGCTTTGTCAGCGAAGAAAGCACCGCCGGCGAAGACTGCTGAGAATGAAAGCAACGATATCCCCGAACTAATCAATGACACCAACGCCGATCTGAAGCAGTTGCACGCAGAATCGATAGTTGCTGAGACGGACGAAGAACTCGATATCGAGTCAACGCAAACGCAAAAGCGACCTGCAGCATTAGCGTCTGATGATCCTGCGGACAGCGAGGTCGATGAGCCTGACTTCGACCTTGACCAGGCACTATCACCGGATACGGATTCAACCAATGTTATGCCAGGCCTGACACCGAACCTTGACCAGATTGCTGCCGAGGCCAGGATGCAGGACCTGAAGAGAAGGAATCCAGTCCAAAAGCCAGACGATGACGCTCCAGGTGAGCCGACTGAAAACCTGCCTACGCTCTCCGACTCGATGCGGGTTGATGTCGAGGTCGAGGTTGAGCGCGCCAAAAGAGCGGATGACGTACAAGCCGTGAGTCTTTCGGCCGTCGCCAAGCCAGTCCCCAAACCCGACATTCAGCCAGGACCAGGACCAAAACCAGAACCTGTTCCGAACACAGCAGCCGTTCCTGAGCCAGAGCCAGAGCCAGAGCCGAAACCTGAACCGATTCCGGAAATTGCAGCCGCTCCAGAGCCTGAATTAGAACCTGAGCCCAAACCAGAACCGGTGCCGGAAATTGCATCGGCTCCAGAGCCTGAATTAGAACCTGAGCCCAAACCAGAACCGGTGCCGGAAATTGCATCGGCTCCAGTATCTGTACCTGTACCTGTACCTGTATCTGTACCTGCGCCCGAGCCTGAGCGAGTGCCAGAACTGGCATCGGTGCGCGAAATAGCGTCCGCTCCTGCGCCGGAACCCGAGCCGGAACGAGAAGCTGAAGCAGAACCCGAAATTAAGATCGAATCGATAGCGCAACCTGAGGCTGCAACTGAATTGCCAGCCGAGCTGTCTCTCGAGCCGGTAACTGCTCCGGTAACTGCTCCTGAACCTGTCACGAAGACAGCTGCTGCTCCTGAGTTGCCCGCCAAAAGAAAAAAGGCGAAAAGAACTCCGGATATTGGTGCACTGGAAGCGGCACTCGATTCCGCCAAGAAAGGCGATTTTGCGGCGCGCCCTGGCCATGAACCAATTGCAAACCTGAAAGTCGATGAGAAAATCACGGCAGCCGATCCGCTCCCGGAGGCCAAAGAAGAGCCGCTAGTGGATATTCCTGAAATTACGCTGGACGATGAATTGCCACAGCAAAAAAGGAGTGATCAGGAACTGGAAAGATGTGCCCTGGAAATTGGCAATGCGAACTCACTGGAAGATATCAGTGATTTCGCGGCTGAAACAATTTTCGGCAACCAGGCTTTCGATGAGATTGCTGCTGCGGTAACCGCTAATCCACCGGTCGAGGAGCCGTCCCCGGTTTTGTTGCAGGATTCAGAAATTACCGCTGCGGCCAATGACGCTATTGATGCAAAGCCAGTTGCAGACTCCAGTTCAAAAGAAACAACCACACCTGCGGACATGGACTCGGCGGCGAAAAATCGCCTGGCAATGGTCAATGCGTTGAACAACGGAATACCAACGGTGTCCACGCCAAAGAGCGAGACTATCGAATTGGGTGGCGACAATCCCAACGCAAATGCGGCACCTGCGAAACTTACAGGCCCGCAACCGGAACCCATCGAAAATCAGATCAATACCTCGATGACACAGACGCTCAAGGCACTCAGCGTCGCGAAAGCGACGCAAGCCAAAGTTGCGGAAGATGCAAAACCCGCCGGCGGCCTGTTCAGCCGGTTTCGTCGCTCTTCTTAGCAGCCGTTCAGTCGCCGGGATTCAGTTACCTGCGTATCCCGTCATTTCAACATAGCCACGACCACTAATGATGTCTGTGCCAGATGTCCCCTGCACGTCGACAGCACCCTCCCAATAGCGCACCGTGGTGATCAGCTCCTGGTTTCGTAACACGGGCACGACATCGATTCGCAGCTGCAGTTTTGCGACCGAAATCGTCCACTCCGCCGGATAGCGTTCACCCTGCTCACTTTCCCAGTAGTTGCGGACTTCGATATCGACGTCGTTATAGCGCAAGTGTGTTGCCTTCCCTGCGGCGTCAATCCAGGTGCCAGCCGAATGTTCATCCGCTGTGCCGTCACGTCGTCGCAGGTTATAGAACATCAGATCAGTGCCATCGGAGAGTTGCAGCGCGAACCAGTCCCAGCCTTGCTGATCTTTGGACAGTGCGCTGCTGCCCCATTCCCGATCGAGCCAAGCCAATCCAGCGACCTCGTAGGTCCTGGCACCTATTCGTAACCTGCCATCCGTTTCGAGGCGTGGGATCGAGTAGTAGTAGGAAGCATTACCGGGTTGCGCAGATTTTTGGCTTAGTCCGTCGAGGCCATTGAGCACGGTTTCTTTCATCGGTATCAGGCGCAGGTCCAGCGATATGTCCGCATCGCTGGCGTGCAACTCCCAGGTTGAACTATTTTCCACTGCTTGCACTGCTTGCGTCGCTACAGATTGTATCGACCAGTCTTCGAGCCAGACACGAAAAGGGGCCGCTTCAGCGCCAGCAAGGCCCGCGCCGCCGCGCGAGTAACGTTGTGCCACGTGAAATTGTTCCGCTCCAACATCACTGACGGCGAAATGACCAATGAACACCTGGTTGGTTTTCCACGCGGAAGCATTTTCATTCGGTGCGTCGTTCCGCGGTGTGAGCGAGAAACGAAAAATAGTAAGCTCGAAGCCAAATCGCTCGTCCTCTGGTCCATCGAGATTCCCGGTGACATACCACCATTCATTGCGAAAGTCGGGGTGTGGCCCGTGATCTTCCGGAAAGCTAAACGTGCGCGGCTCCAGCGCCCTGGCATATCCTTCCATGCCACCGGCACCAAGCAGCTCAGCCAGCCGCGAAGAGCCTGGCAACTCCCCGGGCGCATTCTCGGGTCCGTCCTTGGCTGGTCTAAGTAGCACAGCAAGAAATACAATTATTACTGTAATAACAGTCACTAATATCGTTTTCTTAATGTTGTTACTCAATGTGTAGTTCGCTCTATTCCTCACGCATGGCCAGCGCCGGCCTGGCACTTGCCGCACGCCAGGCGGGATAGATCCCAGCCAATAACGCTGCTCCGACCGCCAACGACAACGCCGCTAACAAGTCGGCCGGTACAATCGTGACATCCATCTGCCAGCCAAATGCCCTGCGATTGATGACTTCTATGAGCACCCAGGCCATCACCAGGCCCAGTGGAATTGCCGCGATGCCACTCAGCAATCCAATGAAAGCGGTTTGCAAGGTAACGAGGCCACCCATCTGGAAAGGTGTCATTCCAACGGCGCGCAGTATCCCGAGTTCGCGAGCACGTTCGAGTTGCAATGCAAGCATGGCGCCAAGAATCCCAATGATTGCAACACCAACAGCCAGCCAGTAGAGGACATTCGTGATGACGAAGGTCCTGTCGAAGATGCCCAGGGATATCTCACGAATGCGGGCATTGGAATTCATTATCAGCGCCTGACGTCCGGCACTGACCGATCGCAACTGCTCCATGATCGATTCGGGGCTAACTTCCGGTTGCAGATACAAACCGATCGAATCGATTCGTGCGTCGTCAAAATATCGATCGTAGGTAGCCCGACTCATCAGCACGGCGCCGTCATTCGAGTCATAGTTTTGATAGACAGCTGTAATCCTGAAATCATGCAGTCCGTTACGTGCGTTTAGCTGAATTACATCGCCCGACTTAACCTTATGTTTGTACGCGTATGCATCCGAGACCAAAACACCCTGCCCGGAATCGAACATTTGCCAGGCTTCGTCCGGGTCTCCGTCGCGCAATTGGATGCCTGCATAACTACCAGGCGCCATTTGCACAGCAACCAGCCGCGTTCTGCCCTCAGCCGTCTCCAGCCACGCCCTTCTGCTTGTGCTATATGCGGTTATGCCCTCAAGCGCCGTGAGATCATCAATCAAATCCAGATCGAGCGTGCCACGCGCGACGCCGACGTAAACATCGGACTGCAACGTATTACTGAGCCAGTCGCCGACTGCGACGCGAAAGCTGTTTACCATGACACTGACGCCAATGGTTGCCGATACAGCAATCGCAAGCGCGACAATTGCGACACCGGTTCGGCTCAATGAAGTACCCGTACCCGCTATCGCCAGCCTGGCCGCTACCCCACCAATTCTGCCGGCCATTGGCGCCACGATCCGGGCAGCGTATTTGACGGCGATCGGGATGCAGAAAGCGAAGCCAAGAATGAGCACGAACATCGCGCTCAGGCCGGTAACCAGGCCATCACCCGGCAAAGTTAACAGCAATAAGGAAAGTACAATCAGCGCGATGCCGACAATTGCCAGCAACGGCAAGAGCCTGCCCGTGCGCTGTTCCAGCACGGAACGGCTAAAAGCCAGTCGCGGCTGGAATGATGCAGCCTCTACCGCGGGCACTGCAGCAGCGATGATGGTCGCGCCAATCCCGGTCAGCATGCCTTTGACGAGCGTCGTAGCACCCATGGAAACATCAGTGACGTTAACGACGAAATAATGGTCGCTGATTGTTCGGGAAACCAGTACGACCAACTGCTGGCCAAGCCATGATCCGAGTAATACGCCTAGTGTTGCGCCAACGACACCTAACACTGCGGCTTCAGTTACAACCAGTCTGAATATTTCCGCGCGGGTCAGCCCCAACGCGCGCAATACGCCGATCAATCCACGGCGCTGCAGGACCGCAAACGCAACGCTGTTGTAGATCAGAAAAATCCCCACCAATAAAGCCAGCAGGCTCATGGCGGCAAGATTAGTCGTGAACGCATCGCTCATTGATGCGGTTGTGTCTGTTCTTCCTGCTGCCGTTAACAACTTTGTACCAGGTGGCAGTAGTTGGCCAATCCGGTCAATGCCAGCCTCATCAGTTGGTGAGATTTTTACGTCGATCCGTGTAAGTCGGCCGTGCATGTTCAGCCAATGCTGCAAAACGGCAATATCGGCGATTACCAGGTTGTCTAGGCGCCCTTGCCCGTCGCCAGCCAGCAACCCGGCCAATGTAGCCGGATAGTCAACACCGTTTGCCAGGACATTAAAGGAATCACCTGTCGCCAACGTCAGGATACTTGCGGTGCCCTGCGACATGAGCAATGCGCCGGGTTCCGTCAGAATTCGACGTATGATCGTTTCTGCCCCGCCCGAATCAGCTCCGACAATGTTTTTTGCCGTACTGGTAACCGCGGTGAAATTTCGAAATTCCCTCTCGGCAAACATATCGATGCCAAGCGCCAGCACCGTCACTTCGCCAATCTCGATATAGCCTGATATCACCGGTGCAATATCACGAATGCCATGTTCAACTCGCAACGCAGTGTAAACCTGTTCATCGACGCCCGCGGGCCCCGCAATGATCTGATGCGTAGTTGCACCGTTAACGGTGTCCATAGACATGAGAAATGCTTTGCGCGAACTTTCATTCGCCAGGTCAACCGCGACCATGACCGCTACACCGATACAAATACCGAGCACTGCCATCGCAAGCTGCCATGGATGACGCAGCAGGAAACCGGAACTGGCGCGATAAAGAACAGGTGTCACGGGATCAGAACACCGCCCTGTAGCTCAAGAATTCGATCGCAGCGGGACGCCACAGCTGCGCTGTGGGTGGCAATGATCATCGTCCCGCCACTGTGCCGAACCAGTTTATCCAGCAACTGCAACACGCTCTCGGCCGTTTTGTCATCGAGATTCCCGGTGGGCTCATCAGCAAGTAACAGTGACGGGTTGTGCGCCAGCGCTCGTGCGATGGCAATGCGCTGTTGTTCCCCGCCAGAGAGTACGTCAGGGTAACTGGTAGCGCGGTCAGACAGTTCTACTGCATCCAGCAGATAGTCGATTCGATCGTCGGATTCCGCGTCCGGCACTTTATTCAATTCCAGAACGAGGCGAATATTGTCAGACACCGTCAAGGTAGGGACCAGGTTAAAGGCCTGATACACAAACCCGATATGCTCACGACGAAACAGTGTTCGGTCGCGTTCAGACATCATCGTGATGTTAAGCCCGGCGACTTCCACTTCACCGGCATCGGGCGCATCGATACCGCTGATCAGGTTTAACAGCGTAGATTTTCCGGAACCGCTGCGGCCACGAAGTGCGACAGTTTCTCCGCTCGCAAAATCCACACTGAGATCACGCAAGACAAAATGTTCGCTGCCACCCTCCCGAAAGCTGCGCGAGAGGTTTCTGATATGTACCTCGATCTCGTTGCTATGGGGCGCCGTGCTCATCAGGCGAGTTTATAGCCATACCAACGTACGGGACATAAAAAAAGTGCCCCGGCCGGGCCGCCTGAAAGAATATCACTCGTTTTCCAGTGTTCGACGTCCCACAAATAATTGGTATAGGAGCCACAGATACTGCTGAACTCCTGAGCGAGCGCACTGTGATTCTCGCTGACATAGCCAATAACCTGACCATTTGCAGCAACGACAATGGCGTGGTCCGCTCAGAATATGGTCGCCAATCGACGATACTTGCGGCCAGGACAGTGCGGGTTTCAGCCCCAACCCGCAATGTCGCCCTTCTCCACAAGCTCATTCAGTTTGGGCGCAAAGATTTCAGCAAATCTCTCATCAACAAGGCTAATGGAAACAATGGCGATGTATTTATTAGTATTCTTCATGCGTTTCTCCAAAGGATCGCGTAATGCGACTATCACTTAAGTGTTGAAGATGATTTTGAAATCGCCAGCTGCCGACGTAGTACTCTTAGCCATTCGAATATCATGTACGTCAGGGAAACCATGGTTATGCAGCCGTTACACCGAAAAACTCCGTTCCTTGTCGCCATCGTCGCGGCACTGTCTATTAGTCCTGGCCCTGGTGGCGTGTTCGCTGAACCCATGCCGGTTGAGACAATCCGGCAGCTAACCCAGGAGAACATACGCCCCGCCATCGCGCTCTACCGTGAGTTCCTGAGCTTGCCGAACGATGCAAACTATCCCGACGATATTCTTCGCATGGTCGAGTGGATGGAAGGCGCGTTTGGCGACAGAGGGTTTTCTGTACAACGAATAGCTACTGCCGGTAGTCCATTGTTGCTCGCTGAAAGGCACGTCTCGGACAGTGCGAAAACCGTTCTGATATACCTGCAGTCCGACGGCCAACCGGTCGATCCGTCGGCGTGGTTTCAGGAAGATCCCTACACGCCAGTCCTGAAAGAGCAAAATGCTGCGGGAGAATGGCAACGCGTTCCCTGGGAATTGCTCGACAAAACCTTTGATCCGGACTGGCGGGTATTTGCAAGATCAGCGTCGGACTCGAAGGGGCCGATGACACAGTTTCTCATGGCGATGGAGTTATTTGAGCAGGCCAACTTCAAGCCTGAATTCAATATCAAAGTCATCATCGACACAGAAGAGGAAATGGGTTCACCCAACTTGCCGGAAGCAGTAACAGCCAATCGCGACTTATTGGCAGCCGACATGCTGCTGATTTTCGACGGCCCGCCGCATCCAAGTAATAAACCGACCGTTGGATTCGGTGCTCGGGGTATCGTCACTGTCACCCTCGTTACGCATGGCCCGAAGGTGCCACAACACAGTGGCCACTACGGCAACTATGTACCCAACCCCGCTTTTCATATGTCACGAATCTTGAGCTCCATGAAGTCTGCCGACGGGCGAGTCCTGCTGCCGGGATTTTATGATGGCGTCACGATCAGCGACGACGTTCGCTCGGTCCTCGAAGCGGTACCCGACGATGAAGAGAAAATTCTTGCTGACATGGGCTTAATCAAAGCCGATGCTGTTGCGGCGACGTTGCAGGAAGCGATTCAATATCCATCGCTGAATATTCGTGGCCTGTCATCGGGCTGGGTCGGAAAAGAATCCCGCACCATTATTCCGGCGACGGCCACTGCCGAGATAGATATTCGCCTGGTCAAGGAATCTGATTACCAGTATCTGCTCGGATTGGTCAGATCACATATTGAGGATCTCGGATACTACGTTATCGACCACTTGCCCGGAGAAGAAGAAAGACTGCAACACGCTGACATTGTTACCTTCACCTATGATTTCAGCTATTCAGCGTACCGCTCCGATATGGATGCACCGCCTGGATTACTGGCCCGTGCTGGCATGCGTCACCTCTACGGTGAGGAGCCAATCCTGATTCGAACCTCCGGTGGATCAGTGCCCATTTCACCCTTCGTCGAAACTTTGGGTGTTCCGGCCAGTAAAGTCCCGACGGTAAATATCGACAATAACCAACACAGCCCGAATGAGAATATCCGGCTCGGCAATTTTATTGAAGGTATTGCAATTTTGATGTCAGTTCTGAGCCAGACGCCGGAGTAAGCCCTGGCCATGGCCGACGCAGCGGGTCGCGAGCTGAAACGAAGTTGTATTTAGAGTAGAATCGCCGCGAGACAACCTACATCCCTCGATTCATCACGAAAGAGGTAGGTACGATGCAATGATGGACTTCCTGCAAAACCATATCGGTCGCAGTAGGCATCCTTTCCCTGCATTTTCCGAGTGCTGTCACAGCACTAAGCACCGTAACCCCGTTTTTTCATACATCTCAAGCGTTCGGTCATTCAGATCGTCGGCATTCTGTCGACGTGCGCAGCGATTCGTTGATACTGCTTGCGGAATCAGTCGGCGATTCACAACAAACAACAAGAGAGATACCACGTGAAAATTGGGGTCGCATCTGGATTCAGGCTGCGGGTCCCATTGATTGCTTTTTTGGTAATGCCCTTTGTCATCATTGGCTGCACAAAATCTGCAGACAATAGCAGCGATGACTCCGCCACGATTGCGGATGCCGTTGTTTTGGACGACGCAGGCCGGTTGCTCGGTGCAGTGCGCTTCCCTACTTCATGTAGCGAAGATGCCCAGCCGCACCTGGAACGCGGCATGGCGCTACTACACCATATGACCTACGTAGCATCCAAAAAGGCATTCCTCGAAGCAGCAACGATCGATCCGGAATGTGCAATTGCATACTGGGGTGCGGCGATGACAAACGTGCACCCTTTGTGGCCCGACACGATCTTGCCGGAAGCCCTGGTTGCCGGTCAGGAGTTACTGGATAAGGCAACGATTGCAGGTCATACCAGCGCAAGGGAACGTGGCTACATCGACGCGTTGCAGGCGTATTACCGGGAAAGCAATCAAGGCGAACCCGGTCGGCTGGCTGCGTTTCTCTCCGGCTGGACGAGTGTTTACGAAAGCAATCCGGACGATCTTGAGGCCAATCTTTTTTACGCGCTTGCACTGGTCGCAACAGCAACGCCCGGCGACAAGACCTTTGCAAACCAGCAACAGGCAGGCGCAATTGCCGAACACGTAAAAGCCAAAATCCCGCAGCATCCTGGTGCACATCACTACATCATTCATGCTTATGACTCGCCGCTGCTGGCAGAAAAAGCACTGGAGACTGCGCGGCACTATGATGATGTCGCACCGGAGAATTCGCATGCACTGCATATGACTACGCACATAACCACACGACGTGGATTGTGGTCTGAGTCGGCAAACTTCAATCGACGTGCAGCCGATGCGGCAACGGAGCGTTTACCCAATGGCGAAGTCTCCATGCATTACCTGCACGCACTGGATTACCTCGCCTATGCTTACCTGCAGCAGGCGAAAGACAATGAGGCCAACGAGGTTCTGCTGGAAATGACGTCGCTGGATGCGCCGTTCCAGAATCACGCTGCCAACGCCTATGCGTTTGCGGCGGTTCCGGCGCGGCTTACTCTTGACCGCCATGACTGGAGTGCTGCCGCCGAAGTTGAATCGCGCCACCCGGAAGGTATCCGCTGGGACCAGTATCCGCATCTCACCGCAATAGCGGAATTTGCACGTGCACTTGGAGCTGCAAAAAAAGGCGATTATGCAACCGCAAGAGAGGCCATCAGCGAATTGACCGTTCTCCAGGAGCAGGCCACAGAACTGGACATGGCCTACGACTGGGGCTCACAGGTTGCCATTCAGATCGCTGCTGCTGAAGCGTGGATCGCATTTGGGCAAAGTGACATCGAAGCGGCGCTCGAACAAATGCGCCACGCGGCCGAGATGGAAGCAGACACTGTAAAGAACCCGGTGACACCAGGCGTTGTGCTACCCGCACGGGAACTCTACGGCGACATGTTGCTGGAAACCGGCAGCTATGCAAAAGCGAGTGCCGAATACCTGGCCGTACTGGAAAGGTCTCCCAATCGTTTTTACAGTCTGTTTGGTGCCGGACGGGCCGCGGAGCTCGGCGGTGATACAGATGCTGCGGCTAAGTACTACCAGCTGCTGCTGGATAATTGTCCCGATGCAACCAATGAACGTCCGCAACTGGCGCATGCACGGGATTTTTTTGGTTGAGTCAAATAATTTGCGGTAACTGGTGGAGAGATTGCGTGAGCGACGTCGAAGCAAAAATTATCGTTGGTAGTCAGGAATGGTGTGCGTTTCCGGAATTGGGAGTGCCTGCGATCAAGGCACGCGTTGATTCCGGAGCAAAAACATCATCCATCCATGCTTTTAATATTCAGCCGTTCAAACGACACGGCGAGTCCTGGGTGAGCTTCGAGGTACACCCGCTGCAGGGGAACCGGCGCACGACAATGAAGTGCGAGTCGATGGTCATCGACCGGCGCATTATCAAGAGCTCCAGCGGCATCAAGGAAAAACGTTATGTGATTAGAACACCGTTTTCTCTTGGCTATCGCGTATGGGATATCGAACTGACGCTGGCCAATCGCGATTCAATGGGCTATCGCATGCTGCTTGGCCGACAGGCAATGAGTGATCGAATTCTTGTTGATCCGGCAGCCAGTTTTTGTCACGGTGAGATTGACGAAGATGAAATCGATCACGTCTACGGCAAAATCGAGAGTACACATGGCGGCCTGCGCATCGCACTCCTGGCGAACGATCCAAAACTTTACAGCAACAAAAGAATTCTGGAAGCGGGTGAGGAACGCGGCCACGAAATGATATTCGTCAACACTCGTTACTGTTATATGAAACTCGATGCCACGCATCCGGAAGTACACTATCGTGGCAGCCGTGTACTGGATGATATCGATGCGGTCATCACACGAATTCGTCCAAGTGCGACATTTTATGGTTGCGCGATCACCCGCCAGTTCGAAAGCATGGGTGTGTATACGATGAACACATCCACATCGATTGCTCAATCCAGAGACAAACTTTACGCCCTTCAACTGCTGATACACAGCGGCCTCGATGTTCCGGTAACTGGGTTCGCCAACTCACCAATGGATACCAATGATCTGATCGACATGGTTGGCGGCGCGCCGTTGATTGTGAAATTACTGGAAGGATCACAGGGACGCGGTGTCGTGCTCGCAGAGACAAGAAAAGCTGCGGAGAGTGTGATCAATGCATTTAAGGCGCTGCGCGCAAACCTGCTGGTACAGGAGTTTGTCAAAGAAGCCCAGGGCAAGGACCTGCGCTGCTTTGTCATCGACGGCAAAGTCGTCGCAACAATAGAACGAACGGCCGCGCCTGGAGATTTCCGCGCCAACCTGCATCAGGGTGGCAAAGCATCTATTGTTCGAATCACGAAAGAAGAACGACAACTGGCAATCAAGGCGGCAAAGACACTCGGTTTAAAGGTCGCCGGTGTCGACATTATTCGCTCACAACGGGGACCGCTGCTGCTTGAAGTCAATTCATCCCCGGGTCTTGAGGGTATCGAAACTGCGACCGGCAAGGATATCGCCGGTCAAATGATTTCTTCAATCGAAAAGCAGCTTAACTGGAAGCGTGAGCCGTTGCTGGCCGAAGTCGGTAACTCACGACTGGCTTCGTAGCTGGGAAAGCTTGGTTTAAATTTTTTCAATTCGCGGCTGAAGCCGCTCCCACAGATTTGTGCCAATAAGATAGCTCGTTCCAGGTTTGGAATAATTCGTGGGAGCGGCTGTCTAAATTATTGTGCTTAGTTGCGGTATTTAGAAATGTATGAATGCTGAGACGCCGCGAATGACAACCTTAACTCCAAAACAATTCCAGGGAGCGGCACCCGTCAACGCACGCCTTGTAGAAAACCGACCAATTCGTGAACAAAATAGTCGCGTGGCGTCTCCATGAATGCAGCATGATCACCGCCCGGTACAGTCACCCATTGTTTATGACCAGTGGCAAGTTGCATGTATAACGTCGCCTGATATTCAGGTGACGCGATCGGGTCGTGCTGTCCGCGCAGGATTAGTGTTGGGACATTGATGTTCGAACCATCCAGAACGTTGTAATGATCATCATTTTTCAGGTCAACCATGATGGGATCGGCAGCGAGTGCCGCGTTGACGTAGGTTTCGATCGCTTTAGGACTGATGGAGCCCGGGATAATAAAATCACTGGCGGCCGCCTCCGCCGTGTTCTCAGCTTTTAATGGCTTGAGACCTGCATCGTCTGCAGGAATAACCTCTTCCGGATCGAGCCAGTAGCCAAATAATGTCAGTGAAGAAATCAAACCCGGATGCCGTTGCGCCATCAGCTGAACAATTGTGGAACCCCGCGACCAGCCGAACAAATGTGGTTTCTGCTGCCACTTCCCGGCTTCTGCAATCCATTCAATAACAATGGCGACGTCATCCGCCGCACGATTCGGGGTAAACCATTGTGTTGCATCCCGTGGCGTCTCGCCGTAGCCCCTCAGATCAACCGCAAAAACCGCGTAACCCTCTGCTACAAGCCCGTCCATTAACGACAGATCTTCACCTTCGACCTGCAGGTCGAAGTCGGGCAGTGCGCTCCAGGTTCTGCCGTGCACCAATAGAATGACTTCTGTCGCCCCCGCGGCGCTCTTTTCCCATAATGCCACTGGATGCCCATCCGCGATGACCGTATGTCTTTTCAATTCTGCTTTGTTTGCAGCCAATACAGGGTTAATTGAGAGCAGCAGTACAATCAACGCAGTCGCGAACGAGTCCTTCAGGTGCATAGTTTCTTTCCTCTCTTTTTAGGCTACGGCATTTGATCAGGTTCCACGGTGAAAAGGTAGCTCTGTCTCGGAGGCCAGAACATTTGCAGCACCTGGAGTGAATGCGTATAAAACGTACTACCAGTCATTGCAGGACCACCAACATGAAAGCCGCTTTCGCCTTTATCTTTTTCATGCTTTTCCTTGCCGGAATTGCGTTCGTCAACCTGAAAGGCGCCCAGGAGCAAGCTGATGCCGGCGATGCAACTCCAGCAGAAATATCCGTTCCAGCCTGGCGACCTACACATCTGGGTGAAATGCGCCTGGAAGACAACGGTGAAATGTTTGTGCAGTTCGAAGAAGGCGGCCAGCTACGTGGTCATGCAGGGTGTAATCGTTTTTCTGGCAGCTACGAACTTGAGAACGGTTCACTGCAGGTGGGCCCGCTGCGATCGACACGCATGGCATGCCCGGAACCGGCGATGTCGTTCGAAATTTCCTTTATGGAGGCTCTGCAAACTCCAGCAAAAGCGAGCATTGTCAGCGACAAACTGGTTTTGCGTACCACTGAGGACGGTATCACCGTTCGTTTCACAGCTATCGACCAGGCCAGCAGTAAAGAAAAATAGCAGTACCTTTTAGTATCGGTTAGCAATGCAGGAGCTCATGTACAACCCCCGGGCAGAAACCTGGGACGTCCTGACTGAAAAAACCGGTGTGCTTGGTATTCACTGGATGGACCATGAAGAATTGCAGGGCTTCTACCTGCCGGAGTGGTCGCACATGACCGGCGCCGAGGCAGATCGATTTACCAAAGCGTTGTATCATGTCATTCAGCGCGAGTTGGTGGCGCACAAGAAACTGCAAAGCGAGTAGCAATCAGATGGACATTAAAATCCTGGTAGCGATCGATCTGTCACCTGCTTCGGCCAGGGTAATCCAGGTCTGCGAACGCATTGGCAAAGCAATGTCCGCTGAAGTGCGGGTGCTCCATGTGGCTGAGGCCGACCCATCGTTCGTCGGTTACGACGCAGGGCCGGATGTCGTACGTGATCAGGTGGCCCAGGAGTTTCGTGACGAACATCGTGGCGTCCAGGCGCACGCCGATACTTTGCGCCAGGCGGGGCTGGAGGCGACCGCGTTACTTGTCCAGGGTCCGATTGTCGAGACAATCCTGGCTGAGGCAAAAAAGATGAAAGTTGATCTGCTGATTGTTGGCAGCCACGGCTTTGGCGCGTTATACGACCTCGTCGTCGGCAGCTCCAGCCGCGGCGTTCTTAAGGACACCGAAATTCCTGTCCTGGTCGTTCCCGTGAAGAAAGAGTAGCAGGTACTTTCTTACCATCGCGACAACTAATGCAGATGTCCGATCGACAGCTGCTCAAACTCTGCAGTGACAGGCATTATTGCCGGTTTTATTTCACGCATGCGTCCGCGTTCCAGCCAGGCCACGATTTTCGATAGTTGCTCAATATCCTGTTTGGCTTTGTAGTGCGGTAACTCGTACACACCCACACCCCGACCCGCCGCTTCGACATAGTTTTGACTATCACGTAGCACTGCGATTACTGGAATCCTGAGGCTATTGAGAAAGCGCATTAACTTATCAAGGCTTTTTGTATTCTTGCGTGTTCTGTTTGCAACTACTGCTACTTTCGTATCGCTTCGATCCAGTTGTGACACTAAAAGCAGCTCCGCAATAAACCGGGCGGCGTAACGAATATCAATGGGCGATGGCAAGACAGGAATAATGACGTTGCTGGCCCCATAAATGAGATCATGAATTTCTATGCCTTCGAGAGCAGCCGGTGAATCAACAATTACGTGGCGCGTCTCATTAGGCACTCTTAACTGCCAGGTCCTGGTGACTTGCATCGACTTTTTAAATGCAGCGATGCCGTGAATGGGCGGTCGGCGTTTGGAACGGCGATCGAGCCAGCGCATGCTAAATCCCTGCGGGTCACAATCAAGCAACACAGGTAGCGGACCGCGAAGCGCATAATAGCTCGCGAGATTGGTTGCCAGCGTCGACTTACCGCAGCCACCTTTCGGATTTAATACGACGGTCCGTCGCAGATCGTTACGACTGTGCGAAATGATCATCTTTGCCCCGCAAAATGACGTGGATAGAATCCCGGCTGGCGCCAGGTTTCCTGACGGACCTTAGTCTTTACAGATCCGATATCAATGCTGAAAATAATACGTCTCATGAACAGATGTTCCAAAACACGGCAGGAAATCCCTCAAGTATGATTGGCGGCTACAGATCGCCGACATTCTAGAATATGGAGTAAGAAGTATGTCTAAGCCTATAATAAACATAAATGAACTAGAATTCTCTGAAATTGGCAAAGGTGAGGAATTCCAGGCAGGCAGGGCCGACGTTTCTGCAAAAATTGGCGCGGAAAAGCTCGGTTATGCAGTGGTTCGGCTTAAGCCGGGAAAACGAGCGTGGCCCTACCACTCCCACCACGTCATTGAAGAGATGTTTTACATTCTCGAGGGTAGTGGCACGCTACGGCACGCCGACCAGGAATATCCATTGCAAGCAGGCGACTTCGTTTGCTCCCCGGCAGATCCGGATCAACCGCACCAGATAATCAATACGTCTGACGACGACCTCAGTTACATCGCCCTGAGCACTACTGATCATACCGATGTGTTTCTCTATCCCGACTCCGGTAAATACGGCGTCTGGCACGGCAAAAGCAGGGATCCGAGTGATCCCGGGACATTTTTGCTATTTGCACGTAAAGAAGACGCTGTTGACTACTGGGATGGAGAGGCGGAGGAATAGCGTCGCAAGAAAAGATCGCCTTTTCTGGCGGCTTTTTGATAAACCGGTTCATCCCGTTGCTGTCCTACAGACCGAAAACCAGTCGTGATGTTTAGAATTCGCGGCTGAAGCCGCTCCCACGATATTGCCAAAAGTAACGTGGGAGCGGCTGTCTAAATTATTGTGCTTAGTTGCAGTATGAAGATGAGTACAAAAGCGAAGTGGCCGCGAATGCCCGATCCGGCGACAGCGAACCAAAGCAAGCGGAACTGAAGCCCACCGATGCGGTTCAGTAATATTATTCCTGGTTTATGGGACGGCAGTGGCTTCGTCCAGTTATTCCTCGCTCATGCTTTCCAGCCGTGCTGCATGATCTATTTCATATGGCGGTGGCTCGCCGCCTGGCCCTTTGAGGTAGTGGTCCATCCAGCGCTTGAAACGCAATGCATAGTCATACCTTGCGGCCGTGTTTCGATTGCCGTGTACTTCGCCCGGGTAAATTACGAGTCGAACCGGCGTGTCGCTACGCAGTTTGATATTTCGGTACATTTCCAGTGACTGGCTGGGATGAACGCGGGGATCCTTATCGCCGCCCATGATTAACAGCGGCGTCTTCGCTTTATCGGCGTAATAGACCGGGCTGCGTTGTAACATTCCGAGCCAGTCCTCCCATGGCCAGGCAAGAGAATGCACGTTGTACATCTCGAAAGGGATATCACCTGTGCCGAATTTCGAGATTTGATTCGAAATACCAACAAAGGCCACGCCTGCTGCATATTCCTCGCTGAGCGCAGTGGCGCTCCACATGGTCGCATAACCACCGTAGGAGCCGCCGGAGATCCCGACGCGATCGGCATTCACCATACCTTCCTTTACGAGATGAGTTTTGACATCGACGATGTCGTTAAACTCTTCGTCGGCATAATCATTTTGATCAAGCCGGGAAAACTCGCTGCCACGACCAGTACTGCCGCGATAGTTGGGATATACAACGGCATAACCCTCCGCAGCCAGCAATTGCCCTGGCTGGCTGTAGCTGGACATCCAGCCATTGGATTGGTGTGCCTCCGGACCACCGTGCACAAAAACGACCAGCGGATTTCCGCCCCGCTCCTCTTTCTCAGGATGGATCAAAATCGCTTCGAGCTTAAGGCCGTCTCTGGCCGCATAGATAATCGCTTCCTGTTTTGCGAAACTTCGTTGCTCGAGAATCGGATTTGAATTCGTCAAACGTTTGGGTTGCGCGTCATCACGCAATAAATACACCTCTTGTGGGTGTTGCGGCGTATCTGCAATTGCGGCCGCCACTGACTGACCCGGACGTGCATCAACCGAGCGCAGGATGGGTCCCGATGAAGGTGCAGAACCTGCTTCTTTTGCGGCCATCGTGGAGGCAACAGACCATTCGGTCCAGACGCCACGCCTACCCAGCCAGCGAATGTTGACATCGTCCTGCCAGGCGATTGCACCCACATGCCCCAGGTATCCAGGCACCAGGTCACGTCGCTCGCCACCGGTTACTGATGCGACATACAAACGGCCCTGATTCGGGTCGTTGATATCCATACTGCCGATGTAGGCGATTCGCTCGCCGTCCGGAGAAAATTCAAAATGTCCCAGCTTGCCGACTGATCCCATTTTGTTAAGGACATTGCCACTGAGCGCATTGACGACGTATATATCGCGTGATGTATACAAATCATCAATCAGGGGTGTCGGAGCAAGTGCAACGGCATAACGACTGTTATCAGATGACCAACTGAAATCTGATGCAGATCCGGGAAGGTCCTCGGCCACTGCTTCATTCGTTGCAAGGTCGAGCATCCAGACTTTTGTCGGCAGTACCGATTCCTCATACACAACCGCCTTGAATCCTTTCGCGGCGAGTTCCTCACTTTTCTCCGGGGCAGCTTCTGTTGCCGTAAACGCAATACGTTTTCCGTCCGGTGATGGATGGATCGCCCCGATGGAACTTACGTGCGTGAACTTCTGTGCAGCTTCACCGCCTGCCAGGGCGATCTCAAACAACGAATTGAACGCTGCCTCCGGATCACGCTGGGCAACGAAATAAATGGATTCGCCATCCACAGACCAGGCGAAAGCAGAAACATCGATCTTGCCGCTTACGTAGGGATGTGACTCGCCATTAAGATCGACGACGTGCAGTTCGTGATATGGCTTGCCGTCATCATCTTTATAGAGTTCGCGGTGCACTGACAGCAGGTACGCGATTTTATTGCCTGCAGGATTCATGCGCACGGCGGTTACGCGTTGCAGGGTGACTATTTCTTCAAGGCTCAGAGATGCCGATTGCGCGAACGCCATTTGATTGGCCCCGAGAATCGTTAGTAAGGAAAGACAAAGGATGTTCACAAAAAGCCGGATGGAGTAAGTCATTGTCTTTTGATTCACCTTTTTGGTTTTACTGTGTTTAGTCAATAATGAAAGCCGATGTTTGATCTCGTGTTGGTGATATCGCGGCAAGGTCGCTCCCGCGCATCCCACGACAGTTATCGGCAATCCCTCAAGACTGGCACACACCTTCAAAATTGACTGGCTCCGCGACATAAGTACATCCTGTACACAATGCCGCGAATAAATCTACTCGTCCGAGATTGACACCAGGTCGATACCCATCGCCTGGATGCTGCTATTCAGCGCCGGTACGTTTTCATTCCACACTATGTCGAGCTGATCAAGATTCATCTCTATCGCGCTGCTAAGTTCACTTTTAACCGCGAGTGCACTGGTTGTCGGTCGTGCATCGCCAACATCAACCGTCCGCATCAGGCTGGTCAATTTGTTATTGAGCCGGATCGGGTAATTCAACGGGTCCTGGCTACTTTCGTTTTTCGTTTGATACAAAGCTTCTTCTATCGGCGTAATGGTATTAATCAGTGCAGTGATTTCTTCCTGTACGCCTGCCGAACCAATATCTGCTAAATCAGCCTTTTCCAGTCTCGTTTGAAGGTTTTCAAGTTGCGATCTTAACTGGCGGATTTTCCTGATCTCAATGTGAGCTCGAGACAGCAGATCGCGCGATTCCAGGACAAATTGAAACTGTGCCGCATAGTCTGCCGCCGTTGACGAAGACCTGGGGTCAGTAATAATTTCAAACACAACATCCTGTGAAACGTCGCCAACCATCAGTTGCGCACGATAGCTCCCGGGCACCGCTTTCGGACCTTCTTCCATATCAGCCCACATGATGAGGTTCTCAAATCGCTCCATGCCGGGATATCGCATATCCCAGACGAATCGATTCAAGCCCTTGTCGGCGCTAAGCACCCGAGTGTCGGGTGGATCATCAGGGTCTGGTTCCTCTTCTTCTGTATCGTCTGTCGGCGGTTTCCTGGTCCAGGTCCAGAGCGGATCACCACCTGTAGCTTCAAACACCTGCAACGAAATTTCAGTTTCCTCAACGGGCTCCGCCGCCAACGAATAGTGGAATACGACACCAACATGCGGATTCATACCGGCGTTGTCAGGCTCGTCGTTGCGCTCACCGACCGTCAAACGATAGCTCGGTCGCGGCGTATACAAATGCGCCGCCTTGTCTTCTACGGCCTTTGTCGTTTGTTGCAATACCGTCAGGTCATCCAGAATCCAGAATCCACGACCCTGGGTTGCAGCGATGAGGTCCTGCTCCTTGATGGCAAGATCAGTAACAGGCACAAGCGGCAAATTCAGCTGCAGCGTCTGCCAACTATTGCCGTCATCGTTTGAATAATAGATGCCGCGCTCTGTACCGGCGAACAGCAGGCCTTCACGATTGGGGGCGGCACGCAATACTCGCGTAAAGTGGTCATTCGGAATTCCGCCGGTAATCTTTTTCCAGGTCGCGCCCCAGTCACTGGTGCGGTAAAGGTAGGGCCGAAAATCATCTGATTTGTAACTGGTAGCGGCAACATAGGCACCACCCGGCTCAAACGGGTGAATTTCAATGCTGTTTATCTGCGCCCACTCCGGGAGCCCTGACGGCGTGACGTCGTTCCAGGTTGTGCCACCATTTCGTGTCAGGTGAATTCGCCCATCGTCGCTGCCAGCCCAGAGCACGTCTGTTTCATGGTGCGATTCGGCTAACGCGAAAATGGTGCCGTAGTATTCGACGCTGGTGTTGTCTTTGGTAATCGGTCCGCCCGACGGTTCCATTCTGCTTTTATCATCCCTGGTCAGATCGGGGCTGATTTGCTCCCAGGTCTGCCCCATGTCCAGGCTGCGAAAAAGAACGTTCGCCGCTGCGTACAGGACATTCGCATCATGGACCGAGAACGCGATCGGAAAATTCCACTGAAATCTATTTTTCAATTCTGCAGCGCCCCAACCCATTGGGTTGTCTGGCCACACGTCTATAGCACGCACTCGCCCGCTGCTGTGATCCACCATGCGCAGGTAACCGCCGTATGAACCACCGATTACAATATTCGGATCGTCCGGTTTGGCAACAATGTGACCGCTTTCGCCACCTGCCGTTGGCTCCCAGTCGCGAACACCGATCGAGCTGCCAATTGCCGAGCGCGAGCGAATACGAACGGATGAATTGTCCTGCTGACCACCCAGCAAACGGTACGGGAAGTCGTTGTCTGTCGAGACACGGTAGAACTGTGCCGTTGGCTGATTATTCTGCGCCGACCAGGTTTCGCCGCGATCGTAAGATACGTTGGCACCGCCATCGTTCGACTGAATCATACGTAAAGCGTCACCCGGGTCTATCCACAAGTCATGATTGTCACCGTGCGGCGTATCAATTTCCGTGAATGTTTTGCCGCCGTCTTTTGAATGATGAAAACGCACATTTAATACGTAGACGGATTCTTCATCCGCCGGGTCCGCGTAAATTCTGCTGTAGTACCACGCTCGCTGTCGCAGGTTGCGCTCTTCGTTGGTCCTGCTCCAGCTCTTACCGCCATCCGTAGAGCGAAACACACCACCGTTCTCCGCCTCGACAATTGCGTAGACATTTCTGTTGTTACTGGGAGAAACAGCGATACCGCTAATGCCAACCGGACCTGCCGGCATTCCTTCGTTGCCGGTTAGCTCGGTCCACGTGTCGCCACCGTCAACGCTTTTCCACAAGCCCGAGCCTGCGCCGCCACTCTCCAGGCCATATGGCGTTCTCAATACTCGCCAAAAGCTTGCGTACAAAATCCTCGAGTTGGTCGGATCCATTGCAAGATCTACAGCACCAACATCGTCACCGACATATAGAACTCGCTCCCAGCTTGTTCCACCGTCTTTCGATCGATAAACACCGCGTTCTTCGTTTGGGCCAAACAAATGACCCATTACCGCCGCGTAAACAACATCCGGGTCTTTCGGGTGGACGCGTATTCGTGAAATGTGTTGGGAATCCGTGAGGCCGATCCGCGCCCAGGTTTCTCCGGCATCAGTTGACTTCCACATGCCATCGCCTGGCGACACGTTGCCACGAACCGTTTTTTCACCGCCGCCGACATAGACGACATTCGGATCCCACTCCGATACCGCCACGGCACCAATGGAACCGCCAAAAAAACCATCGGAAACGTTGGCCCAGGATTGGCCACCATTCTGTGTTTTCCAGACACCACCGCCAGTTGATCCGAAATAATAGGTTTCCCTGTCCGCCGGTATGCCTGCTACCGCGGCAGATCGACCACCCCGATATGGACCAACCTCGCGCCACTCCATCGCCCGCAGATTATCCGGAAAACTGTCGCGATCGACTTCCGCGAAGGCCATAGCCCCTACGCCAAGCAATACCAGAACAATAAATCGGCTTATTCTCGTTACGAACATTTAGGGTTTTCCTTGCATCGATGGCGATTGACCAGAGCATCCAGTCAGCTTCTCGCCCCAGGCGAGATTCTTATCAGGCAACTTTACTACCAATGGCGGGCACTATACCAAACGGGGATGGCATACAAAAAAGGGCCAGCATAAATGCTGGCCCTTTTTGTGACGTGCAATGGCAGTTTCTGTTAGAAACTCCAGCCAAACTCAACTTTAAAGCCCGTAATCGTGGAGTCTTCAGCACTTCCCAGGCCATCCAGTTCCCAGACATTGTAGCTGCCTTTGACAAACGTGCCGCCAGGCATTTGGTAGCGAAGTCCAAGTCCCGCACCATAGCTAAAGGATGTCTCAGTGAAGGTACTGTAGTAATTATTACAAATATAACCCCAGTACGGATGCCAATAGCATCCGGTTAACGGCGGCCCGTCGGCGACATTTGAATCAAAGTAGGACCAGCCAAAACCGCCCTCCACATAGGGCGTAAGCGGCCCCTCGGAAAAGTTGAAGGTTCCTTTGATGCGGCCGTTGAACTGAGAAAATTCGTGATCAATGACTGTTGTCTCGGGTGGAAAAACATCATCATTGACGAGTTCTGCCCGGTAATCCGGTCGTAGCCAATCCAGATCAACCCCGACCGCGAACTTATTGGTGAGATTGTAGCTAAGATTGAAGCCCAGACCACCGGCACCATCAATTCGCAACGATGAGCCATTTTCGCCATCCATGTTCTTGGAGTCCTGGTAAAGGCCTGCAATTGACCATTCCCAGGTTCGGGCTCTGTTCTGCGCATCTGAAATTGCGGGTATTGCGATAATTAGAATCGCGATTAATAAACGATACATCCTGCTTCCTCTGAAGGTTCTTGTTCATTTTGCGGTCGCATAGGCTACCCACGTCTGCTGGCATTGTCACCTGTTAATCCTGCAGTCCATTGCGGGCCAAAATTCGGGTCGTCAGCGATGCTGGATTGCCGTAGTCTTGACGCCCCGGTGACCCGGCAAGTCGTCGGCTTATAACGATAGAGAACATGTAACTCTTTGAATTAACAGTATTTTCGGAGCCATAAGATGACAGCAGTAAGAAACGCCCTGTATCTCCTCCCCGCCGTGATGTTTGTCGTGAGTTGCGGCCAGGAACAGGCACCAGATGCCCCGCCGGCCGTAGAGCCGGCCGTTGCCGCGCCGGCAACGGTCACAGCGACGGATTTGCTGCCGCATCAGCAGCTGGCACGTGACATCCTCAAAGAGTTGATTGAAATCGATACCACCGACAGCGTTGGCGACAATACCGCAGCAGCCCAGGCTATGGCCGACCGCTTGCTGGCTGCCGGCTTTCCGGCAGAAGATGTGCAGGTGCTTGGCCCGGCCGAGAAAAAGGGCAACCTGGTGGCGCGATATCGTGGCCGGGACACAGGCCGCAAACCGCTGCTCCTGCTTGCCCATATCGACGTCGTAGAAGCGGATCCGGCCGACTGGACGTTGCCGCCATTTACCTTTATCGAAGAGGATGGCTATTACTACGGGCGCGGCACGACCGATAACAAGGATGAGGCAGCAATTCATATCGCCAACCTGATCCGCATGAAAGAAGAGGGCTTTCAGCCAGACCGCGACATTATCGTCGCCTTAACTGCCGATGAGGAAGGTGGCGACCATAATGGCGTGCAGTGGCTGCTGGACAATCATGCCGAGTTAATCGATGCCGAGTACGCATTGAATGAAGGCGGCGGCGGCGCCATGAAAGATGGCAAACATGTCGCCAATGGTGTGCAGGCCAGCGAAAAGGTCTATCAAACTTTCACACTGGAGGTGACCAATCCAGGCGGGCACAGTTCGTTGCCGCTCAAGGATAACGCGATCTATCATCTCGCTGACGCGCTGGTGCGGATTCGCAATCACGACTTTCCGGTTAGCCTTAATGAAGTGACACAATTGTTCTTTGAGCGCTCTGCGGAGCTCGAAGAGGGCGAATTGGCTGACGCCATGCGCGGTGTTTTGCAGAGCCCACCCGATCCGGCAGCGATCGCCTATTTCTCAAATACGCCATTTTATAATTCTCGCTTGCGTACAACTTGCGTCGCGACGCGCCTCGATGCAGGTCATGCAGATAACGCATTGCCACAACGCGCACTCGCGACAGTCAATTGTCGGGTGTTACCGGGTGAATCAATTAGCTCCGTAGAAAATACACTGCAAACCGTTATCGGTGATGAGCAGGTAACAATGAGCCGCGTCAACGATGCAACGCCATCACCATCGTCCCCGCTGACGCCGGAAATGCTCGGCGCGATCGAAACCATTACAGAATCAATGTGGCCTGGCGTGCCGGTGATACCCATGATGAGCACTGGCGCAACGGATGGCCTGTACCTGCGCAACGTCGGCATTCCGGTATACGGCGTTTCGGGACTGTTCGGTGACATCGACGACGTTCGGGCCCATGGGCAGAATGAACGCATTCGAATCGAGTCGTATTTCGAAGGGCAGGAGTTTCTTTACCAGCTGACGCAGACATTGTCGCGCTCAGATACAAAGTAGAGTTTCAAGTTATGACTACAGTATTAGTAACGGGATGTAACCGGGGAATTGGACTCGAATTATCGCGGCAATATCATGCGCGCGGTGATGACGTCATCGGTGTTTGTCGAAACTCAAACGCCGAATTGGCTGTGCTCGATATTCGCGTAATAGATAACGTCGATGTTTCAACAGAAGAAGGCGTTGCCAGGCTAGCGGCGGAACTGGCTGATACAAACATCGATATTGCCATCAACAACGCCGGTATATTGCGTTCGGATACGCTCGATAGCATCGATTTCGATGCAATGCTCGAGCAATACCGCGTTAATACAATCGGCCCGCTTCGCGTCGCTCTTGCGATTCGAAAAAATCTGCACGAAGGGGCCAAGTTCGGCATCGTCAGCAGCCGGGTCGGTTCTGTCGAAGACAATAGTTCCGGCAATAATTATGGCTACCGCTGCTCGAAGGCGGCAGCCAACATGGTCGGCATGAATTTGCGCCATGATCTGGCGCCACAGGGCGTTGCGGTTGTACTACTACACCCCGGCTTCGTCGCAACCAAAATGACCGGTGGCCGTGGTGTGTCGTCTGAAGAGTCCGCACGCGGACTGATTGCAAGAATGGATGAGTTGACGATGGAGACGAGCGGCAGCTTCTGGCACGCCGAGGGGTATTCTTTGCCTTGGTAAAAAACAAAAACACTCTCAACAACATGCATTGCCTAACTAAATGTAGCCAGTCGTGGGAGCGGCTTTAGCCGCGAATGCTTAGCCTGACGCAGATCAATGCATTCGCGGAATGCTTTGCTTCCACACCCCATTATGAGCCACTACATTTGCACATCCTTTGTGACAACCACACCCACAAGAGTGTGCCAGGCCAAGATCGTGCCAGGTTACTGTTGATACCTGTAAAACGCATTCATCGCTCGATAGAGCATGTGCAAATCCACCTTCGAGCTAACCGCATACGTCGAATGAATTGACAACACCGGAACACCGTAATCAATCACTTCCATGTTGTTTTTTGACAGTGAATTACCGATCGTACCGCCCGATGCTTTTCCCTTGTAGGTCGCTGTCTGCCACGCAATACCTGCCGCATCAAGATAAGCCCGGGTCCAGGCGATGTATTCCGAGTTGGCATTGAATCCACCGCCATACAATTTGAAATTCACGCCGTGGCCAAGTCGCGGTGCGTTGCCGGCTTCCCACACGTCGGGCCAGGTCGGGTGAATGCCTGGGTTCACGTCCGAAGACACCGCCTTTGTATTTCGCAATGCCTGACGCAAATCATAGTCACTATAGGCATCACCACGTTGACGATGTATGAGTTCGCTCATCAAATCGACAAGATAGGTTGAGCTGGCACCTGTGTTGTTCACGTTGCCGACTTCCTCGTTGTCTACAAGGAATGCCAGGGATGTGAACTCAGGCGTGCCCTGCTCCATTATTGCGCGCAAGGCGACGAACGATGACAGCTTGTCATCCTGGCCATAAACGGCCATCAGACTTCTGTCGAGACCGACATCGCGAGGCTGCAATGCTGGTACCAGGGCCAACTCTGCTGAGGTGAGGTCTTCCTCTTCAATATCGTATTCGGCGGCGAGAAATGCCAGGACAGCCCCCGAAATGGAAAATTCTTCATCGGGAAGCGTGGCAATTATCGGGTCGAGTTCTTCACCCTCGATTACGTCCCGATTCATGCGCTCGCGGTAGTCATGATCCACATGTGGCGACAAATCCGGAATGATCAGGATCGGATCACCGGGCTCCAGGCCAATTGATATCTCCACCCGTGAGCCGTCTTTCTTGTCAACGTGGCCTACCAACGCAAGGGGCAAACTAACCCACTGATAATTTTTGATGCCACCGTGGCGATATGTCTGAAAAAGTGCGAAACCTTCCTGCTCATACAGCGGGCGCCCTTTCAGCTCCAGACGTGGTGAATCGATATGGGCACCGACTACACGAAATCCATCGGCGAAGTCCTTCTCGCCCGGCACGATCAATGTAATCGAGCGTCCCCGGTTGATGTCGTAATATCGACCGCCCGGTTTTAACTCAGTGCCGTCAGTCAGCTCGCGGAAGCCTGCATCTCTTGCGATTTTGACAGCCTGAATGACAAAGCTGACCTCCGTCTTGGCAACGCTCATGAAATCTTTGTAGTCCTCAGCAAACGCCAGCACAGCGCTACGCTCACTTGCCGATAGATCTACCCACGCCGGCTGTGGTCCGGGATCCTCTTCCACTTGCGCATCGGTGACGGCTGGCATGAGCCAGACAATTGATAGCGAAAACAGCAGTGTTGTCAGTCTTGAATTTTTGATCATAGGAATTACTCGTGGATTCTCTGCGTGAGTCCGGCTAAGCATATAGGCTCGCTTAGTGACTGGCAAAAAGGATATGGGCTTCGGTACCGGGCATGGAGTGTTAAGCTCCTCCCTCTGGCAAAACCTGTGTTTTGCAGACAAATAAAATGGAACAGCCATCACTGCCCCTTCTTCCTGAGGACTGACTGTGGACAATAAAGAATCCTTGTTACTCAATCGACGCCGGGTCCTGTACGCGGCCCTGATGGGCGGCAGCGGCGTTGCACTTTCAGCCTGTGCGCCGGGTGGCGACTCAGCCGATACAGATTTACCAACCGCTGATATTTGGGCGGGCTTCGATAAACGGATCACGGAACGTACTCTGGCCGAAGCAGAGAAGTTGTTCGGCCTGCAGTTTAGCGAGGCAGAACGCCAGCAACTCCTGGGTGGTCCCGTAGAAGAAGCTGAGGACGGATTTTTCGCGGAACAAGTTAAGTCCCTGCATAAACGTCGTAGCCAGAATATCCCCAATTCTCTCGCGCCGGCAACGAGGTTTGATCCACGACTACCGGGCGTCTCGTACCCGGAGCAAGCAAATTCCGTATCGTTGTTTGCTGAAGAGATTGCGCCGATACCGACTGATGTGGAAAGCATCGCTTTTGCTTCGGTCAAGCAACAGGCGCGCTGGATGACGACCGGTCAGATCAGCAGTCGTGAGCTCACCGATATTTACCTGGCACGCATTGAGCAATACGGGGACCTGCTGGAATGTTTTGTCACGGTAACCCCCGAACTTGCACGTTCCCAGGCCGATCAGGCAGACCGCGAACGTGCGACCGGCCAGGTTCGCGGCCCGTTGCACGGCATCCCGTACGGTGTAAAGGACCTGCTGGATACGAAAGATATTCTCACCACCTGGGGAGCAATGCCTTACAAAGACCGGGTAGCTACCAGTGATGGCGCAGTAGTTCGGCTGTTGCGCGAAGCTGGCGCTGTCCTGCTTGGTAAAACCACACTGGGTGCCCTTGCCTGGGGTGATGTCTGGTTCGGTGGCGAAACACGCAACCCCTGGAACCCAAAAGAAGGTGCGTCCGGTTCGTCGGCGGGATCAGGATCGGCGACCGCCGCCGGGCTTTGCTCGTTCGCCATTGGTACGGAAACACTCGGTTCAATCGTTTCTCCCGCGGACAGGAACGGGCTGGCTGGCCTGCGTCCATCTTTTGGTCGCGTATCGCGTGCCGGTGCCATGGCGCTTTGCTGGTCATTGGACAAAATCGGTCCATTGTGTCGTTACGTCGAGGACACCGCAATGGTACTCGGTGTGTTAAACGGCTTTGATGAAAATGATGCGTCATCTATCGACATGGGCTTCGCATATGACGGACGTCGTTCCATCGGCGATCTTAGAGTTGGTTATGACCCAAGCTGGTTCGAGGGCGAGGATGTCAGGCCAACCGACCATGCCGCGCTCAAAGCGATCGCCAATATCGGCGCGACGCTGCAGGAAATTGCATTGCCTGATTTGCCGGTCAACGAAATCATGGCACCGTTGGGCGCCGAATCGGCCGCAGCATTTGAAGAACTGACCTTATCAGGGCGTGACGATGAGTTACGCAGACAAATAGACAACGCCTGGCCGAACAGTTTTCGCCAGTCACGATATTTCTCAGCGGTTGACTATGTTCAGGCCGATCGTCTGCGACGCTCAGTCATGCAGCAGACCGAGGTGTTTTTCTCACAGGTTGACGTAATCATCGGGCCAAGCTTTGGCACGCCCATGCTTAGCCTGACCAACTTCACCGGCCAGCCCTGCCTTGCCATGCGCGCCGGGTTTGAAGAAATCACGCCACGCGCCTTATTTAACCACCCCGAAAACGACACCGATGAAACTTTGCACCGCATTCCTCGATCAGTCAGCTTGTGGAGCAACCTGTTTCAGGAAGGCAAGTTGCTACAGGTTGGTCGTGCACTGGAAGCAGAATTGGGTATCGCCATTGAACGGCCGTCCTTAGCGTAACCGGTGCAGATCGGCTGTTCTCGAATTAAAAGACGACCAGGTGCGCAAATGCAATGACGATTGGCAAGCCGATCAATGTTCGCAACATGAACACCGCCAGTAAGTGACCAAAGCGCAGTGGAATCTCGCACTTGATCATAAGTATGCCGACTTCGGACATATAAATAAGCTGCGTAACCGATATCACACCGATAACGAAGCGTGTAATTTCGGCTTCGATATTCGCCGCTAACAGCGCCGGCAGAAACATATCGAGAAAACCGGCAACGAGTGCGGGCGCTGCCGCGGATGCCTCAGGCAAACCTAAAAACTCTAAAACCGGCACGATCGGTGCAGTAAGCCAACCCAGAATCGGCGTGTACTCCGCAAGTATCAGCCCTGCCCCGCCAACCACGATTACCGCGGGAACCAGGCCAAACCAGATATCAAGAATATGGCCTGCAGCAATACGAAACTGCTGTTTCAATGGCACCGCCAGCGCTGCGCGACTGGCCGCCAGATTTAACGCTTCACGAAACAACGACCCGTCACCGACACTTTGTGTCTCACGTAACGGATGCAACTTATCAAACGGCTTATCCTCGAATCGCGACAACGGTGGTATTCGCGGCATTATCATTGCAGTAATGACACCCGTAATAACGACGGCGAGGTAGTATTCGGGGAAGCGGTGATCCATGCCGACGGTTTTCGCTACCAGTAAAGCGAATGGCACAGAAACGACGGAAAAATTTGTCGCAATCACGGCCGCTTCCCGGGCCGTGTAGTGCCCCGATACATATTGCTGAATCGTAATGAGAACACCGACCGGTGCGGAAGACATCCATGAAGCCAGCGCATCGATAGCTGAGCGCCCGGGCAAGGTAAACAGGCGACGAAATATTTTCTTCAGGAGCGTACCAATAAACTCCATAAGGCCGTAATCGGTCAGGAAGGGCATCAGCAAGCCAGCGAATAGAAATATGGGCACGATATTTACGGCCAGATCTTTCAGTACGGTTCCGCCAGTATTCGCGTGCCAGAACATCTCCGGGCCAACCTGGAACATGGTCATCGAACCCATCACGACGCCGGCCAGGCGTAACGCTACCCATACCGGCTCGACCTGGAAAAGCCTCGCAAACAGCGACTCCTTCGCCAGCCGGTCACGCCCCAGAGTTTTCGCATAGACAGTGCCTGCTGCACTGATGCACAACAAGCTGTAAACGACCCAGGGCATGCCAGCACCGACAATGTCCTTGCCCGTATCGGAAATCAGCCCCATCAGGATGGTCCAGTTTCCGTCGACCCGAACAGGCGTCAGAAAGGCCAGGATTCCAAGCAAAGAGGGCAACGCAAATTTAAGGATCGCCGCGCTATCAGGCGGACCTGCGCCATCGCCCTCGGTCGCTATGTGGGTATCTCCCCCGAGATCATGCGGTGTGTCGCTCATGCGGCTTATTTTTCTCTCAGGTACACTGCCAGCCAAAGTTAACAGCTTGCCGGCATTTTGTTAACCGAATTAAGGCAACTCCCAGGGATCAGACAATGAAGCAAAGTACGTTCGCTGTATGCATCGCAGCAGCTGTTTTTTTGCTTAGCGGTGCAAGCTTTGCACAAGATGAGCGACTGTCAATCGAGTGGATTTTCAGCGAAGAAGGCAAACAGGCAGACTCGGTACCGCAGCACACCTGGCTGGATTCCGGACAAGTAGTGCTTTACGACAAACGTCCACCGAAGAGTGTAAGGACGCTCGAATCCTTCGATCCGGCGAATGGTCGGCGCAAAGCATTAGTTGATGCGGAAGAAGTCATTGCTGAATTCAACGAACTTTTGCAGCCGGATGACCCTATCGACGAACTAGGCTGGCCCAAAACATTCGATCCCGCGGGACGTTGGGCCGTCTATGAAAAATCAGATGATATTCTAATTCTCGATCTGCGCTCTTCGAAACTCATACCCGTCGCGATGACCGATGCCAAGGAGAAGTCAGCCAGATTCTCACCAGATGGCAAGTGGCTGGCGTTCATCCGTGACAACGATCTGTATGTCTGGAATATAGAAGACCACACCGAAAAACGACTGACCACCGGCGGCTCTGAGACGCTGCTGAACGGTACGTTGTCATGGGTCTACTGGGAAGAGTTGTTTGGCCGTGTCGACCAGGGATATTTTTGGTCACCTGATTCAACCTCGATCGCGTACCTGCAGTCAGATGACTCTGGCGTCGGCGAGATGCACTACGTCGACTTCGAACCGTATCTGCCCAGGCTTATCGAGCAGCGACACCCAAAACCTGGTTCGGCAAACCCGCGCGTACGTGCCGGCGTCGTGGCCCTGGACAGTGCTGAAACGATCTGGTTCGACCTTGGCTCATACCCTTATGAATACCTGGCTCGCGTCAAGTGGTTGCCGGACAGCAAACGGCTGGCTGTGCAAACCCTCAACAGGCCGCAAACCACACTGGAACTGTTTTTTGTTGACGCTGCCACAGGTGACACGTCACACGTTATGCGGGAAACCGATGCGGGCTGGGTGAACGTTCATGATGACCTGTGGTTTCTGCAGGATGGTGAACATTTCGTATGGCGGTCCGAGCGCGATGGTTACGCCCATCTTTACATGTTCGATATGAATGGCGAACTGGCGCACCAGATTACCGATGGTGAGTGGGCGCTCATACCATCTGGCGGTCTGCCCGGACTGGATCAGTCAGTAGCCTATATTGACGAGCAGGACCGCTGGATTTATTTCACCAGCCTGCAGAGTGCATCAACGGAAAGGCACTTGTACCGGGTGCATTTCGACGGAAGCGACATGCAGCAGATTACAAGCTCTGCCGGCTCGCACGCGATCTATTTCCGGCGTGATGGCGAGTACTACCTCGACAGGTCTTCCGCACTCGATCGACCGCCCTCCTTCGTATTGCATCGGCCATCGGGCGAATCCGTCACGACGGTCACGGCTGCCGCAAATTCCATTCCAGAGCGATTCGATATGCAGCCCTGGGAATTGTTTACGGTCGAAGCACGCGATGGCTTCGAGATGCCGGCCATGATGCTCAAACCCAGGTTCTTCGATGCAAAGAAGAAGTACCCGGCCGTTGTGTATGTCTATGGCGGTCCCTCCGCACCAACAGTCGTCAATGCATGGACCGGCAGAGGCCGTGGCTATTTTCATCAGATGCTGGCCGATAACGATGTCGTGGTTTTTTATGTAGATAACCGCAGTGCAGCAGGCAAAAGCAAAATCGATGCAAACTCTATTGTTGAACAGCTTTACGGGCCGGTCGAACTCAATGACCTGCTGGATGGCGTGGAGTGGTTGAAAGCGCAGCCTTACATTGATAACGCTCAGGTTGGCGTTTGGGGATGGAGCGGAGGTGGTTCAATGACGCTGCAATCCATGACCAGCAGCAAGGAGTTTGCGGCAGGTGTGGCCGTTGCACCGGTCAGTGACTGGCGCTACTACGATACGATTTATACGGAGCGTTATTTGAAACGACCACAGGATAATGAGGCCGGCTATGAGTCCGGTTCGAATGTCGAAAGAGCCGGCAACCTGCATGGCCGGTTAATGCTGGTTCACGGCACCTATGACGACAACGTACATCCGCAGAACACGTGGGCGTTCACTGACGAACTCATCGAGGCCGGCATTACCTATGACATGCTAATCTACCCGATGCGCAAACACGGTATTAGTGACGATGCGGCCCAGGCGCATGTCTTCAAATCCATGCTTGAATTCTGGCAGCGCAATTTCGATCTGGGTGATTGATGATCCACCAATATTAGAAATAAAATACATATTATTTGTGATATAAGTCATTGTTTTAAATATTTTTATATTGGCGAGCCGGATATATTGAACCTGCACTGGTCTGTAGCTTCTAATGGGTACGAGCGGTGCGTCGCGACGCATCTGCAACGACGTTCGTTCGCAGAGATTGCTGGAGTTTTCAGGATGTTGGTCAGAAGTATTGGTCTGTTTTTGTTTAGCACAATAATGTCAGCGCTATTGCTAACGGGTAATGATGCGTCTGCTCAGGACCGGCAGCCCGCGAACTTCGACGTCGAAGATAACGAGAAAGTGCTGGTAAACCGAATCGTTTTTCCAGAAATTAAGGGCGACGTGTCAGCCATGATCGACTGTTTTTCGATTGTGGAAACAGGTGGCAAGATGAAGAACTATGGTTGTTTTTCGAAAGATCAGTTTGATGCCCCATTTGCCCAGGCTGTCAATGTGGCCGCAAAAAAAGCGCGCATGAACCCCGCTGTGATTGACGGCAAAAAGAGAGAAATATATATGCAGTTTCGTGCCGAGTTCATCGCCGAGGGTGATGAACGAACAGTCGACGTTTATCTGAACCCCGGCTATGCCGAAAATGTCGAAGCCTATGGGTACGATCATGTAGCGGGCCAGCGCGTTATTGGCAATGAGCCGTGGCAGGACGTATGCCCGCAACACGCGCAGTATTCTGTATGGGTAAGGGCATATCTGGGAGAGGATGGCAAAACTGACAATCCCAGCATCGTCCACTCGGGCGGCGTATTGCCAACAGCAACCTGCCAGAACGCGATCAGGGAAACCATCCTTTCGAGTTCCTACACCCCGGCACTGGCTGAGGGTGTGCCAGTCCCCTCTACTTATGTAGAAATGTTCAGTAATTAGACGCAGGTGGTCCACGACGCCCGCACGATGAATTATGCCTATCCGCTAACACCGTTTCGCATCGGCGACCCTGGCCTGTTGCTCAGGGTAATGCGGCAGTGGCCATTGGCTACGCTGATATCCGGTGAAACAGGCAATGCCTGTATATCGCTCATTCCTGTAGTGGTGAAAGATGATCCCGCCGGCGATATTCATTTGCTCGGCCATCTGGATGCCAATAACGAGCACGCACTCGCCATCCGGGCCGGCGCACCCATTTCGTTTCAGTTTACCGGACCGGATACGTATGCTTCGCCGGATCTTTATGCCAGCCTGCAATTACCGGGTTGGCTCTACGTTTCAGTGAAGGGCGATGGAATCATCGAATCGATCATGGACCAGGATCAGCTTAAGAGTCTGTTACATGAATCAACATCCATCTTCGGCGGCGCCGGACAGCAATTCCACCTGGATGCCGATGATGAAAGAATCGACCGATTCATTGGTGGAATCAAGGGCTTCACAATCAAGGTGACGCGCATCAGCGGCATTGCGAAACTGGCACAGGACAAAGGTGTCGAAGACGCCAATATCGCGACCCGGCATCTTCTTGGCACCACTGATGGAGATGCAAAAGACTTACTTGAACTGTTGTTGGTTTCAACGTTAGCAGAATAAACCCGACAGCACCGCTGTCCCAGAAAGACGAGCTTCCTTACCGCGGGCTGAAGCATTGGCACAATGTTCCGATATTTTGCGGATTTGGGAATTCGCCCGCTGGGCGGGCTCCTACATTGCTAATTAGTATTGCAGGAGCCCGCCGTACGATAGTTAAGACCGATTAAAAGTCAACGCGATCTATCTATCGGCACGGGCGATTGCGAGTTACTCAAGTCAACTTGATGCTTCATCCGGGCGCTGATTTTGAGTTTATGAGACAGTAGTGACCCGGCAACTATTTCCGCGCACTAATACGAATCACTCAATTACAGTCCGGCCTCCCCAGTTCGGGTGGCAACATCGCCTCAATTCGTTCCATTACATCAAGTCGATGTACCAGATCGTGAATGTAGTCGAGATTATCTGTTTCAAGCACCAGTACTTCGCTAAGATCATATGACTCTATCCACGCTTCGTAGAGCCTCTCCAATCTCTTGAGATAGGCAAGTGGCACGTCCTTTTCCATCTCTCTGCCACGCAATTTGATTCTCTTTCTGAGTGTTCGCATCGAGCAACGCAGATAAATCATCAGGTCCGGCGGTCGGATTGCATCGAGAATCGACCTGTAAAAATTCGTATAGGTTTCCCAGTCCCGATCGTCCATGTGTTTCATGTCATGCAGCGCTGTTGCGAAAATTTCTGCATCTTCAAATATCGTTCTATCGAGAACAACCAGGCCGGGCATCCGGTCCAGTTCCTGGTGAATGCGAAATTTGTTGCTGAGAAAATAGAGCTGCGAATGAAACGACCAGCGCTGCATATCATGGTAGAAATCCGGTAAATAAGGATTGTCTTCGCTTGGCTCGTAGTAGGGAGAAATTCCATATGTCCGGCTGAGAAATTCAACCAGCGTGGATTTGCCAACACCGATATTGCCGGCAATTGCGATTGCTTTTCGCACGCTATTGCATTCCGCTTTCACGACAGGCTAGTGCGTCTCGAAGACGACCTTACCGCCAACCACTGTCGTCAAAACGGTAACGTCCTTGATTTCATCCGGGTCCATCGTCAACAAGTTATCCGAAAGTACGACGAAGTCCATAAGTTTGCCGGCTGTCAACGAGCCTTTCAGGTCTTCCTCAAATCCGGCGTAAGCGGTGTTCAGCGTATAAGCCTTTATTGCTTGCTCGATCGTGATCTTTTCCTGCGGAAACCAACCGCCCTCGGGTTGGCCGGACATCGTTTTGCGGGTGACTGCGGCATACAGCCCTAACATAGGATTCAGGTAATATCGGGACGCATTGGTTCCCGGCGAATCGGAGCCAAAACTTACTGTTGCACCAGAGTCCCACAGTCGACGAAAAGCGTACGCGCCGCGTGATCGCTCTCGCCCTATCCGCTCTTCCATCCAGCGCATGTCATCAGAAGTATGATATGGCTGAACTTCAGCGACGATTTTCATCTCTCCACCGCGCTTGATATCACGATCCGTCATGATCTGCGCATGTACAAGCCGAAAGCGTCGGTCTTTCTCACCGTTTTTCGCAATGATCCGCTCCAGCATATCCATCAGGTAACCGTTCGCTTCATCACCAATCGCATGGACCGTTAACTGGATATTGGCCGCATCCGCCTCAAGGGCCAGACGCTCGAGACGGCTCTGCATCTCTTCGGGTTTGTCGGGACTTCTCTCGAAAGGAAACATGATGTCTCGCCAGATGCCGCGACTCGAAGGATTGTGTGTATAAGGCTCGTAGAAGCGAGCCGAACTGTTGCCCATGATGCCGTCGATCCAGGCCTTCACCGCACCGAAACGAATCCATTCGTCACCGAAGCCGATTTGAATGCCAAGACCCGCCATGTAATTCCATTTATCCAGCGGCGGGCGATAGCGAACCCGGGCTGTCATCAGGTCTTGTTCGCGCATCTCGCGATAGATATCGACGTAGATTGGATCTGACGTAATATCGCAATAACTGGTCAAACCAACGCTTGCCATCTTCTTCCACGTCTCGCGTGTCTCTGCAATTCGTTGTGCTCTCGTCGGCACTGGAATAATTGTTGCGAACAGCGCGCCGATGTTGTCCCGCACCAGGACTGTCGACTCCACTGCACCGGTAACAGGATTGAAGAGCGCGCCGGTAGGTTCGCCATTTTCATCTCTCTCGACAGCGATGCCCTCCGGATCAGTTGTACCGGCACGGATGCCGGCCTTTTCCAGGGCTGCAGAATTTGCCATATAAACCTTGCGATCGAATCTCCTGACCAGCACAGGACGATCCCTGGTAAATCCGTCAACCATGTCTTTATTCGGCAAGAAAAGATCGCCGTAGAGGTCATCCGGGTTTACCTTTCGGCCGGCTTCCGAGACGTCGCTCTCCGCCCATGTTTCGTAAGCAGACCAGTCGCCGCCCAGGATCCACGTACCGGGCGAATAACGCTCATTTACCTCGCGAACACGCGTGACAAATGTTTTTTCGTCAGAGACATCGAGCAGGTTTAAACCATAAAGCAGTCTGCCGGTACTCTCAAAATGCACATGGTTGTCGTAAAAACCGGGAGTGACGAACTTCCCTGCCAGGTCAACGATCTCAGTACTGTCACCAATGTATTGTTCGACGCCGGCGTCGGATCCTACGTATAAAATTCGGTCACCTGCGGAGGCTATCGCTTCCGCTCGCGGATTGTCATCATCAACAGTCCAGATCACGCCGTTGCGTATTACCAGGTCTGCCACCTGGGCCAGTGCCGGGGTTGAAAAAAGTATCAGCGATGCCGTAAGAGCGCTTAGCATGATGGCTGGATTCATCGAGTATCTCCGTGCATGGCGAGGCGCCATTTGTGGATGTGGGGGTGAGTGGGGATGGGACATTTTTCTAAGCGCAAGCAGCCTGTTTCAGCGGATAACCATCCTCGCCGGACAGCTTGCCGTCAATGCGCACCACTTTGACGTCATCCGGTACATAGTCCGCACGCATAAATGATATTGAATTTGGTATCGCAACGACCAGGTCCAGTGTCACGCCAACAAAACATACTTTTAGTTGCCAGTTTCTAAAAGTCAGGTTGTAGGCGTTTCTTCTCATTGAATCCTGATTTTATACCTTTGCCCGCACAAAGGATAACTACGAGCGGAAATTATTCTCTCGCCCGGCGTTGTCGTACTCCTCGTTTCTGCATTCCGCTTGCAGTGCCGCGTACGGGTTGAAGTCCCGACAGACGCCAGGGATACTGGCATCGAAATCGAGCCCCTGATCGAACAGCAGCGGATGCTACACATCCCTGAGATGCCATATACGCCCGGATGATCTGCCCGCTCATTGCCAGAAACCTCCTATAAGTAGTAGCCGAAATAATCCGGGCCGCATACGGATTTATGCGGTGCCCATCAGTCCTTATCTTACTCATGAGGGTTGCGAAAGCATGTCGGCAACCTATTCCGTTTGGTGTGGCTGGATATTGAGGAACATAATATGAGTGACAAAGGCAAAATTCTCGCGATTATCGAACCTGACAACCACCCCTACGGGGTCGTAAGCCGTGCGGTCTGGCTGGCCCAGCTAACCGGTTGTACGCTTGAATTGCTCTTGTGCGATCCTGACGTCGGCGCATTGCAACACGGATTTTTCGTTTCCAACGACGCACGCGACATCGGCGAAAAAATTCGCACTTTACAAAAGGAAATGATTGACGAACTCGCAAAGGAAGCGAGAGACAAAGGCATTGAAGTAGTCACAGATGTGCTTGAGGAACGGCCAATCGCTGATGGCGTAATGCAGCGTGCAATGGATATGAATCCAAGTTATGTGGTCAAAGGCACTGAATATCACAGCGTCGCCGAACGCTCCATTTTCGTTGACACGGACTGGCAACTTATCCGCACCTGCCCATTTCCGCTGTGGCTTGTGAAGCCGCACGAAATGCGTGACAGACCCGTCATTCTTGCAGCAGTTGATCCCGTCCACAGTCATGACAAGCCAGCTGCGCTCGACCAGATTATTGTCGATAACGCGAAAGCTATCGCCACCCCCAGTGACGGTGAAATCCACCTGTTGCACGTTTATCAGCGCATTGCCGGAATCGGCAGGGAGGCGACAAAGACGTTCAAACCCATTCATCTGCCAATCGACGAACTTTCCAAAAGAATCCAGAAGGAGCACAGAGAGAAGCTGGACGCTCTCGCAGAAGCCAACGGAATCGATGCGGAACATACGCATCAATTACCCGGCAGTGCCCGTGAATTGCTACCTACGTTTTCAAGAAGCTACAAAACCGATCTCGTAGTTTTGGGCTCGCTAGCCAGATGGGGTTTAAAGAAGATGGTTCTTGGCAGCACTGCGGAGAAGGTGTTGGACCATTTGCCTTGCGATATTTTAATCGTCAGGGTCCAGTACTAGGAAAAATCGCCCGCTGGGCGGGCTCCTACATTGCTAATCAGAATTGTAGGAGCCCGCCCAGCGGGCGATTGGCAGGTTGCGCGCAATAGCGTCCTATTTACCCGCATCCCAGGTACAAAAATCACAATGCGGTGATTTCCCGTTCTCCTGCAAAATACTGAAGATCAATTCCTGCCAGATTTCGTCCGGCTGCCAGACTGTATCCAAATCGGCCTTAGCATCATCCATGGGTACATCCTGGTACAGCACCCTGTACAAAAAACTAAATGACGACGCGCGGAAGTTAACCTGGCAATGCAGTAGCGTCTTTTTCTCTGGCTCGCGCTGCATTAGCGCAACGAAGGTGTAAAAATCCGAAGCTGTCGGCTTTTCCCAAACAACCGGCACGTGAATGTATTCCATGCCGAGCTCTCTAACGATTTCATCTTCTTTGGCGATTGCTGTGCTGCTGGTCGTAAACGCAAGGTAAATAATGCGCTCAAAACCCTCCGCATTGAGCAATTCCAGTTGTTCCGCTGTAGGTTGCCCGGAACTCGAAAACGTCTCGGTATAATCGCGATAATTCGATATATCCGAGAGGCTTTCTGCCATAGCCGGATGGGCGGCAGCAATAAGGAATGCCAGCAGAACGGGCTTGAATATCGCAATTTTCATAAATTCCCCGATGTAATTCGAATTCCAGCGATTAATCTGACCAGCGAGGCTTTGTATGGTTCGTATCCTCAACAAACACAGGATAACAGCAGGGCGGAAGTTGCACTTAGCCCGATGGCGGTTATAGTCAAAGAAATAACAGCATATCGCGCCAGACGCATAAGGGGGCATATTGTCACTTCACGAATCGCAGGTTACGCATAAGAAACAACTATTGCGTGGCATAGGCTATGCCGGACTGATCATTCTCGTGCTTAACTCTGTGATCGGCGCCGGAATTTTCGCCCTGCCCGCCGCGGTCTCGGCCAACGCAGGCGTTCTCAGTCCGTGGCTTTTCCTTGTCGTCGGTTTGTTAGCCATTACTATTGTCCTTACGTTCGCGGAGCTGGCGAGCTATTTCAAAGATTCGGGTGGTCCGGTCCTGTTCACAACGACTGCTTTCGGACCGCTGGTTGGCTTCAGTACCGGCTGGATTCTGTTTATCAGTCGTATGACTGCGTTTGCGGCTAACACAACAGTCATGGCGGTATATCTTGGTGCAGTCTGGCCCTGGTTCAGCGATGGCATCGGCAGAACCCTGCTTATCGTCGTTGTTTGCGGCGCTCTGACATTCGCCAATTATATAGGCGTAAAAGACGGTGTGCGCACGATGGCCGTTTTTACATTTCTGAAACTGACGCCGATTATTTTGCTAATCGTACTCGGACTGCAATATGTCAGCGTGGATACCCTGTTTCCCGCGGCAATGCCAACGATCGATGATCTTGGCGGTACAACATTATTACTAATTTACGCATTCGTCGGCTTCGAGGGGGCAACGATAATTTCCGGGGAGGCCAAGAACCCGAAAACAGCGATGCCAAAAGCGTTAGTCACCACCATCATCGCCACCGGCATACTTTACTTTCTGATTGTCCTTGTTTACATATCGGTGTTACCTGGAGCAGGCGACAGTGGTGCTACATTAATTGATGTCGGCCGGGAGCTCATGGGGCCTGCTGGTGTCGTCCTGATCACGCTAGCGGCGGCCTTCTCTATTGGTGGAAACCTGTCCAGCATCATGCTGGCGGTACCACGTTTGACTTTTGCGCTTGCGGAGGAGCGACTGCTGCCACGCTGGTTCGGCCATATTCATGAGAAATATGCGACACCCAGTAATTCCATCCTGTTGCTCGGCGGACTGGGCCTGGTATTCGCGCTTTCCGGATCATTTGTGTGGCTGGCGACTGCAAGCGCGCTGACCCGGCTTATTTCATACGTCTTATGCATAGGAGCACTGCCTGCTATCCGGCGCAAAGCGACAGAAGAGGAACGCCGCGATTCCTATCGCCTGAAGGGCGGCTATACCATCCCGGTAATTGCGCTATTGGTTTGTATCTGGATTGGCATGCAGTCAGACATGCGATCGTGGCTGGTTACCGGTAGCCTGCTTGGCGTAGGTCTTCTTTTCTACGCACTCGCCGCACAGCGGCGGGCACGCTGGCAAGCACTGGACAAACCAGACTAACCGCCGTTACAGGGCGAAAAATTTGAACGGGACTCAAACGATACAATAAATAAAAGACTAAAAACGGCACGCGTCCAATGGCGCGCCCATACAATTCGGGGGAATAAAATGGATCGTCGTCGATTTTTTCAGGGCTCGATTGCCGCAGCGGTTGCTGCCTCATTATCCACCAGCCAGGCAGCCGCTTCCGTACTGCAGGCATTATTGCAGGTCACGTCCGATGTATCGGCCGTGACCGGTAACGGCAACGTTGTTACGCTCGAACAAGCTGCCCTGCAGGAACTAAACGATAGCCTCCGTGGCCATTTATTGTTGACCGGCAGTGAGGGATACGACAAAGCCCGTCGGGTCCTCAATAAATCAATCGACAAACATCCTGCGCTTGTCGTACAGCCAAGTGGTGTGGCAGATATTCAAAATGCCGTTATTTTTGCCCGTGAACGCGATTTGCTGGTTGCCGTTAAATGCGGCGGACACAGTTTCTCTGGAAAATCGACTTGTGAGGGCGGCATGCAAATTGACCTGTCGCATTTTCGCAATGCACGCGTCGACCCGGCCACACGTACGGCATATATTGCCGGTGGCAGCCTGCTGGGCGACCTGGATCACGAATCAATGGCACAGGGACTGGTCACGACAGCGGGCACGGTATCGCACACCGGTGTTGGCGGCCTGACGCTCGGTGGTGGATTCGGACGCCTGGCAAGGCGTTACGGGCTGGCACTTGATAACGTCAAAGCAGTGGACATCGTTTCAGCCGACGGCGGACTTCGTCATGCAAGCGCCGAGGAACATCCCGATCTGTACTGGGCAGTTCGGGGCGGCGGCGGTAACTTCGGCGTTGTCACCTCTTTCGAATTTGAGTTGCACCCGATGCAAAGAGAAGTCATTGCCGGAGACATCATATTTCCGATTTCCCAAGCCAGCGACGTCCTGAAATTTTACTCGGAGTTCAGCGCGGCAGCACCAGACGAATTGTCCGTCGAATTGATCATGGTATCGCCACCGGCGAATGCTGATAGCGTCATTTTGATGCACTGTACCTATTCGGGACCTGCCAACCAGGCCGATAAGGTGCTTGAGCCATTGCGCAAACTGGGAACCCCGTTGGCCAACACGATCAAAGCCGTAGACTATGTTGCCTTGCAGAGCTCCTGGGATAACTCGGATCCGCGCAACGGCGGCGAGTATATGAAATCGGGATTCACCAGCGGCATAAGTGACGAACTCGTCAGGGCACTGGTGGAGCATTTCGAACCGCACCCGGAAAGAACAACGACCGCGTTGTTCCAGCAATCCGGTGGCGCTATCGGCAGAGTACCGAGTGACGCGACAGCATTCGCACATCGCTATTCCAGTCACAACCTGCTGGCATCCGGGGCGTGGGAGCCGAACGTTGACCGGGGGCCGCACATCAAATACATCAGGAGTTACTGGAAAGAACTCGAATCTCATACTCGTGGCTACTACACCAATGAAGTGGCGGATGAGGCACAAAGCATCGTCAATTCAAATTACCAGGGAAATTTTGATCGGTTGCTTGAGGTTAAAAAAATGTATGACCCGACCAATTTGTTTAAGCTGAACGCTAATATTCGGGCGGCCTGATGGGGAGTACAGGCGAATTTTGTTGGTATTGCCAGATGCGGAGCATTCGCGGCTAAAGCCGCTCCCACAGCTTGCCTCTTTCCCGAAGCCTGCCTCTTCACAAAGCTTGCCTCTTTCCAAAGCTTGCCTCTTTCCAAAGCATGCCTCTTCACAAAGCTTGCCTCTTTCCCAAAGTTTGCCTCCTCCCAAAGCTTGCCTCCTCCCAAAGCTTGCCTCTTCACAAAGCTTACCTCTTTCCCAAAGTATGCCTCTTCACAAAGCTTGCCTCTTTCCCAAAGCTTGCCTCCTTCCCAAAGCATGCCTCCTTCCCAAAGCACGTCTCTTCACAAAGCTTGCCTCTTTCCCAAAGCTTGCCTCTTCACAAAGCTTACCTCTTTCCCAAAGCTTGCCTCTTTCCCAAAGTATGCCTCTTCACAAAGCTTGCCTCTTTCCCAAAGCTTGCCTCCTTCCCAAAGCTTGCCTCCTTCCCAAAGCATGCCTCCTTCCCAAAGCACGCCTCTTCACAAAGCTTGCCTCTTTCCCAATGCTTGCCTCTTTCCCAAAGTTTGCCTCTTTCCCAAAGCTTGCCTCTTCACAAAGCTTGCCTCTTTCCCAAAGCATGCCTCTTCACAAAGCTTGCCTCTTTCCCAAAGCTTGCCTCTTTCCAAAGCTTGCCTCTTTCCCAAAGCTTGCCTCTTTCCCAAAGCTCGCCTCTTTCCCAAAGCTCGCCTCTTTCCAAAGCTTGCGTCTTTCCCACAGGTTGCCTCAATCTGTGGGAGCGGCTTTAGCCGCGAAGAGGAAAGAATTACGTGACTATTTCGTCAATACCAATCCCGACGAACCAACCTATTCCTCTTCAGCAGCCAGTGCTTCAAGCCGCGCTGCCTCGAACTCATCACCTTTAACCCAACCCGGCATGTCGTCTGCATTGGCAATTGCCAAACCGGTCCAGAAACCAAGCATTGCATCAGCAATCATGCCATCGAAGTTCCAGCTGTCATCGTATTCGTCAGAGGGTTGGTGGTAATTGACATCGGTATAGTGATCAACCTGCTGCTTTCCCCATTCTGGTGGCCGATCAACAAAATCCGTGCCGGCATCAAGATACATTGCCGGTACACCGATTTTCGCGAAGCTGAACTGATCCGAGCGATAAAAATAGCCGCGATCCGAAAACTGGTCGGGCTTGACGACCCTGCCCTGTTCGGCGGCAATCGCGATCACGATGTCATCCACTGAAGACTTACCGAGACCGACGAACGTGACATCATGCGTGTGGCCCCAGATGTTGCCACCATCATAGTTAAGGTTTGCCGCTATTTTTCCTGGTCTGTATGTCGGGTTCTCGGCGTAGTACATTGAACCGAGCAGCCCTTGTTCTTCCGCACCAACCAGCGCAACCAGGATCGAGCGTCGCGGTGCCACTGGCAATGCCTTGAGGGCCTTGGCCATCGCCATGACCTGTGCCACTCCTGACGCGTTATCAAAGGCACCATTGTAAATGGCATCGCCCGCCTCATTTGGTGTGCCGATACCAAGATGATCATGATGCGCGGTGTAGATAACGACCTCATCGCTCAATACAGGATCGCTGCCCGGAATCAATCCAAGCACGTTGGCCGATGTCACTTTCTTAATACTTACGTCCATGCCGATGGACGTTGTGATGCCGAGAGGGACCGGTTCAAAATCGCGATTGTCTGCCGCTTCTCTTAACGTATCGAGGTCAAGTCCGGCCATGCTAACAAGCTGCCGAGCTGCATCTTCTGTCACCCAGGCTGCAACCTTGTTTCTGGGTTCATCACCCGCGGGTAGCTCAAATTGCTCCCCGGTCCACGATGTCTGTACTACCTGGAATGGATAACCCGCCGATGGCTGGGTATGAATAATAATGGCGCCGACTGCGCCCTGCTTCGCGGCACTCCGATATTTATAATCCCAACGCCCGTACCACAGGCGCTTTTCGCCAGCAAAAAGATCAGGATCCCAATCGGGATCATTGTTCAGGATAAGCAGTACCTTGCCGTTCAGGTCGTGACCCTTGAAATCATCCCAATCGTATTCCGGTGCCTGCATGGCATAACCGACAAATACGATCTCGGCATCCTCAATTTCGGCTCGTTCGGCCTGTACGCCGCTGGAGACAATAAAATCGTCCCATTGACTGAGCGTTAACGAATTCTCACCGTTGTTAAATACCCATTCATCCGGTTGTTCCGCAGTTACTCCGACAAGATCGAAGGGTTGTTCCCAGGAGCCATCAGCGGCGGCCGGTTCGAGCCCCAGCTTTTCAAGTTCTTCAGCGAGATATTTCCTGGCGGCAACGTCACCCCTCGAGCCGGGTCCTCTTCCTTCATATTTGTCGTCCGAGATTTCAATGATCAGGCTGCGCATATACTCTGCCGTAATTTCCGCAGTCGCCTGCTCAGCTGCAAGATTGCCTGCCTGAGGATCTGCAGATGTCGCGGTCACCGCGGCAGGTTCGTCCGGCGTTTCATCCGGCGTTCCATCCGTTTCGTTGCTCTGGCTGCAGGCTGACAAATTCATTAGTGCGAAACAGGCCATACAAGACCATTGGATTGCTTTTTTCACGGTTAACCTCGTTTAACGCAACAGATTTGCTGCGTGTGTGTCATTGACTGGGATTAAGTCAGAATATTTCGGTCAGGAAAAGTTGCAGGCTCTGCCATGAGCGCCGATCAGCCTGGGCATTGTAGACAGTACCAAACCCGGGGTCGTTTGCGGCAGGGTTTGTGAACGCATGCATGGTATTACCATAGCCATGAATCTGCCAGTCAGCGCCCATAGCGGTCAATTCATCCGCCAGGCTCAGGACCTGCTCAGGTTTAGTCATGGGGTCATCCCAGCCATGCATCACCAGAACCTTCGCAAGGATACGATTGCCCTCAGTGTTCCCTGGTGAATTGAAGAGACCATGAAAACTCGCAACACCCGACAAGTCGGCGCCGGTTCTGGCAAGGTCAAGGACCGATAGTCCGCCAAAACAGAAGCCCATGGCGGCGACCCTCGTCGCGTCAACAATCTCCTCTTTCCTGATTTGCTCTAACGCAAGCGTCATGCGCCTCTGTAACATTTTCCGGTCGTCAAGAAGCGGCTGCATCAAGGCACCATTCTCCTCGGCGTTATTGCCGCTAACGCCCTTGCCGTACAGGTCGAGCGCAAAACCGGCGTAGCCCAGTTCCGCCAGGCGCTCTGCCTTACCATCTTCGAACTCACTGCGGCCAGCCCAGGCGTGTGAAATCAGCACGCCGGGCCTGCTGTCGTCATTAGTGTCATCCCAGGCCAGGTAGCCTTCGAGCAAGACATCGCCATCTTTGTACTCAACTGTCTTCGTTTGAATCGCCAACGTGATCTCCTGAATAATGATACTGAACCCTAGCGAACTCTCAAATACGCCGGCTCGCGGGGCCGCGCTCACTGTAATCTAATTCCTGCTTGCAATCTCATTGCAGATTTACTATTGTTAACCTATCGGTTAACTATTAAATCAACGAATGCAAACAACTCAGCAACTCGACCAGGTATTTTTCGCCCTGTCAGATCAGACTCGACGCTCTATCCTGGCGCGGCTCGCAGAAAGCAGCGCTACTGTCGGCGAGCTTGCAGCGCCATTCGAAATCAGCGCACCTGCAATAAGCAGGCACATGAAAATATTGCAGCGCGCCGGTCTGATCGAGCGACATATTTCCGGTCGAAAACATCGTTGCTCCCTGTCGACTGAGGGTCTGAAGACGGCTGAGGACTGGTTGCATTTCCACCGTGAATTCTGGGAATCACGATTTGACGCGCTCGACAAACTACTGCAAAGCGAATGATCGAATCATTAAGGAGCTACACATGAATTCAGGTAACACCCTGGTTGTGAAACGTACCTTCCCCGCATCTCGCGAACGCCTGTTCGCAATGTGGACCACAGAGGAATTACTAAAACAGTGGTTTTGCCCGGGAGACGACATGACCATTCCCGTTGCCGAGTCAGACCCGCGCGAAGGCGGCAGCTATCGCATCGTAATGCAAGGCAAGGACGGCGACATTCATTCACCGAGTGGCGTATATGAAAAAGTGACGCCGAATGAACAACTGATTTTCAGTTGGAAGTGGGCCGATTCAGAACTGGTTACCCGCGTCACTCTTGATTTTCGCGCACTAAACGATGCGGAAACGGAATTGACGCTTACTCACGAGGGCTTTCCCGATTCAGAACTCCGCGAGCGGCACAACGAAGGCTGGGATGGATGCTTGTCGAGACTGGCCACAGCACTGTAGACATCAACCGAGGAACTATAACAATGAAACTCTATTACCACCCCTTATCCACCTATTCACAAAAAGTATTGATCGCTCTTTATGAGAAAGGCATCGAATTTGAGGCTGAAATCGTCAATCTCATGGACGCCGAAGAACACAGTCAATATTGCAAGACGTATCCCATGGGGAAAGTGCCGTGCATGGAACTCGATGACGGCCATATCATCCCGGAGTCAAGCATCATCATCGAATACATTGACGGCATGGCGGAGCCAACATTACTCAAGGGCGACGCCAACCTGACGCGCAAGATTCGTTTAAAGGACCGTATGTATGATCTGTATTTGAACGAGGCGGTAGCAACATTACTATTTCAGGGCCTGAAGCCGGAAAGCGAACAGGATCCGGAACGAATCGAAAAAGCACGCTCGAACATCGCAACGATGTACGGCTTCATGGAAAATGAGTTCGGCAATCAGGCGTTTTCGAATGGAGAAGAATTCCTGATGTCAGATTGCGCTGCTGCACCGGCATTGTTCTATGCACAGCAGGTAGCACCTTTTTCCGAGCACGAAAATATATGTGCGTACTGGGAACGGTTGATCGCACGACCTTCAATTCAGCGGACGCAGGAAGCGGCGTCACCTTATCTAGAAGCATTCATGAACAAGAATGCTGCCTGACCGGTACGACGTCGGCATGCTCGTTGGATTGCAGCTATCATTCGCGGCGTCTTCGCACTCGCACTCATCTGTGCGCTGCAATCAGGCACAGTAGTTTAGACAGCCGCTCCCGCACGATTTCAGCAGACTGGAAGGTTGGCGCGATTTCGTGGGAGCGGCTTTAGCCGCGAATGGCTATGACTCACGTCAGGGAATTTTTCTTCAAGTGTATTGAACGGTCAATCGCGTCGAATTACATACACCTCAAAACGACCGTCTGGTCCGATGTACCAGGAGGAAATCGCTGCGGTAATGCTCACGACGATTGAACCAAACACGGCTGACCAGAATCCCGCGACATGAAATCCATCCACCATCCAGGCAACCAGCCCGAACATCGCGGCATTGACGACCAACAGGAACAGACCGAGCGTAACCAGCGTGATAGGTAGCGTCAGCAATAACGCGATCGGCCTGATAAATGCATTGACGAGTCCAAGCATTACGGCGGCGAAAATAAAACCGCTTGTACCGCTGATGGAAACGCCGGGAACAAGCCCTGACGCCAGGAACAGGCCAAGCATAGTAATTAATGTACGGAGGAATATGCCTTTCATAAACTCTTATCTGGGGTCACATGTGAGGGATTAAAGGATAGGTGTTCCGCTTTCAAATTCTTCGAGCCACCGACGAGCCAATTTTTTTGCTTGTTTTAACTCAGCCCGGACCAGGCCTTTGCCAACCACCGAACTATTGTCGCGGGCATCTTCATTGCCCAGTTCACCTGCAATATAGAACCACTTGTACGCTTCCGGTTTATCCGTTGCCGTACCCTCGCCGGCGTAATACATCGTTCCGAGATTGTTTTGTGCCGTGGCGTTGCCCTGATTTGCCGCAAGTGTATACCATTTGACCGCTGCTTCATTATCCTCGGCAACGCCTTCACCCGAATCGTACATCGCACCCAGGTTATTTTGCGCCTGTGCATCGCCCTGCTCGGCTGCGCGCGTATACCACGCAATAGCCGCCATGTTGTCTTCCGCCACACCAACGCCTTCGTCTAACATCAGGGCAACTGCATACTGGGCATCGGCAAGCCCCTGGTCCGCAGCCTTGTGATACCAGGACATCGCTTGCGCCGGATTTACTGCCGTTCCCTCGCCACCCTCATACATGATACCCAGGTTGAGTTGTGCATTCTTATGGCCCTGCTCTGCCGCCGCGGTGTACCACTTGATGGCCAATTCATCATTCTCCGCCATGCCCTCGCCAACGTCGTACATTATTGCCAGGTTGAATTGCGCCCGAACATCACCTTGTCGGGCTGCAAGTTCATACCACTTTGCTGCCGCAACGTTATCTTCGGCGAAGCCGTCTCCATCGTCATACATCAACGCAAGCGCATACTGCGCGTCAATATCACCCTGGTCCGCTGCTTTGCGGTACCAGCGTTTCGCTAGCTGGTTATCCTCGGCAACGAGGTCGCCGGCATCATAGATATACCCAAGATTGTATTGTGCGGGAGCATGCCCCTGATCAGCGCTCAGCTTGTACCAGTGAATTGCTGCATTAGCATCGATGTCAACGCCCTCACCGGACGCATACATTACGCCAAGATTGAATTGCGCCTGCTCGTCCGCCTGCATTGCTGCCGCCGTATACCAGTAAACAGCTTTTTGATTGTTCTCTGCTACGCCATTGCCAAAATCGTAGATCGTTGCGACGCTGAACTGGGCGGAGACATCGCCCTCCTCTGCCGGTAGCAAATACCACTGCAACGCTTTTTCCTTATCCATTGCGACACCCAAACCTTCGTCATAGATCAGACCAAGGTTGTACATCGCGTTCAGGTCTCCTTTCTCTGCGAGTGGTTGCCATGCAGCCAGTGCCCTCGCGTAATCTGCATTGTTGAAGGCATCTATCCCTTTCCCGAAGTCATCAGCATACGCGCCCGCTGCACAGAACAGACACAGTGCAAAAAAACGGCCCATATTGTCACGGGAAATATAACGCATTGATTTTATTGTGAGTCTTAAAACTCAGGCAGGCCCAAAGGTTGTTGTCTCTGTAGATTACTGTTCAGCCTCGCAGAAAACAATGCAGCGGGAGTAGCCCGCTTACTGATCTAGCGAAAGCCGGGCAAAACTCCGCTTACACCGGCGCCAACTAAAACCAGGGCGAAAGACGCAACATCCAACCAGGGTAGTGGCCCGCCGCCAAATCCAAACAATGACAGCAATGCGACGCCAAGACAGAACATCATAGCCCCGGCCACCTGCCTGAACGACGACGGTATCGATGATCCGCCGCCTCGCGAACTCCGTTCAAGTGGAGAAATGAGTAGCGCGACCGGTAACAGCAATGCCAGCAAAACAATTACCCAGACGGGGCGCGACAGCCACCAGTCGGTACTGCCGGGCTCCAGTCCAAGGCCGACGCCGCCAGCCAGGTAAAGCAATGCGACGAATATGACCATCACTGTTATGTGCCACAGGTAAATCGTCATGATCATGCTGTTGATCAGCACAGTCGCTGTCCACAATCGCAGGTTACCCAGTGCGCGCCGCATGGGCGTCTGCAGCGCCAGGAGCAGGCCGAATTGAAACACGCCAAGTGCCAGCAACGTAATTTTTGGCGGTAACGTATTGCTCAGACCCGCATCGGGTGAACCAACCATTGCCAATGGATAGGGACCGACGAAAATCAGCAACGACAATGCCAGTAGACCGGCTGCGGAATACATTAACAATCGTGTCGGGCTGCCCATACGGTCATCGCGCCAGGCGAACCCGAGCTGGTGTACAGCCAGCCATACCCAGAAATAGTTACTCCAGCCAGGCCAGCGGATATCAGCTGCGAAAAAAAGACTGTCTACCAGGACCGCGACCGCAACGAACATCCAGAAAGAGGCAAATCCCAGGCGCCGCCAGATGCTGTACATGGACGGGGCCAGTATCACCACCATGATGTAGATGGCTAGAAACCAGGTCGGAATTAAAGCGGCTTTGGATGCATATTCGATGACTTCGGGCCGCGCACCGAATAAGTGCAAAATCGTTGCGATGCCGGCCCACGCTGTCAGCAAGACCAGCAATGGAATCACCAGTCGATTCAGTCGCGCCGCAAGCCATCCCGCATAACCAATACCTTTGCGTTTTGCACTTTCCAGTGAAACGCCGTTCGCATAACCACCGACGATAAAAAAGATTGGCATCACCTGAAATATCCAGGTCAGCCACTGGGTCTGCGGCTCACTTTTCAGCAAGTGGCCACTCGTTAATTCGCCACCGACGTAATAGGTTGTGGCAATGAGCCAGTGGCCGATAATGACAATCAGGATCGATACTGAACGCAGGAAGTCAACGTAGCGATTTCGCTCCGCTGGCGTCTGTGCCGCCAACTCGCTTGCCTGAGACCAGATTCGCATTTGCTCGCTCCCTAACCAGCTCACATGCCTTGCCTGACAATTGGGCAAATTGTAGCGCATGCACGGCATCAGATCGCGGCACGAGGGCTCAGCCAAAACATAAAAAAAACGGGCCAGCGGCCCGTTTTCCTATTCCTGATCGATGCATCTGGCGATGCACCGGTCGGGGACTACGTCGATTGGATCAACGACGCCTGAATACACGCATCAGGAATGCGCTGAACAGAGCCGCACCGCCGAGTAAACCAAACATTGGCATGAAGCTGGCCGTAGACGGCAATGCAGCACCGCGGCCGCCAGTATCTTCTTCCATAGCAACCGGGTAGTACACAGCGAAATAACCGGTTGTGTTCTGCGCTACGTGTGCTTCCCAACGATCTGCAGGCAGGTAAATATTCAATTCCTGCCCGGCGCCGAGTTCTCGCAGACGATAGCTCCTGCCTTCGATCTCCGCGCGCCAGCTCGGATCCAGATCTGCAGATTGAATTGGCCCGTAGCTGCCGTCAGGCATCTTGAATTTGAACGTCGCCCGATTGCTGCTAGTGCGAATGATTTCTACCGACATTTTCGCAAAGCGTTCCCCGTCGACTTCAACAACGTCCTGGCATGCGTCCCCAACATTCGGGAATCTGGACGTCATCTCACTTGCAAACGTTATGTCATCGCAAGTCAGATCAGTCTGCGCGTTTGCTGGCAAACCCATTGCCAGAAGCGGCAATGCAGATAGCAGCGTTATAATTTTTGTAATTTTCATTTTTCTCCTCCTGATAAAAAAATTATTCTTGCAACACCGCACGAACGATAAATCGTTCCGGTGCATGTCCTACAAAATAAAACGGGTAACAAGTGACCAGCGTGATTGCAGTCTCTTCTGTCTGATCAAGAACCTCGACCGAAGACGGGTCCACGATCATTAACTGCTCCACAAGGTACGTCTGCGGCCCATTTACCGAAGTGACGATTAACTCATCACCAAACTTGATATCTTTCAAAACTCTGAAGTAACCGTCGCGATGGCCAGCTATTCCCATGTTGCCTGGCGCGCCGGGTTGCGACGTTCCCTCGATTCTGGCAATGCCCCGATCCATGTGCAGATCCGATGCTTTGTCGTACAAAGGCACCTCCAGGTCAAGCCGCGGAATCGAAAACAGACCAATCACTTCACTCGTATCCGCTTTGAGACTCTCCGCATACGAGGCAATTCGACCAGACGACCACAGCGACTGATCGGGCGGCGCAACGTTGCCGTCAAAATCGGCGGCTTCACCGGTGGTATCAACAGGGGTGGAAGCAGTCGTATTCGTACTCGCATTTGTCGTCGGCGTTGCCGAAGCAGGTATTGTTGCCGCCGACTGCTGTGACTTGAAAGCCGCGACGGCGTGCGCACGCTGCAGCTCACCTAAAGTAAGGTGGCCTATGAATATGCTCAGCAAAACGGCACCGCTGACCCAAAGCAGTCGTTCAAGAACCTTCACTAACAACCCCACGTCTCTGATTCTCCTCAGTATACGCCGTCTTCCGGAACGTTAATATTGCAACTAATCACGATTTGGTAACATCGGCTTGAGGTTTCGGGCCTCTGCCAGGAACTTCGTGACTCGTTTTTCACCCGGCAACTCAGCTACCCGGTGCTCTTTCTCGTTGATTTCCCGCATGCGAGCGCGTAGTGGCTCGATTTCCTGTGCCGCAAGATTCTGCACACTGGTCACGCCGGCGGCCCACATGAGTTCAGCCCACTGTCCGCCCAGTCCCTTGATACGTGACAGGTCTGCCATCGTGCCCCAGTTTCTAACCGTATCTTCATCAAGGTCTACGCATTTGCATACGCGTGCGACACCTTCTTGCGAGGCACACAAGTCCAGCAGTTTCTCGGTCGTATCAATGCCGTCTGCTCGCAAACGTTTACCAAAGCCTGCACCGATACCTTCGATCGACTCGATCGGTGTACCTGATTTTCTATCAGCCAGGCGCGCTTCCAGTTCGGCGATTTTCTTGCTTGCGCCCTGACGACATAAGAACCAACCCACAAATCCGCCGAGTAAAAATGCCACCAGCATGTATAAGAAAATTTGTTCGATAAGGTAATCCATTTCTATTCCTCCCGTGCGCGGAATTCGATGCGCCGATTCTGCGACCGGCCTTCTTCTGTTGTGTTGTCGGCGACTGGTTGTGAGAAGCCAAGTCCAACCGGCGTAAGCCTGGCGGAATCCACTCCTTCGCTTACCATGTAATTCACGACGGACTCCGCACGCCGTTCACCCAGCGCTACGTTGTAGTCTTTGTCGCCGATCGAATCCGTGTGCCCGGTAACCAGGACGTGCACATCGGGACATAGTTTGCTGATCTCGACGACTTCATCGAGCAATTGCTGACCGGCTGCATGAATCTCGTCACTGTCGAAATCAAACAGGACCGTTTCGCCGGGTGCCACACGCCGATTGGCTTCTTCCTGGCAGGCAGCTGCCTGCTCAGACAATTCTGGCAGTGCAAGGTCGTAGCTGACTTCAAAACCGAGATCACTCAAGGCATCGAATCGTTCTTTGATTCCGCTTAACGCTCTTTCGCTGCGCACAGACCCGCTGACTGACAATGTCCTGTTGTTCAGCGTGATGCAGCCGGCATCCAGTTGTCCGAGTTCAATCAGCGCCTGATCCATGAATCTGCGAAAACCATTTGGCGAGTTTTCATTGATCGTCAGATCTTGCTCGACGCTCCAATGCCTGAACATATCCTGAGCGCGTTGCGGAAAAGCGTTTCGTGCATCCTCATCTGAAACATTACCGGTCAAAAGTATTCGCGTATCGTCTTTGCAGAATTGAGTGAAATACGCTTTGACGGTGACTACGCTGCCGACTGAATGCACGCCATTGACACTCGTGGCTATGTCGCTTGCCTGACCTACCTGGGCATCATCACTGACCGTGCCGGACAGGCTGACATCAAGTCCGTCAGCAGATACCACAACGTCGTCCAGTCCCGCTGCGACGATTGCAGCCGCAGTGCGCGACTGGATGTCAGCCTGGATGATCGGCGCTTTGCTACGACCGCCAAACTCAAACAACGCCCACAGCGCTAACATCCCAACGATCAGGATAATCATTCTGTTCATTGACCGCTCCCAAAGATTCGCAACGGATTATAGTCAACGTATGCGTATGCGTATGCGAACATACGTGCTCATACCAAAACTAATACGCCCGCTGCGTAAGCCTGTTAATCCCTCATGTCTGATCTGCGTTTGGTCACCATCACAACATCCCCAAATGGCGACCGCAGCAATCATCCCTGATACGGGATCGCGACACAGAATGAGCCTTGATTTCAAATTCAAAGCATCTGCAGCAAAACCCGTGATTTGTACTGGCTGCCGCCAGTTTCGTTTTAATTGCTATATGTGGCAGCCGAGTAGAACTTAGTATCAGTCCAATTTGAGATCAGATCAACAAATTTCTGGCTTGAAGTTGGCATTTCGCACCATTTCGATATGACGATTCAAGTCAGCATAATCAGCGATTTTCCAATCGACTGAAGTCCAGCAGGCCGAACTCCAGTGGGTACAGTTGCTGGTACGCGAGATGAAAGGTGTCGCTGTTGCTCCAAAATTCCGCGTCAGTTCGCCGGATGCCATATGCGTCCAGCAGCCGCGAGTAGTCTTCTTCTGTCTGCAGTGCCGCGATTGAATCAACAAACCCGGCCAATTCGGACTCGTCCACGACGAAAAACAAACGTGGGTAACTACCAATAAAACCCGGGATGATGCTCAGCGTATCTTCATTCGGCATGCGCTGTTTCTGCTCACCAAAAATCGAAGTGATATTCAGGTGGGCGTTGTTATGTACAAGCGTGGCGTACTCGTCGCCGGCCGACGACCTGATTCTGACGAATGCGGTCTGCGGCATCAGTTTTGCTGCAGTTCCAACCACCCTGTTCAAACGATCAAACTGATCGCGAATACGGGAGTCAGGGATTGCCGCCAATGTATGCTGCAACGGCAATACGTTTTGCATTCTCTCACCCAGCATGCTGAATAATTCCAGCTTCTCGTCATCCGTCTGGTAATCAATCTCGGTAATCGATCGATCTTCGAAGCGCGGTAAAGTCATGTACTCCACTACATCTTTCTCGGCGCCGCGATACCAGAAGTCACGCTCGCGGACCCTGGCCGATTCAGGCAACAACAACAGAAAATTTGACTCGCTTTCCATGCGCAAAAAATCCATATATAAGCGTGTTACCAGCTGGTGTCCGGCATTTCCGTAAACGTCGTAACCAGCGACCAGCAAATAATGAATGCGTTCCAACACTGAATAGCCGATCAGCCAGGCTGTTTTTGGTGCCGGGCCCAAAAGGCCCTTCTCTACCGTCGCACTATCAACATGTCTGAAAACCGTCAGAGCTGCGTTTTGATTCGTCCCATCGCCATCCCAGACCAAATCGATACCGGCCTCGTCGATTTTGCTGACATTCTCCGTGAGAAAGCGATCCTTTTCTTCCAGCAGCTTTTTCTGCTGGGCCGCATACTTACGCCAGTGACGGATTGGGTTATAGATATTTTCGGTTCTTGCCGGCAGCGCCATTTTCTCGCTCTGCGTCGCGTAAAAGTCATCCAATTCCTCGATATTCAATTCATCCGGATCGGCAAAGAACACCCAGAAACGATCATTAATAACGTTGAGCGCAACCGAACCACGACAGACCGGGCCCTTGATGAACCCCATGATCGTGAACTGCGCCTCGTCCAGCATGAATTGGTAGCGGGCGCGGACCGGCAAATCATGGAAGGTCAAGAACGGATTGGATGCCGAACTTTCTTCATATGATGGCAGCTCGGATACTTCACCTGGCGTATCGATGAAGAGTGACTGCCAGCGTTGCATTCGAGGGGAATCCAGTCGGTACGGCATGTGTGTTTTCGCCACGATCGTCTCAAGATATTCCTCGATTCGATAGTAAACCCGCGAAACTCCCGGATCATTGTAAGGACGGCGCGTAGCAATCAATTCGACTGGCTCTCCGGGCGGCGTTGCAGAACGCACCATGCGGAAGAACCTGGCCTCATCGACCTCGGCGAAATAGAGGTGCGCGATAGAAAGGTGTTCGTAGATATACCGGCTGGTGAGTTGTTCTTTCAGCGAGTCGCCATTCAGAAACTGCTCCCAGCGATCGATATGTAGTTTGTAGACGGGATCCAACGGCGCGCGTGGCAAATAGTTTGCACCCTGCGCGATCCAGTTCATCAACACGCCGGTTTCCGATGCCGGCATTGCCGGTAACGCATAGGGCATTCCCCACAACGGATTCTTACGCTCGTATGCGTCGACGGTTTCCGGTTTTGGGCAAGACTGTTTTCGATCCAGTGAGAGGTCGAAACTATCTGGCAGTAGTTTGCCATTCGGTAGCGGATGGTCCAGCTTAAGCTGCAGCAACCGGTACATTACGCCTGCCTCACGATTTGCCTCGGCTGTATTGTCATGTTCATTCAGCACGGGGAAAAAACCCATCTCGCGCCATTGTGCTGTGGACTGTGCATCCTCGAACAAGCGTGTCATCTGCGCTGGTTTGATGCGCGCTCCATTGTAGACCTTAGCACTCGTTGCGCCGCGCTCAATGCCCTCGATCGAGCTCATCTTTAGCTGACATTGGGCGTCGTAGCAGGCGTGGCAGACGACGCAGCGTTTTTCGACTATGGGTTTGACGGTGGTCCAGTAATCGATTGTTTGTGGCGGTAATTCCGCAACCACCCGCTCACGTGGATGCGATTCACCGTAGCGCTGCTCCAATTGGTTGGCCGCGAATGCGGCGCATCCTGTGACAAAGGCGACAGCGCCAAGCAAGTAGATTCGTTTGAGTTTCATTTAGTGAGCTGCCAGTTTACTTGTACTCAATCAGACGGCCATTATTTGGTACGGACCGAGAATATTGGCGCCCCGACCATGATTCGAACATGGGACCCCCAGATTAGGAATCTGGTGCTCTATCCGACTGAGCTACCGGGGCAATAAATGCGCTGCGATTCTAGCAGAAACCAACTGACCAAATTCATGGCTGCCTTCGACTAACATCGCACCGACCATGATGGACTCAGATCGCCGTCGGGCGATCCTCGGGGCTGCGCCCCGTCATCGCAAGCGATGACGTCCAAAACGCTCTCGCGTTTTGTCGAACATGGGACCCCCAGATTAGGAATCTGGTGCTCTATCCGACTGAGCTACCGGGGCAATAAATGCGCTGCGATTCTAGCAGAACCGCACCCCGAAGTTGTTATTCCGAGCCTGATTCGCCTTTGAGGTAGGTGTCCAGGAATCGAACATAAGCGTCCGACGCGGTAATGCGGTTTTGTTTCTTACGAAAACCGTGTCCTTCATCGGGAAATACCAGGTATTCAACCGGCACCTCGTTGGCCTGTATCGCCGCAACGAGTTCGTCGCTTTCTACCTGCAGGACTCTCGGGTCATTGGCGCCCTGGATTACCAGCGTGGGCTTTACGATGTTCTCGGCGTGAAACAACGGTGAGATTCTCCGATGACGCTCGGCATCGGTTGCCGGGTCGCCCATTTCGTCGTACAGCGATTCCTTGAAGGACTCCCACCATGGCGGAATGCTTTCCAGTGTTCGCACCCAGTTGGTTACGCCAAAAATATCGATGCCCACTTCAAACGCATCGGGCTCAAACGCCAATGCCGCCGCCACCATGTAGCCACCGTAGGATCCGCCAATGACGCCGACCTTGCTGCCATCCACCCAGTCGAGTGATTCAAGATATTTTCTGCCATAGACAATGTCCTGCAAATCATCTTCACCGTGATGGCGATCATCAAGGTGAAAAAAAGTTTTGCCGTAACCGGACGAACCACGATTGTTCGCACCGAGTATTGCGTAGCCGTGATTAACCAGGTGTTGCACCATTGCCCGATAGCCAGTACGTGTTTGCCCACCAGGTCCGCCGTGAACCAGAACCATTGCTGGTACCGGGTTGTCGGCACTTGCACCATGCGGCTTGTACAGGATCGATGGAATTTCCAGGCCATCAAAACTCTTGTAGCGAATCACTTCGCTTTTTACCAGGTGACTCTGCTCGATTTCCGGATTCAGCGCATGTGTCAATTGGCGTGTATTGCCATCTGCCAGGTCGATAATATGAATGTTCGACGGTGAATCGTCTGCGTTAACGATCAGAGTCATATGGCTATCGTCGCGCGAAAAACGCACGTTGCGCAAATCTCCAGCTGGTAATTCCGGCAGTATCAAATCATTGCCAGTCTCGAGGTCGCGCACATTAACCACCGTTCGCGCATCAGCATTTATGCCGAAGACCTGGTAGTGGCCGGAGCGTGAATAACTGACGTAACTGACATCCCAGTCTGACTTGACCATTTCTGCGCGGGTGCCTTTTTCAAGATCGTACATCCATGCTTGTGCGAACTCGCCATGCTCATTAGTCGAGTAGACCAGCGTGTTGTTGTCTGGCGCTATTTCATGCGTTGCAAATTCGATGTTGCCACTGTGTTCTGTAATGAGAATGGGTTCGCCATCAGCATTTTGCAGATCCACAACGTAAATATCCGAATCGGCACTCGTGCGTGGCTTGTCGAGCGCAACCCAGCGGCCATCACCACTGATGTCGCTGACCTGAAATCCTGGATTCTCGTATACCAACTCACGGCTATAGTCTTCAACGGCATAACGATAGATATCGAAGCTTGTTTGATTCCGCTCTGTCGTAACGAGATAGAAATGATTACCGTCATCGCTCCACTTCAGAAATGCTGCTTTCAGTTCGTCCCCGGGTGTCAGGTCCTGACTAGAGCCATCCATTTCCCGAACGATGACATGATTCAGTTCGTTACCGCCGCCGTCATACGTGTAAAGAATGCGCTCGTCCTGCGGGAACCAGCTTACGGCGAAAACCGCATTGTCATCCGAGTTAGTCAATTGCACAGCAGCACTGCCATCTACCGGCAATCTGTAGGCATTGAACACACCGGTCGCATCAGACGACATCAAGAGTGAACTACCATCTGGCGAAAAAGTATGTGCAGCAGACCCAACAAGCCCGTAGCTGGTTGTCTCGAAAAACGCTTCAGCACTGTATCTTGTTACGCCGGCTGCCGGCACTGGTGCCGCTGCTGTCTCGGCGGTGACGGCAGCTGTTTCTGTCGCCTGACGATCGCCACACGCACTCAGCCACAATGCCGCCAGGCACAGAATAATTACACTGTATGTTCGTTGCATTGGTTAATTCCCGTTGGTCAAATGTGGAAAAACCGGCAGCATTGGCCGGTCCTTATAAACGGGCGTCACAATCACCCGATTTCTTCTGCAGGTGATCAATTATACTGCAGCGAAAGTCAGGGTTGACGCAAAATTACAGCCTTTGTGTGCCACAAATTTGCAGGCACCGGTCGGAATAGCGAAATATGATGGATATCGTAGTTAGAGAAGCCGTACCAGGCGATGGGCCGCTCATTGCCGAATTCAACGCCAATATGGCCGTGGAAACAGAAGGTCGCAACCTTGATCCCGACCTTATCGGACCCGGTGTCGCGGCTCTTCTTGATGATTCAACGAAGGGAAGGTATTGGCTGGCGGAGCACGATGGCGTGGCAATTGGGCAGATAATGGTCACCTACGAGTGGAGTGACTGGCGCAATGGTATGTTGTGGTGGATTCAAAGTGTTTACATCGCACAGGAAAATCGCAGACAAGGGGTTTTTTCCACGCTGTATCAGCATGTAGAATCTCTGGCGCGTGCTTCCGACGATGTTTCTGGATTGCGCCTGTACGTAGAGAACAAGAATACGCGCGCCCAGGAGACCTATCTGGCACTCGGCATGATCAGGCCTGGCTACCAGGTAATGGAAATAGATTTCAGCAAAGAACAGGAGCGAAATGATGCTTAAAGCGGGGGATGTTGCACCGGAATTTATACTTCCGGACGAGAACGGGGATGAAGTTTCGTTAGCCGCGATGTTACAGGCTGGCCCACTGTTTCTTTATTTCTATCCCGCCGATTTCACACCCGGCTGCACCAAAGAAGCCTGTTCAATACGCGATATTCACGACGACATTTCGTCGGTCGGCCTGCAGGTCATCGGTATCAGCCCACAGGATGGTGAAAGTCATCTGCGATTCAAGGAGGAACACAGGCTACCGTTCACGTTACTGAGCGATGAAGACAAGGTGGTAATAAAGATGTATGACGTTGATGGTCCTTTTGGTGTCGGCGTTAGACGCGTGACTTATCTGATCAGCCAGGGTCAGAAAATTCAGGATGCATTACAGGCGGATGTCCTGATCAATCGACACAAAGATTTTATTGAAAAAGCAGTGGCGCTGCGTGAGGCCGCCGGCATACGAGGCGGAACCAACGCCGACTAATATCTGGAATTACTCGCCGTAGATCGTCAGGAAAATCTTGCGCGTATGCGCAGCGTGCCGATGTTCCCAAAGAAAAATCCCTTGCCACGTTCCCAGTACACAACGGCCCTCAGCAACGGGCAAGTTCAGATCTGACTGCGTCAGGATGCTACGCACGTGTGCCGGCATGTCATCCGGCCCCTCATCGGTATGCGTAAACCTGGGATCGCCATCAGGCACAAGGTCTTGCATGAATGTTTCGAGATCCTGCGTAACAGCAGGATCCGCATTTTCACAAAGCATCAAAGAGGCGCTCGTGTGGCGCACGAATACGTTGCACAACCCCATTCTTATACCCGATGCCGCAACAGCATCCTGCACCTGGCCGCTGAGGTCATAGGTACCCCTGCCCTGCGTAGAAATATGGAGTTCCTTCTGCGTGATCATTGTCGTTCGAGGATTCTGCAGCGACGGCTTATTGCGTCATCGTGACACCTGGCACACTCTCATCTACAGCGTCGCCAGTATAAGGCTCACCAAATCTGAGCCGAATGGTTTTAGTTTTGCCAAACCAGGGAATGGAAACAATATAAATATTGTCGTACTCATTCTCAGCAATCGGCGGCACCTTCTTACTGGCACCGAGATCGGCGATTAATGTCGGGACAGTATTGCTGTGACCAACGACAAGAATAATTTTGCCTTTGTGATTCTTGAGGATCGTGGCGAGCACAGTCTCGTTGTCGGATGGATCATAAACATTGGTTTCCAGGCCCAGCGCATCCGCCACGGGCTTCACGGTATCCATCGTGCGTCGGTATGGCGTTGAGTAGATAGCATCGATTCCAGCGACGACATCTGCGTCGACCAGTTGTCGTGCCAGTTCCGCAGCGCGCCGGTCACCAGCCGCAGATAGTGCCGGATCGTCGGCAGGGGTCAGTGCCTTCTCTGCATGGCGCACGAAAATCATCGTGGTGGTCGCCTGCGACTCGAAGAACCAGGCCAGACCCACGGCAATCGCTGTGTAAATCACGATCACCTGAAATCTTTGGCGGCGGCGCCTCTTGCGACGCTGTATGTCTTTATTCCCGTTTTGCATGAGGCGCGAGCTTACGGTTTTTTACCTGATTTGACTACGCTTTAGTTCTTTGGCGTTTTCTTTTTGCCTGCCGCAACGACCCGGTATTCACCCTCTATTGTCTGGCTTTCATGCGTCGCGCGGCCCTGCTGCGTAGTGTTTTTCGGGCGTGCGGCCTGAATTTTTCGATTTATCCACCAGGCCCTGACGCCAAGTATCAAAGCCAGGCAAATCACGACCCCCATAAGGGCAAAAAATGCGACCACGCCGACGACCACCGATATGGCTATCGTCAACGCGCCAACTACGATCACGACCAGGTTTGCCAGCGGATTGCTGGCCGGGAACCGTTTGTTTTTACTGTGTTGATTCACGTTATCCATTCTCGACTATTTTGCCCGACTATAGAAGCCTTCGAACCATGGCACCCAGGTCTCGCCACTGTCGTTTGATTGCTCAAAGAACTGTCGCACACGGCCATCAGGCAACAGCGTAAACAGAGCCCGGAAAGGTACCGTAGTACCACTTCCCACCGTGTGCAAATGCCCCTCCATTGCCATGCCCTCATCGGTCAGGCCACCACGAACATTGATCTGACTGCCGCCCTCGGCATTCCAGACCTGCACCCATTCGTCTGTCGCTTTGTCCAGGTAGTTAATACTCATACCGGTACCGCCCGACGAATTGGTCCAGTGTTCGGTCAGCACGCAACCGCGTTCTTCGCGTTTGATCGTGTTCTTGCCAACTAATGTGCCATTTGCTACGTGCACATCCCATGACCCAATCCAGAAATCGAAATCGCTGAAGCCATCCATATGAGCACAGGGATAAGCCTGCACAGACATTGCAGTGATCAATGCGTCATATTCCGGTTGCCCGGCCAGGGAGTCAATGACTGGATCGCTGGTTAGAACGCCTACCGACGTAAACCCCAGGTCAGCGACCTCCTGCAATGCGGCGATAGCCTTTGCAGAATGACCACCGGCCACATCTATACGCGCCCGCTCGAGACCCACTCGCACTGGCGGTAACTCGTATTTAGCGGCTTTTTCCAGTGCGTTTGCCGCCAGCTGCAGTTCACCAGCACCGCGTGCAGACGTGGCCAGGGCTAACCAGTCTTGCGGTGATTCACTCCCACTTTGCTCTAACGCAGCGTATTGACTGGCAACATTGTCTGCCGGACTTGCTGCGATGGCATTAAAGGACAAGCCGAGGACGAAAATTGCAGGTATCAAAACACGTCGGTAACTAGTGAATTTCATCTGTTTTTTCCAATGAATTGGCGGAAATATTTGAAGTTAGGACCTTATTAGCTCGATATCGTTCGGGCCAGGCAGTTTCCGCTACGAGACCAGATGACGCTGCCAGGGAGCAATTTCAATGATTCCGCGCGAATACTGCCAAAATTCTGAGCCCCATGAGACATCACCGGTTGAATCCATGGGAAACAGCAAGCAAAATGCGCCGTCGCACAACCATTGCAGCACCGGAGAGGTGGCAGAGCGGTTGATAAAATCGCCGGGAGCGATTTTGGACAGCGCCGCGCAGCGGGGCTGGCCCGAAGGGCCGAGGGCAGGATGCCCGAGTCAATGCACTGGTCTTGAAAACCAGCAAGGGTTTGTAGCCCTTCGAGGGTTCGACAAATCTGCGGAAGCAGATTTGGACGCGCGAAGTGCGCCCCGAAGGGGTGAGTGAGCGAAGCGAACGAATCAATCCCTCCCGGAATTTGGTCGAACTGCGATCCTCATTGTTGAATTATTCGCGGTATACGACCAGAATGCGCCGTCGCACAACCATTGAAACACCGGAGAGGTGGCAGAGCGGTTGAATGCACTGGTCTTGAAAACCAGCAAGGGTTTGTAGCCCTTCGAGGGTTCGAATCCCTCCCTCTCCGCCATTACTTCTAGCGTTCTTCCAAGAAAATCTCAACAGATCAGAACAACTTAGCATTCGAACCCTCGAAATAAACAACAGGGTTCGACAAACCGGCTCGCCGGTTTGGACGCGCAAAGCGCGCCCCGAAGGGGTGAGTGAGCGAAGCGAGTGAATCAATCCCTCCCTCTCCGCCATAACCTGGAGCTTTCGCCCAAGAATGCCTCAACAAATCAGAACAACTTGAGCATTCGAACCCTCGAAATAGACAACAGCGTTCGACAAACCGGCCTGCCGGTGTGGACGAGCGAAGCGAACCAATCAATCCCGCTCTTTTAGATACTACAATAGTGGTTCTCGCCGCATTTAGCGTGACGCGGAGCAATCAACAAGAGCACGTAAATGTGAAAAAGGTTCGAATACACTGCTGTCCCATAAACTCAAAATCGGTGCCCGGATGAAGCATCAAGTTGACTTGAATCGCTCGCAATCGCCCGCTGGGCGGGCTCCTACATTCCTAATTAGGAA